>Ga0307517_10000523_pt1 | contig 65748 bp, 83 predicted proteins | sample 23_EM_MG_FD_194515 | JGI IMG/M metagenome (GOLD analysis project Ga0307517, IMG submission 194515) | Populus trichocarpa ectomycorrhiza microbial communities from riparian zone in the Pacific Northwest, United States - 23_EM | ecosystem: Host-associated > Plants > Roots > Unclassified | place...
GGTTCACACTTGTCCCCCCCCCCCCCCCCCCCGCGCCTCCTCCGACTTGGGCAAAGGTTTTCCGACCAACCAACCCATGAATGCCTCTATTGACAGCCACACAAGCCTCCAGCGCGTAAGTTACCCGGGGGGATTCGTACGAGAACAGGGATTATCAAATTTTTACTGCGGTACTTGTAGGTAGGTAGCTACCGTCTCGCACAAAAAAACATCTCCCCGGGTATGCCTGTACTAGTACTAGACTTGAAAAACCAGACTCACAAAGGTATAGTATAGTTTCGGTCATTTCAACGGTGACCTGGCCGATAGAAATCTACGATCCCGAGAAGCTAATAAATCGATCTTCCTTTCCTCGGGTGGCGATAACTAAATACAGTATCCTCCTCGAGCGCGAGGTACCAATACTTCTAGCCTAACTGTGCTAGTACTGGTTCTCGATTACGGGCTAAGGCATCCGAGACAGTAAAATTCACCGCGAGGCGCGCTATTATAAAATCTTGGGACTTTTTCCAAGTGTTCTAGCGAGTCGGGCTTCTCGGAAACCATTGATCGCCAACAAATCGCAATGCTCAAATGTTCCCAAAACAGGATTAGCGTGCATGTTAGGGGGGGACGGTAGCTACAGACGCCAGCACCTCACAAACCTCGGGCTCATGTTTCCTACTTACCCTCCAATTATTTTTTTGTTAAATCCTTGAATTTATTCGTAAAATACGGGAAAATCCCGGCAAGCACCCTAAAGTATGGCCTAGAAAAACCAAAAAAACATAGAAAACTCCTTCACCGCCTACTTAAACAAATAAATAATAATAACCTTATCACCTTCGTCCATCATGACCCATTATAGGCCAAAATGATTTATGATCTCAAATCAACATCTCTCGCGAAAGGAAAAACCCCCATCTTAACAGGGAAATTTATCAAAATTTTCATAATATGTGTGGAAAACTCCCTCATCAAATTCCCCGGTTTATCACCTTTCCATAGCATAGAGTCTCTACCTATGTTGAAAATCTCAGGATCCCTTCCCTGCCTTTTGCTTTCCAGGGTTGGCCCCTTTCCTAAGTAGGCCAACCCTGGAAAGCAAAAGGCAGGGAAGGGATCCTACTTACCCTCCAAGATGGTCCCTATCGTATACGGGCACTCGTCAAGCGAGAACGAAGTTAATCAATTGATGAACGAGAGATGATCTAGGGCATGTGCTTTATCCACTCTGAGTTTTAAAAACATTTTCTAGTCTCGCCTGATACCTAACCCGGAAAACACCATTAACCGTAAACTCCAATCTGCCTGCCCCCTCGCGTCGTTCGCCGCCCTAAGAGTTAAAGACCCTTGAATAGAGTAATTCATGCCTCCCCTGATACAAATCCAAAGTCGGAATCGACTGCCCCGCATCCTCCACCGCGATCCCCTTTGCAACCGTGAGCCCATTATCCATGATCCCACGTGTGCTCTCCGCGGCAAGTAACGCCTGCATATGGTATGGCCCTATAAGGCTCTGACGAACAGCAGCGGACAACACAGCCTTGACATGGCCTAGTAGAAACAGGTAGCCAGTTTCCTCCAGGCCTATACCAGCGAGGCTACAGAGAACGCCGTAGACAACGGCAAAGTGGCCGCTCGCTCTATCCCGCACCTTCTCCGCGCGGAGGGCTCGGCGGTAGGCCTCTAGCTCTGGTGATGGGGGTAGAGATGAAGAGAAGGACTTCTCGTGCACTGTGAGTAGGGCCCGGCCCTGACTTACGCTTGCGCGCCGGGCCACGGTGCAGATTGTCGAGGCATCGAAGATGTCGTCCAGTGTTAGGGCTGCCCTTGGCTCTCTGTGCGCCTCCAGGACGAAGGGGAGTGTGGTGTGGGATAGCGAATTTACAGATAGCCTCAGGAATCGTTCTGTCGTTTCTCTAGGCGTGGTGGAGGAGGTCGAGGGGCGGTGGGCAGTGTAGGATTCCAGGCCACTAGAGAAGGCGAACGAACCGAGGGGGAGCGCCGAATCGGAAAGCAACAGGAGAAAGTGCGTTTCTGGGGATGCCACCGTTGTGCAAACTTCTTTTGTGGCAGGTTCTGTTAGGCTTTTTGTTCAATTGCCAGTTGAGGCTTACCGCAGGGATGGATAGCTTGAGGGGAGGTGAGGGGTTGTAAGTTTTACCGCGGGTTTGAACTTCTGCTTTCGAGGGCAGTTTGGCTCTCGCTGCCCGGAGTCGGGACTCCAACCCTGCGATCTCTGCTTCTAGAACTTGATCATCTGCATCATCCCCCATTGTGCGAAGTTGTGGATGAGGTTGTGGTTGGCTGGCGGTTACTTCGTGAGGCGGAGGAGGCTTATCTGGGGGTTACACCGCTTCACCGGGCATACAACGGGGGCTCAGGCCCCGCAATGCATAAAGTATCACTCGGAATCAAGACGAGTGTGCCCCTGTGTCAAATTCACAGATCCAGGATCGGTGAACAGTAATCAGCCTGAAGAGCGAATCACGGCATCGAAAAAGATGAGAGAACCAATGCCGTGCTCGCACACTTCGTAAAGAGAGCGTTCATCCGAAGATTTGCTTTTTCTCCCCTTCCTCTTCAAGCTTCCGAATCGGGGGCTAGCGTTCAAATATGTTTCTTTTTCTTAATGTTATTATGTTGCATCCATTTCGTACTCGAGTACCTCGCCGTCTCGTTTCAGATGCCGATGCAGTCACTATCCCCGTTATGCTTATGGTTACCATGGCATTGTACTCGTACTCACCCACCCCACGATTGGTTCGCGGATTGGTTGGCTGGGTTTGGTCGCAGGGTGTGATGGTAGTTCTACTCTTCACCCCGAGTACCGGTATCGTACTTTTTACAATGCCATTGATAGCGTACCGTGCAAGCAACTATCATAAATCAGCGCTCTCAACCGGGTTATTCGAATGCCGGTACCGGGCATCAATAGTCGTCATAGAACGGTGTACCGGCACTCAAGTACCGGTACGGCCGCTTGGGCAACCAACCGAGAAAAACGCCTCAGTAAATTGCCGAGAACAGTTAATTGATCCGTGGATTCGTATGCCAATACTCAAAGTGCTCGAGTGCTCGAGTCTAGGCAAGGGGTAACTTTCAGATACTGTAGCTGTTAAAGGGGCTCCCCACCATCTGAATTCGTGGGTTAGGATGACCGAACCCAACCCCACGGTAGCCAGAACACAACTTCCCTGAGCAGCGGATCAGCCCAACTTCCCCACACAGCAAAAGGCCGACCGCGAACTTGGAATCCGTCAGGCACCCTGTAGATGTTAAGACCTCAATAATACTCGTAATAATAGTAAGCTTCTGTACGAGTCTTCGGGTCGAGGAGCTAAGATCAGCGTTGAGAAAGCCAAGACCCTCACAAAGCCCATCCCATGAACGCCATTTTGCAACCCCAGCTACCCCAGCTTGTCAAAGGATCCTTCCTGCTTGTCGCATGTAAACACAATTATAATAATAACATTATTATAACAATGACAATAAAAACCTCACGAGTGACCGCCTATGACAATGCTCCCTTTAAGTTTTATACCCCCATCTCATTATTATTATTAAGGGACCCTGGCAAACGCCAGCCAGGGGAAAAGCAAACAATCTATCATACCTATTCGGTAAATCCGGAGAAAAAAAGATAGTGGAAAAAGGAAAAAAAGAAAAAGAAAACTCCAATCTTGGGTGGGAGCCCCCCTACCGTACCCTCTTCGACCACACACACACACCCGTTCGTCCATCCCGTGGGAGCACAATAAAATAAAGTGGTGATGAAAAGCTGCTCTTCGGAAAGGGCTTCCCGTAAACCGGTTGCCGTGGCGGTTTGTGTGATTGGTTATCGCTAGGAAAACATGCGCAGTTACGAGACGAGCGAGCAAGCGAGCGCAGTAATACCACAGCTGCTCTTAATTTTCTGATGCCTGCCTGCCAACAAGAACTGCTATTGCATGCCCCTAGAATCCTGAGGCCCTGGCCTATTTTTTTTGTCCATATGCGATAGCAGCTGTCTTGATGGGTGTCAGAAAATTGCGAGCACCGTACCCGAGGTCCCCCCCCACCCCAGAGAGCGGGAGTTTTCTGGTGGGGGCAAACCTTTATTTCTCTCTCCTTGAAAATTGTGATGTGTGGCATCGTACCGTACTCATGTACTCGAGTAGAGACGAATGCTGTGTTGTGTCATAAATTTGGGGGCAAGAAAGAAAGAGATGCGGGCGCCAAAGCAACCCTCCGGGGATCTACTCTAGGTTTATTTTTTTCCTCACTTGGCATTTCAAAGATCTGGCTGGGGCTGCTTCTGCTCGCTCGTTGGTTGGAGGAGGAATCATCTCTCTTTCCTTCTCGGGGATGCTGTCCTCTACTGCAGCTGGGTCGCCTTTTCCCCTTCTGGCATCTATTTTTTTAAGGGTTGAGAACCATCGATAGGTCCAGACACAATTGCTAAATTCGTGGCGTCACAATACTATTGGAGCTCTCTGAAGGGTCATTACCCAGGAGTGAGTGAGTGGGCTGGAGTCGAATGTAGCTAGTCGAGTACCGGTACAGTACGGTAGCCCATAGGTGTAATTTGCGGCAGTATCCGAGTTTGAACTATGGCGAGGGGTGTCTGTGGCCTGCCAAGGAATATTATACAACTCCAACCGCGGCAGCATTTTCGGGCATCGCCCCAGTGACGATTACAGCTCTTTCAGATGATAAAGTGGATGATCCTCTGCGAAATAGGAATACCTCTATTTTTATGGAGGTATTGGGGTTTAGAAGCGCGACTAGGTCAAAATTTTGATAGGAGCGAGGCGGGTGTCTGGGACTTGCTTGTTGTCAAGTCCCCTAAGGGGAACGGTTAACGGATGCTTGCGATGGGATTAACCTATAATGGGGCTACTGGTGGCAGATCAACCTACTGTTATCAAGCCGGAATGAGTCTCCGCCTTGTTCTCGCTAAAGAGGTCCCTCACCGTACCGGTCGCTGCGGTGGACAGATACCGGTATCAGTCCTTCTCGCTACTTGGGGTCATATGATATGTCACTCTGAGCTGGTTGGCTTGGCATTAATATTAGCCTGATCGAGTAGCTTTAGATCTCCCGCTCGGGCAAAGGGTAAGAGAAATCCTCCGACCTCTAATTGCGAGCCTCAAGCGACCGAATCGTTGCCACCTTTTGCTTGGGTCTGCTCTGAGAAACGGTAACAGCCGTCGCTCCCTGTTATGGCAGGGTAGAGCAGCTTTTAATCTTAGCATACTGAAACCTAATAGATAGCTGTCATAATTCTGCTTTGTTTCAGGAGGCTCGTGGTTGACAGTTGATGGGGCAGCAGTGGTCGGTCGGCTGGCCATCAATCAACAACTCAGTCTGGAGGAGGAAAGAGGAAGGATCGTCGGTAAGGGCGAGTGATAAGCTTAAACCGCAGCTGACAGGTCGCCGATTCGATTGCGATGGCGATAAAGAGGAACGAACGCTATCTATAGATACAGTTCTATAACCTGAAAATAACTACTCCCAACCAAATGTTATGCATGGTAACAACTCAGGTCAGGTCAATTTTTGTCTCATTGAAAATTCGGAATCGGCACCGCTGCCGGGGGATATCTTGGATGGTAAAAAAATCCAATCCAATCCAAAGTGTGCGCAGGTCTCATTGCCTAAAAGGGAATTCCTGCTGTCCTCCCAGTGCGAGAGCTGCAGCATACCGTGATCAATAATGGTGCTCGTACGGCTGGGGGCTGGCATCGGTTTGCTATCAAAAAGACGGGTGAGAGCAGGTTTTAGTCTTGCTGGCCCTTGCGCAAGCCACCGAAGCCGAGGGGAGAGGAAGGGGGAAAAAGGAAAGTGGTGAAAAAGAAGGAAACAACCCGTCACGGATCCTCGGATCGTTGTTGAACAAGGGATGAATAATAATGCCGATTTGTGATTGGACCGAGTGTTTGGTATGGGGGCAGGGATCGAAATAATCGGTGTTTATGGATTGGATGGGAAATACAATCAATGTTATGCTTGAGTGCAGCAGATGTCAAACCAGACGCTTTATGATGTCCCAAGTAGGATGTTTCCGAGGGGGAAGGCAGGGGTATTACGGTATCATACTGTGACATACAGTAGACTACTCGTACTCGAGTACACAGGTGTTGATTTTTCCCAATTCTCCCAGGGACAAGGGGGATCCCAGTTCGTTCTACGGGTGTAACTATGGGAAGATTGGCTCGCAGAGTTCTGGCTGAAAGAAGGCTTGATCGGCGGGCATTCCTTGGGCAGCTTCCGACAGTGGAGGTGCACCGGTTACCGGTATGTACTCGTATTGGAGCGCTGAGTGATGCATCAGAGCTGAAAACTGGGGATCTCAGGTGGGGTGAATGGAAGGGCATGAGAGGAAGGGGAGGAGGAGTACGAGTAGATATCATATGTCGGGCGGGAGAGAGGCTGAGTGAGGACGGGGACGAAGAAGCGAGGCTTAGTGAGCGGTGTACGGTATGGGTAAGGGTTGGGAAGGCAAGCAAGCGAGGAAGCGAGCAAACGATAAGGGGAAGCCAGGCAGAATAGAGCAGGTACAGCATGATACCAAATACTCGAGTACTCGAGTATTGAAGCAGACATTGACATTCATAGGATGGCCGGTGGAATTCCTTGTTCGGTGAGGGAGGGTGGTGGGGTTGTTCACACCTGATACTGTACTGGTACTGGTACAGCATGTAAAACTCACTTTGCACACAGACGATCGGGCGTACCGGTAGAATACGGGTTATAGTGAAAAGCTTTCCTCAACCACCCAGCCTTTTCACTTCTGCATGGACACGCCCCTGGGGATTCCCAGACCTTACCTTTGTGACATTAAATGGTAACAAATGTCCTGGGGTCCCCCCTCCCTCTCTCCCACCGGAAAACAAAAGGCTCTAATCTGTGGGGGCTTGCTGGATTTGTTGGACTCAAAACCCGGTACAGCACAAGTGCCAATACGGTACTGTGCAAGTATGATAGCAATTCCTTGCATTCCGATGCGGCTTGATGTGAAATTTGTCCCTACTCTGCTCCCCCGTGTTCACAATGTGTGCAGAATTCCCACCTGCGAATAACACATCACTGACCCCCGGTCATCTCGACAAGTGCAAGAATGACATCTTTGCTTTCCCGCACCGTATCTACGCCCTATCCACCAATCGATGATGCAGTTTGAGGGAGCTCTATTTTGGACGAGATACTTGGAGGAGATATATGGAACTTCAGCGTGATTTGAATGCTTACTTTTTCCCCTTCCCCACCCCTCTGCCCCCTTCGGCCATACGAATGGGAGAGATTTCAGATATGGGTTGAATGCGAAGGAGGGGGTAAAAAGCAAAGGGAAGATGGCGAGAATCAAAAAAGAAAAAAAAAGTCCATAATAATAAATAGTTGCTTTTGCTGCAGGACAGAGTTGCAAGATGGAGTTGTTGGCTGGATTGGATCTGTTTTGTCCGCAAGATGTGGGATTCTTTTTTTTTTGCTTTCTGGGCCCGCTCGTGAATTGGCTGGGCTGAGTGTCATCATATCATATCATATCGTATCCTATCAGTACTGCGGCAGTGGCCATTTCGGAGGCAGAAGGAGCAGAGACAAGATTGCAGTACACTGAGCAGCTCCAGGCCAGTGCGCGGGGGGATTTCGGGAGAGAAGAAATAATTACGGCAGACGGGTAATTACAGCAATCCTTCAGAGAAGCCACATTCGAATTTTTTTCCCCAAGAGGGCCTTTTAGGGGTTTTTTTTTGGTGGTTGACCTATTCATGACTATTTGCATCATGGTGGTCGGACTGCTACCATTTGGTACTGCCATCAACCGCTCACCATCAAACCCGCAAAAGGGAAAGGAGGGAGGACAGGAATTACCAACTTTTATAAGATCTGCCGCCCTCGCCAATCGATAATTGCCAATCGCCTCCTTCCCCCTCCCTCCCTCCTTCTCTCACTTCTCCTCCCTCCTTTCACACCTCTTCACACCTTTTTTCTTTTTCTCTCTCTTTTTTTCTTTTTCTTACTTTCTTTTCTTTTGCCTCCTTCTTCACTTCTCCTTCTCCTGCGGGAGCTAGCCCTGGTGTCCCACACGCCCTCTCCCTCCTCCCTTTTTGCCTATAAGCCTCTCTGCACCCTCCCTTCTGCTTGCTCTTTTCTTCCCTTCTCCCTCCTGCTGCTCCATACTTGCTTGACACAAACAATTCGTCTGACCCCTCCGTCCCCCATCCTCTCCGCCCTTCAACGCTGGTGGCTCCTCTTGATCGACTCGTCCAAACGCTACCACTCTAGTACAACAGGCAGCCACCGAGGGAGCAGTAACGATGGGTGCCATCTACCCCGCGGTCATGAGAAGATCTTCGGGTTTCTCAAGTCCTAGTGCTCAGAGGAATCAGTCGGAAGGTTCCTTTGTGACTAGTATATCTCTTGCCATGGTTGTTATTACCGCCGTCAGTTTTTGTTTGGCGAGACGACTTGTAAGAGTCGGCGACTTGTCATCGTTGCCGCTAGCACGTTGGTGTAAGTTTGCCGTTTTTGGTAGTGGAGTTGTTACCGTTTATTAGTCACTAAATACAAGCTCGCTATTTTTGTAGTGGTTCTTGCTGTTTTTCTCGACAGTTGGTTGTTTGTGCTTTCGAGTACGATTCTGCAGGCGAGCTTCGGTCTCAACAGCAGTCTTAGAGCATGTGATGCGGGTATATTACTCTGCTTGGTTTGCTACCTGAGCTCGAAGGTTTTACTGTACTTTTTTCTTGTCGAAAAGGTGGGTCTCATTTTGCCTTGTATTCATACAACAATCACTAACGGCCTTTTAGGTTTTCATTGTTCGCGGTAATCGCTCTTCGCGGTTCAAGGACAAACTCTTCCTATTTAACACTCTCGGCATGCTTGTGCCGTATTGCGTAGTCATCATCCTGACTTTCGTTTAGTACGTTTCCGTTGATCTTTCCCTGATGCGCCGTCTAACCTTTTTTCCCTGCAGTCGCAATGCCGAGATGGATAACGGGCAGTGTAAGATCGGGTTGAAGCTTCCCGCCAACATCCCGCTACTTGTTTTTGATTTTACGATCAATGTATGTGGCCATCACGTGTGGTATTTGGGTGGCTTAGCGCTAACGGGGTCAAATTTAGGTTTATCTAACCTTTTTGTTCCTGAAGCCTCTTGCTGGTGAGCCGAGCATTCAGCAAAATCTGGTCCTGTTTTGCTAATAATTTGGATCAGGTCTCTGGAGTTTTCAAAATGGGGCCAAGTCCAAACAAAGCCGTCTTCATCAGGTCGCCTTTCGCACTTTTATTGGAAGTTGCGCAACGTTGGTTTCTACTCTTGGGTGAGTTAGCTTTGGAGATGGCTATGGGCTTGTTCCTTCGGGAGAGTGCTGACTAGTGGTGAAGTAACTTGGTTTCACTTCTTGTTTTGAGAGGAAAGGAGCCCGGATGGATCTGTTTTGCGGTTTGCAATTGCGACAGTATGTTATCATTTCAGTCTCGTTTGATATTGGTATCCCGACGTATCAACATGGCTAACACCACGGATCACAGTTATGTTTTCCGTTCTTGTCTTGCACTGGGTTACCCACCAGGATGATGATATTTCCACCGAAGGGAGAACTCGCTGTAGGGAGTGCGACCGCACACTTGCATGTGGAGGTGACCCGTATTCGATCAGCCGTGGATCTAATTTCGGCGGCCTTAGCAGAGACCACAAAACCCGGGTTGCTGGGGGGAATGGTGAAGTTGTTACAAGCATACATGCGGTACCAAAGGGCGCATGCCGTCACGATAAATCGATACCTCTAGATGGAATCCTAACGCACACCGAAGTGCGTAGGGATATAGAGAGTGTGGGCGGAACCTCCGAGACCGAGGAAGAGGACCCCCGGGTCAACTCTACGGACAATATCCGCCAATCAACCTGCAGTCGATCTTGAAGAGATTCGGTTACCCAAAAATATACCACTGTTCCTCGGCGTATGCATTGTAATCTGACCTTGAATTTTTGAATTCTCTGTATATATTCATCTTTTCTATGTTATGGGTACTGGGGTATGCATTTGTGGTTGGCTAATTGTATATTTTCATTTTGCCCCCTGTGGCCGGTCTCTTTGTTTGGGGGTTATGGGAATGGGTAAGGCGGAATTGTGGGAGCGATTCGTTTGTGTGTACGCATGTTTGGCAGGCCCTTGCGCTCTGGGATCATCTTTGTTTGGTTATTGCCGCCCTAGCAATGCCTCGGATCAAAGCTCGACATATCTTGGCATCTAGATATTGTGTTGCGGCTGCAAGCTTGTGGGATGAGGAGGGTGTGGATGTGGGATGTGGGAGCGGAAGTACTATTCGAGGCTCATAGTTAACATTCATTTATTACCTTGCATCATTAATCAGACTATTTATGCCCCTCATGAGTTGGTTAGTTGGCTGGGACGCATCCGATGACTGTCTGGCGTGTCTAGGCGAGAGGGGGATTTGGTGAGGGCGTGCTCTTCCGTCACTAGACGTTTGGGACTGGTCGTGGTGGGCGGCGGTACCCAAAACGGCGGCTCCCTTTCTTTACCTAGTGTACTATAGGCTCGAGCGGGGTCGGCGTGCCGTGACATATAGTGCTGTGCAACAATGTGCGCGCCCAACACCGTCCCCGAGGGACTCTAGCAAACTTTATTTGGACTCGCACTATAGTATAGATGACCCGTGGGAACGGACAGAAACAATAGCCACTATAAGTAAGTTCCCCACATTGGACACCCTAACATGAAGTGTAAATGATTATTTCCCCGTAAGGGGGCGCTTCCTATTGAGGGTTTTTTTTTTGCGGTCAATGATCTAAGTGTAGGTTTTTTCAACACGGAATTAGAAGGTTCAATCAATTAAATTAGTTAGGCGAGGTTCGAAGGCACCCTTGGCAATATTATAGTTAACACTAATACCCGTAATCATGCCGCATTACATCACACCGTTTCTTCTTTAGCAAACTTGAGCTAAGGGGGGGTTACTTTGCGCTTTTTTAGAGTTTTCCTTATGTCTCAAGTTGATCTTGTCTCATCTCATCTTCGTCTTGTCTAATTATTATGCCTGTGAAGTTTATGGATGGATACCGTAGCGGTAGCGGCAACCGCATTCTATCATACGGTAATTACCGGTAATTACCTAACAAACCAAACGGCAAAACAAAAAAACAAAAACAAAAAAAAACGTTCAATCAACCTTAAAAAAAGGGCTAACTTGAAGCGGATTGGAAATCTGGTGGTTTATTACATCATAGTAGGATGACATCCTCCCACGAAACACGAGAATTATTACTCACCCCCCTCTATTACAAACGCCCGAAAGAGAGAAATAATAATAATAACGGCTTCCGTGATGTTCGGTCGCAGCACGGTAACTTATCTCACAGCCGAATACAAAAAAAGCCAGGGTTCCTTTTCCGATGGAACTATATATCCCGATTGTGTGTGGGTGGGTTAATTTTTCCGAAGAGCTTACGAGGATTGATGTCATGTCATGGTTTATGATCGCTCTTGAATGTGGATTGGGATGGGTTGTGTCGTGTGTCGAGGGGTTGGGTGGGATGAGGTTAGGTTAGAGGATAGTTATCCGCGTGACCGAGGGTGCAATGCGGCCCTTGGGGGGGGGGGCCGGCTCGTCTTGGGTTGGTGTTGGGTGAGTCTGTCTTCTCTTGCCATGGTTTCTCTCGCTCGTTCGGGATTATTTGAAGGTGTTAGTCCGGAGAGGTTGGGGCTATGCTAGTGTTGGCTCCTTGTGGTGATTTGTTGGATGGGAGAAACGAGTGATAGTGCGCGGTAGGTATGATGCTATCCTATATCATATGGTTGCCCCCAAATTGTGCACATTTTTTATAGAAGTGTATACAAAACGCGTAGACTCGGGCCAGAGGATATTTCGCCTCCCCGGCAAACATTTAACTTTGAGCACGCTCTCTCCCTGCACTGCAAAATAACCAAGAAGATTCGTGATGGATTTTGTTGCGAGGAAAATGTGAACCAAGAGCAATCAATACACATGCACAAATGACAAGATACAGAGTAGTTCACAAAAGAGAAAGGAAACAGAAAAAAAAAGTGGAAGGTTAGAGAGCAAAGCTACACAGAGATAAGAAAAAAAGAAAAAAAGGGCGAACAAAACCATTCCAATACTTGCTGAGCCGCCTCCCTTTTCAAAACGCCGTTTTCTTGGTGCTAAATAAAACGAGAGAAGAGAGAAAGAAAGAAAAATGATAATGATAATAAAAGAGTTCCTACGTAATATAAATGCATTGTTGTCTTCCACCCAACGCCCGATTGCTTCGGAGCAGAATCAACAAGATGGGAAAGAACAACGTAAACGTGAATGGAAAGTGAGAAGAGAAGAGGTAGGGGAAAATATTAAATAAAGGGGAAAAGATCCAAATCAGTGCCAGATTAAGAGCAAAAGGCCTAAAGCGAAAGTGATCACGCCCCCCTGTGCCGTTTTTGTTTCCCCTCGGAACAATAATCATGTAAGAGAGCGAGTTTTTTTTTAAAAAAAAACTAGACGTGCGGGTGAGGTGAGAGGAAAATATACAAGTGATAGAAAGAATAGAAACAAGGTGGACATAAAAGTAGTCAGTGGCTATAAAACGAACCCTGAACGATGGCCGGAATAATAAATGATACAGTTGAAGAATATAATGAATTTCAGGTAGCAGTAGTGTTGCTTTAAGGAATTTGAATTAAAACGGTTTTCCGCCTTGGTTTTTTTTTCTCTTTTCCCCTTGTTTCTCAAACGATATTTGCTTGATTGAATGAAGCAAATGCCCTCAGTGGCCATGAACACCGTTATTGCCGTCATTAAAGCCCTAGGGGAGGACAAGAAGAATAACTTAGACTTGTCGTAGCACCGCTGCAAGGGCTGTTTATTGACGTGACGCACCTTCCTCACCCGCTTTACAGACTGTAATCTCCCTACCCCACTCTGACTTTAGCACCTGGGACGCTGTGATTCTTCTCGTTGGATTAGGATCTAGGATTGAGTATATCACGTTGCGACATCTCGCCTAAGTTGTGGGAGGAGGAATGAGTCAGTAACTGTTTACCGAGGAAGAGTAGTGGGGATCGGATATGTAGCCCTTCTCAGCTCACCCTGTGCAGGTTTTCTATAGGCGTATAGCCGCCCTCATCCTTTCTCCCTTCCAGATATTTTTCGAAGAATTCATCTTCATCCTTCTTTGCAACTCGCCAGAGATGCCTTCCGGTGCGCATGGCCATGTAAATAACACCTGTGGCCCAAACATCAACTGCACGAGGATCGAATTCTTTGTCTGTATATTCTTCGGGGGCAATGTACGGCGCAGAACCGCACAAACCGCAAGTCATGTGGGCCTCCTTTTCCCAAGCCATCCGGAAGCATTCTCCATTCCCGAAATCGGTAATCTTCAGCGCTCCGTTTGTAGTGAGTAGGAGATTTTCCGGCTTAAGGTCCCGATGGGCGACCCCCATTTGGTGCATGTACTCCACACCGCGCATTAGCTGTTTAAAATAACAGTCTGCCTCTGCAACGTCGAGTTTGCCAGCCGTGAGAACCAAGGTGTAGAGATCCCCTCCTGCGCAAAACTCCATGACCTCGCAATAATCTCCCTTCGCATCTTGCAACAGATCCAGAGTGTGTATGACGTTCTGGTGCCGTAATGACGATGAAATGCAAAATTCCGAGGTTAATCGTTTGTGATATTTTCTAGGTGACTCTTGGGGCCGGCGGCGGAATTCTTTGACGGCGTATAGCTGTTCTGAGTGGCCGTTATTGGGATCCGGTTTATGTGATATGCGAACTATTCCAAAAGCCCCACGGCCAATCACCTCCTGGCACTTTCCGTATTTCTCAACGAGGGTTGCTGTAGAGTTCGGACCGCCCTTCTTATCACTCGCCAACTTATCCTTGTCCATTTTGAGTTGGTCTATCCAACTCGACATAAGACTGAGCCGATCGTGTTCCCCGTGATCATCCTTCTTCTTGCCTCCAAGAAGATCTCTGAGCAGATCGGAGAGCTTTTCTTGTCTCTTTGCGCTTCGGAGATGATGCTCATGGGTGCCATCAGGAAGCATTTGAAAACGTTGTAGTGCCGGCGGTAGGCCATTCTTGTTATCCGAAGTCGCATTAGCCACAGGTTTCTTCTCTGTCAATGATGCTCTTCGATCAAGGCCAGTTGGTCGGTCCTTTTCCCGTCCGGAGAGGGCGCTGCTATCAGTGTCCGAGGCACTTCCCTCTCCAACGTGTCGCTCACGAGGAGCACCTCTACTCTCTTCCCTCGCCTTACCGCCGGATTGAGAGAATATTCGCTGTAACCGCGATGAGATGGACTTCTTTTCCGGGGCATTCGAAGGGGTGGCGGTGCCGGAACTCATTGCTGACCCGGGCAGGGAAGAAAGCGAAGCGGATTGCCCGGGAACAGGGAGGAGAACTGGGGATGCGGTGGCTGAAGGAGCTGAGGATGAAACTGCAGGAGTCAACATGATGGGAGAGGGTTGGCCTTCATTCAGGCTAGAAGAGGCGTTATTCTTCTGCAGTGGGGGCTCAATCATTGTTATTGGTGTAGTAGTAAGAGGTGAGGTAAAAGCGTAGGAGAGTGAATGGTGGCGATTGATGGTGTTTCCCACACAAAACTAGGGGAATCTTCAAAGCAGGTACTAAGAGTATGTGCCGAGATTAGGTTGGTATAAAGATGTGAGGCGGGTGCGGTGACAGTCACAATGGCGGAAAGCGGTCGCTAAAGGAGGACGAAGTGGTAAAGGCGACAACGAGCAGCGTAGACAAGCAACGAGTAGCGTAGACAAAGGAGCGGGGAAGAAATGAAGGAGAAGGGACAACACCAACAGGTAATGTACTGTAGTAAAAGCAAAAGTGAGAGGTAGGAAATTAAGGGAGGATTTGAAATACGAAGGAAAAATATAAAAAAGTAGCGAAAGGGAAAATCCAAGAGAGGGAGGGGCAGTTGGTGACTCGGGCTTTAAGAAGGGTATGTATGTCGTTGCCGGAGAGGAAGGGGAGTGGAGGGGGGTAGAGAGATGAGGGGGAGTGGGACGAAGAGAGAAGATTGGTCGAGGAAGGAAGAGTGAGAGAAATGGGATACAGCTGCCAGGAAGAAAAACAGGAGAAGCGACGAGGAGGAAAAAGCGATGGAGCGGCGGCAGCTTGGTGATCGCGTGCGGGACTATTATTTTTTTCTTTCTTTTTCTTTCTTTCTTTTCTTTTTCTATTCCTTCTTTTGGGGGGTTCCTTCCCTATCTCTCTATCTTTTGTTCACTTTGTTTCGCTCTGATATTCGGATTTTCGGGGTTGAGGTATCAGGGACAACTAGTATTGTTCACGATGATTACCCTCACTCCCAATCCTTGTCTGCCTTTTGCCTTTCAGAAGGTTGCAAACCTAATGGTTGCAGGCTTGGGGGCGCGTGGTAAGGAGAGGAATCGACTCGCTGTGTTCGATAGCAATGACGGAAGGCTAAACAGGGATGCTTGTTTTTGGTAACAGTTACTGGGGCAGCGGAGATAGGCTGATATTACTGGGGAATAGGGCTGGGGAATGGTTAACGAAGATGATGGCCTTGGATAAAGAGTGAAGAGAAAAAACCTAGGGGAGAGGAATAGAAGTGCAGGATGGTACCGTAGTATGAGATGTGGATAATATAGAATAAGATAGGAAGGATAATGGGGGACGAAGGAAGACCAGAGATGTATAGCAAGACTAAGGAGAAGGTGCGTGAGAGAGGGGAGCAATGGAAGAATCTCTAGCTATTAACACAAACCGCCTCTGCCGTAGGTGTTGAGAGTGTATCATCAAGTGGGTATGAGAGGGGAGCAGCAAACTTTGCGGTAGAAACGGAAAAAGGATGAGGTTATACTGCACCCAAACGGTCTAGAGCCGGGCCGAGGGGGGGGGATATGATATCGGGGGTTCGTCTTGAGAGGAATGGCTCTCGTATGATGATGATGATGAAGATGATGAAGGAGAAGAATATGATGATGATGATGGCGATGACACCAGTGTCACGATTAAATTTGATATGACGCCTATTAACTGGAGCTTAGGGCTTCTCCAGGGATAGAGAGAATGGAGAGAATCCGAATGGTTCACAATACCAATGGAACCCTCTCTCGCTTTCACATTTCGGTGTTTAAGGAGCTAGAATCACAGCCAATACGCGTGCCTTGCTGCCTCTTGCTCTCCCAGCTGGCAGTTTCGACAAGTACAGTGTCAGGGACTATCATCGGAGGTTGGCTACCCAAGACGACTTGGATACGGTATGATGCTGGGCACCACCGATACCGTATTAACGCTGTGTTACAGTTGCAAACTGCAGTATCCTGTGCTGCCTTTTCCTTCTCCACCAGTACAGTAAATAGGAGTAGTACCGGTATGCCAGTACATAAGATGATTCCTCTTTTCTCGCCTCCTCCCTTCGACCCAGCATATACTGTACTGCTCTGGTGCTAGAGCCAAGTGACAACCCTCGGTCACTCAATCACTATCGATTGATTTACCCAGGATTACTTCCTGCACAGCAAGAAAGATTTGTTCAATAAACATCTGATCCAATCCGTACTTAACTTACCCCAAAGTCTTATCAGCCGAAAACTCACATCCATCTACAATAACTATAGCTCGGTACCATGTTGTACAACCTTTTTTTCTGCACACACGACCATTCAGCGTGCCCTTCCTCTGACAGCAGTACTGTATCCATTTAGCTGGGAAATTGCCTGTGGTGGAGCAACAAAAAAGGAGACGGGGAAAAGAAAAAAAGAGAAGCATGTGGCCCAAGGGCCTTTTGGTCCGTCGGAAGCCTTCCTCCGACCCCTTCTTTCACATTCAAGGGATATAATATCATGCTCGTCCGGTACCGTTAGACCGCAAGTCGGTCTGTTCTCAACGGTGCTAATACCAGTGCATTGCTCTCCCACCTTACACTCACCGGTACTATCAAAGCCGTCAACAGCAACCAGAGCCCAATCCAACGCAAAAACAAATCTAAAACACAATATCCATGACAATCTATAACCTACTCCGAGCCACCGAGCGCTTTTATCCCGCATAGACACTCTTGGAACAGGAAAAATCCCATGTACTGTATATTATCCCTCTCAGCTAGTTTTCTTCTTCTCCTTCGCCTTTTGTCGTTTAGATAAAAAAAAATCGCTCACGGGTCGTGCATCTTTGCACCCTCTCTCTTCCTAATAGCTACTATATAGGGAAGGGAGGGAAAGAGAAATATTTCAAAACACACCAATGCTCGTGTGTCGTATCATGCGGCTGCGGATGGACTACTATGATAGGGTATCATATTACGGTACAGTGGTGGGGCGCCGGTTTCGCCTGTCTCTTGCTCTATCTCTCGTAGCGAATTGTCCGCCCTGTCGAATCGGCTGTGGTTGGCACGATATCTTATGGCGGGTTTGGTTTGGTAAGGTTTGGTAGGGCATGGTGAGGGATGGAGGGATGGTCCATTTTAGTATCCCAATCGACATCCCCAATCGTTCTTTAGGCTGTGAGTGTTCGTATACTAATGTTCTTAAATTGTTATAATTTATATACTTAGTTACTTAGGCACAGTACTCGTACAGTAGCTCTCATGTAGTCCACCTTGCCTTGCTTCCAGCTTGACTTTCCACTGGAGGAGCTGCTGTTCCCATCTTGTACAGTGCTAGTACAAATATGGAAGGGCCAAGACAGGTATGACATAGGGTACCCACAGATGGGGCTATTATCAATTTACCGGTATTAGGCCCTACTGCTAGGAGAGAATAGCACTGGATTGGTACGTACATCCCCTCTACCGTGCTAGAAACCTTGAAACTCTTGCCCTTTCAGTCAATTGGGAAAATGATAATGCTTGTATGGATTCACTTATCGATGCCATACACTGCAGTACACTACCGCAGCAGCACCCTCCTACAGTATCATACTGCGGAGCGCGGCATCCCCACATGAGCCCCTTAGATAGAAAAGAGAAAAAAGAAAGTGGGTTAAATTATTTTTTTAGGAAAATCCGATCATCACAAAGATACCAGGCCAGATACCACCCAACACCCAGACCATTGATCATTTTCTCTAACCCCGCACACCTCGGGTCTGCTGAGCTTGATTTCACCGCAAAGCGAGCTTTATTTCACCGCGGATTGAGCTTGTAAAAAAAAAAAAAACCAGGTGGTAGCGGAGCTACCTCCGCTGCTCAATTCTTAAGTGTAACGTATTACTCTACCCATTTTGTGAGGTAAATTGTTGCCGATTGCCCTCGTTCCTCCATTATACGTGCCACATCCTCTCGATAGGCCTCTGTGTAGACATTCTCCTCAGTTGGTGGAGGAGATTCACTGATTACTCTCGATGCCTCCTCTGCCGGTTGATTGCTCCCTGCGCCAACCTGAAGAAAGTGCAGTTCCTCATCCGGTGGGGATATTGGCTGGCCCTTTAGCACTTCGTCGAAGAATGGTGGACTTTCCTCCATGGGCGAATCTACCGTTTCTGAGATTCCAAAATGACGGCACTCAACATCGATGCGTTGAATGTTATCCGCCATTTCAGTATCCTCGTTTCCAGCAACTGAACTATTGGGTTTTTGAGGTGTATGACTAATGCTGACCACGGACATATCTTTCGTAACGCCTGACACGGCGAGCTTCTGTTCCAAGTGCTTCCGGTTATCCCGGTCATCGCTCTTCGATCGAGCCGGAAGATCGTCAATTGATAAGGGGCCATCTTTGGCGGATAGGTATGGGTGCCGGAAGCGTTTGAGAGTCAAACGCTTCAATTTTTGAACAGCTTTGACCTGTATCGCAAGTTAACAAGCTGAGGCTAGGCAAAAGGCGCACCGTGTCAACTCACCACTGCCATAACATTACGGATACTTCTGGTGATAGCAGACGCTACATCTTCAGGGGTTGGCGAAGGAATTATTTCAGAAGTATTTTCCTCCTCGGGCAAAAGCATATCTTCTCCACTGCGGGTGACCCAAGGATGCTCCTTTGGGAGTCGAGTATTAGAAACAGGGCATCAAATCACAACTGAGGTGAGATTCTTACCCGCAATTCTGGCATTTTGATACGTCTACAGGGGTCTTTCTCAAGAAGTCTTCTCAGAAGATCCGCAGCATCGGGATTGAGGCCCTCGGGGATGAAGGGTCTAGTTTTCCACAGCGTTAGCGCGGTTCAAAGGGCGTGATCCAGCAGGTCTCACTCGTCATTTTTGATCGCTTCGTAAAGCTGGACAACACCGCAATGACTGAACGGAAGCTTGCCAAACAAGAGGCAGTATAAAGTCACACCCATCGCCCAGATGTCAGTAGCGGTCCCACTCACATCCCCATGACCAGAAACGCACAGCTCTGGTGGCAGGAATGCAGGACTCCCGGCCGACTTTGCTGTTAACATCTGCGATTTTTTCTCAAACATCTCGCTCACTCCAAAATCGACAATTTTGAGGACATCATCTTTTGAGAGAAGCAAATTGTCGGGTTTGATATCGCGGTGGACAACCCCTTGGGAGTGCACTATGTCGGGTAAGTCAATGGTTTCAAACTGTGGCAGGGCTAGAAACATACAGTATTCGATGCCAAGTATCATATCCCGGAACCACAATCTACACTGCTCCTCCGGATAGGGTTCGGCGGTGTCATCCAGCCCAACCTTCATCACAACTCCCTTCTCGCACATCTCCAATACCATGTAGAGAGAGTCGCCTTCCGGATCATCCAATACCTCAATCAAGTGCACCACGTTTTCATGATCAAGCTTTTTGAGAATTGCAATTTCCTCCCGGATGAGGTAAAGAGGGTTACCAGCTTCCTCTTGTCTGTGTATTTCGGAAGCGGATCGCCCGTAGGCGGGAGGCATGCTCAAAATTCCACCTCTCCGACGGGCATGGTGGGGTCTCCTTAGAATTTGAGACTGCGACCTTTTCCGAAGTCGCGACTTGGAAAACTCTTTAACTGCCTAAAGAAGGGGTATAGTTAACCTAGGAAGCAAGCCGATGGTGTTTGGCAGCTATACAAATTTTTGACCAGTTTGATCCACTGCCAAGTGAACAGCACCGTAAGAACCTCTTCCAATCTCTTGCTTGATGAGATACCTTGGCAAATGTTAGGTAGGGGGAAGAGCATGGTAAAAGATGGGAGAGGGGGTTGTACTGATTCACTCTAATTCCATCCTCATCTTCGTATGATAGACTCGCATTTAAGGTTTCCCGGATAGGTGGTCTCCCGACGGAAGCTGTGCGTCGGTGGTGCCTCAAGGGAGAATGGAGAGATTCCAGAGGAGCCGAAAGATGTCTGACGACGGGTTGCCGTGGAGGGGGTGGTGGGGTAGTAGAGCTTCCCGCGCTATTGACAACAAGCAGAGGAGTATGCGCGATGGGAAGTTCTCTAGTGGAAAAAGTTAGGGAAACGGGAGATTCGACAACCATCGAGAGAGAGTATGGTGGGTGAGCCGGGGAGAATTAGAAAAGCTGTAGCTATCAAGTGGGAGATGCAGTTGCGACAAGAGTGTTTATAGTAGGAGGGAGGGGGGGAGGGGAGGAGGGGGAGGGGTTGCTTGAATCTGAATATGGAAGTCGGGCTGGAACAAGGATCATTAGGACTGGTCAAGCGGTGGGCCCCAAATCTGCAAATTGCCTATCAACGGCAGGCATACTGCACTAGTAGTGTGCCAGTGCGCCTGTAGGGCTCCGCTCTACTCGAGCACCGTTAGTATGATAGCAACAACACCTCCCCCTTCACCTCCCCCTTCACCATCGCCATCCACAACTATTTCCACTCTTTGTATTGAGTCGAAACTAGAGCAGTGCACTCATAATTCGATGCTTTTAGAACTCTAGCTATCATACCAGCGATGCGCATCGAGCTGTGTCACATTTGAGCAAAAACCCACAAACTTCACAACCCCTAACTGAACATGAATCAAAACTCTAAATCGGAGCTCGGTCGATTGAGCGTCTATAACAAATCGGCAAGTAGACTAAACAAGCAAATAAACTGTGCTACCGTGGCCTGCTGGGCGAGTTCTCTCACCACGAATAGTCGATGATCTCATAATGATTCCTGGTGGTCCCATAAGGCTGATGCGAGCAGTTGTGATACAATCCCAGAGAATTCTACCAATACTCGAGTAGTTGGTAGTTGTCAGCTGCATAGCGGTCAGCATATATGAGCCCTTACTTTAATGCTGTGCCAGTTGCACCGGTATTCCGCCTGTTTGGCGCAGCAGCTGAGGGTATGATGGGAGGAGTGCATGGTCGAGTATATGCTGGAGCCTACTGCGAGAGGCGTAGGAAGCGGCGTAGGATCGCGTTTTGAGGGATTCGCAGTCTTTATGAGAACTTTACACATACTAAAGTATTAGGAACCTCAGTAGTCGCTTTGGTTTGCTGAGGCTTTAATTCATTCATAAGGGCTGGGGTGGCCGCAGCTACTCACGCGGATGTTGCCATTATATTGGCCGGCAGGCTCACCGGCCTAATCCCAACTGCGACTGCTATCTCATGGTGGGATCACGTGAGAAACAGTTATGCACCAATCGTCCGCAGTAGGTTCAAACCATAGCACCCCCAAGTATCACCCATCTCCCAGCCCTCGGCATCCACCACCCTCACCGCAATGACAATATACTCCTTCTACATCTTTGACCGCCACTGTACGTTTCGGTTCCCCTCCCCGTCCAAACATGCTAACACTCCTCCCTAGGCGAATGCATATACGTCAAACAATGGCACCAACGAGACCGCACCTTCCGCCCAACATCTTCCTCCGCCTCCACTGCCGATTCCCCGGTCACCCTCTCAAATGATAGGCGCTCCTCCACTAGCTCCAAGCTCCAAAACGAAGTTCACTCATCTGGTCGCGGTGGGAGATTGAGTGTTCAGGATGATGCTAAGCTGGTATTTGGTGTCATCTTTTCCCTGAGGAACATGGTGCGGAAGCTTTCGGGGCCGTGAGTTTATACTTCTTCTTCATCTTGATAGGAGGAAGGGTGGGTGCTAATAGGGGTGGTGGGGAGGGATAAATAGGGATGATTCGTTCATTTCGTATAGGACCGGATCGTATAAATTACATTATTACGAGACCGCGACCAATTTGAAGTTTGTGCTGTTGACGGATGTCAAGATGAATAATTTGAAGGTTGTCTTGCATCAGATTTATGTCAACTTATATGTGGAGTTTGGTGAGTTCTTCCGCTATAGCTCTTCTGCTAGTACGGCGCGCTGATCGTCCTTAGTTACGAAAAATCCGCTGTCTCGTGAGTTCCGATCGGATGATTCGTTTCCGTTCCATTCTTCGTGGCACTAATCCTCCACCTATCAGCGATCGAGCACCCCGGAGGTGAAGGTGTCGCAGTAGAGCTCTTTGAAATGGGACTTGATAGCTTCATTGTGAGTTATCGCGCACCACTGCATAGGATCTTGGCTAAACTGGTGTGAAATAGAGAACAATACAGGATTGACGTAGTTAGACTGGGGGTCATTTCACAGTAGGATACACACATTAAGATTAAGTGGGGAGTTTCCGGAGTTAATGGAATACTTAATAAATGTTCGTGCATACACATGTAACCTACCGCACCCGTTTCAAAAGGGAGTTCGTTAATTGCAACCGGCGGGGAATGCCATACAAAGTTGTTTCCAGTGGAAGCATTGGAGCTTCTTAGGAAGGCGTTTTTATGTATAGTACCAAATCGATTTTAGCTACAGTGTCTATTCTGGTGGTCTACGCTCAACCACCACGGTATGATAGTCCAAACTAACACCTGTGTAGACCAACATGCAGTCCTCGGTGTCATAAGCTACCAGAGTCGCTTCCCGCCGCAGTAGACTAAATTGCCCCTGGAATCTCAACGGTCAATCCAACTCCCACAAAAATCCGGGTAACCTCTACCACTCACCACATCAACCCCCCCACCTAACATCATCATCCCTTCGAGTCAATCCACCCCCACCCCCGTTCTGTTTCACATCAAAAACGACTAGAAACTGGAAAGAAAGAAAAAAAAACCCCAATAGTGAGCTCCAAACACCGCTCCTCCGTTGCGGAACAATACCTAACGAAAATATCTAGAAGCCAGAACAAGATAGCCCGAAAAATGGCCGGAGGTCACCCGATCCACGTCCACCCCGTGCGGCCATTCTACGCAATCTCAGCGAAGCTGCTGGGCGCTTCGATGTGGTTTTTCTTGATGTATCGGGCTAAGAAGGATGGGGTTTGTTAGGCCTTGCCTGAGGCGACCGAGTGGAAGTTTTTTGATTTATTAACGGGATTGTGTTGTAGGCTGTGTTGCTGGGGTTGAAGCATCCTTGGGATCACTAGATGGCGGCCACGGCGAAGGGAGTTTGTCCATTGGGATTGCATTGTACAAGGCTGGGTGATGGGATTTTTGTCGATACTTGATTGAAACTCAGTTTGTGGGGCAAATTACCCATTTTTTTTCTCTTTCGCTCGGGGGAGTTTTTTGAGTTATTCCAGGGTCTAGTTCTTGAGGTCGTAAGGGGTGCCGTGTCTCCGCCCCGAATACACGAATAGTTCTAAGCGGATCCATCCTAAAGGTTAGAAATTCTTACTACTATACCGCACAGGTTGAGAATAGGCTAGATGGAACATCCGCAGGCGGTAGACCACTTAAAGTTCTGACATAATGTCTCCCAATTCTCGTCTCAACTGTTAATTCCTCGCATGCCCAAACAACTCGATGCCAACCACCCCGCCAAAGCCGCTCTTGAGGAATTCGTGCATTGAAGCGCCATCCGCTATCATGTGAAGTCCCTCGACCCAGGTTCCTCAGCACGGGGCTCAATAATATGGAGCTTTTGCGCCCGCGAATTATCCTACTCAGCGCACTGGGGCTCGCCCGGGGGAACTCTTCTGCGGGGCACGAGCACGCAGAACCTAGTCATAACCTACCGTAGTTCCAAGGTGGATTGCCTACCGGCTAGCCTTGCGCGATGGCTGTGCTCTCCGAGCATGAGGGTCCCGGCTTCGCCAATTGTGGCTACCCGGGTTAGATATAGGCAGTAGGAGTGTTCACTTAAGGGCGCTCTTGGTTGGCTATAATATATCGATGTTTTCCGTAATTGCACGGGCGCAGGGGACGGGGGGATCAAGGCACATCTTGGGCGAACACTATGTCAAGGGGATCACGCGAGACGGTGTTCAGGAGGTCAACTGGCTTGCGGTAGATACCTATGCTAGAATTTGTTTGCTTAACCTGTGGCAGCGCTTCTACTCTTTTAGAATCGATCAGAGGTATGCCGGATTACAAACTCTAGCGAGCGCCCGTTGTCCGGTCTCCATTCGGTAGTCACCATCGTAGAGAAAGGATATCTATATATCATACCGTGGATGGTGTACATTATTTAAGGATTAGCCCTTTAATTTATGGCTTTTTTGTGAAATCCTGTCTGTTTTGACTCTGCATCCGCCATTGTGGGTTCGTGTTTGGGTATTCCATTTCGAATGCTATCCCTGCACTGCGTTAGGAAAAGAGGAGTTCGATTTGGACCGCCGATGGCGTGTTGATGTTCAGGAACCATCGGAGTTTGTATGGGGCCAAAAGAGCCTTGGGTCTTAACAAGATACTAGATCAACAGCTAACATTAAATTTTGATAGTCTACTCCATGGTGCCCACTGCAGCACTGTAATATAACGTGACGTCGCCCCAGGTGTAGGGCATGCCAACCTAGGGGACTCTTGAGAATCTCATAGCATTCGTAAAGAAAGCCTCGAGCACAGGGAATATTCCAAGCCTACCATGTCGTATCCGTGTAATGCGCGCATCGGAAACTAAAGAAAACAAGACCATGCAGTGTATGATATTGACTGAATAAAGGAGATAAAGGAACGATGTAAAAAAACCAAAAGAAAAACACTAATATTACAAACCACCTGGTCTCACAACCGCATCTCTCTCTCGACTGTCTTGTAGGCCTTGTGTTTCTTAGGCCCAGAACTCAATGTTAGCTTGAGTCCACCGATGAGTTGCGCCGTGTAAGGCAGAATGAACTTTTCAGACGAAGCGGACAAGCCGAACCCAATGGCGGCCATGATTAGAAGGAACAACTTAAAGGATAGTGGGGAGTCCGTGAGCTCCATGAGATTGTAGAGCCAAGTAGCAGGATTGAGTACCATATAAGCCGAAAAGAGTACACCGGTCGCAACTGTAATTACAAAGGGAACTATGCAGAAGCAAGGGTTAGTGGCGAGCTAATAGATATATAATTGGTGTGATTCCCTACCATTTTCTCGCATTGGTTGCCTAAACGGTGCACCTGCACTCAATACAACCGCCGCACCAATATACTGGAAGCAGGATATGAGGAAAAGCGTCGTGTTCTCAGAATTGAAGATACCACTTTTTTCTCCGCCAATGACTGGTGGAATATACCAGCCTTGGCGCTTTACGGCTATGTAGCAACTTAGTTGAACGATAAACTGCAACAGAATTTGTCCCAACAATGGCACCAAGACTTTGCGCGATACAAGGCTTGCTGTGGGCCTCTTGGGGCAGAGGACAGGGTGTGGTCCGGACCATCCCACTAGGGCATGTTAGCAGAATGCGGAGTCTGAATCAGAGATAATTGACTTACTAAAGACGGCTAGCGGCAGGATAAGGAGCAGGTCAATAAAAAGAAACTAGAAGAGTGTGAGCAAAGACTCTTAAGAAGACAACTAGTGATACGGACCTGAAGATCGCCAAGGTTTGATGCCGACCGGTAGAGCAAGCTCACGCTCGTAAACTGGATAGCGGAATACAAACTCATGAATTTGAAACAACTGAAGCTAGTCACAAGCGCTGCTCTTCCTTCCCTAAACAAAAAGGTCAATATTACTCGTTAAAGGGGGTTGTGTCGCACAAGATTTACCTGATGACCTCGGGGACGCAAGAGATATCAAAGACTCTGCTAGTAAAGGGGGCAGCCACTGATGCCTCTGCTTCCGAGAGGGAGATACCAACATCTGCAGCCTTTAAAGCACCACAGTCATTGGCCCCGTCGCCGCAGAAACCCACGCAGTATTCCAAGCTTTGCAGCTTTTCAACCAATTCATGTTTCTCGTCCGGAGACATCCTCGCAAACACTTGGCCACGGACAAGCATCTAAGCGTGTTAGTAGTGTCACGCCGCGGGGAGGTTTGTAATTTCGTACCCGGTGCAGGACCTCCTTTGGAGCATAATCTATAATCCATCTGAACACATCACCACTTACGGCCAGAGAGTACCCGCGCACATTACTAATCTGGTATGGTCCGGAGAGATCTGTGCCATCAGGCGCAGGCAAGGGCTAGAAAGCATTAGATAAATGCGGGGGAAAACTTTGCGAGGTAAATGTCCCTACCAAAAGAGTCTGTTCATCAAGGGTCCATTCTCGGTCGTCAACACTCTCCCACTTTAGCCTTGAATCCTGAGTGCGAAAGTCGCCCTCTGCAAAATGAGGGACAAATATCTGAGCATCCCTATCAACCAGATTGCATTCCCTCGCAACGCTGATCGCAGTTAAAATGTTGTCACCAGTGCACATGACCTTTCGAATTGCAGCTTGCGAGAGTTCTTCAATGACTCCAGCGGTTTGTAGCTTTAGCTTGTTCTCAAAAATGATAAACCCAACGAAGTCAAGGCCACTCTCTGCGTCGGTACGTTTCATCTTCTGGGCCTTGATCCAACTAAGCTTAGGGAGATACTTAGTTGCACACCCAATGACTCGATACCCACGATGGGTATATTGGGCAAGGAGTTCATCATAGTCCGTGGGAACTGCAGTATGTAATTAACAGGGCTTACTGTAGCAGAGGCAGTATTGGAGACGTACAGCTTTCCGGTTTGCAAATGTCCTTCATGCACTCTGGGGCCCCTTTGACGTATATGTTCCCACCAGCAGCTCGAAACTGCTTAACAATAACACTGGTGCGACGAAGATGAGAGACGAACTCGAAGCACTTGAACACTCCGAGCTCTAGTCCGTTCTGTTTGGTAAACGAGGGATTAGTTTAGATGAATAGGGGACTGCAAACATATTTCAGACGGAGGCTATATACCCCTGCCGGAGCCGAATCGTAGAGATCACCATTCATAAGGGTGCCCTGAAAGGCCGGCGGTCTGACCACTGGAGGAGAAATGCCGGTTGCCATGCCGTGATCACCATTTGCCTCCCCGTCTGCACCACGAGCCTTTTTCCCTTCTTCTTGGTATGACCATTTTGTGAATTCAAACATCTTTAAATCCAATGGATCCCCAACCAATTCGTCATCGACGAGGCGGAGGGAATGACAAGTTGTCATTGTATATAGAATAGCCTCAGAAGACGTGAGGCTTTCGGAAGGGTTGTGATCGAGCTTCGGCGACAGACTGTCGGCGTCTCTGTGCAGATCAGAGAATCTAAGGTGTGGTCAGCGCAAAAAAAACCTTCATATAAGGGCTGAAAGATTACTTCTGGGAAAACACTTCGATAGCGTGGACACCGAGCACATCGAGTCCATCTTCAGTCAAAGTACCAGTTTTGTCAAAACAAACAACATCAAGTTTACCACCAATGTTTACACTTTCGCTAATTAGCAAGAGACTTTGAATTCTGAGCAGGGCCAATACCGCTGTGGACTGATGCAGAATATATCCTTCTTCTTGAGCCTGGAGATGGCGAAATAGGTCCCAATAGTGAGAGTGGCTGGTAGTGCCGGCGGTACTACTATGGTGACGAGATCTAAAGCCCTTATGAGAATAGTTTGCCACGGTAACTGCGAGATGTTAGTTAGGTTTGTTCTGGGGAGGGGGGCGCAGGGGTGCCTACCCCAAGGCGGACAAAGTTTATGAAAGACCCAACAAAACCACATGCTGCAATTCCACTCATTACAGCAATATAGTAGAATGAGTCCCTGTAAAACTTGAACCCCATTGGCTTGGGAAACAGCATAGAGCGGACCAAGGCCCCTTTGGTGGTGTTAAAACCGGTTCTAACGACCATAGCCAACCCAACCGCTTCTTCATCAACCCCATCTTGAGGTTTACGAGCTCTAATGATCTTCGTACCGGAGAAGAGAAAGTGTCGGGCTAGCTCAGGGAGTATCGAAGAAGATTCAAGATCCAAAGCTTGGAGAGCTTCGTCCGTACAAGGGACTTTGGAAACCGGAACAGATTCACCTGGAAACATGTCAGACACGGGCCTTTCGCAGGTGAAAGCGAAGGATGGATTTACCAGTCAACATGCTCTCATTCACGATGCAGTCTCCAGTTAAGAGAATACTATCACACGGATACTGCGCCAACGAAGGATCAGTGACCTCATAAACATCGCCAGGAACCAGGTCGTTTGATGAAACATAGCACCCTATAGATATTAGCAACCACAATTGGGGGTCCTGCACTCTCTTGTTTGGCCATCTTACAGAATCCATTGCGGAGCACACGCACATCGCAAACGAAGCGCGAAACTTCGCGCAACCGCCGCATGGTCTACTTATCAGCGATTGCGTCACTGCGTCACAGATAAATTAGACTCACTGATTTGGTTTCTATCAGAGTACTCGTGATACTGATAGCTGATATTATAAAGATACAAGTGGCATAGTAGTAGTAGTCGTCCATTGTCCATAAAACTAAACTGGCTACTTGAAATACGTAAAATGGATGGAAGACCTGGTTGTTTGGTTAGTGAGTAATCGGCAGTGCAGATCCAGTGAGTCCATCGCTTTTGATTGTTGAGAGAATGCATTAAGTAAAACAGACGAACCTCGTCTACCAAAAGCTGCATAGTGGTTTTTTCCTCTATGTCTATAACATTGTCTCCAAAAACAAGGCTCCGATGCCTTTTCTCATCCCCACCTATTCCTGAGCGAATCGATCTCACATCATCCCAATTGGGATCTTTCCAGCTATTGTTGAGCATAAATATGTCCAGTAATGGGTGATAACAGAACCTAATGTACCGGTAATCCAAGTACCGAAGGAAGACTATGACCGGATCGTCATCTTCTTCCAGGTCAAGAGATGTCGGGGTTTTCTCATGCTGCAAACCAAAAATCGTTGACAAATTTTGGCCATATCGACGCTCTTGAACCTCTTGAATAGCAAATTCGCCCCATTCGTTCTACTAAACGTTAAAACAATAACAGAGCGGTACCATTCCATCTACATACCTCAATAGCAACCCAATGGCATTCCTGAAGAGGTGCGGGCCTTCCCACTAGCCACACACGCCAATGGGGAAGCCATCGAAGAAGCAACCATCCCATTCCCAGAGTAACTATGGAAATTAAAATGTACAATGCGTAGCCTAATCTATTCGTGGTGAACCCAGCGACAACAATGGTTAGATCCTCTGTGAGAATGTATATCTTTTGCGTTGTCCGTTTGTAGTCTTGGCTTAGAGTCGCAGAGTCCCGACGGCTCAGCAGAGGGTCTTCAGAGGAAGGTCGAGTGGCAGAAGACATCCGGCGCAAGGGAGCTCCCTCATCCATTCTGTCCTCAGAATACGAAGACAGATATTCGTCATCCTCATCATCGATGATAGCTCCCCCGTCGTCCCTGTGCTCGCCTTCCCAGAAGTTTGCTAGATCTTCCTCTCCGGGTTGAGGGCGGTAGAAGGACCAACTTGCGTTCGAGTCAGCTCGGGAACGGCCGCGGTGTTGGAAAGAGGTTACACTGGAGGCGAGGCTCTCCGAGACCGGACCTGCGAAGACCTAGAGTGAGGTTAGAGAGGAACTGAACCCCGCCTTAGGGTGGATGGTGACACAAACCTCATTCTGAGCCATCTCGACTTCGCTGTAAAAACTTGCATTGCTGGCTATCGAGTCTCGACGATAATGGTGCAGCTGTCGGGGCTCTTGGATAAGCTGGGCCCGAGCTGGCCTGGGAGAACCATGTTCAGGCCTGGCATTGTTGCCCCCAGAGACTGGGCTGGGGATGTCTCCCATCGACCAACTTCAGAAATCGCGAGGTGGAATTTCCAGATTTCAGTGTGGGCCGGCGACGGGCAGGTAAGGGAACTGGCGAGTGGCGACCCTGCGGTGAAGAAAGTGAAGCGGGAGAGCGGATAGAGATAAGGTTCGGGTTTGAAGAGCGGGAACGAGTGCGGCAGGATAGGGTATTAGTAGTCTATTTATGTGACAAGGATAAGGAGAAGTTCTGCGGTATGATAATAAGGGAAAATTGGCGTGTCATAGGATGCTGTGCACCATCTCGCGGGAGGGTCAAGGTCGATCCATGCGTTTTACCTGATTAAGCCCTGGGGTCGATCCACGCTTTTCCCACGATATATCATACGCCAAGAATCTACTGGTAATTTTCTGACGTTTGTAAACACGACTGCTATTGCATACGGGCAAAAAATCGACCAGAGCCTCAGGATTTTGGTGGCATGCAATAGCAGTCGTGTTTACAAACGTCAGAAAATTACGAGTACCCTGTCCCTTTTTCCCTTGCGCTAACGGCCGGCTCATTCTATGGGTGTGCGCACTTGAAATCAATATTCATGGACAATCCACATTCCTTACGTAATACACGCAGAATAGAACTAGGTAGGGATTTCTTCTGAGCACCTCAACTGTATTAAACCATAGTCTATATTCCTAAAGATGTAGTTGTGGCCGGGAATTCTGGGGAATTATTTTTGTTAGTTTTCGGGTGCCAGGTGCCATAAGAGAACTCGAAGGGTGAAAGGTTGCAAGGAATCACAGCAAAACCCACACGGGAAGCTGAAGCGGGCATGCGCATTAACTGCACTCCTTGGACATTGGGTACTCCTGTAACAATAGTAGTGTTTGTAGGCAGCACTGAAATGAAAAAATATATAATATAATATTATTATGATATCGCACTGCAGACTGTTGTCTCAAGACTCTAGTCTACAGAGTGAGCACAATACGAGTAAAGTATACCTACATTTGTACTGTGCGGGTGAAGTATCATACTCGAGTAACTTTATAGTATGATATTCCAAAGTTGGATACAGGGAACTCCAACCCTTGTGAGGCTTAAGATTCCTTATCTGATCCATCTTATCGAGATTCCAATTTCTTAAGAGCACAAATCTTGAACTTTTTACAGTAATTCCTGCCCCGCCACACATCTTCACCCCACCAAAATTCCAACCTCTCCCTTAAAACCCAGAACTCAATAATCGACAACCTCTAGTCTCCAAGTATGGCGACTGCAACAGTGGCCTTGTCCACCCGACCTTCAAAACCGAACAAGAAAGGCGTGGCCCTCCCCTCCGAACGTGAGCGCTATATTCAAGCATGCGCCGACATCGCTCATCGTTTAATTCAACTTCACGAAGAGAATGAAGGAGGGAAAGATGTGAACCTTAATGCTCTAAGAGGCCAGATTTCGAAGAAGCACAAACTAAAGACAATCCCGCCACTTACAGCAATCATTGCTGCTATTCCAGAACACTATAAAAAATACATTGTTCCCAAACTAATAGCAAAACCAATTCGTACGAATCCCATGCCACCTCTTTACAGCCTTGTTAGCTGAACGATTATAGGTACAAGTTCCGGAATCGCTGTCGTGGCAGTCATGTGCAAACCCCACAGATGTCCTCATATCGCCTATGTAATCACCTGCCCTATCTAACTCATCTTTCATGCTCATGAATTGTGTGTGTGAAGACAGGAAACATTTGCGTTTATTGCCCCGGAGGTCCAGACTCGGATTTCGAGTACAGCACACAATCGTATACTGGTTACGAGCCAACCTCCATGAGAGCAATTCGTGCGCGCTACGATCCTTTCGAACAAGCTAGAGGGCGTGTGGACCAGCTGCGGCAACTTGGGCATAGTGTGGATAAGGTCGAGTTTATTATAATGGGAGGCACCTTTATGTCTCTCCCGGAGAGCTACAGGGACGGGTTTATTGCAAGTTTGCACAACGCGCTTTCAGGATACACCACGGAAAACGTGGATGAGGCTGTCCGGTAGGCCCCAGACATTCCCGTCCATAATTTCGTGCGCAGCTAATTACAATCTAGTCTAGGAGAACAATCTGAGACTAAATGTGTAGGGATTACAATCGGTTTGAGACCCAAAAGTTGCTCATTATAAGCTACTGACCTTACATAGAAACAAGGCCAGATTATTGCCTTGACCAGCATTTGAGCTCTATGCTACGTTATGGCTGCACACGCCTTGAGGTTGGAGTTCAGAGTCTTTACGAGGACGTCGCTCGAGATACAAATCGTGGCCATACGGTGAAAGCCGTATGTGAGACCTTTAAACTAGCAAAGGATTCGGGTTACAAAGTTGTATCACATATGATGCCAGATTTGCCCAATGTAGGCATGGAGAGAGATCTAGATCAATTCAGAGTAAGCAGCCACAAAGTAGACAGAATTGCCGTCCAGTACTAACTATGGATAGGAGTATTTCGAGAATCCAGACTTCCGAACAGACGGCCTCAAGATCTACCCAACCCTTGTCATTCGAGGCACAGGCCTATATGAGCTCTGGAGAACAGGGCGATACAAGAACTACACCCCCAACGCCCTCATCGACCTAGTCGCTCGTATCCTAGCCCTCGTTCCTCCATGGACCCGTATCTACCGGGTCCAGCGCGACATCCCAATGCCCCTTGTAACTTCTGGTGTGGAGAACGGTAACCTCCGTGAGCTAGCCTTGAGCAGGATGAAGGACTTCGGAACAACCTGCCGCGACGTGCGTACTCGCGAAGTCGGGATCCAGGAGGTGAAGAACAAGGTACGGCCAGACCAAGTGGAGTTCATCAGGCGAGATTATACGGCGAACGGCGGATGGGAGACCTTCTTGAGCTATGAGGACCCAAAGCAGGATATCTTGATCGGGCTTTTACGGCTACGGAAGTGCTCTGATCGAACGTTCAGGCCGGAGCTCACTGGTCAGTCTACGAGTTTGGTTAGGGAGTTGCATGTTTATGGATCTGCGGTGCCGGTGCACAGTCGGAATCCGAAGAAGTATCAACACCAGGGGTATGGTACTTTGCTCATGGAAGAGGCGGAGAGGATTGCCAGAGAGGAGCATGGGAGTGAGAAGATTAGTGTGTATGTGAACGGGCTAATACTCTCCGAACCCGGCAACGATAGCTAATACGAAATGCTTTATCATAGGATTTCTGGCGTCGGAGTACGAAAGTACTATGCTAAGCTTGGGTATCACTTGGACGGTCCGTACATGTCGAAGATGCTGAGTCAGGATGAGGAGGAAGAGAATTAGGCTAGGTATAACTAGTAGCATGCTCGTTTGTTGGACGTTCATGTCTATATCTTAGGCGCTAGGGTGCATGTATCAATATATTATACAGTGTTCTAATATCTACCTTCGACTTTGTGCGCGCATTTGGCTGCTGACCAGCCGCCAGGAGACCACTTAATCACGTATTCTGCGCCCACGACGGGCAGTGAGATTTCGGAGGAAAATGTACCAACACCTGCTCTCCTTCATTCGTGCGTGACTACAACTTCATCCCACCTCCTGCAAATATCTCCCACCATCCATCCCAAAGCCCCCCATCGGTTCCCTACTTCCCCTAGCGGCTAGCCCAAACTAACCGTCCGAAAAAAACAAGCCTTCGGAGTCTAACGCTACTACCTTGCTAGGAACCTTCCTGTTGAGCGGTGACTAGGGCGGAACTCATGCATGAAAAATCACTCGATTCACAATTTCCCCAAAGGAACAAGGGTCGGATCTGGATCCTGGATCCCATGTACGAGTATGATATAGTTCGCGCGGGTTTTGTCCCCCTATAGATTGGCTGGGGAAATTTGCTAGCAGCGCAGGAGATTATGCGCCTTTTTTGAGAGCAGTAGGCACTTAGAGTCGTAGGATATACCTTGACGACCGCACATCATGGGCAATCCGATCCTTGAAATGGTGGACAAAAACTCAATGTACTTTCTCGGGTCTAAGCTACAAGAATTCAACAGCACAGGGCAACCTATTTCCCGCCTCTTTTTCGCAGCCCAATCCGGTCGAAACTCATCTCGCCCTGCCCCCGCCGCCTCAATCCATCCGACCATAATTTAAAACAGGAAATGATATATCATACAAACCCCACTCAGACTCAGCCATCAAAAACCGTGAAAAATGCGGGAAAGAACAGAAGGGAGAAAGGAGCAACAAATCAAAGGGGCCAGCTGTCAAACTGGCAACTTCTACCACTGCACTAGAAAAGGTTCACTAAGGGTGAAGCGAAAAGAAAGCATATGGCCCACAATAACAAGAAAGAGTAAGAAGTAGTAAGAGGAAACAAACCCTTGACTAAATGAAATCCTCCGTATATTATCCATTGAATCCACCCAACCCCATCCCACAAAACCGCTTTTGTTCGTTACTTCCCTGCTCGCGGGTTTCTAATCCGAATCACTGTCACCTTCATCGTCATCTGGCGGAGAAGCTCTACTCGCTGCCGTTGTGGCAGCAGCCACCGCCGCTGCACGAGACTTTATTCGGATGCGTGGTGTCCCGTTACCTGTTGGATTGGCGGTAGCGGCGGGGGTCCCAGCACTGGAGATAGGACCTGAGGACGTCCCGTCTCCCGCGGCGGAGGAGTGCTCGGGGTTTGTGAGAGAGCCAAAGGTTTTCTTTTCTTCGGCATAGCGGCGATCAAACTCGGCCTTTGTGACAGTTAGCGTTGGGGTGAATGTGTAATGAAAGGGGAGAAAGGACTTACATCCATGGCATTCGCATCTTCGTAGACTTTGGAGCTTTCCTCGTTGTATGTACGAGCGTTGTTGAACATTAATTTAAAGTCGCCGTGGAAGCCATCAAGGTCCAAGTAGTCACCGTTTCTGATACGTTTCTTGATCTCGTTGAAGGATATTGGCTGTTTGATTATGTGGTAGTAATCGGGGAACAGCTTCTTGCTTGGAAGCTTCTCGAAGATTTCAGAGCGGACGCGTTCGGTTTCTGGATCTTCAAGGCTGTGGACTGCGTCGAAGATTGCTTCGCATGATCTCTGCAACATCGCGCGGTTTCCGGGGGAGACAGTATCCGGCGGAGCGTAGCCCTTGGCCGTCCGTTGCCGTTTCCGGGGGTGCACCTGGAGCCATTAGTACTGGGATGGCACAGAAGGACTGTGAACAACTTACTTTCAGTTCTTCGACCTCTTCGATACGGCGCTTTTCGGCAGCCGGTTTGCGGCCACGTTTTCGTTTAGGCTGCACCGCAGGAGGTGTATCCTCAACTCCAGGACTGTCTGGTGGTGGCGAACTCTCAGACAATTCGCCTGCTCTCCTTGCCTTGTTCACCTGTCTCCGCTCAATTCTATCACGCTTGCGCCGAACAGCATCCTCAATTGTATCGTCATCATTATCAATTGCATCCAACCATTGCTCTTCCGTCAAGCCGTCATCATAATTGGTGACCTTTCTCTCACGAGCGCCCCTACCAACCGGGCCTGTCGGCTCTTCAATAGGGATGAGGTCGTCATGGAGATAGATATCTGGTAACTCGGCCTCAGTATATAGCCTATCTAGAGGTTTCCCTTTGCCGTACGGGGAATTCTTCTCGCGGTCAGTGTCCATCTGCTTGAAGAGGATCAATTCATTATCGTTGCGAGAAATGATCTCGTTGAGTTCATCATCATCGAGCTCCTCGCTATCCCCAACTTCCTTTTCGTCGGCCTCTAACATCACACGCAATAATGCGTCTCGTTCCTCATTGGTGGACTTGTTGTCGAACTTTCCTGCCTGAATAACCTTTCCATCGATGTCTAACTTGTACTGAGCGCGCTCAAGAATTCGCTCTTCGACGGAATTTGTTGTAATTAGTCGAAGGATTCGGACTTCGTTCTTTTGTCCTATGCGATGGGCACGATCCTGTGCCTGCAAATCCTGATGAGGATTCCAATCGGAGTCGTAAATGATGACTGTGTCGGCAGTTTGCAAATTCAAGCCTAAACCACCAGCACGAGTCGAGAGCAAGAAAATGAAATACGGGGAATCCGGTGCGTTGAATTCTTTCAACAGGGCAGAGCGGTCATCAGCTTTGGTGGAGCCGTCGAGTCGTAGATACCGGAATCCCCGGAGATGGAGGAAGTCTTCCATGATGTTCATGATTTGTGTCATTTGAAAGAACATCAGGACTCTATGCCTCGTGGCGAAGAATTTTGGGAGTAACCGATCCAGTAACTCAAACTTTCCAGCCGTACGCCACAGGGCATCGTTGTTGACTTTGGTGGGGTTGATTGCGTTTTCAACCTCCTCAAAGACGAACGGATGATTGCAGAGCTTACGGAGCTGCATAATCATATTACTGAGGCCCCTAACACCTAATTTGCCACCTTTATCGGGCTCATTCACGTAGAGAATACCATTATTCATCATCTGTTGGTATAGCTTTTGCTGGAGCGCCGAAAACTTGCACTTGATGACCCTCTCGACCTTGTCTGGCAGCTCCGACTCCACATCCTTCTTAAGACGACGCAACAGGAAGGGGCGGAGAACTTTATGAAGACGACGAATAACCAGCAGTGCTTCTTCCTCAGTGAGTTCCATTTTGTCCTGGCCACCGGTATTCGCAAACGGTGTATTGAACCATTCATCAAAACTCTTTACGGACTTGAAGATTGTCGGTAGAACGAAGTTCAATAGAGCCCACAACTCCGGGAGATTGTTCTGGAGCGGGGTACCGGTCAAAATTAGACGATATCTACAGTTGTAATATGTCGTAAGCGTCGCGCTGAGCTTCGACTGGCTGTTCTTCATCCTATGGCCTTCATCAATGATCATATAGTTCCATTTCACCTTGCTGAGAAGTGGGCGATCTTTAATGATATACTCATAGGTGGTCAAAAGGACTTGCCAATTCGAAAATTTGATGTCGTACTGCTGGTTTTTTCGAACAGCAGGAGGGCCTTTGTAAACAATCTTTCCAACCCCTGGAGCCCATTTTTCGAATTCAAGATTCCAATTGGTCAAAGTGCTTCCTTGAGCCTCAGCATCCCGAGAAACGGAGCAACACAGACTGAGCGAAACTTACCTAAGTGGAACGATGACCAGGAAAGGACCATTCTGCTTCTTCCGTTCAATCAAGTAGGTAATCAGCGAAATTGTCTGGATGGTTTTTCCCAAACCCATCTCGTCTGCTAGGATACCATTCAAGTTGTTGTTGTACAGTGAAATCATCCACTGAAGACCCTTGATTTGATAGTCCTTGAGCTTTCCTCCGCTCAATATCGTCGGTTGTTCAGTGACACTTTCCTTGATACGATGCGCAACAGCATAGTAATCAATCTTTTCACCGGTGGTGTCCTCCTCTTCATCTTCGCTCTCAGGTTCTTGGTAACCCTCTGGTCTTCCATATGTTTCAACGGCATCTCTTTGCTGTTGTCGGACACTTGCAGCGAGAGATTCCAAGAAAGAATCAGTCTGCCGTAATAGGTGCGTGATACGGGTATCCTTGGCTTGGTCAAGCAATTTAAGATATGCAACTTCGTCGTTAGCTTTCAATGCCAATAGACGCTGCTTGGCAGTTCGTTCCATCCGTTTTTGCTCCTCCTTCTCCATGTACTGATGATGTTGCAACATCATACGCCCCAACTTCTGCGCCTTAGCATCCCTAGCTCTAGCCTCTGCTTTGATCTCTTGCCCGTGTGCAATGACGCCCTGTAAGTATTCCTGATGTTTGCGTCGCTCACGTTGCTCGCGTTGATCCCGTTGCTGCTTCTCTAACTTCTCAGTAATGCGGGCTTCTCTTAAGGATTGCTTCTTCATCCTACGAAACATGGCACGGTTGGATGTAACAGCTAGGTTTTCTGCGTGTATCATGGAATCGACCATCTCCCGCCGGAGAGCGCGCTGCTTTGGCAACAAACAAAGTGCTTTATACTCAATCAATGCCTTCAGCTTTAGAGAATCTGAGAGAACAGTAGAGACTTTCTTAGAATCGACTTCCCCAATGTTGCTGGGTAAGCGTTCCAGCTCAGCCTTGCGGGCGCTAATCCGATTGAAGATCACACGCTCACGCTCTTCCTGTAGCCGCGAAACATCGATGCCCGAGGGCATGATACTAGGGATCATTAACCTCTTTGCGCGGGACCCATGATCGTGGTAGTTGATCTTTGGCTGGAGACTAGCCCAAGGAGATGTGAATGTCTCGTATCCAGATCGCCTCTTTTGAGGGTCTTCTTCAGGCTTCTCGGCCTCAATCTCCTCCTTAGCAGCAGGGTCAATGACGGAATTGGCCGCCGCAACCTCAGAACCAACGGCGTCTGGTTTGGGAATAGACGAAGAGAATATCGCGCTCTGAATCGGTTGAGGGACAGCAATGTTTTTCGAAATCATCTTGAAGGCCATAATCTGATTCCTGAGAATACCGAGCTGGTCTTGCGTGAATGTTGAGTTGGGGCTACTCGCATTTTTTGCGAGCGCCGAGGGTACTGGGGACTGTTGAGGGACCCCATTTGTCGATGCTAGACCATCAGTGGCAGGGCGCTGTGGTGGAGACGAAGATATGTTATTTGCGTGGGGTTGTTGGGGATGGGCAGGCGAGCGACCTATGGCAAGAGTTAGAGATTGATGGATAAGAGCGCAATGGCCAACTGTACCATTAAGCTGAGCAGCACCGTTTTGTGATACAGGAAGTTGCTGAGCTCTCTGCTGTTGCTGTTGTTGCTGGTGCAGATGAAGCTGCTGCTGCTGCATCTGCCGCATATTTAACGGTTGCTGCTGCTGCTGCTGCATCTGGGTCTTGTATACTTGCTGCTGCTGTCTCATTGCGTTGAGTATACTTGAGAGATGGGCAAATTCTGGATGATTTGCTTCGCTTGCGCCTTGGGCTTTTAGATCTCGCCATTTCTGTTTTTCATTTTTATCAATAATCGGGGGGTGGGTGCGTAGATTTATTGGGGGAGGGTAAACTAACCTGATAGACTACTTGTGCTTGCTCTTTTGAAAGGGAGCTCGGAAGGGGGCCCATCTGGGTTGCCATAGGCATGTTGTTTGCAATGGAATTCATCACGAAGGGAGATGGGGGACAAGCGAAGACCGACTAGACAAACCAAGGGATATAGATGGACGCGCGAGGGAGTTGATCCGTCGACGCGTCAAGCGACGGGGGGCGGAGGGTGTAAGGAAGGGGAGACGTGAATGCCACCACTGACGAAGCGATGCAGCGGTTGTGAAAGGGAGGCCAGGTTGCAAAGTAGTCTGGACGTAGCGGGCTGAGAGTTGTTTTCAAGGACAAGGCCGCGATAGCGGCGATGTCTATTCTTTTTTTCCTTCTTTTTTTTTTCCCTCTCCCTTTTGGTTATCTCTCCCCCTTTTTTTTCTTATTAAGGATGAAAAATAAAATAAAAAGAATGCTGGGGGGTTTTATTTTATTTTTTATCTCCCTGGTGTTATCTTACGAGAGACCAGGGGGACGCGAGGAGCGCGAGTGAGAGAATGCCGTGTCCGGATGGTGTGTCTCTCTCTCTCTCTAGAAAAAAATCGCCTCAGTCGCAAGCGGCGGATGAGGAAGAGATGTGAAAAGGTTTCTGCAAAGGGGGCTTGGAGGTGTGGGGGAGAGCAGAGGGGTAGCCACAAAAGGCGAGGTGAGAAAGTGTGGCGTTCGGGGGGGTGGAAAGAAGGGAAACCTGATAATGTTAAAAAAGAGTGAAGAGAAGTTATGATGCTGCCGTATGTATGGACGGGAGGGAAAAAAAAGGAGAAGGGAGGAAGGGAGAGCAAGAGTGAGAGGGTGTGAAGGGGCTCTGCGATTATGGGGGGTGGTTGTGGTTGTGGTCAGGGCCGCGAACGGCCGGGGAGTGAATAAGGGAGTGAGGGAAGGCTGTGGTTCGAAGATGAATACCGTCCGTATCTTTACGATGCAAGCTATGGCAAAAGGTGACTTGCGGTGGAGTGCGGTGGTAGTTGCTACGAAACGGTGCGGTCCCGTTGCCAAAAAAGTGTGGCGGCAACGAAAGGGGAGCTTTCTTTGTTCTCCGAAAGGAAAAACTGGGGGGGAAGAGTGTCGGTGTGTCCTGCCCGCTTTTGCTGGCTGGAGGGAAAGAGGTTTGGTGGTTGATGTTGCTTTGCTGCGCGTTGATTGTGTCATGCCCTTCAGGCAACTGTCTCAGCCAATGAACGACTGGGTAGTATTCCTGATACTGTGGCTTGAAAGATGTGGCTGGTAGAGAGGTCAGCATTGGGCATTGGAATAGGTTAGCTTGACACTGAGCCCTGGATTGGTCCTAACATTCTGGGATTCGGACCTCCTCCTACCGCCGCTATCCCAGCCTACTACCGGGATACCATAGACTTTCGTTGGGTTACCCAGAAAAAACTGAGGGGGAAAAAAATCCCCCCCCTCAATCTTGTCAATCTCATCAAGGGAATTGTTGGGCATCATGCTTTCGATAATCCAATAGACAGAATAATTTAAATTTCTTTGACCAGCGCAGATGAATATCTCACCATCAAATTCTCGTCGTAAAGGAGAATGATCAGGGCAGAGGGCAAAGTCATTACTCGAGCCCCATGTTGGAAATTGCGGGCCCAAAAATCATAAAACCCCAGCAACATCATCACTCCAAAGGCAAACTGCCGCCATCCTGCAGTGCCAACACCTTCCCCTTAACACGACAAACTTACCAACCTACCCTCCATATCTTTCCTAATCACCCTCCTATCATTCAACAATGGCTGAATATCCTCTTCTCTGCCTGGGAAATCCCCTCCTTGGTATGTGCCAGAATACTCGTATCTACAGTTTTTCTATCCTGCTTTGTGTGGAGGAACATAACTTAATATGTTGGCTGGGGCTGTTAGTGAATTGGCTGACCGTATCTCCTGACACAAAAAACAGATATCCAGGTCGACGGGTTTGCTATCTTTATCCGTCAACATGATCTTGTTTTGCTAAGTCTGTTCCCTTTAAAAGTGACCAAGCTCTCCTCGATAAGTATGGATTGAAGCCCGACGACGCCATCCTGGCCGAGGAAAAACATCTTCCCATATATGAGGAGATAACTACCAACTATTCACCAAAGTACCTTGCTGGTGGTGCTGCTCAGAACGCCGCTCGCGGAGCTCAGGTAACTAGGAACCTGTGCAGCTGCGGGGCAAAAACTAATGAATATATGGAATTAAGTATATGCTCCCTCCTAAGTCTACGGTCTACGTCGGATGTACCGGCCAGGATGCCTTTGGCGAGGCTCTTACCAGTGCTTGTGTGAGGGAGGGCGTTCTCACAAAATATCGCATCGAGAAGGATCAACCCACTGGCCGTTGTGGTGTTATCATTACCGGCCATCACAGGTCTATGGTCACTGATCTTGCCGCCGCCAACCACTACAAGCTGGAGCACCTCGAGTCGCCCGAGATCTGGACATACGTCAAGAGTGCTAAAATTTACTACGTCGGTGGCTATCATTTGACCGTCTGCGTTCCGGCAATCTTAGCCCTTGGAAAACATGCTGCGGAGACTGGAAAGGTATCTTGTGATTGCTTCTCAACAGATGTCTTGGACTGTTGGCTCATGGCTAGGGATAGATCTTCACCATGAACCTCTCGGCTCCTTTCTTGCCCCAGCTCTTCAAGGAACAGCTCGACTCTGTCGCGCCGTACTGGGACTACTTGATCGGAAACGAGTCCGAGGCGTTGGCTTATTCCGAATCTCACGAGCTCGGGGTTTGGCCTGCTACACCCCCTTCGTGTGTTATGCATTTTTTAATAGATGAGAACTAGACCAATGATATCACCGAGATTGCCAAGAGGATCGCCAATCTCCCCAAGGAAAACACTTCTCGTCCTCGCATCGTTGTCATCACCCAGGGAACCGATCCCACTATTGTGGTCACTGGTGGCCTCGACCCCATTGTTGAGGTCTACCCAGTTAGACCTATTGAGTCCGGGGACATCGTAGATACCAACGGAGCGGGGTATGTCTTACAATTACCAACTAACTGGTTTCAATTCGCTAATAGCTTGAAGTGACGCTTTCGCTGGTGGTTTCCTTGCGGGGCTCGTCCAGGGCAAGGACTTGAAGACGGCAGTTGACATGGGCCAGTGGTTGGCAAGCTGGGGGATCAGGGAGCCTGGTCCAGCGTGAGTTTCCCGCGTTTACTTACTGCAGCACTGGAGGTAATGCTCACGAAGAATCAAACAGATATCCTGTCGAGAAGAAAGTCTACGGTGCTTAATCGGCTTACTAGACATAGATAAGTTTCAACACGTTTCACTGGGTTTTAGCATTGGTGGTGTTGCTGGGTTTGTTTCAACACAATAGTTCCGTTTTTAATACCAGGGATGGCCTAAGAGAATAGGTGACTTCCGTGAATAAGAGCAAGTGATATTCTGTGAACCGACTCTGGCTCATACAACACTTCAAAGAGCCGACCGTTTAGAGAGTTTGGCGAATCAATGGTCTTCTGCAAATACAATATGTTTTACAGGATTAGAAGCGATTAGCAGCACAGCTGGGTATCGCTTGAAACCCCCCCACAGCTGCTCGAGAAAACCATCGCTCCGCTAGTTAGTTTCTCAAGTAACGAGGAACAAAAGAAGGAAGCCCCGAGGGTTTTTTTTAGCCTTGATAAAATAAGAATGAATAATTAATCAACTAAGAAACCGTACAGGGCTATTTTAACACCAGACTATGCTTGATCCTTGAACCAACCTACCCCACCAGCTACCCAATCCACCACCGAATCATATCACCGCACTAAGAGAATGGCTGTCTGCCATAACACCCATTTTGAGAGGGATCCTCAAGTGCTCCCCCCAGAATGATGCGTCGCTGTAAAATTCTGCACCAGAGCTGCTAGGTCTCTTGCTGTATAGGAATCCACCGGCGAGGCCGGTCCCGCAAGATTGGCTAGCGATCCTTTGGTCTTCGCCTCCTCGGTGGCCGCCGAGTCAGGCCTCTCCTCAGCCGTCGTGTCCTGATTCCTGCTAGGCATCTTCCCCTGCCTCCTTCCCTTTCTTTTCCCCTCAAATAGAATCTCCTCCTCTTCAGATCGGGCCACCTCTCGAGGGCCAACTAGCAGGTCCACCATCTTGTTCATCATAGTCTCAGAGCCTGCGACCGACCCAACGATGCTATCCCCCCCCTGAGCGAGCACACTCTCGCTCGGCCTGTGTATGTCCATGCTCCGTGGAAATTCGTTGCCTAGGTGCGGGGGCACGGAGGTGCCGGTGCGGTTGTAGGGTGGGGTTGGACTGGAGGGGTGGGCTTGCGAGGGGTAGAATGAGCCGGCGTCTGTTGATGGGGTGCTACTTGGGATGCCGTGTTCTTGGTAGAGGATTGTGGTGTTAGAGATGGTTATTGGGATATTCTGCCTTTCGGTCAGTTGGGTGCGTGAGGGAAGGCGGAAAGAAAGGAGGGAAGAGCACTAACTTTTTCAAGGCAGAGTAATCTACCGTCTTCCAGTAGCGAGAGTATGCGTGCTAGCATCTCGTCATTCGGGTGTGCTTTTTCTTTGCTCTCGTCGTCCCAGTTGTAGGTTGTTGAGCCGTTTGCTTGGCTGAAAGGCAGGTAGCCGATCGTATCGTCGTCTTCTTCCAGAAGGTAAGAGAGCTTTGGAAGGCGGTCAATGGGGAAGGTGGCACCGAGGAGAGAAAGTGTATTGGCGTACGTCTGCCAGAGTTGCCGGATTAGCATGGAGAGTGAAGTGTCCGCTAGTTGCCCGGTCAAGGTTGGGTGATTTATTCGCAGCCAAGTACTGTACAATCTTAGCGCCGGAAGCATGCGCCTGCCCACCGCTGAGATCGGCTCTATCTCGTTCTCGGTTTTGTCGTCGAATAGGCGCTCGAGTTCTGGTTGGAAGACTTGATGGAGAGTGGTGAATGTCGCGACATTTAAACGAAGGAAGTATGAATGCGAACGAGAGAAGTTGGCTTGAGTGCAAAGATATTTAGTAAATGCTGTGGGAAGGAACACGACGTCTTCAAGAGATAGGTCACCTTTGGGACTTCTATTGGCAGCATAGAACTGTGCTGCGATATTTATTAGAACAAACTTGGTTAGCATCCCATTTGACATGGTCCGCTCTTTTAGGTCGAGCGCCAATTGCGTTAACATTTCACTTTCCATGGCTTCGTAGTCCGAGAATCTAGCGCTATTCAGTGACGATGCTCAAAACATAAGATGTAGAAGGGGGACCCGGAGGACCGGATACTAACTCTTTGCCTATAAAACATTTCGCGTGGAGTCTTACGAATAAAGCTACAAGTTCATGGATAACCTGTTCTTCTTTTCGGGCGAGATTCGCTGTTAAGTTACCAGCTTTATACGCTTTGAGAACTTTGCGAAAGCCAACGCCGAGGTTATCTCCAGCTTCAGGGAATGGTTCCGCAACGGAGAGAGCTCGGTAGAGGTGATAGGTGGCCGAGAAATTGGAACCTTCATTTAGGGCTATAACAGCAAGTTGGTTGTGCGGAGACCCGGATGTAGGAACAAGTTTTTTCGCCAGAGTGTAATAGCCAGTGGCAGGGCCCCAGTTCTTGGGGTTCTGAGGAACTTCTCTATAGCGTGAGAGATCGCCGAGAAAGACGAGGGTTCGGTGACAGGAAGAGATAATCAGCCGCTTGATTTCGGCCTCATATCTTGGGGGCCCGGCAGTGGGAAAATCGACTGGTGGAACTTGGTGAGCTTGAAGTTCAAGAGGTGGGGGGAAAGCTCTTTAACAGACGGGAGAGATTGAATTTGCGAATTACCCACTCGAGCTCAACAAGTCCAAAGTGAGAGATCAATCGCTGGATTAGCGAGCGGTAGAAGCGGGTGGCCTGCTTAATAAAATTGACGAAGGAGTTTTGCAGTTTGCGGAGTTCGACGGGACGTTTCCTCCCATGGATTTCCTTAAACTAGATGTTATGTGGGTGAGGAGCGTGATCGGGGAAGGCACGGGTACATTGGAGACATGGTTATACCTGGCTAAGAATCCCTCTATAGCGTTCAATAATCTTGTGATGCTTACCCCAGATCCGGCCTTCAATATCCCGTTCCAGCGCAAGCCGGCAATCGAGAAAAATGATGCTGACATAGGCCTCACGTAGTCTGAAAATAGGACCGTAAGGGAAAGAGCGTGAACGGAGTGAAGAGAAAGAAAAAAAGCAAGCGCACCATTCTAAAGATGACGTACTGGAAGATAGCATGATCTACACTGCGTGCATTTGGATGATCTCTAAGGATGGAGGCCAATTCTTTCTCCCATCGGAGAGCGGACCTATGCGCTAACGATTAGGCTGGGGGAATAGGAATTTGAAGGGTAAGGATACCTCCAGAGTTCTTCGACTTGCGCCATGGGGAGGGGACAGGGGGGGCGAGAAGGAAGTGGGAATGCGGGGAAGGAGGGAAGGAAGGAAGGGTGGAAAACGGAAGGAGGGAAGAAGGGAAAGGTCTAGGAAGAAGAGGAGAATAATTAGTGGTGCTGGAGTCCTCAAACAAAAGTCATGGTCCTGAATTTAAGCCAGCGTGACAACCAAACAAGTATCATGTCTGGGATAAGAAAAATAATCCGGTCGCCAAGACTTGGAATTGAGATGCCTTTTGCAAATAGCACACTTCTACCGGTATTCCAGCAGCACAATCCTGTCTAATAAATTTCCATAGCAGCGTGGTATGATACCATAAGTGAAAGTAATTGACAAAATAGAAATCTAGAAGATAAATTGGAAATCTGGAAACTTATTCATTGCTGGGCTCTGATAATTTTATACTAATCGTTGGGACATACTGGGAAAAAACCTAGAATTGGTAAAAGTGCCATGAGGAGCCAGGTTATAAATTTTTACTACTCTTTTTATTATTGCGAGATGTAAGATTGATCACTCCCCCAAGAGGTGGGTAGTTATCACCAGGACTCCCAAAGATGCCATAAATTATAATCCAGAACCTAAATACTGATCACCTGGCTTCCTGATTTTATATGAAAATGGCTTTTATGCTATTAATTTTTTTTAAAAAAGTGCCACTTCCCAGAAATAATCGTGTTTGGCAATACTTTCTCACACAAGTAAACAAAAAAAAACACTAAATCATAGGTCTAGATTAGGTAAACCTAAAATATTGACAAACTTTTTCACCAATGTCACTGCTTTTATAGTTTTCCCACAGTACACAAATAGTTTAGTAACCTCACAAAAAAAATGCCATAAAAAATTTACACCCAATTAATGCTATTTCAGTATCCATCCCAAAACGCGCCTCCATTTTTTTTAAAAAAATCTATGGAGGAAAAATGCCATAAAAGTGAGAGGAAAAAAATGCCATTCCCCTTGCGTGCCAAACAGGGCCTTAATACCTTGCGTCTCCGGGTGGTTGCAAACGTTAACACCAACACCCCGCCATCACCCACCGTTCCCGACGCCGCCAAAATGTCCGCCCCGCTTCACACCTTCTCAGTAACCCCGCTAGCCCAATTCTCCAACAAAAACTCCCAAATCCGCCGCCCCCAGGTCTGATACCTTCCCTCCTTCCCCCCGCTTTAACTTCGACCTAACCCCCCACGGCAGGAAATCACGCACTTCTCCTACGACGACCACCGTCGCCTCCACCACGATCAGTCCTCACTGAAATCGTACCACCCCCCGTCGCTGGGCAGTGATCTGTCGCGCGGGTTCGAGAGCTTCCGGAAGCATGACAGCAGCATAGACGAGCACTTGAATGGGCTTCTGGATGCGATTGTCGAGTTGGAGAAGAGGAGCGGGAAGAAAGTCGCTACCGACATTATTACCTGGAGGGGGATGATGACTAAGGTTACTAGGCCCTTATATACTTCCCCGTGCCAGGGGACCAGCAAAGTCAAAGACGGAGTGTAGCTAATTCCTTGATAGTTTATGACTTTGCCGTTTGATATGCGGGATGGGTTAGTTGTGATACCCCCCCTCCCCCCTCCCCCACCTCCGCTGTCGGCTAGTTAAAGGAGGCCGACCAGCTAATGCTCACAGATTTGAAATGAATGCTGTCAAATTCCAGGTGTGATACCCCCCCCCCCCGGCGGTTCTCTACGGCCCCTCCCGTTAACAGTCTCTAAACCCTCTCTCTCCTGTTAGGATTCAATGTAACCTCCCGCCACCCACCCACCAGCCGATCTCCTACTAACAATCCCCGCCAGCTTCATAGAAGAAAACCACTCCTACAAACTAAATGCCCAAAGCATACCATACCCCCGTCAAGACTTAATGACATATTGGGGTGCCATACTCCTTCCCCCCTCCCTCCTCCTCCTCCTTCCGCGTGCTGAATTCGTCTGTGCAGGCTATAAATTCGAAGAAATCTCTACTCTCCCCGGTAACCCTTCCGATTTTTCCAGCGAGGTCATAGAATCGCGTGACCACAACGTTGTGAATAACGAGGAACAATTCTGCTCGATTGTGAAGACTGGTTTCGGCAATGTTAGGCTGATTATCGGTGGAGAGGTTGATGCTGGTTTGCTCCCCCCTGTGTCTACCATTGGCTTATAATATCAAAGCTAAGAGTGCATCAGTATGGGACCAAAACCCGCCCCCGGATCCCCTGAACAACCCCCCGGTTTATGTGGAGCTCAAGACCTCAAAGACCCCCCGGCGCCCGCATGAGCATGTTAATTTTGAGCGTAAGATGTTGCGCTTCTGGGCGCAATCGTTCTTGCTTGGGATAGCCAAGGTTGTTGTCGGCTATCGCGACAATGAAGGTATCCTCGAAGGATTGGAAGAGATAGAGACTACGAGTATTCCTGGGATTGCAAAGCGTAGCGGGCGGCAGCTCTGGGACGGGAAAGTTTCCATTGACTTCACAACTACTATTCTCGAGTGGATAAAGCAGACCATTGAAGGTGCTCCCGAAGGCACTCTCTGGCGCATTGCACATGCTCCAGCATCTAGCACTGTTGAGTTATCCATACTCCCGCAAAATTCCTTCTTATCCCCTGCATTTCTGGAGTGGCGGAATAGCACGTAACCGAAGCCTTTTATCGTCCTATCGTTCCTCATCCCCGTCTCCGCCTTCACTTTGGATATCTAGTTTCTACGGCCCAAGCAGCCGGAGAGGGAAACAAGCTCACACATGCATTTTTCGGGATCCACTTTGTTTAATAATAATATGATATTCCAAACCATTCAAACAATGTAGCACAAAATCATGATGTCCATAGCAAATCCACCATTTCCCTCTACTCCACCAACCAGAGGAAAACCAACTTCCTGGTTTTGACCGACATCCTGCACAATGTCCTAACTTCAATGAACTCAGTTTAAAAATGCCACATCCTGTACGCAACCCCTACCACCATCCATATAAGTAACCTTTCCGCAAGCATACCAAACCTTTCTCCGAATGCCACTCCAACTAAGCCATCGAATTCGGTGGGTTTCTAATCGCGCTTGCGCCAAACCCCCCCAGACATCTTAGGTGCAAAAAGTCCTAATCTAGTGTTCAGTCGTCTACTCGCGCACAGGAAGCAGATATCTTACCAATTTGTTGCGCCGCAGAGACACTTCGACATTTTTTCAAAATGTTATTGGCTGCGGGAAATTCCATCTCAGTTCCTGAACCCATCAGCATTTACATTCCACACCCATCGACGTCAGCCATAATATAACCTACCAATCAATGGACCCGAGGAGTGGAAGAGCTGCACAATCCAAAAACGTCAAATTCACTCTAAGCCACTGGGAAATAATTGGTTTCCTCTTATACCTTAGGTCTGTAGGACGGATCTTGATCCATAACAGAGCTATTACGAAACTTCTCAACAAGTTGATCAATGCCTTGAATGTCTAATCTCCCTGTCAGCCGGCCGCCCCTTATCTTATTCCCAAAGTCTTATGGAACTAACTTGCGTATGTCACATCAAGGACCTTTTCCGAATTAAACTTATTCCTATATATAATTAGCTCGGGGGAACGGTGATCATGTTTGGATCCACATACCACCTGGTGCCCGATTTTGCCTTGACAAACTATCAGACTGTTAGCAGCAATACCTCAACCCCTCCTAACCCACTGGGTTACTGTCTACATACCTCGATGATGTCGAGTGGCTGAAAATTTGGTCAGTGGCCTGTGATCTACACATCGTCACTCGGATCCCCCGGTACTTACATCGATAAAGTTGATGAACGCATACCCAACACTAGCGGCACCACGAGTCATTTCAAACCATAAACAGAGAGGCAAGGGACTTTTGCATTAATCAGATTACTTCTTCCCCACTTACTTGCAAACATTTCTAAAGTCTGAGCAAATCAGTCGGCACTCTGCTAAGACAAACGAACTGGATGGAATGGATGCTGCTTGCCTATTCTTAGATAGAGGAAATTATACTGAGCCTTGCTCGTAGTGTCAACATATTCCTTAAGAGTTTGCTGTAGTTCCATTAGTCTGTGCTCAAACCGCAAACAGGCGTAGATTTACTCACCTGATCTACCTTATTCGGGATATTTCTGAGCATCACCTACGAGGATATTAGCTTAATAGTTAGAGATAATAGTAAACTCGTCAATCCATTAGCGTACAGTTGTCCTAGTATCTAGCCCACGCTCAATACGCTCCAAATCGATTACATTCTTCCCGGGCACTTGTAGTTGGCCATGCAAACCGTCCCCTCCCTGGGACATAGTATCCCGGTAACACGGCAAACCTTCTTCGACATCCTGGGATCCCGAGGTAGAAACCACTGAATGAGCCAATGGATTCATTGAGCCGAGTGGCCCGTACTCAAGATTACCAGCGGAATCCGCACCACTGTCGTGCCTGCTAGTCCTAAAGCCGCTATCACCAGCGATCAAGCGTTTGTGGGAGAACACGTCAAGTCCAAGACGTCTGTCATCCTCCAACTGGAACACGGAACGGCCACTGCTCGAGCCACCAGCATCCCTATCAGTGGTGGAATGAGCTTGAGGACGCAGCGGCCCAGGACAGCAGGGCCCTTCGGCCTGATCCCTCCCATCCTGCTTCACGGTATAATCCTGATATTGTATTCGGGTGGCTTGACTCCTCGAGGCATGGTGGCTAATATCAGTATATGCCAACCCCATGCGGAACCCTGCAGTGTACTGCCCATCTAGAGTATCAATGGTCTCCCAGCCGTGGGTATAATTATTAAAACAAACCAAGAATGTGGGAGGGCGAGAGCTCTCAATTGCCGTAAACTTGCAGAGGGCTCCAAATGCTGACAGAATATGGAAAACTCGGCGGGAAGACAAACGCAACCGCCCTCCGGAATATAGAATGCACGTGAGATCTGACTTATTATCACTAGAAATCGCCCCAAAACTGCCTCCCATGGAAATGTTTGCCAACTCAATTGGTCAGCTGGGATTCCCAACGCATCTCCCCGCTGCTTACTCACCATAGAAACATAGCCTTCAGGGCAATATTGCACTACCACAGTGCCTTCCATCTGGAGGTTGTCAAATGCACGAATGGCATCTCCCAAATCAAAATACGAAACGACACAGAATCCGTTCGGTAGCAGATCCTTGGTATAGATCTCTCGAATGTCACCGAATTCCTTCACAGCATCAGCTATCTAAACTACCGAAAACAGAAATCAAGGAGTCGCCAACAGATAATTTGTCGAAGAGAAGCAATGAGGTCGCTTCCAAAGGTATCCCCCCAATTTTGAGGACCCGGCTTTCCTGAACTTCCAGTAGTGGCATTTCGACCCGGCTTTGTGGTGTATTGCTACTAGGATTAGAGGAGCAGTTGGGCTGGTCAAGAAAATATCTTGATCTACCCAACACACTTCCAGCAGAATCCTGATTTCCAAGAGGGACGTCATGATAAGACGAGCAGGGAGAATCAGACACCGAACTGCGATCCATGACGGATCCGCCGGAAATAGGATCAGGACTACCAAAACCTGGTGTAGCGCCCAACGCAGCACGAAGCTTTGCCCTTAGCTCATCCAGATCCTGGGCCTGGCGGCGAGATATAGACTCGGTGCCAAGGAATGTCAAAGTTTTTGCAGGTTGGGGTGAGTCGAGCAAGTGAGTAGGCAGTGCACCCCATCCAGCATAATGGCCTTCAGGGGGGGATAGAATCAGAGATGATGGGGTGCTCGTTTGGACATAATCGTCAATGGGGCTACCCCTAGGAGTGTAGACGGTACTCTTGCTCTTGGGAGAGCTTGAGAAAAACGAATCTGGAGAGGCCATAACTGTTTGACTTAGTCTTCTTACCCCTTGAGATTGCTCAAAACCACACAATAGGAGCTATTGTGAGATTTATTTGACAAGCAGCAACCAAGCGGGAAAAAGACGCTCACAATCAAAATTGATGTCGGGATAAATACAATCAAAATGTCGCTGGAGGTAGTTGAAGATGGGAAGGTTGAAAGAAAAGAAGGGTAGGTAAATTATTCCTTTTTTGCTGGCAAAGGTAGGAGTAGGGAAAGGGCGACCCTGAGGAGAGAAGGTAAGGTTAGGGGGAGGGAGGGAGGGAGGGGGTAAAGGTATGCTTAGGGGAAAGGGTAGAGGGAGCGAACAAGGGCAAGAGGGAGCAAAAGAGAGAAAGTGTAACTCAGAAAGGTTGAGACAGGAGCCACTTGATGGATGAATCTAGGGATGGAAACTGAGAGGCCCCAGTACCAGAGGCAGCAGGGTTCCAAAAGGAAGGAGAAGCCCGAAAAAGGCAGGGAGCGGAGAGGGAGGAAGGGAGGGAAAGGTGAGAGGTGAGGAGATAAGAAACGACGGCCTTGTGCTGACGACGATATATACCATGCGTGCGCGCAAACAAATAGTCTACACACATAGAACTGAGACTCGTACTCGTAAGCTCCACAAGCGAAGAAGAATCCCTGCTGCCCTCTCTCCTCCCCAAAGACATCATAGAAAAGACGCGCCATCCGATCGATGATGCCGAGTGACTTCACGTGATTGCGTCTGCAGTTGCTGGGAAATGCCAATCTTAGTCCCGTGACCGAGCGAGCAATCTTTAATGCCCGGGGCGCCCTACCCACAGAGCTTCTACGATATCTATGCACCGCCAAAGCCATATTTATATCTCCCAAAACCCATGGCTAAGTCCTGGCCGGAATTTCGAGCTTAAGCCAGGATACAGCAAAAGAGCCAACCAAGGGAATGATAAGTTTGCTATTATTTATTTGTTTTATGACATCATGAGTAGGCGGTGATTGGGGGTTTTTTTTATATGTTATTTGGGTTTTTCTAGGACATAACTTTAGGATGCCTGCCGGGATTTTTCCCGTATTTTACAAACAAATTCAGGGATTCAATAATATAAATAAAAAAAACCAAGTTTCGTTATGATAATATTATAACCAGACCAGGGAACAAGTGGTGGGTTGAGCGCCTCATCCACAAACCCAAAAATTCCGCGGATTCCCGCACACAGCTGCACCAAACAAGAGCCTAACCCCAACTCCAGAACATCCCAGTATCAACATCCCCCCATTGCTCAAAACCCGCACCCAAATCATTTCAGTCCCCAGCTGACTAACTAAAAAGAAAAACTCTAACACCATCAGATTCTTATCCCATCCAAAATCCAAAGCAAAAACCCAACAGCACCGCACCGACCGACAACCACCATCCATTCAATCAACAACAACAGAAAAAAATCATGGACGACTCCACTTCAACCTCAAACCCCGACTTTTCTAACTTTTCCGAAAAGGATACGAAAGACCTCCAAAATTTCATTGAGAACGAGCAACAAAAGGCGAAATTCCAAGCCAGTCGGTTTACCCTCCCCCCCCCCCCCCATCACACACACACACACACCCCACTAACACTAAGGCTACATCACAGATGTGCACAACCTAACGGACCTATGCTGGACAAAGTGCATCACGGGGAAAATCTCTGGCGCGACGGTTGACCGCAGCGAGAATTCTTGCTTGGAGAATTGTGTTAATCGCTTCATTGACTCGCAGAAGACTATTGTTCGGCAGTTGGACGTTATGGGGGGGAGGACTTAACTTAGGCTACCCGGTTAGTCCGAAGGTTGCAGAGGAGTACGGGATAGTCACGAAGTGGGAGGGGGAGAAAGTACTTCGAGAGGGGGGGGGGGGAATATCTCAATATCAAGCCTCTCCCATTCATTCCTATTCTTCCTTCGCTCTACTTTCTCTGCTTCCACAAAGCCATGCCCTCCATACATACATACATACATACATACATACAGCCTGCCACCGGGACTTCCTGCCGAAAAATAACCCCGGCTCTATCTTAACCACTTCTCACAGTCAAGTCGATCAACCAGCCCTGTTTTTGTTTTTTTGAGAAAAAAGAAAGCGTTAAAGTCCGTTCCGTTCATGTGTCCCTCCTTATATTCGCCCTGCCGTCCGTCCAATTCGCCCAACCACCGGCCATCCAGGCAAATATACGACCCATACCAACCCCACCAGCCTGCCAAACCAGCCACGTACAGAAACAAAAAAAAACCCCAGCACGTCACTGAACCCCCCAAGACTGAATCCTATGAGAAGGGCAGAGGCATTCAGAGTGATAGAAAGTCGTCGACAGAAAAGGGGGGCGAAAAGCCTACATACAAGAAAGCAATAAAAAGGAATAAACCAGCATTACCAATACCAGAGGGCCAAGCCGCGATGTATAATTCGCGAGTATGTAAGAAAAAAAGAGAAAAAAAGAGAAAAAAAGTCAAGGGGAATTAGCTACGATAGTTTTTTTTTCTTTCTAGGAAATCGTATGCAGAGTATGTAACCTCCATCACCTCGAGAGAGTGGGCAAGGGAGGGAAGGGGTAAGAGACGGGTAAGAATGATAGGGAGAAAGAGGAGGGAATAAAAGGAGGGAAATATTTAAGGACAAGGAGCCATGTAAATCGTGAGAAGGAAAAGGCCCACTAAATGGGAAATGGGAATGAAAATGAAAAAAAAAATACGAGAAAATATATGTCAAGAACCAGCCCAAAGTGTTAATTGTCACCACAACCCCCAACCATGCGAACCCCAAAACAAACCAAAATATATGATAAAAACAAAACCAGATCCCGCCCCCGCATTAAGCAAACTCCGTATTCCAGAAAACCAATAACTCTTTTTCCAACCGGACCGGACCCAACCCTAAGCGCCGCGGGTAGCAGCAACAACAGCGAGAGCGATAATCGCACTGATTACTACCAAGCCTACAGGTGCCAACATTCTGTTCACTCGTCTCCACCATCGGGCGTTTTGATATATTTCAACTTCTTCGGCCGTGAAGACTTTCGCACCCTCAATATCGGCAGTGTATTCGAGCTGTTGCTGATTCGACTTTGGCTCCTTTGTAATCTCAGCGTGGGGAGGAAGGGGGAGGACGGCGGCGATGATCCAACAAAAGGGAAGGATGAATCCAAAGCAGAAGAGTATGAGCTGACGATTGATGCTCTCAAAGCCGGTTAAGGGGGCCTGGTCGAGGTGCGGCAACGACCACATAGTGGCCGCTTCGGGGTCTCTTGTTCGACTCCCTATCCAATCAATGCCCGGAATACTCTGCGATGAGGCCATGCGTCTAGGGCCATGTTGGGCTTGCGCCGGGGGTATCACTTCGGTGATGAGCATAGAGTCGTCGCTTCGCTGCCTTCGAACTGTCGGATCAAATATCGCTATTCCGACACCCTCGCTACCATGGGCACTTCCACTTCTTTCGGGGACGATAACACTACCTCGTCCACCTTTCCTGCCGTAGAAATACCTGATTCAAGCACGTCTCGTAAGCCCCGCTCTCTGGCCAAGTTTATAAGCAGCCAATGCGCTCGGCCAATCAGATACCTCGAGTTGAGAAAAAGTAAACATACCTCGCCCACGCAGGAAACTGCCTTGCCGAAGCAGGCGGCTGGGATTCTTGGGGAGTAGCAGCACGTCCATACAATGGACCACTAATGGTAGCACTCCGGCCGCTTATTGAACGTCCAACACCCCCAGCAAACGAACCTGATTCGCTTTCACTCCCAAAGTGTGCTGATATTGACGACAGTGTTACAGACGTTGACCTCCGACGACCATCATACTGACCATCATCCGACGAGACTCCATCATCGCTACTGTTACGAACGATTCGCAGTGTGCGGGCGTTCATTCGGGATCGCGGCAAGACGAGATCATTCGAATTGCTTGCCACCCATGAACTTGATTTGTGGTTGTATTCTTCAGCGGTGAATGGAGGTAGTGCCGGGACTGAGGGTTTCTTGAGAATGGATTTCGGATAGCGCTGGGTTCCGGCCGCAGTGGTGGTAAGAGAGCGTGCGCGCCCGGTGGCTACGGGTTTCGAGGATGATGCAACTTCTTTGCCTTTGGTGGTGGAAGTGGTAGGTGGATCTGTTGCGACAGAGACGGAGGAGGACAATCTCTTGTGTATCTTGAGGGGTGCAATAGGAGGAAGGCTGTCTAAGGAGGCGGACGGCCTGAGTTTGGCACTCTTGCTGGTACTAGCCGTTCGAGAGCTGGAGCGTGTGCTGTTCCTGGAGACTGTGGCTCCGGTTGGGGGCTTCCATGTTGAAACGTCATTTCCCTTTTGTGAAACCGAGGAGTTGTTACTTTTGGAAGAGTGAACGGTATGGAGGGTATTTGTTTCGGAATCGGAACGCTGGTGCAGGGCAGCACGGCGAGGGCGGTCACTCATGTCCATTAACCCCGGTCCCTTCAAGTTTCACCCAACCCACTTTCAACAAGAGAACATGGAAGACAAATTGGGGACGGGCGATCGATAGGCGAAGGACTAGAGAAGTGAAGGGAGTGGATTCGTCACAGACTGTGCAGGAAATAAATGCAGGATAAACGAGAAAATAAGGTATATGCCCGACCAAGAGGTACCAATTGGATCTGCACAGATGGAAAACCCTAAGGCTGCGAGAAGATTAATAAAGCACAAGGGTATTGGCGGCAATAGTAAGTGAAGGGCAAATGAGACTATATCAAGGCACCAAAATGATTGCGCAAATGGGGAGGACCACTAACTTGTTCTACCGGTGGCCAACCAAACAATAGGAATACGGGTAAAATTAAAATGAATGGCAAATTGACCGTGGTGAAGCGTTATACCCGACGGTGATTGAAGAAGCTAAAAAATATATATAAAACGAATAAAATTCGCGAGTCGGGAAAGGACAGACCTGTGAAAGGTGTGAAGGGGTAAAAAAAATGTCAAATCGTAAAATAGTCGAGATGAAAAGCTAGAATAGAGAGTAAAGAATGAAACGGGATTCCAGCGAGTAGATAAAAGCAGATAAAAAAAAAAGAGTGTGCCCAAAGAGGTGGGAAGTAGGAATGCAAAAATAAAAAAAGAGTGTGAGATTTAGAATAGAGAGCGTGGTAGAGTTGGGTGTGTTCGCAAAAAAAGAGCGACGGCCAGCAACAGCAGCAAGATTTGGTGATGGAGGGTGTGGGGGAGGTAAGAGAGGGAGAGAGGGAAGGCGAGAAGAGCGGAAGAACGAGTGAGCGAGAGAGCGAGAGAGAGCGAGTAGGGCTCGGTATCTGTTTCCCCCCCTATTTTTTTACTTTTCTGTTTTCATCTTATTCCACTATTTTACTTTTACTATTTTACAATACATTATGATCGTTTTAGGCGGGAGGGCATGCAGCATGTACGAGTACTGTACCAGCGGAGTATGAATTGTGTATTTGTGCCGTTCAAGTATGATGCGAGTGGAGTAGCGGTAGGAGTTGCAGTTGTGTGGCTATCCTCCACTGCAGGAGCAACAGACCGACCCTTTCATCCCTTCCCTTCCTTTCCATCCCCTCGAATCATCTTTGCTGGAGCATTGAATGCAGGCACAGGAAAGGCAGAAGGAACACTGGGAAACTGCATCTTTTCCATGTCCAAATGCATCGTGGACGAATAACGAATGGCCGTTGATGTTCCGTTGAATTGGTTCCTGCAGGAAGGCCAGCATGGCGCCCTCACCTCTACGAGTACAGTACTCGAGTAAACCCATCTGACCGTCAAGCCCGCGGAACTTGGATCCTATTCTGCTTGAGAGTATACTATTTGAGACTAGCTCAGGTCCCTGGCATGGTTGCTCCAGTGATTGTCATTTGAGGTGTGCACCCTTGTCTCTGATGAAACCCTCCCCTTGCTCCGTGCACCTGGCGCCACGAGGCTCTCCTTGGGGAAGCCTGCTAATGGCGCAGTCGTTACCCGGCTGCCACATTAAAGCTTCAGGTTGCCCTGAGTTTTCCTTTGCTTACCTTACCTTACCGCACCTATGATACCAGTTTGGCATCCGCTGCCGACGATCCCTCGACCATTGATCAGCTGAACGTTTCGTTTATCAAATATCTTCTAATCACGACTGGTTCACCAACCAGATTTCTGGAAATGCCAAAGTGCTGTTGTTTTACGGGGGAGAAAACGAACTCCTAATTGCGCAAGTGGAGAAGAAGAGGGTGAATAAATGAAAGCCATGACCAACCGTTTGAAATGTCACATTCTTGTTGCAACCACCCATCGATCCTGCCTCGTACTTGTACACTACCGGTACCGTCCAAGTATCATACCGCTCCGAACGAAAGGATTCTACTCACACCTCCTCCTCCATGCGCCATCGTATCAAAGACACAAAAATTGACACCGCCCGATGGTATGATACCCGTATCAGGACAGAGTGTTTGCTATGCATGATAAGACAAAAATAAAATATTATAAACCTCCCATGGGCCGCCAAGGCTCTACCGTCATCAAGGTAGCCGCGCTGCCAGAATGAGCCCCCCATCCACAACACCTCCACATCAAAAATATAGGAACAATGTCCTCCATACCGGAAAAGGGACACCCCGAACTCACACCATTCCTCGCGAACCTCTTCTCGGTCATCTACACCTCCAGCTATGTCGGCATTCTATACCTTAGCCACTTGACAAGACCCCAGCCGGGCCTTGCCCGCGACACTCCCTTTGTGATCCGCGCACGCATTCGCGCCGTTACTGTCGTGACCATTGTAGCCCTCATTAACTCGGCCCTGGTCGCCTACTTTTACTCGCCGCACAAAACCTATTTGGACATCGCGGCATTCCTGGGAATCTATGTGAAATTGCCGCTGACACTCGACATACTACGGTGTTTGCTCCTCACAGCGACTCTATTCCTAGGACCTCTGGTTCGGCGGTTATGGCTTGAGGATGGTTGGCAAGAGCTAAAAGGTGACGTGGGCAAAATGTTCACCACATGGATCGGCTGGAGGAACTACGTCGCTGTAAGTTGGAACGAAATTCCTCCCTCCTCCCCTCTCCATTATTATTATCCCCGCATGTCTATAAATTCCCCCGCATTCGTCCCCATCTCACCTCGAACCCTGAGGAGTGTGGGGAGAGACAGGAGAGAGAGAGAGACATTTTTATCGCATTTTCTTTTTTTCTACGTTCGGAGAATATGCACTCGCTTCCAAACCTGAGTCGTCTCAAGTCCTGTGTCGGAATTGATACTATCGCGAATCGAGGCTTTTTCCAGTGAAATATAACAAAAGCGTGACAAAAAGCTTAGCCGCTGACTTTATTTTTACTTTTTGCTTTTGCCGCCGTTCTAGGGACCGTTTACTGAAGAGATTGTTTTCCGGGCCTGCATGGTGCCATTGCACCTTCTCGCCGGGAGATCGCCCGGAAAAATAGTTTTTATCTCCCCGCTCTTTTTCGGGATCGGTATGTTCCCCATTCTTTTGATTCTAGGCGTTTTTATTTATTTATATTTTTACCGCCCATCCATCGTTTACCTTAAAAAAAACCCTTATTTCGGTCTTCTGAGATATCCGTGCCAAGTCATCTTGACACCACCACCACCACCACCACCACCACCATCCCCGTAACATGTCGTTATTTGCCTGACGCCCTGTTATCATTATCTGACCGCCTTACCACTATAGCGCACATCCACCATGCATATGAATTCTACGTTAATAACCCGAATAGAATCGCCGCCATGATTATTCGCTCGTTATTCCAGTTCACGTATACCACGCTTTTTGGCTGGTTCGCCACGTTCGTGTTTCTGCGAACGGGCTCTGTATGGGCGGCCATCATTACGCATTCCTTCTGCAACTTTATGGGGGTTCCAGATTTTGGCCCCGTTGATGGGCCCAGGTGGAGGTCAGTGGTTTGTTATGCGCTTTTAGTTGCAGGTGCGCTTGGCTTTTATAAGCTTTTGTGGCCGTTAACGGAGTCTCAGCATGCTCTGGCAAATTTTTGAGATGGGGGGCTTTCTGCTCGCTGTTATACCTAAACGCCTAAGATATGTTCTTTCGGGGACAAACCAAGCAATATTTCCTACGCGTTTGAGCGCAGTAATTTAGAATTTTAGTCTTTTTTTCCTAATTCAGAGCTGCCGTGGGGATGGTATTGTACCATCTTTGCAACAAAAGAAACGAGCTCCCCCCCGGTTTTCCATACAAAATGCACAAGTTTAGCCAACCACTACGATGGTGCACAAAATATTTTGTTCTTCAAAAAATAATCAAGTGAAAGAGATTCACAGGGAATTTAGCATATAAAATTTCCAGTTTCTTTTCCCCCGTGGACCAGTGGCAGTAGGCCTGTGAAGCTAGCCAGGGTGGTCACTCCCGCCTTGTTGGGGCCCGGGCCCTGTTTCTCTTGTGTATTGCGTATACTTTCGCGCGCAAGCCCTTCCAAAGTCTCAAACTTCGGACCTGGTACCTCTGGGTTTTCCATCTTATCCTTCCCCACCTCAGATAACTTTTGTATGATACTTGTACCATGAACCAGGCAAGAAGCTATATAAAGTCCTGTTAGTGCCCAACTAATCAAAATGCTTTTCTGAAATCATTTACACCTCCCCCCCCACCACCACTGCTGCGAGCAAAATCCTATTTTGCCACTTGATGGTCCCGAGGTCCCCTTCACAGCCTCCCACCACTTAGCAAATTGTCAGTACTAAAGTTAGTAGCTTGCTAACAATAATCTAATTACCTCCGCCATTTCCAAAAGAGTTATCCTCCAAACGAAACGCCCTGGGCTCCAGCGACGTTTCGACCTATATACAGTCAGCCGATCTCACCCAAAAGAAGTTTAGGGAAGCTATACATTTAGAGAGCTCGTTATCGGCTCTTTGAGATCCCGATTCTGGTGGGGCATTGCCGGTAGGCAGCGCAAGACGGCGTTGAAAGGTTCACCCGGGGGGGGGGCCGTTTGGATACAATGGTTCCGTTCCGCTCCCCCCCCCCCCATACTGTACAAATGACCACTTTTTCCTTCCCGTTTCAAAACGGAGAGAATGCGATTTTCACAGCAGAAAACGGTCGCCCAACGGAACGGCCCCATTTTTTGCCAAACAGGCCCTAAATGTATGTGTGGGGTGCTGAGGCGGCTGATGAGCTGGGTCTTTTTTTAAAAATATTTTTTTTTGGAATAGGGTTGGTTGGAGCGGAGTTTGTGAGATTTGGTTGGGGAGGTGTGTGTGTGTGTGTGTGTGTGTGTGTGTGTGTGTGTGTGTGGGAGAACGTTCCTCTCTCTAATCCCTTTCGTTTGTTTTCCAAATTTCACAGCTTTTTAGAGTTTCTGTTGCGTTGCGATTAGCAATGACTGGACTACCGTACCGGTAATAATGGGCAAAGAAGTTATTCGGATATTATGGTGGAAGTAAAAATCGAGTACGGTATGCAAAAGTGTGTTGGAAATGATCGGTGGCGAGCCGAACTCTAGATAGAAGCGGTGGGCGGAATGAAAGTGTTTATATGGCTGCTTATTGGGTATCATACAGAAAGTGCGGAAAGAGCTTTACTGAAGGTGAGAACAAGAGAGAGAGGGGGGGGGGGGAGAGAGAGAGAGCGGTTAAAGGTCGAATAATAGTCGCGTTAAGACCAGTTTCATTGGGTTCGTTCGCCGTAAAGAAAAAAAGAACATGTTGAGAAAGAGAAAAAAGAAAAAAGAAAAAGAAGAGGGAGCAAAAGAAGATAATAATATCATAAGAGAGCCCTGCAACCAATGACGGCGAAGACAAACCTTATGACTACTAGGCTTCGGCGAACAACCCATGATATCCAACACAAAGAATCCTGTTTCGAGGAAAGGTAGACTATTGAGCTGGCCAGAATAACAGAAGGGATTGGCACACTCAGGGAAGGGGGAACCCGGACTGAGACTTGGTAGGCATAGATATATATACCTAACACATCATTGGCGATATGTGTGTTAAGTAGTTGGCGTACTTGTATGCTATATGAGGTATCATACTAAAGCCTGCACAATTTTTCTGCAGGGGTATTAAGGGATCACTTGAATGCAACTGCTCTGGGCTTTAGCCTCCTAGTCGCCCCCTGTTTCTTCTATGATAGTTCCTGATCTGTGAGATTCCCGAGATTCAGATCCCATCTTGTCATACTCGATCTCTACCTCCAGCCCCGAGTATACCTTAAACTGCCGTCATGCTTAGACCCATTCACAATGTTAGGCACTAGTCTATCTGCACAATCATGATAAGGAAAAAGTCTTGCTTCAGAAGCAGTGTAGTGCTCGGAGTGGAGCAAAATCAACAGAACTCAGCATGCCTATGATGAACTCAAGATTGTCTGCCTATATTTGCTCCTGATCACTCACTCAGGCTCAGGTCTACCATTTTAAACCCGGGTGGGTGCTAGAGGTTTAGGGGATAATGGCTAATGGCATAGTTAGCCACACGCTTATTGGTATCGCGCTCACCCAAGTGTCGTTGGCAAGCCGCGAAGTCAACTTTCATCATCTATTCTCACTCGCACATCACTCTTCGGGGTAGCGGGAAATCCCCTTGGCAGGACTGTTCAAATTTTGTACGAGGCACTGCGCCGGCACGTGATCTATACAACACAGAAAAAACCCCGACCCCCACTAATCTTGGTTTGCCCCCCCAGTTCCACCACTTGATGAGAACCTTTTACCATGCCCCCAAACCATCGTGTCCCCTAAAACAATGGAGGCGCAAAAATAGATAGAAAGAATATGCCGCCCAAGCCACAATAAACCCAAGATAGGGCGTTCCGCCTCACCTCCAGCCCACCAAAGGCAGCCATCCGTCACAAGGCATTTACATTCTAGAACAATTTTTTTCGTATCATATCAACAAGGTTTATAAAACAAGGGATATAAACAAAGTAGCGAATGATAAAAGCGTCGGCATAAGGGGTGGGTAAAGTGAGGGTGCGGTGTTGGCGGTGCCCGTTGGACTAGATGGAGGGGGCCCGGTGACGGCCCCGGTGATATAAGGTTGCGCATTACCGCGGTTGGTGGCAGTGCCACTCGCTAGCGCTGCTGTAACCGCACTAGCGGCCCCAGTCGCGTCAGGCACAGCAGATTTCCCAGTGCCAATCTCACGGACACTACTATCCGTAACGTTGTAGAGGGTATTGGCAAGACTTATTTGTTCGTTATCGAGATCATAAACGACATAGGCGGAGCGGAGAAATGTATCGCCCTGAGATCTTTGAGCTCAAGTTCCCCAATCAACTTTAGGAGGGGAAATCTCACCATAACATTCGTTCCCACATCCCCAGAACCCAATATACCCCAATAGCAAAGAGGGGTCCCGTCACTGTATTTTGCAGGGTTACCTGACTTGTCTCGTGCATCAACAACCAACTCGCTCAAGGGAACTGTGATAGTTGCCCCAGAAAACCCGTAGGTGACGCTCCCATTATAACCTCTGACCCCGCAAGGAACGACAGCCACACCATACTGATCTAATGTCTGAGCGCCAACTTGATCGCCGAGTTCTTTAGCAATATTGGGGTCCAAGTAAGTGTAAGTAGATCCAGAATCCAAAACTACTGGGCTAGCGTAACCCTTCTTCGTCACATTCAAGGACTTGCCAACAGAGTTGGCCATTGTTACGGAGGTTAGAGTAATAGCAAATTCACGGGCCTGGGTCTCTCCCTGACGTTTGTCCATGGGCAGCGTAGTAAGCGAACCCGTGAACTTGGCTGTGTCCACTCCCCCAAACAATACTTGACCAGTGGCAGAATCTTCAAAATTCATCAGTAAGCGTTGGCAAGCGCGATTCGAGGACAAACTCACCAAGGTCATTCAACCACAAACTATAAGCCCGGGATCTGATGAGCTTCTGATCAACCATAAGGTCTACCAGATTTCTATACGGCTCCTTGCCTAATCTCTGGACCTGCACTTCATTCAGGCTGAAACCGATCCCCATAATCCCATCCGTCGACGTTGACTCAAGGCCTACGCCAAATTGCAAACCTGTCACCTCCACACCATCCGAGAGAATGAACACATCCTTTCCATAATCGCCGCGTGCATATTCTCCATCAACATAAGAAATGTCGAAATCGTTGCTAACCTGCTCGTAGGTAGAGGAATTGTCCGGATTGAATGTCCCAGTAATTCGGCATGGCTTCTGAGGTTGCTGGCAGAGACGGGATTTTATCGTTTCAACCCATACATCCGAGGACCCCGTATCGAGGCTAGATCATGTCAATTAGCAATTCTACAAGCAGCAGAAAATATCACTCGAGCTTACTGTAACCGTAATTTTTGCGGCGGTGTTCCAATACTGACGTTAGCATAGTAGAGGTAATCCTTGCAGATGGCAACGGTATTAGCACTGGTAGGATTATGTCATTTGAAATAATAAGTAGCTTACCAGGTTGTCCAAAAGTTGACGAACAGTGCTTGGAGAGGCCCTCTTCCGTAACCGGGGAATATTATCGACGTTCCTCTTTACTTTCTCGAATCCAAACGAAAGTGTTTTTCCCGCATTCTCGGCTGGTGGGTGCAGGTGCAGAGCCAAAACACTCCCCCCAAGTGCCAAGGCAGCACGTAAAAGCCCCGTGAGCTTCATTTCACACCCAAACTCGATTCCCCCACCTACCCTAGATTAAGGTGAAGCAACAAGATAGTAGAACGCAAGAGGCACCTGGAGGGGGAAAAATTAGGAAAAGCAATAATGACGGCAAAAGCAATACAATAGCAACGTTCAGTGGTATGTCCGAGGACAATCGTGCGAGGAAAAGAGAAGGGGAATCGGTCAATATAAGCCAAGAAACAAAAACGATCTAGAGGTCACTTGAGGGTCTGGAACCGGCAGACCTGAAAGCTTGCAAAGTCAAGCGGAAAGGGGGAAAAATAGCAGGCCAGGGGCGATTGTGACGTCGGAACAGCCCGTGTATCCGGTTACCAGCGAGGCTGAGCTTTAGCCCCTCTGCACTAAAAAGGGTAAAGAAAGAGAAGAGAAGCGGGAAAGACTGGAAAGGTAGGGGAGGCAAGAGAGCAGGGAAGGTTGAAAAATGTGAGAGGGAAGGAGGAGGAGAGAAAAGAGGAAAAGAAATGCAAAGTAGATGAGAGTTATTTTGCTTTTTTGGCAAGCAATGATTTCCACAACGCTTACGCGGCTAGCCCACGGAAGTCGCGGGGTGGGAACATGTCTTAACTGACAGTATGCACACGAGCGCAGTACTGGGCAACGAATGAATGGGATGAATGAATTGCCCAACGAAATCGTCATCGCTCGAGTCGAACCCGAAACAAATGGCGCCGAATTGCCGCTTCCACACCCACTCACATACCCAGACACTGATGGGGAGGCCTTGAGAGTTAGAGACACACGGAGTAGAAAGCGATGGCGAATGGGGGAGTTTCATTATTACGCCAGCAGCCATCTGTTTTGCACTTTACCATGAGTGTCGGTAACGAACGCAATGCTCTTGCTTGGCCATACATATGTACCGCACGCACAGCCCGGTTCTTGGATTGACCTAGACGTTTGCGGTGCTCGGGATGTACGGTACTCGAGTAATACCGGCCCCCCCTCGCAAGAAGCACATGATGGACTTCCTGGACTCCTTCACCCGTTCAAGCCAGGCCGTTTCCAAGCAAGAATAGTGAAACACACATATCGATGGGCAGACGTCCGTCCCCGAGGATTCCATGATTGCCCTCGACTTCTCAGCGCCAAACCGAATCCACACACTTCCGAAGGCCTCCGCTATCTCAAGGCCCATAATCAAAAGCCCAAACCTCCCTCCAGTGCTTCCGTCCACTCTCTCGCACTCCATGTCGACGGGGGGCCCCCTTGCCACAGTAGCTGGAGGGTGGGGGACAACCATCATACAACCACGGGTTGAAAGTCTTGGCACCCCCCCCCCCCGATTTACACCAAAAGTACCGCATTAACCGGAGTCAGTATTTTTTCACAAAGTTACCGTACTCGGTTAGTTGTTTCCTTTAAATAAATGACCCAGGTCTCAAAAATGATACCCTACGGTAAATATTTGTGAAAACCTACCCTTAAAGGCTACTCTCTGCTCAAAGGAACTCGTGTATTTTGCCACACTTTCTTTTGACCCCTTAGCGTGAAAACAAGCTTCACCAGTTAATGCGGCATCTTACTTTATCTCTTGGACTGCTGAGGCATTGCAAAATTTTGTGCCGCCCCCGTCAGTATCCAAGACAGAGATGACTAAAGTGATGCCTCAGTACTCTCCAGCGATGATGTGCGTGGGTACGATCACATAGCTAATATTAGCTATGGTCTGAAGTTTGCACATCTGCGAATTTGTAGTAAGGCCCTGCTCGGCTTGTATGATATGATACCAATTTAAATAAATCACAATAAAAGTTGAAAATGGAATATATTCCAAGATGGAAAAATGGCATTTTTATGAAAAAATAGCTGCTCAGTAAAAACATGATTTTTTTTGCAATAAAATCTTGCCCTAGTTTTCAATTCTTATTTTACATAGGGTTGCTAAAAAATTAACACATGATTTCTTATTTATCTGATAACAAATTGTTATATTATATACTCAAGTACTCGTCCCAGGGAAGAAGTATTTGAAAATACAAGTCGTTTTCCGGGCGGGTTAGGGGGGATCACCCAATCAACGGCCTTGTTGCCGATCTCACTATTACCCTAGCGGGAATAGCTTGCATAATTATGCGCGAGGTATATGCCACCATAAGGGAGAGCATATATCCGAACCCAAGCTTCCTGAGTAGGGACTTCCCGGAGGCATCTGGGAGACTACTCA
>Ga0307517_10000524_pt1 | contig 65717 bp, 65 predicted proteins | sample 23_EM_MG_FD_194515 | JGI IMG/M metagenome (GOLD analysis project Ga0307517, IMG submission 194515) | Populus trichocarpa ectomycorrhiza microbial communities from riparian zone in the Pacific Northwest, United States - 23_EM | ecosystem: Host-associated > Plants > Roots > Unclassified | place...
GCTGAGCTGCCGGGCGTGGAAGCGATCTATACCGGCGCCGACCTGATCAAGGACGATATCGGCGCCTTACCGACGCTGGCGATCTTCAAGCGGCCGGACGGCAAGCCGATGACGGTACCGCCGCGGCGGCTGCTGGCGCACGAGATCGTGCGCTTTGCCGGCGAGCCGGTCGCTGCCATCGTCGCGACCTCGCGCGTGCTGGCGCAGAACGCGTCGGAAGCGATCATGATTGATTACGAGGCGCTGCCGTCGGTGGTCGACCCGGTCGAGGCGATCAAACCGGGTGCGCCCGCCGTGTGGCCCGAGGCGCCAGACAACATCGTCGGCGCCATGAGCTATGGCGACGCGGCCAAGGTCGACGCGGCCTTCGCAAGCGCTGCGCACACCGTCTCGCTCGATCTGGTCAGCCAGCGGCTGATCCCTTCCGCGATGGAGCCGCGCTCGACCATTGCCGAGATCGAAAAGAAAACCGGCCGCCTGATCCTGCATGTGCAATCGCAAACGCCGGGCTCTACCCGTGACGTGCTCGCCGAATCCATTCTGAAGCGGCCGAAGGAAAGCGTGCGCGTATTGGTCGGCGATATCGGCGGCGGCTTTGGGCAGAAGACCAGTCTTTATCCTGAAGACGGCGTGGTGGCCTACGCCGCCACGAAACTGGCTAAGAAGATCCGCTGGCGCGGCGACCGCACCGACGAATTCGTCGGCGGCACCCATGGCCGCGATCTGACCTCGACTGGCGAGTTCGCGCTCGACGCCAAGGGTCGCGTGCTGGCCTATCGCGTGCGTTCGATCGGCGGCACCGGCGCCTATAGCAGTGGTACGGGCAATATCATCCCGCTGGTGCTGGGGCCGTTCGTGCAGACCGGCGTCTACGATCTTCCGCTGGTGCATTTCGAAGTCAAATCCGTGATGACCAACACCGCACCGGTCGGCGCCTATCGCGGCGCGGGCCGGCCCGAAGCCGTGTTCATTGTCGAGCGGCTGATGGACGCCGCCGCGCGCCAGATCGGGATGGACCCTCGTACCATCCGCAAGGTCAATTACATCAAGCCGGCGCAACTGCCCTACACCAATGCCGTTGGTCAGGTGTACGATTCCGGCGCATTCGCGCACATGCTGGAACGTGCCTCCAAGCTCGCGGATTGGGATGGCTTCAACGCACGCAAGAAAGCCGCGAAGAAAAAGGGCCTGCTCTACGGCCGCGGCCTCACCAGCTACATCGAATGGACCGGCGGGCGCGCGCACACCGAAAAGGTCTCACTGCATGCGACCGCGGAAGGCCGCATCATCCTGCATTCCGGCACCATGGCGATGGGGCAGGGCCTGCAGACCACCTACACCCAGATGGTGTCGGATACGCTTGGCATTCCCATGGACAAGATCGACGTGGTGCAGGGCGACACGGATCTGGCGACCGGTTTCGGCAGCGTCGGCTCGCGCTCGCTATTCGTCGGCGGCACGGCGGTGGCGGTATCCAGCAACGACATGATCAACAAGGCGCGCGAGAAGGCGTCGAACGTGCTGGAGACCTCGATCGACGACATCGAATACCGCGATGGCTTTCTCACGGTGGTCGGCACCGACAGGCGCATCAGCCTGTTCGAGATCGCGAAAAAGGAAGACGGCGCCCGGCTCAGCGTCGACAGCGAAGGCGAGGTCGACGGGCCGAGCTGGCCGAACGGCACGCATATCTGCGAGGTCGAGATCGATCCGGAGACCGGCGTCAGCAAGGTGGTGCGCTACACCACGGTCGATGACGTCGGCATCGCCGTCAATCCGATGCTGGTCGCAGGCCAGGTGCATGGCGGCGTCGCGCAGGGGATCGGCCAAGCGCTGTATGAAGGCGTGTCCTACAGCGAGGAAGGCCAGTTGCTGACCGCGAGCTATCAGGATTACTGCTTGCCGCGCGCCGACGACATTCCGCCGATCGAAGTGACGCTGGATGATTCCGCGCCCTGCCGCACCAATCCGCTGGGCGCCAAGGGCTGCGGCGAATCCGGCGCCATCGGTGGTCCGCCCTGCATCACCAATGGCGTGATGGATGCCCTGAGCGAACTCGGCATCAAGCAGCTCAACACGCCGCTGACGCCGGCCAAGATCTGGCAGGCGATAAGGGATGCGAAGGTGGGTTAGCCTCTGTCATTTCGGGGCGCGTCGAAGACGCGAACCTCAGATGCGCAATTGCGCATCGGGGAATCTCGCGCCACAACTTCGAGATTCCGGTTCGATGCTTTGCATCGCCCCGGAATGACTGTGTGAAAATACGCCATTCTGATACCGTGCCGCGAAATTAGACCGGGAGAGTACGATGCGCAGATTTTGGAACGTGCTGGCGGCGCTGGCGATGCTGAGCCTGACCAATTGCGGCTACAACGCGATCCAGACCAATGACGAACAGGTCAAGGCGGGCTGGTCGGAAGTGGTCAACCAGTACCAGCGGCGCGCCGACCTGGTGCCCAACCTCGTCAATTCGGTGAAGGGTTTTGCGCAGCAGGAAAAGGACGTGCTGCTCGGCGTCACCAACGCCCGCGCCAAGGTCGGCAGCATCCAGGCAACGCCCGAGGTGCTGAACGATCCCGCCGCTTTCCAGAAATTCACGGCCGCCCAGGGTGAACTCTCCAGCGCGCTGTCGCGGCTGCTGGTCGTGACCGAGAACTACCCGCAGCTGAAATCGGATGCGCTGTTCAAGGATCTGATGGCGCAGCTCGAAGGCACCGAGAACCGCATCACCGTGGCGCGTAACCGCTACATCAAGACCGTGCAGGATTATAATGTCGGCATCCGCACCTTTCCGAACAATCTGACGGCGATGATGTTCGGCTACAAGGAAAAGCCGAACTTCTCGGTCGAGAACGAGAAGGAGATTTCCAAGGCGCCGAAGGTGGACTTCAATCCGACACCCGCTGCGCCCGCAAAGTAGCGGACGAAAAGAAAAGCCGTGATCAACGCTGCAAGGGCCTCCCTTCTTGCGCTGCTGCTGTGCTGGGCTGCTGCGGCGTTCGCCGTGGTCTCGGTGCCGCCGCTCGTCGGGCGCGTGGTCGATCAGACCGGGACGCTCAGCAGCGGCGATATCGCTTCGCTGAACCAGATCATCAGGGCTTTCGAGGCGCGGAAAGGCAGCCAGATCGCGGTCATGATCGCGCCGACGACGGACGGCGAGGCGATCGAGCAATTCTCGCTCCGGGTGGCGGAGGCCTGGAAGATCGGCCGCAAGAAGATCGACGACGGCGCCGTGCTCGTTATCGCCAAGAACGATCGTCACCTCCGCATCGAGGTCGGCTACGGCCTCGAAGGCGCGCTCACCGACGTCACCACCAAGCGCATCATCGACGAGGAGATCACGCCGAGATTCAAGTCCGGCGATTTTGCCGGCGGGGTTTCCGCCGGCATCAACAAGATGATCCGGATTATCGATGGCGAAAAGCTTCCGGAGCCGGAGCCGCCGCATTGGCAACATACGGGCCTGTTCGACGTCTCCGACATGTTCAATCCGTTCCTCCTGATCCCGGTATTCCTCTTCGGCGGGCTGATGCGGAGCATGCTGGGCCGCCTGGTCGGCTCGACCGTCAGTGGCGGCGTGGTGACGCTGGTCGCCTGGTTCCTGTTCGGCTCCCTAGCCGCGGCCATGGTTGCGGGCGTGATCGCATTCGTCTTCGTGTTGTTCAATGATGCCGTCACGTCGTCGACGCCGGGGCGCCGTGGCAGCGGGGGCGGCTGGTCCGGTGGCAGTAGCGGTGGCTCGTGGTCGAGCGGCAGTTCGAGCAGCAGCAGCTCGAGCGATAGCGGCGGCGGGGGTGGCAGTTTCGGCGGCGGCGGCGCGTCCGGAAGCTGGTAGGGCGAGCTGGTAGAGAGAGCGATATGGGCATTAAACGCATCGGCAGGCATCTGCTCCACCATCGCTGGCGGGAGCGGCGCGACTTTCCGCCAAGCGTGCTGGCCGCGATCGAGGCGGCGATCAAGGCGGGCGAGGCCACGCATTCCGGCCAGATTCGCTTCGTCGTCGAAGGCGCACTCGACGGCGCGCCGTTGTTTCGGAACCAGCCGGCGCGGGAGCGGGCGCTCGATATTTTCTCACAATTGCGGATCTGGGACACCGCGCACAACAACGGCGTGCTGATCTATCTCCTGCTCGCCGACCGCGACGTCGAAATCGTCGCCGACCGCGGCATCGACACCCATGTCGGCGCCGCCGGCTGGGAGAAAATCTGCGTCGAGATGGAGACGGAGTTCCGGGCCGGTCAGTTCGAACGCGGCGTGATCAAGGGGATCGAGGCGGTGTCGCGCCAACTGGCCAGGCATTTCCCGCGTAGTACCGGCGGGGCGAATGAACTGCCGGATGCGCCCGTGGTGATTTAGTGCGCAACTCTCTCGACGTCATTGCGAGCGAAGGCGGAAGCAATCCATCTCGCAACGAAAAGGTGGATTGCTTCGACGCTTCGCTCCCTTGCGCAAGCGCTTCGCGCTTGTCGCAGGCAATGACGCTGAGAGAGATGCGCTCCTGCCGCAACCGTTTCCCGGACGCTACGTCTAGGCCTTCGTCGACGGCCGTTCCGTAACCCGCGCCATCCACGCCACGATGTTCTTGTTGGTCTGGTCGAGCGGCTGGCCGACTGTGCCGGCGAAATCGAGCCAGCCATAGAGCAGGATGTCGGCCAGCGTGAAGCGCTTGCCGCAAATATAGTCGCGACCATCTGCCATTTGCCCGTCCAACCATTGCAGGCGGTTGGCAGCGATCATCTTCAACCCGGGCGACGCGTCGGGGGCGCAAGGGATTCGCTTCTCGAAGAATTTCAGGCCTTCGCCGAAGCGAAAGCCATTCCCCATATGCTCGCAGATGTTGAGGTCGACGCGGCGCGTCCACATCCGGCATTCGGCGCGCTCTTCCGGCGTCGTCCCGATCATCGCCGGCGTCGGGTGCTTCTCCTCGAGATATTCGCAGATGGCAGTGATCTCCGAGAGATAGCTGCCGTCGTCGAGTTCGAGCGCCGGCATCTGGCCGTGCGGGTTGCGCTTCAAATGCTCGGCCTCGCGGTTCTCCCCCTTGCGCAAATCAACCGCCTGCCTCGGCATCTCGATGCCCTTCTCCGCCATGAACATGCGGACGATGCGCGGGTTCGGTCCGAACGAGTCGTAAAGCTTCATGGTGCTCTCTCTCCCTATGCCTCTTGCAGGCCGACATTGTTACTGCTGTTGAACAGGCCGCGGCAAATTTTGTCAAATGGGGGGCAACGGGTGCCGCAGATCCATCGTGAACGGGGCTATGCTCTCCCCGTCATTGCGAGGAGCGTCAGCGACGAAGCAATCCATTCTTCCGTTGTGGGAACAATGGATTGCTTCGCTAGAGCGTTTTCCAGCGAAGTGGACGCCGGTTCGCGTCAAGAAAACGCGTCAAAACAAGAGTCTAGAGCCCCGTTCCGATTCCATCGGAACGGAAAAGGCTCTAGCGCTCGCAATGACGGGATCAGTCATCGAGCTTGTTGAGGTCGCGCACCGATTGCATGATCGGTTCGAAATTCGAGCGTGCGTCCAGCGCGTCGAACAATTGCGCGGTGTCCGACAGCAGCGTGTGCGAACGTTGGATGGCGACCCGCACGTCATCCTGCGGCGTGTCCGAGAGCCGGCCGTGGCCGGACAGCAGGATTTTCGAGTTCAAGCCCTTGATCCGCTCCAGCGACTGGATGTAGTCGGCGATGCTGCCGGAGCCGAACACGCCGCCCATCACGCCGCCGGGCATCAGCGTGTCGGCGGCGAACAGCAGGCCCTTGTCCTGGTCGAACAGCGTGATGCAGGCCGAGGTATGGCCCGGCGTGTACATCACGTTGAGTCGAAAATTGCCGAGGTCGAGCAGGTTGCCTTCCTCCAGCCAGATGTCGACATTGATCGGCACGTTCGGCTCGTTGAACATCTTGCGCAGCATCGAGAAGTCGTCGCGCAGCATGATCTTGTTGGCGGCCAGCCGATGCGCGGCGATGAAGCTGCGGCCGGCGAAATGATAGGCGGCGCCGATGTGATCGAGATGTTCATGGCTCAGCACCACCATGTCGATCTTCTCGGGCGGGCAGCCGACGTGCTGCAGGCAGGTCAGCAGATGCGGATAGTTCGACGATAAGCCGACATCGATCATGATGGTGCGCGAGCTGCCGCGCACCAGATAGGCGTTGGCCGCACGGTTCTTGAATCGGATCTGGTAGACGTCCTCGGCCGCCTCGATCAGCGTGCAGACGTCGCTGTCGAGCAGGGTCTTGAACGGGCTCGGGCGGCGCTCGCTCATGAATTGGCCGCGGATTTGAAGGTGACCGCATTCGACGCGCGCAGGCGCTTGCTGAGCGCGTCCATGATCATCAGCGCAAAGGCCGGCTGCTGGCTGACCAGATAGACGAAGCGGGCGTGATTGATCCGCATCACGCGGGTGTGCGGGGCTGCGGCAATCGCCGTCGCCGAGCGGGACGAGCCGTCGATCACGGCCATCTCGCCGAAGAACTCACCCTTGCCGAGTGTGACGATGACGGTCTTGCTGGCGCCGTTCATCTTGGCGATCTCGACCTGGCCGTCGAGCACGACGTACAGTTCGCGCCCGGTCGAGCCCTCCTCAAAAATGACGTCATCTACGCCAAATTCATTGATGCATTTTTCGATGGTCATGGCGCGCTTCCTGCCTTCTGGCTGGTCGGTCAGGGCATGTTAGTCGGGAAATGAACGGGCGCAACGGACCTGTCGGGGGATTGCCGCAGGGCAATATGAACGAGCGCCCGAATCTCCGGCCCCGCCGTCGTCGTCTTGCGGCCGCAAACAGGCCCGGATGACCTCCTAAAATTTCGGTAAGGCCCCACCCGGTAACGATTTCGCAAGCAATAAAAGTTACCAAAAGGTCAACCCATCCTGGAGAATTGAACGTGAGCGAACAGCAGTCTGAGCCCACCAGCGGTGAAACCGGTGCCGTCGGCACCGGGCCGGCAGCTCCCGACATGTCGACGGCCAGAGAGCAGTTGATGGCGGCGACGCCGTCCCTGATCGAGTCGCCGATGCTGGCGCCCGACCAGGAAGCGACTTCTCCCAAGCCGGACGCGCCCAAGATGGAAGCTCCCAAAGTCGAAGCTCCCAAGGTTGAGGCGGTCAAAGCTGAAGCCGCCAAAGCTGAACCGCCGCGCATTCCCGGCAAGCTGCTGATCATGTCGCCCGGCGAGCGCGCGTGGAGCGGCGACGAAGCAGCTGCAGAGCCGCAGGCGGCGCCCAGCGAAGCGTCGTCCGGCAAGCGCCGGATGTCGGCGATGGCAGCTGTAGTGGCACTCGCGACGGTCGCTGGTGCGCTCGGTGGAGCGCTCGCAACCGCAGGTCTCGGGCATTTCGCCGGCGGCGCAACCTCGAACAATCTCGTTCTTGAAGCCTCCATGGCACGGATCGATGCTGACATCGTTGCGCTGAAGGCCAGCGTCGAACAGACCTCCAAGACGGGGGTGAGCCAGTTCAACAAGACCAGCGATCGCCTGGAGAAGGTCGAGAAGGCGCAGGCCGAGCCGGCCGCCAAGATCGCCAAGCTCAGCGAGACTATCGAAAAACTCCGCGCCGCCGCACTGGCGCCAGTGGCAGCTGTCGTGCCCGCCGCGGCCCGCGACGTCACCGGCTCCATCTCGCATCCGGCAACGGCCGCTGCTGCACCCGTTCCGCTGCCCGCGCCGAAGCCCGAAATTGCGCGGTTGCCGACCGTCGAAGGCTGGGTGCTGCGTGACGTTGAGAACGGCAGCGCGCTGATCGAAGGCCGCCAGGGCGTCTTCGAGGTCTATGCCGGCGATCCCGTTCCCGGCCTCGGCCGTGTCGATGCCATCCGCAAGCAGGATGGCAAATGGGTGGTCGTGACCAGCAAGGGCCTGATCGTCGCCCGCTGACTGCGCGAAATCTGAACACGAAAGGCGCTTCACCGTGATGTGAAGCGCCTTTTTTCTTGAATAGGCCTCCTTGCGCGGTGTTAGTAGGGCATGAGCCGCTCGCTGCGATTTCTTGTCATCATGTTCGCCCTGGTGTGCGGCGTATTGCCGGCGCGCGCCGCGCCCGAAGCGGCGCTGGAGCGCGGGACTGCGATCATTGATCCCCTGGGCTTGCGCGAACTCGATCATGGCCGCTTCGGCATCGGCCGCATGCTGTGGCCTGAGCGATCGGCGGATATCCCGCTCACCAGCGGACAATTGTTCGCCCTCGCGTCCATGGTTCCGGTCCGCAAGGCGATCGACGGCGAGTTCGATCGCTATATCGGGCGACACACAAAGAGCCTGCCGAACGAGACGATCGGCGTCGGCGAGGGGTTTGATTTCCAGCTGTTCGACCGTACCCAGCTCGATGCCGGCGATACGCGTTTCGTGCTGGCGGGGATCGCCAACCGCATGGACCGCGCCTATGTCGATGAGGCGAGCTGCGGCGAAATCCGGCTGGTCTACCGGCTGACGCGAACGAAACCCCCGGGGGGCGACGACAAGGCAAATCTGCTCAGGTTGCCGATGACGCTCAATCTCGTGCTGAAAGCGAAGGGCGGTCACGGGATCGATCGCAGCGGCAAGCCGATCGCCTGTTCCGAAATCGCTCGGCGCTGGCTTGCGGCCGGCGAATTGTCACTGACCGGCGCTCCGCTAGCGGAAAGGCTGCTCGGCGAAGGCGGTCCGCTCGATCTGTTCGGTTATGAAAACATCGACCGCATCGAGATCAACCTCCAGATCGCGCATGCGCCGAAATCGGCGGTACGCGATTTCCGCACCGATTATCTGTTGAAGGTGTTTCGCTATGACGCGCAGGCGCGCCAATTCCGGGAAGCGCCGATGGAGAACCAGATCGATCGCGACCGCATTCTGGCCGATGACGGCCTCAAGCGCGAATTCAAGTCATGGCTGCTCGAGCCGAAGCATCTGGCCGAGTTCGATTCCGGCACCATCCTGATCCCGGAAAAATTTCTCGCCAATGGCGCCATCGCGTCAACGCCGGTCGGATTCGACAATTCCGACCTGCAACCGGAATTCGGCCTCATGCAAGGTGAGGGCGCTAACCCCGTGTTTGGCGAAACCGATGTCGTTACGGCACTGAAGAAGGTCGCGGCCGATGGCATAAAGCTGCAAAATATCCACTCGGTCGGGGGCTTCGAGCGGCGGTTGAATGACGTCACCTGCTCCGGTTGCCACCAGACGCGCGGCATCGGCGGCTTTCATTTCCCCGGTGTCGATTGGATGGCCGCGAACCCCTCCAATTCAACGGTCGTGCCCGCGTCGCCGCATTTCTTCGGCGATCAGATTCGCCGCCGCGACATCCTCGCCGCGGTGCGGGATGGCAGGGCGCCGGACTATTCGCGGGGATTTGCCAACCGGCCGCAATTGCGCGGCAGCACGGAGCTGGCCGGCACCGAATACAACGACGGCTGGGGCGCGCATTGCTTTGCCCCAGCGAAACCAGCAGCCCTCAACGACGTGAGTTTTCGTAACTGGACCTGTGCCGAGGGGCTGGCCTGTCAGGTCGCCGGCAAAACATCGCGCATGGGCATGTGCTTTGTGAAAGGTCGCTAGGGAGAAGCCTCGCTGAGCCGCCTGGGCGGCGGCAAAAGGATGCCGATGTGCCGTCATCGTTCGATGCTAAGGTGACGGCAGCAACCAACTGAACGCGTCAAAAAATAGAGTCACTTCGCGTAATGCGTCAACCGCTTGCCGGGCAGCAAATCGTAGGCCGGTTTCCAGCCGGGCAGCGCCGCCATGCGGCCGAGCCAGGCGCTGATCGCCGGATGGCTCACCGCGAAATCATAACCGGTCTCGTTTGAGGGATAGTGCAGATAGGCCATCATGGAGATATCGGCGATACTCGGCCGTGCGCCGATCGCAAACGCATTCCGTTGCAGATGCGTTTCCAGGATGCCCAGAAAATCGTCGAGCCGCTTGCGGTAATAATTCAGCACTGCGGGATCACCCGAGGGAATGAACGTCCGCATGAAACGATACGACGCCATGTAGCCGGTGAGCTAGCGATTATCCCAGAACAGCCAGCGCAGCAGCTCGAACTGCTCCGCTTCGGTCTCACCGCCGAATTTACCGAACTGCCGCGCGAGCTTGAGCAATATCGGCGCAGTCTGGGTGAGGCGGACGCCGTCCTCCTCCAGCACCGGGATTTCGCCCATCTCGTTGACGTCCCGCCGCCAATCCGCCGTCCGCGTGATGCCGCCGCCGAAATCGGTCCACACCGGCTCGAATGCCTGGCCGCACAGGGTCAGCATCAGCGCGAGCTTGTAGCTGTTTCCGGACTCCGGGAAGTAGTGCAGGCGGTAGGTCGGCATTCCCTGATCTTTCCGCAGGGCTTACGCCACCGCGCCGGCGTCGCGCAACTTCTTGATCGCGGCCTCGTCATAGCCGGCGTTGCGCAAGATCTCGTCGCTGTGCTCGCCGAGGCCGGGCGGCTTGCGCGGCTGGACTTTCTTGGCTCCGTCGACCCAGATCGGGCTGCTGATGGTCATCATGGTGTCGTTCTCGAACGGCACCAGCACCTCGTTGTCGATCATCTGCTGGTCGCCCGGAATGTCGTCGAGAATGCCGACGACGCCGAACACCAACCCGTTGCCGTCGAGGATGGTGCGCCATTCGGCGAGCGGTTTGGTGGCAAAGATTTCATCGAAGATCTTGATCAGTTCCAGCGAGCGCGCATGGCGCTCCTTCTTGGTTTCAAACCGCGGATCGGTCACCAGATCCTCACGGCCGAGGCAGCGCGCCAGGGTCGGCCATTGCCGATCCTCGTTCAGCAGCGACAGGATCAGCCAGCGGCCGTCCTTGCACTGGTAGTGATTGGTCACCGCGTTCAACGCGCGCTCGCGCGGGCGCCGCTCGCCGAACTTGGCACCGACCAGTTTTGCCTGCGCCAGCACCGACGCCGCCCAGACGCCGTTGGCCATCAGGTTCGAACTGACATGCGAACCCTTGCCGGTCTTTTCGCGCTTGAAGAGCGCGGTCACGATCGCGCCGTAAAACGCCATCGCACAGGGATGATCGCCCATGCCGGCGATCGATCGCGCCGGCGTGGTGTTCTCATCGGCGCGGACCAGATCCATCAGGCCCGAGCGCGCCCAATAGGCGTTGCTGTCGAAGCCGGGCTTGTTGGCCTCCGCGCCCTTTTCGCCGTAGCCGGTGAACGACGCATAGATCAAGCGGTCGTTGAGATGCGCCAGATGGTCCCAGGTGATGCCGAGCTTGGTGCGGACCTGCGGTGGCATGTTGGTGATGAAGACGTCGGCCTCGGCGACCAGTCTGTACAGCACCGCCTGCGCTTCCGGTTTCGTAAGGTCGAGCGCCAGGCTCTTCTTGTTGCGGGCTTCCAGCAGCCACGCGAAATTGTGTTCGCTGTGCGGATAGCCCGGCAGATTCGGCAGATTGCGGTAGGGATCACCGGTACCGGGCGGCTCGATCTTGATCACGTCGGCGCCGAAATCGGACAGCACGGTGGCGGCCGCGGGGGCTGCGATAAAACTCGCGCAGTCCAGAACCTTGAGGCCGTCAAAAATGCCTTTTTCCATGTCGATGCCGCTCCCGTAACGTTTGTTGGTTTTATTCCCGGATTTTCAAACGCCATTTGGCCCATCTTGGGCTGATGATGCAACTACTCCCCGTCCGAGAGCAGGGCTGCATTACCGCCGGCAGCGGCGGTGTTGACGGTCACCGTCTGTTCGGTGGCAAACCGCGGCAGATAATGCGGCCCGCCGGCCTTGGGGCCGGTGCCGGAAAGGCCATGGCCACCGAACGGCTGCACCCCGACGACCGCGCCGATCATGTTGCGGTTGACGTAGATGTTGCCGACCTGAACCGCGTCGATGATATCTTCCACCGTATCGTCGATCCGCGAATGAATGCCGAGCGTCAGCCCATAGCCGGAGCGCTCGATCGATCGCAGCACGTCCGGAAGCCGATCGGCGCGATAGCGCACCACATGCAGCACCGGGCCGAACACTTCTTCCGTCAATTGCGTGGCATCGGATAGTTCAAAGATATGCGGCGCGACGAAATTTCCCTCCGGCGCGGCGCCGGCAAAATGCACCCGCGCTTGCCGGTTCATGCGCGCGATATGCGTATCCAGGCGTTGTTTGGCCTCGGCGTCGATCACCGGTCCGATATGGGTGGCGGGGTCGCTGGGGTCACCCAGCCTGAGTTCACGCGCCGCGCCCGCGATCATCTCGATCATGCGGTCGGCGACGTCATCCTGCAGGAACAACAGCCGCAGCGCCGAGCAGCGCTGGCCGGCGGAGCGAAACGCCGAGGTGACGACGTCGTCGGCGACCTGTTCGGGCAGTGCCGTCGCGTCGACGATCATCGCATTGATGCCGCCGGTCTCTGCGATCAGCGGCACGATCGGGCCATCCTTGGCGGCGAGCGTTCGGTTGATGATGCGTGCCACCTCGGTCGAGCCGGTAAAGACGACGCCTGATATGTCGGGATGCGCCACCAGTGCCCCGCCGATCCGGCCGTCGCCCTGCACCAGGTGCAGCGCTGAAGCCGGGACGCCGGCTTCATGCAGCAGCCGCACCGCCGCCGCTGCGACCAGCGGCGTCTGCTCGGCAGGTTTGGCGACTACGGCGTTGCCGGCCATCAGTGCCGCCGTCACCTGGCCGAGAAAAATGGCCAGCGGAAAATTCCACGGCGAGATCGCGACGAAGACGCCGCGGCCGCGCAAGGCGAGGATATTGCTTTCGCCGGTCGGGCCCGGCATGGCCTGGCCGCCGCCGAATTGTTCGCGGCCTTGCGCGGCATAATAACGGCAGAAATCGACGGCCTCGCGGACTTCCGACAGCGCGTCATCCAGCGTCTTGCCGCCCTCGCGTTGCATGAGCGCGATGAAAAGCGCGGCGCGCTGTTCCAGCAGGTCGGCGGCCTTTTCCAAAATGCGCGCGCGGGTCGTGGCGGGCGTCCGGCTCCATACCTTGAATCCGTCGTGGGCGGCCGCGATAGCGGCGTTGGCCTCTGCCGGCGTCGCATCGGAGACGCTGCCGGCTGCAGGCAAAGTCGTCGCGGCGACCTCGGCGACAAGCCTCTTCAATGTCGTCCGTTCGCCGAATTCCAGCCCGCGCGAGTTCGCCCGCTGCGGCGAAAACAGGTCGCGTGGCATCGGGATGTTCGGATGGGCAGCGTTGTCCGCGGCGCCAATGGCTTCCGCTGGACGCTTGAGCAGCGCTGCCACCGGCACCGTCTCATCGGCGGCGAGCGCGACAAAGGAGGAGTTGGCGCCATTCTCGAGCAGCCGCCGCACCAGATAGGCCAAGAGGTCGCGGTGGCTGCCGACCGGCGCATAGGTACGGCAGGCGATATCGGCGTGATCTTTCGCGAGTTGGGCGAAGAGAGCCTCGCCCATGCCATGCAGGCGCTGGAACTCGAACCCGCTCTCACCCTTTGCGTGCTCAAGGACGGTCGCAACCGTCAACGCATTGTGGGTGGCGAATTGCGGAAAGATGCGCGGCCGCAAGCCCAGCAATTGTTGCGCGCAAGCGACGTAGTTGAGGTCCGTCATCGCCTTGCGTGTGAACACGGGATAGCCGTCGAGGCCGCGCTCCTGCGCTCGCTTGATCTCGGTGTCCCAATAGGCGCCCTTGACCAGCCGTACCATCATCCGGCGGTTCAGGCCGCGCGCGAGGCCGTCGACATGGTCGATCACGTCACGGGCGCGCTTCTGATAGGCCTGGATGGCGAGGCCGAAGCCGTCCCAACCCTTGAGCGATGGGTCGCCGAACGCTGCCGCGATCACGTCGAGCGACAATTCCAGCCGGTCGGCCTCCTCGGCGTCGACGGTGAAATTCAGATCGTGGCTCTTGGCCTGCCGTGCCAGATCGATCAGCCGTGGCACCAGTTCGGTCATCACGCGCGAAGAGCTGACCGCCTCGAAGCGCGGATGCAACGCCGAGAGCTTGACGGATATGCCGGGCCGATCGGGCAGCGGACGACTGTTTGCCGTGCGGCCGATGGCTTCGATCGCGCTTGAATAAGAATCGAAATAGCGTGCGGCGTCGGCGGCGGTGCGGGCGCCTTCGCCGAGCATGTCGAACGAATAGCGCCGATGCTGCGATGAACGCGATCCCGCCCGCGCCAATGCGGCTTCGATGGTTTCGCCGAGCACGAAGTGGCTACCCATCAGCCGCATCGCCTGGCGTGTCGCGGCACGCACGGCGGGCGCGCCCAGCCGTTTGGTCAGCCTTCCAATCGTTCCCTGCGGCGTCTCGCCTGGCTGGATCACCCGTGCCGACATGCCGAGCGCCCATGCCGAGGCGTTGACCAGGAAGGCGCTGGATTTGGTCTCGTGGTGCACGAAGTCGCCCTGGCCGAGCTTGTCCTCGATGAACTGGTCGGCGGTGCGCGCGTCCGGCACCCGCAGCAGCGCCTCCGCCAGCACCATCAGTGCGAGGCCTTCCTTGGTCGACAGCGCGAACTCGCGCAGCATGTCCTCGACGCCGCCAAGCGGATCGTCATTGGCGCGGATGGCCTCGATCAGGCGCGTCGCCGTGCAGTCGATGCGGGCTTCGCGCTCCGTGTCCAGCCGTGCGGCCGGAAGCAACTGGGTAGCAATCGCGCGGTCATCCGGTGCGTAGGGCGCGCTGAAGGGAGAAAGTAGGGGCTGGCGGTTCGACATGGGGATTCTCCTCTCATTCCGCTCTCATTCCGCGAATTTACTGCGGATCGAACCGTAGTTCGATAGACAAATTCGGTATTTTACCTTAGTAAATCAGGAGTAATATGAGAAACACAGGATAAATGGCAGAAATTGACAAAATAGACCGCAAAATCCTCGCTATTCTTCAGGGGGATGGCCGTATCGCCAATGTCGAGCTGGCCGAACGCATCGGATTGTCGCCGACCTCGATCGGCGAGCGGCTGAAGCGGCTGCAGCGCGATGGCTTTATCGAGGGCTATGGTGCCCGCCTCAACCCGCACCGGCTCGGGCTGGGTCTGCTGGTGTTCGTCGAAGTGATGCTCGACAAGACCACGCCCGATGTCTTCGAACGCTTCTCCAAGGCGGTGCAGACTGCGCCCGAAGTGCTGGAATGCCACATGGTGGCGGGTGGCTTCGATTATCTGGTGAAGGCCCGCCTTGCCGACATGACGGCCTATCGGCGTTTCCTCGGCGAGATCCTGCTGGGGCTGCCGGGGGTGCGCGAGACCCGGACCTACGCGGTCATGGAAGAGGTCAAGCGCGACGCGCCGCTGCCGGTCGGGTAGAGCGTTTTCCAGCGAAGTGGATACCGGTTCGCGTCAAGAAAACGCGTCAAATCAAGAATCTAGAGCCCCGTTCCGATTCCATCGGAACGGAAAAGGCTCTAGCGCCGGCGTGATGGAATGCACGGCTTAAAAAAAAGCCGTGTGCTGTTCCGTGGGTGGCGGTCTTGCAACTTGGCAGCGTGAAAGGCTCACGCTAATTCTCGGGCCACACGGATAGCAGGGATTATGACGCACGCCGATCGACCGATATGGGGAAAACAAAAGCGAGCCAGGCTTGCGGGCGTGCTTGGCGTGGTCGGGATGGCGTTGTTCGGCGCAGCTTCCGAGGCGGCCGAGATGAGTTCGGCGGTTGCCGCACTCTACACATCGGTCTCGATCTATCCGCCCTCGGCGAAATCCATGACGGTCTGCTACGGCTTCGTCTGCCGCCGCCGTGAGATCCTCGATTTCACACCGGGGGACCGCAACGCGCTGACGCAGATCATGGCTGCGGGTCGTGCGTCGGCGGCGGCCGAGCGCGCGGCGGTGCAGAAGGCCGTGGTGTGGTTCGACCGTCGCATGGGGCCGATCCTCGGCACCAACAAGCGCGTGGCGAAAGCGGATTTCCGCTACTTCGATGACAAGCATAATTACGATTGCTGGGACACGACGCGCAATACCACCAGCCTGCTACTGGTGCTGTGGGATTGGGGTTTGCTGAAACATCATGTGGTCGGCGATCCCCGCTATCGCGGCAATACGCTGGTGCTGCAGACGCCGCACAACACCGCGGTGCTGGTCGATCGCGCAAGCAAGGTAGAATGGGTCGTCGACCTCTGGCCGCGGGGCTATCTACAGCCGCCGGACGTCATGCCGGTCGAGAAATGGGTGAAGGAAGATTGAGCGGCCGGTCGGCCTGAAATGGGTACGAGCGACTACAGTGCTCGCTCCGCCGAACGCTCACAGTTGTTTGAGAGTTTTTTCAAGCCCGGCTCCCGGATTAGTTCCGAGAGCGCGCCGTTGCCGATCGCGCGGTTGCGCTAAACCTTGAGGTTTTCGGCCGAAGTCTTGCCGCGATTGGCAATCTCTTCGTATTCGACGGTCTGCCCTTCGTTAAGTGTCGAAAGCCCAGCTTTCTCAACTGCCGAAATATGAACGAAAACGTCCTTGCCACCATTGCTGGGCTGGATGAATCCATAACCCTTGGTCGGGTTGAACCACTTCACCGTACCTTTAGCCATTCACGTCGTCTCCGCGGAATCAAAAAAATAAGACGAGCCGCCGGTCCCCGCACATACCGGCATGCCCGAAACATCAGGATACGCGGGTTGTGGCGGACTGGGTAGCGCAAACGGCATCACGGATTCCGCAAAAATACGCCATATCGCACCGCATTTCCGCCTTTTTGCCCGTTTCGGGCGCTTTTGACACGGCGAAACCGGGGCGCCCTCCCAATTTTCTCAACCCGATAATACGGCGCCGCCGGGGTTCCCGGGTGCGATGTACGAACCGGGTCCAGGGACGATTTTCAGTAGTTGGCGGTGAGGTAATCGACGATCCTTCCGACATCCGCATCTTCGATCGGCGCGCCATAGACCTTGATCATCACTTCCGCGGCCCCAGAACTCCTTCTTGAATTTTTCGCCGCGCGGCTGCGTCTTGATGTAGCCGGCCGAGTGACAGGCGGTGCAATTGTTCTGCACCACTTCGAGAGCATCGGAGGAGTCGACGTCAATCGATGCTTTCGTAGCCCGTATCTCAAAAAGCAGAAAACCCCGGCCGCGCTGGGCGACCGGGGCTTCTGAACCGAACGAAGGTTCGTTTCGATTAGTAGCAAACGTTGACGGTGCGGAACACGACGCCGTAGGGGGTGTACACCCGGCGGCTCACGTAGCAGCCATCGTCCCCGCCACCGACGTATCCGACGTTGAAGCCGAAGCCATGGCCCCAATGGTTGTGGTGGTGGTGGGGATGGTTGTTAAGCGGGAAGTTCCCCCAGCCCATCGGTTTTGCCGAAGCGGCGGTCGGGGCCAGCGCCATCGCGCTGAGGGTGGCGGCGGCAGCGATAGCGAGAGTAACTTTGCGAAGCATGGTCTTTCTCCTGATGTGATGCGCGTTCGACATGATCGTCTGGGCGCGGGTTGATCGTTTAGGTTTCAGTCTTACCCATCGTCCATCAGTCGTGCGTGCGAGAAAGCCGGTTCGAGAAACGCGGATTACATTTTCGCGCATGTTCGTGAACGCACGTTCAGGTCTGTGAAATGGATCACACAACGAAATCCCTTGGCTTGAACCTTTCGGTTGCGACCGCGATCCGCATCGTTAACGCAGCGTTGCGCGCGACGATGAAAGGTTCATGCGCATCGCGCGTTATCGCATCTCGCATGTATGCCGGAAAACAGAAAACCCCGGTCGCGCTGGGCGACCGGGGCTTCTGACTTGCGAACTGCGCTTGTTTTAGTAGGCGCAGACGTTGACGGTGCGGAAGGTCACGCCGTACGGGGTGAACACCCGGCGGGTTTGGTAGCAGCCGTCATATCCGCCGCCGGCGTAGCCGACACCAAAGCCGAAGCCATGGCCCCAATGGCCGTGGTGATGGTGGTGATGATGCGGCCAAAACCCTCCCGCCGAAGCGGTAGTGGGAGCCAGCGCCATGACGCTGAGGGAAGCGGCGGCGGCGAGAGCGAGAGTAACTTTACGCATGGTCTTTCTCCTTAAGTAATGCGCGTTCGACGTTTTGTCTTGGCGCGGGTTGATCGTTTTGGTTTCGTCTGGGTTTCAGTTTCAGTCTGACCCATCGCTCATCAGTCGTACGCGCCAAAAAGCGGGTTCGAGAAAAATGCGTCTCGAACGGGCAGAATTTTCTGAATGCTTGTTCAGGAGAGATTGCGCGGGGGAATGTCGCTGCAGCTAAATCGCAGCAGTCATTGCCATCAGGCAGCGGCAGCGTTCACATCGCCGACCAGCGCCGACAGCGTTCGCGCTTCCGTCACGCTACGCACGATCATCGGCTCGTTGCGGCCGCGGATCGCGACTTCCTGCTGCGGCAATGCATCGGCGGCGATCCCGGCCGTGACGCGAATTTCGTCGGAGATCACCACTTCGCAGGCGAGCGCCTTGGTCATATCCTGCAGCCGTGCTGCGACATTGACGGGATCGCCGAGCGCGGTGAACACCATGTGGTCGCGATAGCCGATGTCGCCGACGATCACCTCGCCGCCATTGATGCCGATGCCGAAGCGGATCGGTTCGCGCAAATCATGCTCCAGAAACTTGTTCAACTCGTCGATATTGGCGGAGATCATGGCCGCGGCCCTCAGCGCCTGGCGGCAGGCTTCCGGCCTGCTGGCGGAAAGCCCGAACAGCGCCAGCATGCCGTCGCCGACGAACTGGTTCGGCTGGCCGCCATTCGCGAGCACCGCCTGCGACACCGCACCGAGGAATCGATTGACGATGAAGACGGTGTCGAACGGAAGCCGCTTTTCCGCAAGCTTGGTCGAACCGCGCATGTCGACGAACATGCTGACGAGATAACGCTCCTGGCCGATCCGCGTCGGGTTCGATGCATGCGAATCCGATGACACCGTGTGCGGCAGGAAGAGCTGGAAGAAGGAAAGATCATTCGCCGGCCGCAGCTGACAGGCGAGGCGGATCGACGGATCCGAAGCACCGACCCGGCCGAGCACGAAGGCCTCGCGTTGTGAGGGCTCGGGCAGGTCGTGGCAGTCGCCGATGATGCGGATGCGGCAGGTCGAGCAGCGCGCACGGCCGCCGCACACGCTGGCATGGGGGACGTTGTTGCGCAGGCTGGCCTCGAGCACGCTGAGGCCCTTCGGCACCCGGACCGTCCGGCCGTTGCCATAGGACAGGTTGATCATGCCGCCGCGGCGCTCATGGACGGCGCGCGCGCCTTTTGCCAGCAGGGTCAGTGCGAGCAGGCCGAAATAGCCGATCAGGAGGTATTTCGTGACGTCGTTCAGCACGGTCTTTTCGGCCGATGTGCCCGTCTGGGATGGTTTGAGATTCTCCTCCCGCCATTCGACGCTGTCATTGTCGACGACGTTTCGTCCGCCTTGATAGAGGCCGAGCATTGCGACTGTCGGAATCAGCACCGCCAAGGCCAGCAGATATGGCGCGGCGGCCTTGTAGAACGGCTTCAAGCGCAGCCAGAAATACAGGCCGATGCAGCCATGCGTCCACGAGATCACCAGGACCGCGAACAGCATCCACATTCTGACCGGCGGCCACGAGATCCAGTAGGCAAAGAACACCTGCGGGTAGAGGATTTCGTGTCCGTACAGCGAATGGCCGAGCCGCACGCCGATGACATGGGTCATGATCATCGCGGGAATGCTGAGCCCCAGCACGAGCTGGAGCGGCTCGATCGCCTTCCAGCGGAATTGCCGGCGCTCGTACAGCGCCCAGAGGCCGAGCCCGGTATGAACGAGGCAGGCCGCGTAGAATACCAGCGTGACCGGCAGGGATTGCCAGAACAGCGTATGCCAATAGACGCCGCTGGCGAGCGCCTCCATCGAGATATTGCCGAGCGCGTGGTTGAGGAAATGGCTGACCAGATAGGCAAACAGCACCACGCCGCTGACCAGGCGGATCTGACGCAAACTGATGCCGCGGAGGGAGGCTGTGATTTGTTCAGGGGAAAGGGAGGCCATGCGGTCCATCTATTACGATATCGATGACACTATTGCTTAATTGCCCCAGTGAACACCCTCCTGCGTCGTCCCGGCGAACGCCGGCACCCATACTCCGCAGCCTATCGATGGGCGCTGCGGCCCGAGTCGTTTTCCTTACCACGATTGGTGGTTATGGGCCCCGGCCCCCGTGCGCAATTGCGCACTAGGCCGGGGCGACCCCAAGTCTTTCCACCCCGGCACGTTGACACCCCCCGGGGAGTCGAACAAAAAGCGCCGTGACGATAGCTCCCGAAACCAGCAGCAAACCGCATAGCCCCGCCCGCCCGTCATGGTTTGGCGTGGTGGCGTTGATCGCCGCGATGACGGCGATGCGGCTGATCTATGCCGGGGTCATCGAGCTGCGCACCGACGAGGCCTATTACTGGACCTGGTCCAAGGAAAGCGAACTCGCCTTCCTCGATCACCCGCCGGGCATTGCCTGGCTGATCTGGTTCGGCACCGTCATCTTCGGCGACACCAATCTTGGTGTGCGGTTTGGCGGCATCGTCGCGATGCTGGTCACGCAGTTGCTGCTCGCCGATATCGTGCGCCGCGTCACCCATGATTTCCGCGCCATCGTGTTCGCGCTGTTGATGCCGGAAGCGGCGCTCTATTACGGGCTGCTGATGGCGAAGGTGGCGCCCGACACGGCGATGATCCCGCTCGCGGTCGCGATGCTGTGGTCGCTGGTCCGGCTCCATGATAGCGGCAACCCGCGCTGGTGGCTGGCCGCGGGCCTGTTCGCGGGCCTGGCGCTGTTGTCGAAATTCACCGCGATCATGCTGGTGCCGGCGGTGCTGGCGTTTGCGCTGGTGCCGGACTGGCGGCGGCGCTGGCTGCTCAGCCCCTATCCCTGGGCGGCGGTGCTGATCGCATCGGTCGTGTTCTCGCCGGTGCTGATCTGGAACATTCAGCACGACTGGGCCTCGTTCCGCTTCCAGTTCGTGCGCGCGGTCGCGACCCATCAATTGTCGTTCCGCACCGTCGGCGAGTTTTTCGGCCTGCAGTTCGGCCTGGTCGGCTTCGTGCTGTTGCCCGCGGTGCTGTCGGGCGTGACGTTGACGGCGTGGCGCGGCTATCGCAGCCGCGAGCCGGTCGCGATCCTGCTGTCGACTGCGGTGATCGTGCCGTTCGGTTATTTCTTCTGGAAGTCGCTGACCTTGCGGGTCGGCGATACCTGGCCGATGTTCCTGTGGCCGGCCGGATTTGCCGCCACCGCGATCAATCTTGCGATGCTGCCGCGCGAGGGTTGGCCGGAATGGATGATCCAATCGACCGTCAAGTGGGCGAGGGTGGCGGTGATCTCCGGCATCGCCTTCGTCGTCGGCGTGTTCTTCTATTATGTCGCGGCCCCCTGGAATCTGATCGGCCGGGCCGATCCGGTCGGCGGCGAGGCCGGCTATGAGCAGGTGGTGGCGCGCGCGCAGGCGCAATTGCAAGAGACCGGCGCGACCTGGATCGCGACCACTGACTATCGCACCTATGCGATGATGCGCTGGTATTTCAACGGCCGCGTGCCGGTGATCCAGATCAACGAGCGCGGAAGGTACCAGGGCTTTCGCGATCCCGGCATGAACCTCATCAAGGATCGCACTGGCCTCTACATCGCGCGCGAGCCGGACAACCGCTTGCCATTGTGGGATCTCACCACCGCGAAGCGGCAGCCGCTCGAACGCGTCGATCGGGTTTGGCGCGGCGTGGTGATGGACACCTATGCGTTGGAAAAACTGACCGGCTGGACGCCCGAGCTCGCACCGCCGCCGGACACACCGCTGTTTCGCTGGCGCGTGCTGGCTGGCAACATGGAAAACTTGGGGAGCTACCGGAGCTTTGATGTTGCGTCTCGTTGGACAGAGCACCCCAACTAGACGGTTGCCGTCATACTTCAGTAACGAGGTTTTCGAATCTGTCGAGGCATCATTGGTGAAGGTGATGCTTTGCGGCTACAATCGGTGGCCGAAATTGCGTCAAAATGGCGCCCATGAGTAGCCGCTCCAACTGAGACGAATGGTTTCATATGAAAATCATTTTCGCCGCGATATTAGCGTTGCTGGTCGTTAGCTCCGGCGACCAGGCGCGTGCGGTTGATGCAGAGCACTTGAGAAAGCTTCATGATCGCCTTCTCGCCGAATATCCGGTCGAGCGCAAAAAAAATCTAAATACGCCGACTGTCTTGGCCAGGTTTTATCTTAGGCTCACGGCTGCCTTGGAGGATGCTGGCGTTAAGGAGTTGCTGGACGATACGAAGGCCGGGGTCGTTCCACCCGGGACACGCATTGCGATCCTCAATGATTACGGGTTCTGGCTCAGCAAAACGGACGATCCGCGAATTTCCGTTCCAGTCCTGCAGAAGGTCACTGAACTCGCTCCGGCGCGTGCCGTAGCCCAGCTCAACCTGGGTGACGCGGCACGTTCGGGCGTGACGGCTGCCGAAACCTGGGAGCAGAAGAACAAGTTCGCAACGATCAGCATGAAAGCCTATTCGGCCTATCAAAAACTCGCCGGGAAAGAGGCGCCGGATGCGAAGGAGTTTCAGGCCTTGCATGCGACTGCGTCCGTCAGCGAAAACGTGTGCTCCTATGTCGCGGCGCTTTATAACCACGGCCGTCAGGACGAGATGTGGGGCTATCCAGATCCAGTCGACATCGCGGGCGATGGCAAGCTGCGCCACGTTTACATTTTCGACCAAGGCACCGCCCATTTACCCGTTATCTTCGCTTCGACCAAGGCCGTCCCGGAAGAGGAGCGGCTTAATGGGGCGTTAGGCGGAGACGGCGAAGTCGACTTTAATCGAACGCTGGATCAATCCCGCGCTGAAGAATATGGAGGGCGCCCCGAATTGCACGTGCTGCCCTTTAGGGATGGGTACTATCTCGTCTATCAGGACGACGGTGGGCCTGTCGTGGTCGTCAAACCGAATCGCGGAACGGTTTGTCGCTTCAAACGCAATTTCGCGGCTGTAGTTGCCGAAGATCATGCGCCTGCGATCTGCAAGGAGGCGGGCGCAGGCAAGGCTTTCGATAAAATTCCAAACCAGCCACTGTCGAACCAAGATAAACCGACGGAAGCCGCTAGTCTCGATCTTCCCGGCACTGGTACGCCTGACTTCCAGCGCTATTCAGATGTGAAGCTTGATCCGGCCGGCGTCTCCGGTCGGATCGGATACTACGAATATTCCAGCGGCTCCGGTCCCGGTTGTGATTTTAACGGTGTGGCGTTCCTGAAGGGCCAGGGCCTTGAAAAAAGTGCGCGCGCGAAGGATTTAATTGAGGCGCAAGCGCAGGCAATGGACTGCCGTGGCTCGGCTGCATTTCTGGTTCGGGCAAATGGTGAAAACCTGATCGAACTTAGTGGCGGAAGAGCTCTCCAGCGCAGTGCACCGCCTCGAACGCTGCTGCGTTTGAGGAGCGACAGATTCGAAACAGTTTGTCGCGTGGAGCAGCGGCCCACCTATATACCTGAGAAAATAACCAACGTCCGCTGAGTGGCGTTACTCCTCGCCGTCGCGTTTGCGCAGCAGATCCTTGGCGAGATCGGCGAGCACCGGGCGCGGTAGCGCGGTGAAGGGCAACGGGCGCGTCACGTCGATCGCGGCGAGGCCGAGGCGGGCGGTCAGTAATCCGTTGAGCACGCCTTCGCCGAGCCGCTGCGAAAGTTTGGCGGCGATGCCGTGGCCGAGCATCTGTTGCACCAGGCTATCGCTCGCGGCCATGCCGCCGGTGATGGCGAGGTGGCCGATGACGTGGCGCATCAGGCGGATCATGCCGAGCGTGCCCGGCCGCCCGCCATAGAGCCGCGCCAGTTGCCGGATCATCCGCAAGGAAGCCACGAACACGAACAGGATGTCGATCATGGCGCGCGGGCTGACCGCCGTGACGATCGAAACCCGCTGCGCGGCGGATGAGACCAGCCGCCTTGCTTCCTGATCGAGCGGCGTCATCAATTCGCGCTCGGCCAGCTTGATCATGTCGGCGCCGTCGATGATGTCGTCTGCATGGCCCTGCAGTGCGGCGCGGGCGCGCGCCAATTGCGGGTTCTGATGCGCCAGCTTCAGGAGATCGTCGACGATGGCCCGGCTGGCGACGCGGTCGTCGCTCAGCAGCACGTCGGCGGCGCGCAGGTGCAGTTTCTCGATCGCGGCGAGCCGCATCAGTCCGAAGGCTTCGCGCGTGATCACGACGGTGAGCGCCAGCGCGGCCGCGGCCGCAAAGCCGAGTCCGATAAAACCGAGGCCGTCGTTACGCGCGAACAGATCCTCGATCAAATTGACGATGCCGAGCCCCAGCCCGAGCAGCACCAGCCCGCCGGTGGCGGCCCAGAACAGCGTGCCCCAGCGGAAGCCACGCCTGACCGGAACCAAGGGCATATCGATCGGCACCGGCAGTTGCGCGGGATCGGGCTCCGGCGTGATCTGCACCGTGCCGCGGGCAGGGCGGCTGGCATCGTCCGGATCCATCACGATCACGCCGGGGTCGTCGAGCTTGAACGTCGCCGGCCGCCGATGAGGCGTTTTCTCGCTCATTGCAGTCTGTCTCCGATCAGGAACTGGAGGGCGCGGTCGAGGCGGATGTGAGGCAGCGCAGGCTCTTCGTCGCCTTCGCGCTGCAGCAGCGGCGGCCGGAAGCGCAGGAAGCGATAGTCCGCTTTTTCGGAAGGCATGCTGGAGAGACCGCGGAACGTGCCCTTGAACAGTTCCTCGGGATCGTTGGGCAGATCGCCCGGAAAGGTCGCCACCTCAGTCTCGCCGTCGAACGTATCGCCATTGGCGACTTCGCCCGATGCGGGCGTGCCGAGCAGCGAGGGTAGTTTCTCCCGGCCGCGCGCGACCATCGCCTCGCGGGTGGCGCGCACCGCGGCCAATGCCACCACGTCGATGCCGGCTCCGGCATATTCGGCGCGATCGGCGGCCTTGGCGACCGCCCGCCGTAATATGGCTTCGAGCCGGTCATGGCTCGAATGGTGCAGATGGTCGGCCTTGGTCGCCGCAAAGAGAATACGATCGATCCGCGGCCGGAACAGATTGCTCAGGATCGTGCTGCGGCCGATCCGGAAACAATCGAGGATGCCGGCGAGCGCGGCTTCGAGATCGTGCAGCGCCTCCGGCCCGGCGTTGAAGGCCGCGAGCGCATCGACCAGCACGATCTGGCGATCGAGCCGCGCGAAATGATCGCGGAAGAACGGCCGCACCACGACATCCTTGTAGGCCTCGTAACGCCGCCGCATCATCGCCCACAGCGAACCGTCGGGCGCGGTGCCATCAGCCGCCACGTCGAGCGGCGCAAAGGTCAGCGCCGGCGAACCCGCGAGATTGCCCGGCATCAGGAACCGTCCGGGCGGCAGCAGGCTCATCGCAAAGCGCTCGTCGCGGCAGGCGCGTAAGTAATCCGTGAACAGCTTTGCCGCCATGCGCGCCGCCGGTTCGTCCTCGCGAGCCTCGGCACTCAACGTTGCCAGATGCTCGTGCCATGGTGCTGCGAGCTTTGCGCGCGGGCCTTCGCGTGACAGCGCAAGACTCTCGGCCGACCATTGCTCAAAACTCTTGTTGAGCAGCGGCAGGTCGAGCAGCCATTCGCCGGGGTAGTCGACGATATCCAGCGTCAGCGTGCGGTCGGCGCCGTTCTGGCGCTGATAGTCCATCACCAGCCGGAGTTCGCTGATGTCGACGGTGGAAGCCGGCCAGTGCCGTTCTTCGATCAGGGTGCGGACGTGGCTCTCATAGTCGAAGCGCGGCACCGCATCGTCCGGCTGCGGCTCCAGCCGGGCGCGGGCGATGCGCCCGGTGGCAAACGACTCGAACACCGGAAAACGGCCGCCGCGGGTCAGGCCATGGATCAGCGCCGTGATGAACACGGTCTTGCCGGCGCGCGACAGGCCGGTGACGCCGAGCCGGACGGTCGGATGGAAGAAGCTGTCGCCGTAATCCAATAGCGCCCGCGCCGACAGCCGCGCTTCCTCGACGATATCCTGAAAACTGGGGGCCATGCGGTGGAGGGAGGCTCGATGAGAGGGCAATGAGACAATGGGCGCGCGATCACCCGCAAAAGTGGCGATTGGCGGGCCAAAATCAAGCTTTGGCCGGGGCCGGGCAGGCGACCGGGCGTCGCGTTGACCTCGGCTCCCGGTGATGCACCACACGGCCCGGACAAAAATATCGAAAACAACCCCATGCAAAGATAGAATTGGCCGCGGCGCGCGGCGTCCCGTGCCATGTTTTATCGCCCCGTGACAACATTCCGGGCGCGGCATAGGTTTGGGTTGAAAACAATAATGAGGGGAGAACGGCCATGCAGGTGACCGGAAAAGTCGTGGTTGTCACCGGCGGCGCCAGCGGCATCGGCCGGGCGCTGTGCGAAGCCTTCCACCGCGCGGGCGCGACCAAGGTCGTGGTCGCCGACATCGATCCGGACGGCGCGCGAACCGTCGCCACGCCGATCAATGGGGCGGCCTTCAAATGCGATGTCGGCAAGGAAAAGGACATCCTTCACGTCATAGAGGAGACCGAGCGACAATTCGGCCCGATCGCGTTGTTCTGCTCCAATGCCGGCATCGGCGGCGGCTTCGATCCGCTGTCCACCAACGCGGGCGGAACCTCGGATGAGCCCTGGTCGCGGAGCTGGGCCGTTCATGTCATGGCGCATGTCTATGCCGCGCGGCATCTGATTCCGCGCATGAAGGCGCGTGGCGGCGGCTATTTCCTCAACACGATTTCCGCGGCGGGGCTGCTCTCGCAGATCGGCAGCCCGGCCTATTCGACCACCAAGCATGCCGCGGTCGGCTTTGCGGAAAATCTCGCGATCTCGCACAAGGCCGACGGCATCAAGGTGTCGATCCTGTGCCCGCAGGGCGTCGATACCCCGATGATCAGGTCGATTCCGAAAGGCCCGCAATCCGACGACGGCAATCTGTCGCCTGAACAGGTGGCGCAGGACGTGCTGACGGGGCTGGAGCAGGAAACATTTGTCATTCTCCCGCATCCGCAGGTGCTGGGTTATATGCGCAAGAAGACCGAGAATTATGATCGCTGGATATCGGGCATGGCGAAGATCCAGGCCAAGATGCGGGAAGCGTATGGGAAGTGAGGGAGGGGCCGGTGTCCTGTTCAATCCTTCTTCGCGTAAAGCAGTGGCACCGCCGAATCCACCATCACCTCGATCAGGCTGACACCCTGATGCGAGAGCCCGCGCTTCAGCGCGCCGGCGAGTTCCGATGCATTGCTGACGCGCACCGCGTCGCAGCCCATGCCTTCGGCGATCTTGACGAAGTCGATGTCGGGCAGTTCGAGGCCCGGCACGTTGCGGACCTGCATCACCTGGCTGAACGAGCGCATCGCGCCGTAGCCGGAATTGTTGATCACCACCACCGTCAGCGGCAGCTTGCGCTGGGCCGCGGTCCACAGCGCCTGGATCGAATACATCGCCGAGCCATCGCCGATCAGGCAGACCGTGCGCACTTCAGGGCGTCCCAGCGAAATGCCGACCGCGGCAGGCAGGCCGTAGCCGAGGCCGCCGCTCGCCATGGTGTAGAAACTGTCCTGGCCCCGCATCGGCATGAATTTCTGCATCGCCGGACGATGCGATGGCGCTTCCTCGACGAGGGCGGCATCCTTGGGCATGGCGTGGAACAGCGAGTCCAGCAGGAATTCGGTCGGGATTGGATCGGCAGCTGTGGGCGCGGGCAGCGGCGCGCGACCGGCGGGGATTATGCGTTTTGTCTCGGGCAATAGCTCCAGCAGCATCGCCAGCGCCGGCTTCATCGTTGCGATGATGCTGGTGCCCGACGGCGTCACCGCCGCCGCAGTCGGATCGTCGGTAATCTGGAAGATCGTGGTGGCGCCGTCGAAGATCGAGGCGTGGCCTTCGACATGGAAGGTAAAGACCGGCGCGCCGATCACGACCACGAGGTCATGGTCGCGCAGCGCGTCGGACAACTGCCCCGGCGAGGCGTGCAGGAAACCCGCGAATTGCGGATGCCGTTCCGGAAACGAACACCGCGCCGAGAATGGACTGACCCACACCGCGGCGCGGGCCTTCTCGGCCACGCGCACCATCAGGTCGACAGCCTCGGCGCGATCGACGCCAGGGCCGACGATGAGGGCAGGGCGCTTGCTGTCATTGAGGGCTGCGACCAGCGCCTTCATCGCAGCCGGATCAGGCCCGAGTTCGCGGCTGACCTGACGGGCTTCGACCGGTTGCGTCGGGCGTGTCCAGTCGTCGATCGGCACCGAGACGAAGGTCGGCCCACAGGGCGGCTGCATCGCCACGTAATACGCACGCGCGATCGCGGCCGGCACGTCTTCGGCGCGGGCAGGCTCGACGCTGTATTTGACATAGGGCCGCGGAAATTCCGACGCGCGCTCGGCATAGAGAAACGCCTGCAGCGGCAGGATCGAGCGCGCCTGCTGTCCGGCCGTGATCACCAGCGGCGTCTGGTTGCGATGCGCGGTGTAGATATTGCCGAGCGCATTGCCTACGCCGGCGCCGGAATGAAGATTGGCAAAACCGGCGTTGCGGGTCGCTTGCGCGTAACCGTCGGCCATGCCGATCACGGAGGCCTCCTGCAGGCCCAGCACATAGTCGATGTCGTCGGGCCAGTCGCTCAGGAACGGCAATTCGGTCGAGCCGGGATTGCCGAACACCTTTTTGATGCCGAACGCGCGCAGCAGGTTGAAGGTAGCGTCTTTGACGGTGGTGGATTTGGTTTCGGACTTGGTGGGTTTGCGGGACAAGGCTGTGACCTCTGAGAGAGAAGCCGTCATTCCGGGATGGTGCGTAGCACCAGACCCGGAATCTCGAGATTCCGGGTTCGATGCTTTGCATCGCCCCGGAATGACGTCAACCTCTTACCAACTGGCCGTACCCTTCATCGTTGGCTGGCCCGCCGCATTCGCGATCCACAGCTCCATGCCGGCGCTGGTTTCATTGGCATTGACCGAGAACTCGCTGCCTTCGAACAGCGGCTGCACGCCGCGATAGCCAAATATTTTCGGCGCCGCGCCGCCGTGCAGTTTCGCCGCGAACTCGACGATCAGGGCCGCCTGCAACGGGCCGTGGAACACCAGGCCCGGATAGCCCTCGACCTTGGTGACGTAGTCGCGGTCGTAATGGATGCGGTGGCCGTTGAACGTCAGTGCCGAATACCGAAACAGCAGCACGGGATCCGATACATGGCTTTCGCGATGCTTGGCGACGGGCGGCGGCGGGGCCGGCTTGCCGGAGGCCGCCGGTTGCGTGCCCGACACGTCGCGATAGACGATGTCCTGGCGCTCGCGGACCGCCACGCCGCGCGGCGTCGTGATGGTGTGCTCGACGGATACGAAACACAGAACACCGGTGCTGCCGGTCTTCATGGTCACGTCCGATATGCGCGAGGTGCGCGTGGCTTCGTCGCCGACGCGCAAGGCATCGAGGAATTCGAGTTCGCCGCCGGCCCACATCCGGCGCGGCAACGGCACCGGCGGCAAGAAGCCGCCGCGGGTGGGATGACCGTCCGGGCCCAATTGCGACATCGGAAATACCGGCTGCGCCAGGCACCAATGCGTGGTCCAGGGTGCGGCGTCGCCGTTCTTCGGCTCGCCGATCTCCTGGAACAGCGTCGCGCGCAAACCTTTTACGAGTTGCGCGGTGACGATGTCGGAGGCCTCGGTGGTTTTTCCAATCCAGCCACGCAGATGATCGAGGTCGAGTTTTTCCGTCATGGCTATTTTGCCCGCGCGCGAGGAGTCTTGGGGACTTCGCCGTGCTCGCCGATCGCGGGCACCGCGCCGTAATGCCTGTTCTCGCCGACGAAGATCGCAGCGGGCGCGGCATAGCTGATCTTGCCCTTTGGCGTATCGACCTCGATGCGGCGCAGATGCGGATGCACGGCAAGGTCCGCCATGGTGTTCACTTCGGCAAACGCGATATCGGCATCCGCCAAGCGCTTCAGCAGGTCGACGCGATTCATCGTGGCAAAGCTGTCGGCCACGATCTTGTCGGTGACGGCGCGGTTCCTGACGCGCTCGACCATGTTGGCGAGCCGCGGATCGTTCGGAAGATCAGGCTGATCCAGCACTTCGGCGCAGAGCTTCTTCCACTCGCGCTCGCTCTGGATCGAGATCAGGATGCCCTTGCCGTCCCTGGATTGGAACACGCCGTAAGGCGCGATCGAGGGATGCGCCAGCGCCATCCGCTTCGGCGGATTGCCGGCTTCCGAATTGAGTAGCGGCACCGCCATCCAGTCGGCCATCACGTCGAACATCGATATCCGGATGTCCGCGCCCTTGCCGGTGCGGCCGCGCGCGATGAGTGCCTCGAGGATGGCAGCATGCGCCGTGGCGCCGGTGGCGATATCGACCACGGAAATGCCGACCCGCGAAGGTCCTTCAGGTCCGCCGGTGATGGAAGCGAGGCCGCTCTCGGCCTGGATCAGCAGGTCATAAGCCTTGCGGTCGGCGTAGGGGCCGTCGTCGCCATAGCCGGAAATGGTGCAGCAGATCAGCGCCGGATAATCTTTGCGGAGCCGCTCCAGCGAGAAGCCGAGCTTGTCCATCGAACCGGGCTTGAGATTCTGCAGCAGCACGTCGGCGCCGGCGATCAGCTCTTCCATGACAGCGCGGCCGTCTTTGGTCGCGAGATCGACCACCACGGAATTCTTGCCGCGGTTGAGCCAGACGAAATAGCTGCTCTGTCCCTTCGCCGCGGCGTCATAGCCGCGGGCAAAGTCACCCTCGGGGCGCTCCACCTTGATGACATGCGCGCCGGCATCGGCCAGCCGCGAGCTGCAAAATGGCGCGGCGACCGCCTGTTCGACGGCGACGACGATCAATCCTTCGAGCGGCAGCATTGCTTGTTCTCAGTAGGAGCGGGGCATGCCGAGCACATGCTCGGAGACGAACGACAGGATGAGATTGGTCGAGATCGGCGCCACCTGATAGAGCCGCGTCTCGCGGAATTTACGCTCGACGTCGTATTCCTCGGCGAACGCAAAGCCGCCATGGGTCTGCACGCAGGCATTGGCCGCTTCCCAGGAGGCGTCGGCCGCCAGCATCTTGGCCATGTTGGCCTCCGCGCCGCAATCGAGCCCGGCTTCATATTTGCGGGTGGCTTCCTTCACCATCAGCTCGGCCGCGCGCATCTGCGCGTAGGCCTTGGCGATCGGGAACTGGACGCCCTGATTCTGGCCGATCGGGCGGCCGAACACCACGCGCTCTTTGGCGTAGGCGGTCGCCTTCGCAATGAACCATTTGGCGTCGCCGATGCATTCCGCGGCAATCAGGATGCGCTCGGCGTTCATGCCGGAGAGGATATAGCGGAAGCCCTTGCCTTCCTCGCCGATCAGGTTTTCCGCCGGCACCCGCATGTCCGTGAAGAACACTTCCGTGGTGGCGTGGTTCATCATGGTGCGGATCGGGCGGATCTCGAGGCCGTTGCCTTTTGCCTCGCGCATATCAACGATGAACACCGAGAGGCCATCGGTGCGCTTCTTGGCGTCTTCCTTCGGCGTGGTGCGCGCCAGCAGGATCATCAGGTCGGAATATTCGGCGCGGCTGGTCCAGATCTTCTGGCCGTTGACGATGTAGCCTTTGTCAGCATCGCGCTTGGCAAAGGTCTTCAGCGAGGACGTATCAGTGCCGCTGGTCGGCTCGGTGACGCCGAACGCCTGCAGCCGCAATTCGCCGCTGGCGATCTTGGGCAGCCACTTTGCTTTCTGCTCGTCGTTGCCGTGCCGCAGCAGCGTACCCATGGTGTACATCTGGGCGTGGCAGCCGCCGCCATTGCAGCCGGCGCGCTGGATCTCTTCGAGGATCGCGGCCGCCGCGGAGAGTTTCAGTCCGGCGCCGTCATATTCCTCGGGGATCAGCACCGAGAGGTAACCGGCCTGCGTCAACGCGTCGACGAACTCGCTCGGATATTTCATCTCGCGGTCGAGCTTGCGCCAGTATTCGCCGGGGAACTGAGCGCAGAGTTTCGCAACGGCGTTGCGGATGTCGGCGTATTCGTCGGGCTGTTCGTGTGCGGTCATTTGAAGTGCCGTCGTTGTGATTGCGGTTGGGCTTGCAGTTGTGAAACCACCGTGAAGTCCCTATGCTCAATTGTTATAGCGTATTAACTTGCATTCCAAGATTGGCAAGCATGGATTTCCGACAGCTGAGGACGTTCAGTTGCGTGGCTGAACTCGGCAGCCTCAGCAAAGCTTCCGACACGTTGCGGGTCGCGCAGCCGGCGCTGAGCCGCCAGATCAAGCTGCTCGAACACGAGCTGCGCGCTGAGCTGTTTACGCGCAACGGCCGCGGCATGGTGTTGACCGAGGCCGGCCGCCTGCTGCTGGCGCGGACCGCCGGCATCGTCCGGCAAATCGATCAAATCCGCGACGACATCCAGTCCTCCGGCGGGCCACCGTCGGGACGGGTGGTGCTGGGGCTGGTTCCAACCGTGAGCTGCGTGATCTCGGCGAGGTTGGCGCGGCGCACCGTCGAAAGCTATCCGGGCATCTCGCTCTGCATCGTCGAGAGCTACAGCGGGCATCTGATCGAATGGCTGCACCGCGGCCAGATGGATCTCGCCGTGATCTACGGCCCGTCGGCCGATCTGCACCTCATCGTTCACAGCCTCGGCCGCGACAAGATCGTCGCCGTCGGCCCGCGCGGTTGCGGGCTCACTCGAAAGAAGCAGGTCGATATCGGCTGGCTGCTGCGGCAGCGGCTGGTGTTGCCCAGTCATTCGCACGGGCTCCGGACGCTGATCGAGCATGCGGCGGCAAAGAAGAAGCTCAAGCTCGACGTCCAGGTCGAGGCGGATTCGTTTCGGGTGCTGACCAGCCTGGTCGAGGAGGGGCTCGGATACGCGCTGTTGCCGCCGTCGTCGGTGCGCGCCGAAGTCGCCGACGGACGGCTGGAAGTCGCCACCATTTCCAAACCGGCGCCGATGCGCGAACTCACGATCGCGTCTCCCATCGAGCATCCCGGTTCGACCGCCATCACGCTGGTCACTGATCTTCTCCGCAAGGAGGTCGACGCCTGCCGCAAGGAAGGCCTCTGGGATATCCAGGTCGGCTGACTCTGCGGCGAATTACGTAACCGTAAACCCCAGGTTTTCCCGGAAGCGGTTTTTCAGGAACACGCCGTCGCGCGGCGGCAGCGCGCGTTCGACATGGCCGGTGGCGATCCGAATTCGCGCCAGCCGCGGCCCGTCGTCGAGGCGCTGCAGCGTCGGACGATAATCGTGGATGCCCTTGATGTCGGTTATCTCGGTGACCGAGCGAAAGCCCGCGCCGGTCGCGATCACGTCGAGCTGCGCGCCCAGCCCGGAATGGCTGACCTGCATGCCGGTTTCGCCGAAATGGCCGTTGTCGAGAATGACGATGGTTAGATTGCCCGGCTTCTTGGCGGCGATCGTCAGTAGGCTGCCGATGCCCATCAGCTGCTCGCCGTCGCCGGTGATGACGGCAACCGGCCGCTTCGGCTGCGCCTGCGCGAGGCCGAGGCCGACCATCGCGGCGCCTCCCATCGCGCCCCATAGATAGAAGTTGGCAGGGTTCTCGCCGGCATCGAACACATCGTAGGACGCCGATCCGAGCCCGGTGATCACAAGCAGATCCTTGCGATCGGCGAGCAGCGCCTTGACGGCCTCGCGGCGGGCAAGCGTGAAATTTTGCACCATCACTTCGTCTCCGTCCACTTTTTGCGGCCGAGCATGCGCTGCGAGATCAGCACCGCGATCTGCTGGTCGCTCTCGAACGCCAGCGAACAGGCGGCCGAAATGACCTCTTCGGCATCTTCAGGCCGCTCGAGCCTGAACACGGTGATACCCATGATTTCGAACGCCTGCGGCGTCGCCTTCCCCATCGGGATCTGCCACGGGTTGAATTCGGCCCACTCGCCGCGCATCGTCACCAGCGTCAGGAACGGCAGGCGGCAGGATGCGGCGAGCGAGAACATGTTGACGCAATTGCCGACGCCGCTCGACTGCATCAGCAACACCGAACGGTCACCGCCGAGCCAGGCGCCGGCAGAAAGCGCGACGCCTTCTTCTTCGGTGGTCAGAACGGTGGTCTGGATCGCGGCATCGCCGTGCGACAGCTCGATCAGGCGGGAATGGCCGGCATCGGGAACGTAAGAGATCTGAGAGACGCCGAATTCCTTCAGCGTTTTGTAAATCTGCAACGGCCAGTCCCGGCCGGCTTTGGCATCATTCCCAATAGCAATATCGTCCATGGCAGCCCCGCTTCCGGGTCACATCTCCTGCGTGACCACCTCAATGGCTTAGACCAGAACGCCGCGATGCTGCCTTCTCATCTGGTTCAAGCTGCCATGCCGCGATTGTATAGGGGGTTAGCGGACTGCTCCCGCCGGCAGGTCAAGCGCGCGAATCGTGGCGGTGCCGAAGGCCGCGCCGGTGAAGCCCCTGGCGTTGATCGCCTCGGCAAGATCAGGCGGATTGAGCTCGCTTAGGAAATACGCACCGGCAGGGATTCGATGCCTCGGACAAAACTGGAATAGACCCGCTTCGGCTCGCCGACCACCTCGATGCGGTCGAAGCGCTTGAGCATTTCCTGCCACACGATCTTGAGCTGCAGCTCGGCGAGCCGCATGCCGACGCAGCGGTGGATGCCGAAGCCGAACGACAGATGGGTGCGCGGGCGGGCGCGGTCGATGATGAACTCGTCGGGCTTCTCGATGCCCTCTTCGTCGCGGTTGCCCGAGACGTACCACATCACGACGCGATCACCCTTCTTGATGGTCTTGCCGCCGACTTCGGTATCCTGAAGTGCGGTGCGCCGCATATGCGCCAGCGGCGTCTGCCAGCGGATCACTTCGGGTACCATGGAATCGATCAGCGCCGGATTGTCGCGCAGCTTCTGGTACTGCTCGGGGTGTTCGTTCAGCGCCAGCACCGAGCCGCTCATGGTGTTGCGGGTGGTGTCGTTGCCGCCGACGATCAACAGGATGATGTTGCCCATCAGATTGTCGGGGTCCATGTGCCGGGTCGCGTCGCTGTGGGCCATCATGGACAGCAGGTCGTTGCGCGGCTCGCTGTTGACGCGCTCGTTCCACATTTTGGTGAAATAGGCGTAGCATTCATCCATCTCCTGGCGTCGCTGCTCCGGCGATTCCACGACGCCGCTCTTGGGCAGCGCGGTCGAGACGTCGGACCAGCGCGTCAGCTTGCGCCGCTCTTCCCAGGGGAAATCGAACAGCGTCGCCAGCATCTGCGTCGTCAATTCGATCGAGACGCGGTCGACGAAATTGAAGGTCTCGTTGCGCGGCAGATTGTCGAGCACTTTGCAGGCGCGCTCGCGGATCAGTTTTGCCAGCTCATCGAGATGGGTCGGCGTGAACATCGGCGATACGGTCTTGCGCTGCGAAGAGTGCCGCGGCTGATCCATCGCGATGAAGCTCGGATAGTCGTAGCCGGGCGGCACGTCGCGGATCGAGATGCCACCGAGCGTCGAGTCGGAAGAGAAGATGCCGTGGTTGGTGTCGACATGCATGATGTCGTTGTATTTGGTCACCGACCAATAAGGCTCGATCGGCGAGTTGGTGCAGTAATGCACCGGCTCTTCCTTGCGCAGCCGTTCGAACCACGGCCACAGCGTGTCGTTCTGGAACAGCTTTGGCGCACCGGGATGAAAATCCTTCAACGGCGTCGAATAGGCTTCCTCGCGCGCGGCGCGCAGAAGCTCTTTCTTGTCGGCTCGGATGGCGGACTGGACGTTCATCGGTCATCATCCCTGGGTGCAAGGAAACATAGAGGAAACGTAAAGCGAATGTATTAGACTATAACTTGCGGGCGCTCCATTCGCAAAGCGGCATTGCACCGGTCGAACAACGCCCCTAACCGGCGATGCGGGCCGGCAGGGTCTCGTAACCCTTGACAAAGCTTGAATAAACCCGCTTCGGCTCGCCCATCACCTCGATCGTGTCGAAGCGCTGGAGGATCTCCTCCCAGATAATCTTCAACTGCAGTTCCGCCAGGCGGAGGCCGACGCAACGGTGGATGCCGAAGCCGAACGAAATATGGGTGCGCGGCCGGGCGCGGTCGATGATGAATTCGTAGGGGCGATCGATCACCTCTTCGTCGCGGTTGCCCGAGACGTACCACATCACGACCTTGTCGCCCTTCTTGATCTGCTTGCCGCGGAACTCGATGTCTTCAAGCGCGGTGCGGCGCATGTGCGCCAGCGGCGTCTGCCAGCGGATCACCTCGGGGACGAAGCTGTCGATCAGCGCCGGATTGTCGCGCAGCTTGCGGTACTGATCCGGATTTTTGGCTAGCGCATAGATGCTGCCCGACAGCGTGTTGCGGGTGGTGTCGTTGCCGCCGACGATCAACAGGATGAGGTTGCCGAGGAAGTTCTTCGGGTCCATGTCGCGCGTGGCTTCGCTGTGCGCCATCATCGACAGCAGGTCGCTTTTCGGCGGCTGGTTGATGCGTTCTTTCCAGAGATTGGAAAAGTACGCCGCGCATTCCAGCAGTTCCGTCTGGCGGTCCTCCTCGGTCGCGACGAGGCCATCGGGCCCGGGAAGCGTCGTTGCGATGTCGGACCAGCGCGTCAGTTTGCGGCGGTCCTCCCAGGGAAAATCGAACAGCACGGCGAGCATCTGCGTGGTCAGCTCGACCGAGACCCGGTCGACCCAGTCGAACACTTCGTTGCGCGGCAAATTGTCGAGGCATTCGGCCGATCGCTTGCGGATGTTGATCGCGAGCTGGTCGAGATGGGTCGGCGTGAACATCGGCGCCACGGTCTTGCGTTGCGCCGAGTGGCGCGGCTGGTCCATGGCGATGAAGCTTTCGCGACGAAAATCAGCCGGGACATCGCGGATGGTGATGCCGCCGAGCGACGCGGCGGAGGAGAACGCCGCGTGGTTGGTCTCGATGTCCATGATGTCGTTGTATTTGGTGATCGACCAATACGGTCCGAACATGCTGTCCTTGCAGTAATGCACCGGCGCTTCCCGGCGCAGCCGGTCGAAATACGGCCAGAACGAGTCGGTCTTGAACAGCTCGGGATCGCCGGGATCGAATTCCGCCAGCGGCAGTGCATCGGCTCGCTCGCGTGCGGCCTTTTGCCGGGAGTCCAGCTCGAGGGGATCCTGGGTGAGTTCGATGGTTCCGTGCATTGGAGCGGCTCCCTGATTATTTTCCGCACGCCGGGATTAGGTTCGGCTGGCGGTATTTTGACCGATTACAGCCGTTCGTACGTGCCGGGGCAAGGGACAGTTTGATGCTTCGCACCCATTGGACTTTACACCCGCTTGAGGCCGATACGGAGCCGTATCATTCCCCGTGACAAGCGCATCTGCAGGCGTTAAGGCTTATAACAACAACGATAATTCGCCGGAGGCAGCCGACCATGATTCCCAATTCGTATCGGATGTTCAATTTCGATCTCGGTGAAACCGCGGATGCCATTCGCGAGACCGTGTTTGCCTTTTCGAGCAATGAGATCGCGCCGCGCGCGGCCGAAATCGACAAGAGCAATCAGTTTCCACGCGATCTCTGGCCCAAGATGGGCGCGCTCGGCCTGCACGGCATTACCGTCGAGGAAGAATATGGCGGCACCGGGCTCGGCTATCTCGAGCACTGCATCGCGGTCGAGGAAATGTCGCGGGCGTCGGCGGCGGTCGGCCTGTCCTACGGCGCGCATTCCAACCTTTGCGTCAACCAGATCCGCCGCAACGGCAACGATGCGCAGAAGCGCAAATATCTGCCGAAGCTGATCTCGGGCGAACATGTCGGATCATTGGCGATGTCGGAACCCAATTCCGGTTCCGACGTGGTGTCGATGGCGACGCGCGCGGACAAGAAGGGTGATCGATTCGTGCTGAACGGCAGCAAGATGTGGATCACCAACGGCCCCGTCGCCGACACGCTGGTGGTCTATGCCAGGACCGATGCCAATGCCGGGCCGCGCGGCATCACCGCGTTCATCGTCGAAAAGGGCATGAAGGGATTCTCCACCGCGCAGAAGCTCGACAAGCTCGGCATGCGCGGCTCCGACACCTGCGAACTGGTATTCGACAATTGCGAAGTGCCGGAAGAAAACGTGCTGAGCGAAGTCGGCCGTGGCGTCAACGTGCTGATGTCGGGCCTCGACTACGAGCGCGCCGTGCTGGCCGCGGGTCCGATCGGCATCATGCAGGCCTGCATGGACGTGGTGTTGCCTTACGTGCATGAGCGCAAGCAATTCGGCCAGCCGATCGGCACCTTCCAGCTGGTGCAGGGCAAGCTCGCCGACATGTACACCACGATGAACGCGTCACGCGCCTATGTGTATGCGGTGGCGAAGGCCTGCGACCGCGGCGAGACCACGCGTGAGGACGCCGCCGGCGCCATCCTCTATGCCGCGGAAAAGGCGACTCAATGCGCGCTCGACGCCATCCAGCTGCTCGGCGGCAACGGCTACATCAACGATTATCCGACCGGGCGGCTGCTCCGCGACGCCAAGCTCTACGAAATCGGCGCTGGAACCAGCGAAATACGACGTATGCTGATCGGGCGGGAACTGTTCGACAAGTCAGCGTAAATGAACCGGATCACACACCAACCGACAAATCCGTGATCTAAACCCGATTTGCCCGCTGCCTCGACAGGTAGCCTTGATGGGCTGATTTGGAGTTGACCCGTGAACGAGATGAGTTGGACCCCGTTAGGGCCGCCACCTCTGCCGGTTCCGCCGCCGATGCCGGTGGCGTTTTCCGGCAGCCGCAGTGAATTCTTTCATCTGGTGAAGCGCGGCGCCGGGCTGGAAATGGTGACGCTGGGCTTCTACCGGTTCTGGCTCACCACCGACATGCGCCGCCATCTCTGGAGTAACACCCAGATCGACGGCGATGGCGCCGAATATACCGGCCGCGGCAAGGAGCTGCTGATCGGGTTCCTGGTCGCGCTGGCGATCCTGGTGCCGATCTATCTGGCTTACTTTCTCGCCGGCCTCGAAGCCGAACATTACAAGGCGTTTGCCAGCGTTCCCCTGGTCGCCTTCTTCTATCTGTTCGGGCAGTTCGCGATCTTTCGCGCCCGCCGCTACCGCCTGACCCGCACGGTGTGGCGCGGTGTGCGATTCTGGATGAGCGGCTCGGGCTGGATCTATGCACTCAAGGCGTCGCTGTGGGGTCTCCTGGTGATGGTGACCCTCGGTCTCGCGCTGCCATGGCGCACCGCCGCACTCGAGCGCTACAAGATGCGCCATTCATATTACGGCGATCTGCAGGGCAGCTTTGAGGGAAGCGGCTGGGAGTTCTTCAAACGCGGCTGGTGGCTGTGGTTGCTCGCCCCGATCGCGTTCGTGATATACCCGCTCGCACCCTTCATCTACGGCGCGTTCAAGGCGGTGGAATGGCGCTGGTGGCTGTCCGGCATCCGGTTCGGCGGAGTGCGTCTGGAATCGGGATTGCCGCGCAGCCGGCTGATCGGCCTGTACTGGAAGGTGATCGGCTGGATCTTCGTGCTTGGATTGATCTTCTCGGCTTACCTGGCGCTTGTGGCCGCTTTGGCCGCCAGCATGAGCGGCGATGGGTTCGCCGAGTTCTTCAAGTCGCAGGAATTTTCGAAGAGCATCCTGTTGCTGGTGCTCGCAGGCATCGGCTACCTGATGTTCGCACTCGCGATCAACGTCGTCATCCGCGTCTATCTGATGCGCGATCTATGGGTGCGGGTCCTGGAATCGATCAACGTCCACGGTATCGAGACGGCCGCCAATGTTTCGGCCAGGGGTGAGCTGGCCAATGCGCTCGGTGAAGGTTTTGCCGATGGCCTCGATGTCGCGGGGTTCTAGAGCGTTTTCAAGCGAAGTGGGTATCGGTTCGCGTGAAGAAAACGCGTCAAAAAAAGAGTCTAGCTCATGACCGGGATCGCCGACGACATCGACACGCCCGGCGCGCCGAAATCGGGTTCGGCAATCTATTTCGACGGGAAGTCGAACCAGCGGCGCGCGGTCACGCTGCTCTTTGCCGACCGGCTGGAAATCGGTGACGGTGACACGGCGCTTGCGGCCTGGGCCTATGCCGATATCCGCCGCGCCGACGGTCCCTCCGGCATGCTGCGCCTGGGTTCCCTGACGGCACCGGCGCTGGCACGCCTGGAGATTCGCGATGCCGCGGTCGCGGCCGATCTGGCCTCACGCTGCGCAAGCCTGGATGAAAACACGCCCGGCCGCCGCGGTGTTGCAGCGATCGTCGGCTGGTCGCTCGCCGCCACGGTTTCGATCATCGCGGTGGTATTGTTCGGTGTCCCGCTCGCTGCCGATCGATTGGCGCCGCTGGTGCCGGATGCCTTCGAACGGCGGCTCGGCGAGGCCGCCGACAGTCAGATCAAGACGTTGTTCAGCGCCAAGGTCTGTGACAATGCGGCCGGAGAAAAAGCCTTCACCAAGCTCATGACCGCGATACGCGAATCCGCAGGGATGGATACATCGGTCCAATCCAGCGTGCTGTCTTCCGAGGTGCCCAACGCCTTCGCGCTGCCGGGCGGCAGAGTTTACATGTTCAAGGGATTGCTGGCGAAGGCCGAGAGTGCCGACGAGATCGCGGGCGTGCTGGCGCATGAACTCGGCCATCTCGAGCATCGCGACAACATGCGTGGATTGATCCGCAACGGTGGCACGTCGTTTCTGGTCGGGTTGCTGTTCGGCGACATCACCGGCTCCAGCGCCCTGATCTTTGCCTCGCGCTCGCTGGTCACCTCGTCGCATTCGCGCGAGGCCGAGCACGATGCCGACGGCTTCTCGATCGAAATCATGCACAAGCTCGGCCGGCCGACCAAGCCGATGGGCGAACTGCTGGTTCGCGTCACCGGCAAGGGCGGCAAGGGCCTGTCGATCATTTCCAGCCATCCCATGAGCGAGGATCGGCTGGCGCGGATGACCCGGGAAGACCGGCCGGCCACCAAGCCGCCGCTGCTGACGCCGGAGGAATGGCGAGCGCTGAAATCGATCTGCGATTCCGACGGCAAGATCTGATTGCCGGTCCGCAGATTGGTCGGACCGGTTATCGTCGTACCGTTTTCCGCGATCTTGGCGCGGCCACCGGTGCGGGAACGGCATCGGCATCGACCGGCTTCAGATCCCACACCGCCCGCATCTCCGAAAAGGCGTGCGAAATCACGGGTTCATGACGGCGCGACGTCAGGCAGGCGAAGCTGAGGTCGCAGGTCAGCGTCACCTTGTCGGCGATCACGAAGTTCCGCTTGCGGGTGACGCGGTCGAGAATGACGTCGCGCGCGAGGCTGAGGCAGATGCCGGATTCGACAAAGTCGATCATGGCCTCTTCCTGGTTGCTAAACGCCACCCGCTTCGGCAGCGAGCCCATCGGGCGGAAGATATCGTCGAGCAGGCGCCGATGCGCCGAATGCGTCGGCGTCGCCAGCCAGGGGAGGTCGATCAGGTCGGCCCAATCCTTGCCCTGCACCTTGTCGCTCCATTCCGCAGGCGCGATCACCCGGTACGGGTAGCTCATCAGCGGTGCCAGCTGGTATTTTCCGCCCTCGATGTGCCGCTCGGACGCGGTCGGGGACGACAGCGATGCCGGCGGCGTTGCATCGACATAATATCCGACGTCGAGGTCGCCCTTGCCGATTTGCGCCAGCACGTCGTCGCTCATGCCCCAGCGAAGGAAGACTTCGGTCTTTTTCAGGGAAGTGGCGAGGCTTCGTACGAACGGTCCGAGCCGGATGAATTCGGGATCCAGGATCGTGCCGACACGAAGTGACCCGCGCAGCGACTCCCGCAAGGACTCCGCCATCGTCCTGAAATCCGACGACGCCGATACGGCCTTGTGCGCCAGGGGCAACAGGGCAGCGCCGGCTTCGGTCAGGGTAAAACCTCCCGGCGTCCGGTTGAAAAGCTGCAGCCCGGTACTTTCCTCCAGCCCTTTTAACTGCAGACTGACGGCCGGCTGGGTGAGGTTCAACAAACCGGCCGCGCGTGAGACAGTGCCTTCGCGCGCTACGGTGATAAAGCAACGCAGGGCTTGGGTACGGGGGAGGTCATTCATTTGAAAAGCTTATACACGATTTCCAATTCCTCATTAGAGGGAATTTACCCCCGTAAGTCACAATTTTCCACTGGCGAAACTCTGCGTTGTCGCCGGCCAAAAGCTGGACCACGGCCCTTACCGGCCTTATCCAAGGGCGAGGGAGAAAATGGCTGACATGATTTGGTCCCGCTGGTCCCGCCGCCTGGATGGGTTTGCCCGAGGCGGCGCGGTAGCCGTATTTGCTGTTCTGATGTCAGGGAACTATTCGCCGGTGCAGGCCGACGGCTATCCCGAGCGGCCCGTTCAGCTGGTGGTGCCGGCCGGACCCGGCAGCAGCACCGATACCATCATGCGGTCGCTGGCGCAGGCAGCAAGCCCCATGCTCGGCCAGTCGATCGTGATCCTGAACAAGCCGGGCGCCAGCGGCACCATCGGCGTCGGCTATGTGACGAAGTCCGAGCCGGACGGCTACACGATCGGCGGCGTGCCGAGCGGCGCCATCACCATGGCGCCGCATGTCGCGGCGCAAAGCTTTCAACAGGCCGATTACCGGATCGTCGCGATGATTACGCAGGCCGCCGGCGTGCTCTGCGTCCATCCGGATTTTCCGGCCAAGAACGCCAGCGAATTTCTCACCGAGCTGAAGAACAACCCCGACAAATATACCTATGGTTCCGACGGCGTCGGCGCCTTCGTCCAGTTCTCCACGGCACGGATTTTTCAACCCCTCGGCATCCGTCAGCGGATCATTCCCTATACCGGCGCCGACCAGACGGTGACGGCCTTCCTGTCGCGCACCATCGACATCTATGGCGGCGCGATCGCCTCGATCGCGCAGTTCGTCGCCGAAGGAAAGGCAAAGTGCCTGTTGCTGACCACGGCGCGGCGGTTCGCAACGCTTCCCGACGTCGAAAGCCTTGATGACGTCAAGATGGCGCAAGCCCAGACATTGCTGTGGCGCGCGGTGATCGCGCCGCGCGATATACCGCCGGATCGCTTTGAAAAACTGCGCGACGTCCTGACCAAGGCGGCGCAGAGCCCCGAGTTCAAGACGATGGCGGCCAAGCGCGGCGAGGAGGTCTGGGTGATCAGCGCCGAAGACGCCGCCAAATACGCCGCCGGCGAATTCGTCCAGATGGAGCAGCTCGCAAGAGAGCTCCATCTGAAACAGAACTGATGGGATCGAGATGCCGACCATCAAAGCCGGTGACGGGACGCCATTGCACTACGCGGTTCACGACTACACCGACCGCTGGCGCAAGGCCGAGACCATTATCCTGATCCACGGGTTCGCCCGCTCGGGCGAATTCTGGTTCAACATGGTGCCTTATCTGGCACGCTTCTATCGCGTGATCTGTCCGGACTTGCGCGGGCTCGGACAATCGACGCCTTTGCGCGATCCGGCGCATTCGCTCTCGCTCGGCGCCTATATCGGCGACATCGAGGCGGTGGCCGAGCATGCCGGCGCTGCCACGTTTCATCTGGTGGGCGAGGCGATCGGCGGTGCCATCACGCTGATTTTCGCCGCCGAACGGCCGCAACGCCTGCGCACGCTGTCGGTGCTGGCGCCCGCGGTCTGGGCCAATGACTGGATCCGCAACGCCTACGCGGTGGGTTATCCAAGCTGGGTCGAAGCGATCAGGGCGCTCGGTGTCGAGGGCTGGGTGCGCAAGTCGAACACGCTGGCGCGGTTTCCCGCCGGTTTCGACCCGGCGTTCCTGGATTGGTACGCAAAGGAAGTAGGCCGTGCCGACGTCGATGTCGTCACCGCGATGGTCGATTTCGCAGGCTCCGTCGACGCCAAACCGTACTTGCAAAAAATCGCCGCACCCGTGCTGGCGCTTTATCCGACCGGCAGCAACATCTCCTCCGCCGATCAGGAAGCCGCACTGCGCGACAACATCGCGTCCGTGCGGGTGACGCATCTCGATACGCCCTACGCGATGCTGGGCATGCTGCAGCCGCGGGCCTGCGCCGAGCAGATACTGAATTTTGCAGCAAGCAATGACGGGATTGTTTGCCGTGAATAGAGCGTGATCCGGAATCGGAAATGGTCGGACAAGGCAGCGGCACGGATAGGCAGGGACTTGATCGCTACACATCTGTGTACGCGCTCGGCTTTATAGCCGTCTATTTCCTGATTTTTACTGCCTACGTGCCTTTCATGTTTATTGTTGGAGGTGCCGTATTTGGCGTTGCTTACGCGGTTTACGCCCTGCTGCAGATAGCCGCCGCGTTAGCAAGACTGCAATGGCGACGGATACTCTCCGTAGCTGTGCCCCTGACATTATTCGCGATCCTCTGCTACACGCCTAACCTCATCGTACGTCGGGATAAATTATGGATAGCTGCGACGCTGCCTTTCCGATGGCTTCAAGTACAGATTGAGCCGCCCAAAGCCTTGCGCTTTGTCGCGTTTTCGGCGGAATGCAGAGGTCAAGGCGGTTTCCTCACGATGCCCGATTGTCTGAGTATCGTGTACGACGAGTCCGGTGAGATCGGTCTTCCGAGCGACCAACGCTCGCAAGAATGGCGAGCAAGGAATGAATCCAATCTAATCGCGAGTGGGTCAGCCTGCGCCGCGTGCGCTGCCTCGCACGTCATCGGTAATTTTTGAGTGCTATACGCCTTCTGAAACGTACACGGCCATGACGGCAATCACTCCTCCAGATTGTTGACCTTGCGCACCCATGGGCGCACGTCGGCGAGCACGTCAGGCAATATCGCCCTGGCGTCCTCCACGGTCATGCCGGCCTTGATCCTGGGATCGTAGAGCAGGTTGAGAAGGTACTGGTCGTAGACGTCGAAATAGCCCATCGACACATTGTCGTTGAACATGGTCCAGGGCACGCTCGGGGTGTCGTTGATCGGGCCGAGCGACTGCAGCAATTCCTCATAGGCGCAATCGAAGAAGACGAAGTCGCCATTGTCGACGGTGAGGATCACGTCGGAATGCTCGATCTCGAACTTCTCGTTCTTGCGGAAGCCCGACAGGCATTGCGGATCGAGCGAGGAGCGGATCTCGCGCGCCCGTTCACTGCCGTAGAAAGTCGCTATGGTGCGATTGAGGTCGCGGTCGCGCACCAGTTTGACCAGCACATTGGCGTCGTCATTGTTCGCGGCCATGGCGATGTCGAGATGCTGAACCCGTGCCGCGATGTCGGCGACGATCTTGACGAGCTGGGCCTTGCGGTCGGCGCGGGTGCCGTCGGCGAATACCCGCACCGGCGCCTCGTATTTGCGGATGCGGTCGACGCGGCCGGCCAGGTGGTATTCGGCGCCGAAGGCGATCTTCAGAAAGCCTTCGATGATCTCGCTGTCGGTGAAGACCTTCTTTTCGGCGCGCTGACGCTGGGCGATGGCGGGAATGTCGGCCGATGCGGCGGCGGGCAGCAGCAGTTCGCCGATGGCCATGGCAGCCAAAACGGCTGCGAGCATTCGGGGAAATTGAGGCCGGCGATGTGCGCTCATTATATTGTCGACGCTGCCGCAATCGGCGCGTGTGCGCAAGACTTGTTCACGCGGGGCCGGGCTTGCCCCGGTCAACAAGTCTTGTTCGCGCAAGAGTCCGGCTGTGCGTTCCGGAAGGACGATGCCGGGTTCCCGGCACGCTCTAATTCTTGACGATCACCGTGGTGCCGATCGACACGCGGCTGTACAGATCGGTCACGTCGTCATTGGTCATGCGGAAGCAGCCGGACGATACGGCCTGGCCGATCGTCTCGGGCTCGTTCGATCCGTGGATGCGATAAAGCGTCGATCCCAGATACATCGCGCGCGCGCCGAGCGGGTTGTCGATGCCGCCTTTCATGTGGCGCGGCAAATCGGGCCGCCGTGCCAGCATCTGCGACGGCGGGGTCCAGCTCGGCCATTCCTTTTTCGCGGTAATGCGGTGGGTCCCGCCCCAGCGGAAACCGTCGCGGCCGACGCCGATGCCGTATTGCAGCGCCTGGCCGCCCGCGAGCACCAGATAGAGCCGCCGCTCGCCGGTGTTGATGTAGATGGTACCCGGCGCATAATTGCCGGCAAAGTTCACGGTCTGCCGCCGGATCGGGCTCGATCCGCCGGCGCCGAAATTGGGGCCCCCTCCCATCATGTCGCGCATGTCGAAGAAGCCCCGGGAGTCCTGGGCCTGTGCCTGGCCGGCACAAGCCAGCATCGTCAGCACCGCAAATACATAAGCAAAAGCCCGGGTCATTTTCTTCCTCGCGAAAAATCAGAATATGCAAACAGACAGGCCATAATTGCCGTGATTTCGCAAGCAACGAGCCTGTGAGTGCGCCATTTTCAAACGCCGCGGTTTAAAAAGGCAACACATCGGGCGCGATAGCTGCATTGTCGGCTAAACCTTTGACGAAACGGGTGAAGAATGATTGATCTGGATTGACTTTAGAACAATCGCGAAGGGGAGCGGGACCATGAATGGTGCGGAAAGTCTGGTGCGGACATTGGTCGCAGGTGGCGTCGACGTCTGCTTCACCAACCCCGGCACCTCGGAGATGCATTTCGTTGCAGCACTGGATCGGGTCGAGGGCATGCGCTGCGTGCTCGGTCTGTTCGAGGGCGTGGTGACCGGTGCCGCCGACGGCTATTTCCGCATGAAGGGCACGCCGGCCTCGACGCTGCTGCATCTCGGTCCCGGCCTGGCCAACGGCCTTGCCAATCTGCACAACGCCAAGAAAGCCAATTCCGGCGTCGTCAACATCGTCGGCCAGCATGCCACCTACCACATCGAATATAACGCCCCGCTGACCTCCGATATCGAAGGCCTGGCGTGGCCGATGTCGTCGTGGGTCCGGACTTCGCCGGACGCGAAATCGGTCGCCCGTGACGGCGCTGCCGCCATTGCCGCGGCCAGGGGGGCGCCGCCGCAGATCGCCACCCTGATCCTGCCCGCCGACACCGCGTGGAACGAAGCCGACGGTATCGCCGAGGTGCCGGTGGAATCGCAAGCTCAGAGCTACTCCCCGCAGGCTGTCGAGAAGGCGGCAAAGCTGCTGCGAGGGGGCGAACAGACCCTGCTGTTGATGACCGGCAGCGCGGTGACGGAGAAGGGACTGGCGCTGGCCGCGCAAATCGCGGGCAAGACCGGCTGCCGGGTGATGGGCCCGCTGGCCAGCCCGAGGATGGCGCGGGGACGCGGGCGGTTTTCGATCGAGCGGGTGCCTTACGTGATCGAACTGGCGCAAGCGGCCCTGAAGGGCTTTCGGCACATCGTGCTGGTCGAAGCCAACGATCCCGTGGCGTTTTTCGCCTATCCGAACAAGCCCAGCCTGCTGAAGCCCGAGGGGTGCGAGGTCCATCGCATGACCTCCAGTGGCGAGAATTCGGTGGCGGCGCTTGAGGCGCTGGCGTCGGCGGTCGGCGCCAAGCCGGCAGATGTGAAGCCGCAGGCCAGGGTCGAACTCGTCAAGCCGACCGGTGCCTTGAACCATGCGTCGATTGCCCAGGCGATCGCCATGGCGGTTCCGGACAACGCCATCCTCGTCGACGAGTCCGTCACCACGGGACGCGGATTCTTTCCGCTGACGGCGGGGGCCGCCCCGCACGACTGGATCCAGAATCTGGGCGGTTCGATCGGATATTCGACGCCGGTCGCGACTGGAGCTGCTATCGCCTGCCCGGACCGCAAGGTGATCTGCATGGTCGGCGACGGCAGCGCGATGTACACGCTGCAATCGCTGTGGACCCAGGCGCGCGAAGGCCTCAACGTCGTCACGATTGTGTTCGCTAATCGCATCTACCAGATCCTGCGCGGCGAGTTCGACGGCGTCGGTGCCGGCGAGCCGGGGCAGCGGGCGCTCGACATGCTCAGGATCGACCGTCCGACCATCGACTTTGTCGCGCTTGGCAAGGGCATGGGCGTGCCGGGTCTCGCGGTCGACAATGTCGACGATTTCGTCAAGGCGCTGGCAGAAGCCATCGCCGAGCCGGGGCCGCGGCTGATCGAAGTGCAGATGTGACGGCTGAAAGCCGGCATCCCGGGGCGCGAAGCGAACCTCAGGTGCGCAATTGCGCACCGGGGGATCTCGAGATTCCGGGTTCGATGCTTCGCATCGCCCCGGAATGACGGAACGGCGGAGGCGGCATGCAGACCGAACTGAACAAGGTCGTCGCGGCGCTATCGGAGTTTTACGCGCAGGAAACCTTCCTGCTCGAAAAGGACGCCGGTGAGCGGGCGCTGACGCACCGTTTGGCGGTGCACTTCGAGCATCCGTTTGCCGGCTGGCAGGTCGATTGCGACTACGACCGGCTCGGCGAGCGGACGCTGCGGTTGCCGCACGGCACGATCATCTCGACCGACGATCATCTCGGCAAATCCATCTACCCCGATATCGTCGTGCACCAGCGCGAGATTCCCAACAACCTGCTCGCGGTCGAGGTCAGGAAATCCACCAATCACCAGCCGTTGGAGCATGACCAGCACAAGCTGCGGGCGCTGACCGATCCGCATCTGTGGTTCGCCTACTGGATCGGCGTGTTCGTGACGCTGGGCAAGAAGCAGGTTACGATGTCGGAAGTCTATACCGGCGGCGTGGTCGACCAGTCGCTGTCCAGTTGGTTCGCCGGACGATTGAAGGATGCGGGCTTAAGTGCAGGCTGAGGCCTGCGAGGAGAGGTTATTCATGGTTTCATACGGTTTGGGTTTCTCACGCGCGATTCTGACAATCGCGTTCGTCACGGCGGCTTCGCAGGCCTGGGGCCAGGCAGCGCCTGCGCCGGCGGTCGACGCGCTGCTGGCCAATCCCAAAATCGTCAAGGCGCTTGAGGACATCAAGGCCGACGATGCGCGGACGTTTGAGGAGCAAAAGCGCATCACCGAAATTCCGGCGCCGCCCTACAAGGAGAAAATCCGCGCCGAATATTACCAGAAGCGTATGCAGGAACTCGGCTTCAAGGACACCGCTGTTGACAGCGAAGGCAACGTCATCGCGCTGCGCAAGGGCTCCGGCGGCGGCCGTCCGAAACTCGTGGTGTCGGCGCATCTCGATACGGTCTTCCCCGAAGGCACCGACGTCACGGTGAAGGAAAAGGACGGCGCCATCATCGCGCCCGGGATCGGCGACGATTCCCGCGGGCTGGCCGCCATGCTGTCGTTGATCAAGACCATGAACGCGAACGAGATCGCGACCGTCGGCGACATCATGTTCGTCGGCACCGTCGGCGAGGAAGAGCTCGGCAATTTGCGCGGCGTCAAGGCGCTGTTCCGCGATCACAAGGATATTGACGGCTTCATCTCGATCGACGGGCTCGGCATCACCCGCGTCGTCAACCAGGCCACCGGCAGCCACCGCTACGAGTTCATCTTCAAAGGCCCCGGCGGCCATTCGTTCCAGGAGTTCGGCCTGCCGAGCGCAATCCATGCGATGGGCCGCGCAATCGCGAAAATATCGGAGCTGCAGCCGCCGTCCGATCCCAAAACCACCTTTACGGTCGGCACCGTTGTTGGCGGCACCTCGGTCAACGCTATCGCCGCCGAAGCGCGGATGGCGGTCGACATGCGCTCGAATTCGACCGAGGAATTGCTCAAGCTCGAGGCGCGCTTGCTCGATCTGGTCAAGGAAGCGGTGGCCGACGAAAACGCGCGCTGGAAATCCGACAAGCTCGCCGTCGAGGCCAGGATGATTGGCGACCGGCCGGCCGGAATCGTATCGATGGATTCCCCGATCGTTGTGGCGACCCAGCGCGCGGTCGCAGCCGTCACCCGCGCGCCGCGCGTGACGTTCGCGGGCTCCTCGACCGACTCCAACATCGCGATGTCGCTCGGCATTCCCGCGGTGACCATCGGCGGTGGCGGCGAGGGCGGCAACTGGCACTCGCGCAACGAATGGTACAAGCCGGTCGATGCCTATTACGGCCCGCAAAACGCGCTGCTGACGATTTTGATGCTGACCGGGTTGGATGGGGTGACGAAACCGGCGCTGGCGGTGCGGCAGGCCGCGAAGTAGGACAGGTCCCGCTACGCCCCGATACCCGGGAACGACAATTCGCAGGCCAGCCCTTCGGGCTTCCACTGCCGCGTGATGCGGCCGGAGAGGGTGCGGACCATACCGTCGATCGCGTCGACGCCAAATCCCTTGCGGGTGGGCTCGGCGATTCCCGGTCCGCCGGATTCGGTCCAGTGCAGCAGGAGATTGTCGGCCGCATCGATCTGCCAGTTGATGTCGATCTTGCCTGACGGGCCCGAGAGCGAACCATATTTGGCGGCGTTGGTCGCGAGTTCATGCACGGCCACCGCGATCGCCTGCGCGAGCGAAGCAGGAAGCCGGACGTCGATCCCGCTCATGCTGACCCGCGTCGAACCATAGGGCCGAAGTTCTTCCTGAATGATGGTCTGGATGCTGGCGCCGGTCCAGCGCGACACCGAGAACAGCCGCTGCACGTTGGCGAGCGCGCTGAGCCGGCCCTGGAACGCCGCCTGAAATTCTTCCGCGCTGTCGGCCTTGGTCAGACGCAGCATGGCCTGGATCACGGCGAGCAGGTTGTTCGAGCGATGATCGACCTCGCCGGTCAGCAGCATCATGCGCTCTTCGGCCTGCTTGCGGGTGGTGATGTCGACCAGCATGTTGACGGCGCCGAGCAATTGACCGGCCTCGTCGCGCAGCGGCGTCGGATAGGGCATGAAGCAGATGCGCGAGCCATCGGGCCGCTCCGCGATCGCCTCGACGTTGCGGACCGGGCGGTTTTCCTTCAGCGCAATCGCCATCGGACAATCTTCGTGCCGCAGCGGCGTGCCGTCCGGCGTGAACAGCTTCCAGGTCACGCACCACATGTCGCCGATCTTCGGGGTGCGGCCGGCGAATTCGACGCAGGCGCGGTTGAAGAACGTGATCCGGCCTTCGGCATCGGTGGTGTAGATGGCGGCGGGCAGCGCCTGCAGCAGATCGCGGAACTGTTTTTCGTGAGAGCCGGCTTCGTCCGAGGTGGCGCTTGTGACGGCGTGCTGGGCCAGGATCTGCTCGATATCGGCTTCTTCCGAATGCCTGAATAAATTCAACATGATACTTACCCTGCCAACTCACTGACGATAATTCGTCACAAAGGCAAACGTTCCTCGCGTTGCGAAATATGGCGTTTTGCCGTCCGGCCCTGCGCTGTGGGCCGCCAATTGGACAAATTGTCAGCAAATTGCGGTCAAAGCCGCACTCAAATGTCGTGGCCAGTCATCATGCGTAAGGGGAACTTGCATGGCGTACAGGATCGTGGCGGAGCGGGACAACGAGACCGTCAGGATGGACAGGATGAGTTCGCTGATGGCGCTGGCCAAGGCGCGGGTGTGGGCCAGCGAAGGCTGGGAAGTCACCATCATCGTCAGAGACGAGGACGAGTTGGCGTCCGCGCAGAGCGAGCGTCTGCTGCTGGTTTGATTGCATTGACGTGAGTGGATGAAAAGGCCGCCCGTGGGGCGGCCTTTTTTGTGACGGGCGTCGTTACTTCGCGGCTTACTTGGCAGTTTACTTGGCGGTTTACTTGGCAGTGTCGGCCTTGGTGTCGATCTTGGCCTTGCTCACCTTCTTCGCGGTCTTCTTGGGCGCCATCTTGTCACCCTTGCTCGTGCTGTCGCCGCTCTGCGCCGCGGTTCCGGTGGTGCCGCCCGCCTTGTCCTGGGCGAGCGCCGGAGCGAGGGCGGTCGACGAGACCAAGGCCAGCGCTGCGGCGGTGAGGATCAGTTTACGCATCGGATGCATCTCCTTTTTTGAAGCGTTTTTACCGGCGCGCTTCAACGGAAGCCGCATCCGATCCGTTCCCTGGTGTCAGGATCAGTTGTCCGTGAGATCGGCGTGTTCAGCCCGATGCTGCGCTTCTGGCCGCGATGGAACCGGGAACCTTGGCCGGCGTTATCATGATGGGAGGCTTCTTCGAGGAGGAGCGTCATGCACTGGCGATCAGCAGCCGCGGATGCCGATGTGATGCGCGGCACCGGCGAGGACAATGTCCTTTACGCGACCGGATGGACCATCAGCGGGCTCGCGACCCTGGCGACCATCGCTGCGGTCTGGGTGTTCGGGATCTGACCAATCTATCTCTGCAGGGCCTGCTTGCCGCCGGTTATGCGCCGTACCCGTCTGCGCCTGAACAAAAGTACCGGCCAATCGGGTGGCCCAAAAGATTCTTTGCCCCGCCTGCATTGTTAACTTGATATTTGTTCTTTGTTTGTTCTCTATGGGCTTCAACCCCGGTGAGGTGAGCCATGGACAACAAACTGAACGAAATCCGCAGGAAAATCAGGTTCTTACGCTCCGAAATGCTGAGCTCCGAGCAAGCCATCCGCCATCACATCAACCGCGACGAGGACTGCGCCGAGGCCGCGATGCAGCTGATGGCGATGCGCGTCGTGATGCTCGGCCTGATCGGCGAGCGCAACAGGCTGGGCGGCGAGGAGCGCCTGCTCAATGTCGATGAGCGCTTGAAGCTGGATTGCCGCGCCGTCGGCAAGGGCCCGTTGAAAGGCGCGCGCGGCCGCCGTGTGCGATGACGTCTCGAAATCAAGAGTCGAAAACCTGCGCAGGCAGCTTGCCGAATTAGGTTCAGCTGTCCGCAGGTGTGATCAATCCGGTTTGGACAATGCGACGGCGCAGCTCCTGCTTTCGCGCAAGCGGGCGGAGCTGGAAGATTTGATCCAGAGAGGCCGCTGCAAACCGCTGACGGCTTGCGCCGCGCGACTTGCTTCAAGCGGTTGATGATCGGGGAACAGCGCACAGCCGGCGGCGTTTGCCTTCCATGGCCGAGACGCTGCTGACAACGATTGAATATTCCTTCCAGATCGCCTGGGATTATCTGGAGGCCACGGGAGAACTCGGCGATCCCGACACCGCCGCCAATCACCTGCTCGATACCATCGAGACGATGGTCCGCCGCGGCGAGCGGCATCGGCTGCTGCTCTCCAACAAGGCCATCGCCGCCTACCAGCGCTTCAGAGCGTTTTCGAGCGAAGTGGATACCGGTTCGCGTGAAGAAAACGCGTCAAAACATAGAGTCTAGAGTTTCGGTTCTGATTCAATCAGAATCGATAATGCTCTGGAGCGGAACAGGGACTGTCGCTGGCTTCATAGGAACGGTGCGCCGCCTCGAACGTTTTTCTCCTCACGCGAGTCAGTCGCACCTTGCAAACGCCGGGGAGGATTTGATGGAACGCGGGCTCAAGAGCGCTGAAGCGTACCGCGCGACGGCCTTGCTCTGCCGTCAGCAGGCCGCGTGCGATCCGGACAACAGCTGGAAATTGCTCGGCGAAGCCGAGCGGTGGGAATACCTCGCCGAACAGAAAAACCGCACGGCCGACGACTCCAACTCCGTCCTCGATACGGGGATTGCACCAGACGTCGCGCCTTCGCGGTCGAAGACGATGGCTCCTCAGTAGTAAGCCCTTCTCGCCTCGGGCAATGCTGTCCAGGACGGCCCAGTGGTCGTCGGCAGGCAAGCCATCTCATTCCGCCGCTTCCGATTTGATCCATTATGTCGGGAACCCGACACAGGGCGCCGAGTTGCCGTCCATCGCCGTTCCGCCTTTGGCATCTACCGGCGACAGAGAGTGTTGTGCTCCCGCCTGAAATGCAGGGGTGAGCGATGTGCAAGAAGTGCACGGAACTCGATGACAAGATCGAGCACTACAAGCGCATATCGACCTACGTCACCGACCAGCTCACCCTGGATGGGATTGCGGGATTGATAAAGCGAATGATGGCTGAAAAGTCCGCGCTCCATCCCGAGCAACGGCAGTAACGGCATCCTCCATCCTTCGGTCGACGGGATTGGGTCAACGGGATTGACGGTCTTGGACCGCGGCTCGCTTTGCGATGCATCGATCGCTTCGCGCACGACCTACGCGTTTCATCATCAGCATCGCTGTCGTCGTCGCGAGCCCGATCGGGTTTGCGGTCTTTGTGATTCAGCTGTAGCGGCGGCAGCGCGCAGATAACGAAACGAATCGCCGCAGCACGACGCAGCCGAGGAACAACTTTTGACACGGCTGGTTCTACTGCAGCAAATTCCAACAGCTGGAGGTCGTCATGTCGAAAGAGAAAGAACTGAAAGACCTGTTCCTCGATACGCTGAAGGACATCTACTTCGCGGAAAAGAAAATCCTCTCGGCGTTGCCGAAGATGACCAAGGCCGCGCAGTCCCGGAAGCTCAAGGCAGCTTTTGAAAAGCATCTGGCCGAGACCGATGGCCACGTCGAGCGGCTGGAGCAGGTGTTTGCGTCGATCGACGAAACCCCGAAGGGCAAGACCTGCGATGCCATCATGGGAATTATCGATGAGGGCAAGGAAGTCATGGACGGGTACAAGGGCATGCCCGCCCTCGACGCCGGCCTTCTCGCCGCCGCGCAGGCCGTCGAGCATTACGAGATTTCACGTTATGGCACGCTTCGAACCTGGGCGAACGAACTGGGTTACAAGGACGCCGTGAAACTGCTCGACGCGACGCTGAAGGAAGAGAAGGCGACGGACAGCGCCCTGAGCCAGCTCGCGATATCCGAGGTCAACCAGCACGCCGAGACCGCGCAAGCCGCGTAAGCCTGCCGCAGACGCATGTTTGAAAGGGCCACGGCCATGCGCTGGGGCCCTTTTGCTTTTGCCAAGCTCCGTGATTCAAAAACGGAACGGAACCGACCATGCCGCGGTTCATTGGTGTCTTGACCCAGTAGGGAGACAAACAATGGCAAAGCAGAATCCAATGACAAAGCAGAATCCACCCAAAACGGACGGGAAGGTTCCGGCACGACCGCACGATTCAGGAAGTCAGGCCAATGAAACCGCTGACGGCCTGGACGCCGAGACCGAAGCGCTGCGGCACGCTGCCGAAGATACGCCGTCCGCCGCCGCATCCGACGATGTCGAAAAGGTGCCGGTATTCGACCGGGCAGGACAGGCGCCGAAAATCTGATCGGGAAAGAGTCTGAGTCAAGTGCGAGGGGGGGGACGAAGGGTGACGGCCGCACAGGTATGCATTTGCTACCGATGCAATACCCGCTTGCCGCTGATCACGAGCATTCCAAGCCTGCGCCCGATCAAAAGCCCGAACACCAATAGCAGGCACCAGACCGGCAAGAAAAACAGCGTCAGGATGCCGGCGTCTTCCGGATCGGTTCGCATCACCCACCACAGGCCGCGTGAGGTCAGTCACAGAGGCCGAGAAACGACTTGCTACGGTCGGCCGATCAAGAGGGGACCGACACATGGGCTACTGGTTTGCTGATCTCTTCATGATCGCCGTCGAACTTTACTTTGACTGGAAGGAGCGCCGCAAAAAGCCGCTCCCCAAGATCGTCGGCTCGGTGCCGTACGTGCCGCTGAAGAAATAAGCGTCGCAGCAGCGGGGGCGGATTAGTTGGCCGGCTTGGCCGACCTAGCTCGCAGAGCGAAGGCGGAAGGCGTAATCCGCCGTTTGATCGACGACAAAAGTGGGTTGATCGAACTGCAGAAAGTATCGAGCTCGTGGCAGGCATACCGTGTGCAGCGGGAATAGGCGGGAGGGAGCGCGGCGCGCTCCGCTCCCGTATCAGATCAAGTGCGCCGGGCGTCGAGGCCAAACCGACCGGCACCGAATGCGACGACCTGCAGGAGGCCGCCGGCCATTGCGATGTTCTTGAAGAAGTGGATGAACTGGCCCTGGTCCGCCAGGTTGTTGTGGAAGGCGAGTGCCGTCGCCACGGTGAAGACCGCCAGCACCGCCGCGACGATGCGGGTACGATAACCGGCGATCAGCGCTACACCGCCGAGAACCTCGACAGCCACGGCAATGGCAAGTCCAAGCGGGGCGAAAGGAAGGCCCGCGGATGCGATGTAGCCGATTGTCGCGGTCGGCGCGGCGAGCTTCGAGAATCCAGAAAGAAGATAGATCGCGCTGAGCAGAACCCGCCCAACCAGCGATGCAACCGAGAGGGAGAGGCTTGAATCGAACTGAACCGGCGTGTCGCGCTGTGAAGCACTGGCGTATTGGGACATGACTTGTTTTCCTTCTTGAAGCGAGCCGTCCACCGTGGAGGGCCGCGAATGCTGAAGGTTTGACAGTCCTGTTCATGCGGGAATAGCCGAATAGTATCGAAGGATAGGTTCGATTTTATCGAACGAAGGAGGGCAGGGCCTGCCGGTCGCGCCGCGTTGACGGCGTCGGCTACGGCAGCGCGGCTTCGCTGCCGAGATGGTGCCGCACCATTGTCGGCCCTCGTCACCCGGAAAATCGAAACCTTCATCACGGCTTGGCGCGCGGGCCTTTTCTCTTCGGCTTGCCGGGCGTGCTGGAAGATTTCCGCTTTGGCTTCGTCGCATTTGTGGCATTCGGAGCCTGGCTTTGGAATCGTGCGATGAGCCATGCGGCGGCGGGGCCGGGTGGCGTATCGGCCCGATAGATGGCCTCGAGGCTGTAAATGCCACCCTTGATGTCGGGCAGATCGAGATGAACCAGTCGTCCTGAATCGAGATCTTCCTGCACCATCGGCACCGGCATGTTGCCCCAGCCGATGCCCTCCTTGAGCAGCAAATGTTTGGATCCGAGGTCGGCGAGACGCCAGGTCCGCGGACTGACGACGGCGAAATCCGTCTTTCCCGTGAGTGGAGAGCGATCCGTCAACACAAGTTGAACATGATCGCGTCCCGCTCCAGGCTTGTTTTTGCCAGCGCGCGCCAGCGGGTGATCTGGGGATGCGACGGGAATCAGCGCGACGTCACCGATACCGATGCGCTCGATGCCGGCGATGCCCGCGTTGCCGGGCAGTGGCCCGCTGACGCCGATGGTCGCGACCCGATCGAGCAGCAATTGAGTCACGCCGCCCAGCGCTTCCATGTGCAGGCGCAGCGTGACCGTTGGAAACTCCGAACGGAAGGCCTTCAATGCATCGGCGATGCGCGCGGTCGGCAGCATCACGTCCAGCGCGAGATGGACTTCGGGCTCAAGACCCTGAAGAAGGCCCTTCACTTTCGCACGAAGCCCGTCGATGCCATGGGAAACTGTCCGGGCCTCCGCAAGCACCGTGCGGCCGGGCTCCGTCAACTGAGGCTTCCTCGTTGATTCCCGGTCGAACAGCGTAACGCCGAGCTGCGCTTCGAGATTGGAGATCGAGTAGCTGATCACCGAAGTCGCGCGGTTGAGCTTTCGCGCAGCTCCCGCAAAGCTGCCGACATCGACGACGGTCAGAAAAACTCTCAACTGGTCAAGCGTCGGCGTACCCGGGTCCGAACTCATATCGATTTCCTCGAATTTATCTATCTAGATTATGCCAGTTTCGTCGATAAGACAGGTCGCCTTAGATTGTGGTCGTTGAAAGCGATGACGCTTTCGTGGAGGTGACCATGACCTTATTCAACTCAGCCGAAGTCGAGCAAGTCTTGCTCCCGAACGTCCGGGATCTGGGCGACGGTTTTCAGGTGCGACGGGCGTTGCCCTCCGCGCAACGGCGGATGGTGGGTCCTTTTATCTTCCTCGACAGCTTCGGCCCGGTCACCTTCCGTGCCGGAGAGGGCCTGGATTCGCGGCCCCATCCGCACATCGGCCTCTCCACGCTGACCTATCTGATCGACGGCGAGATCGTCCACCGCGACAGCGAAGGTTATGTTCAGACGATCAGCCCCGGTGAGGTCAATCTGATGACGGCCGGACGGGGCATCGTTCATTCCGAGCGAAGCGGCGATCTGGTGCGCGCAAGCGGCGGGACGGTTTTCGGTTTCCAGAGCTGGATTGCCTTGCCGCGCCGGTACGAGGAGACAAAGCCTGGGTTCCAGCACCTCGCTGCTGCCGATATTCCGCGGATGGAGGGTGAAGGCGTGACGCTTGGACTGATCGCGGGTTCACTGCACGGTCTCCGTTCGCCGACCCGCACTTTCTCCGACCTGTTCAATGCCGATGTTGCGCTGAAGGATGGTGCGAGATTTGCCATCAGCCCCGAACACATTGAGCGCGCAGCCTATGTCGTGAGCGGCGAAATCGAGATCGCGGGCCAGACAGGCCGCTTTGGCAGGGACCAGTTGATCGTGTTCAAGCCGGGCGCGGAGATCGTGCTGCGTGCATCGGGAGCTGCGCGCCTCATGGTGCTCGGCGGCGAGCCGCTCGGCGAAAAGCGCCACATCTACTGGAATTTTGTCTCAAGCGACCAAGAGCGCATCGCGCAGGCGGCTCGAGATTGGCGTGACCGCCGCTTTCCCGGCGTGCCGGGCGAGACCGAATTCACACCTCTTCCCGACGCCAGCTTTTTCCGGGCGGCGTGATGTCCACTGAAGCGCCCATCGTACTTTCAGAAATTCACCGCGCAGCATGCCGACGCCGGCTGGCGCGCCGGTCGCGATGATGGACCTCGTCGATGAACGGCAGCGAAGTGTTCCGATCAAAATGTTGAAGCCAGGCCGTCTCGATATGCCCGCATTGTGCCCCCGCTTTTCTGGGGCACACAGCGGGGAGACAGACGGTTAAGTTATTAAATTCGATAGGGACGATGGTGGACGCACAAGGGATCGAACCTTGGACCTCTCCCGTGTGAAGGCGGTTCCTGCCATTGAAACCATACGTGTTTTTCGGCTGGAGCCTAATTAGGCCATGAAAGCAATAAATCGACCGAGCTGAAGGCTCGCGAGAGTCCGCTATGTCCCGGTAGCGATGAAATTCCGCATCGCAGCGAGACGACGCGATGGGCCAACACCAGAAGTCTCACCTCTATGCTTGCCGCCGGCAAATCGATGAGAGAGGCAGTGTCTCAATCTGAATGGTGGATAGCGATAGCCCGAAGCGGCTCAACCCAGTGATGCCGTTTCGCTTCCCAGCCAGAGTACGTGGGTGCCGGGAAGGCGGGATCAGCAAATGAGCCCACGGCTACAGCGATGTGGCCGGGAAACGCCTCCGCTTCCCAATACACAGTCGATCCGCATATAGGGCAGAAGCGAAATGACACTGAACGGCCAGCGTCCGATTGGCGAGTGAATTGGGTTGAGTTGCCGGAGGTGGCCGTTTGCTGTTGGGTGAACCACGCTTGACCGCCGAAGACAGCTCCGGTCCGACGCTGACACTCAAGGCAGTTGGCACATTGAAATCCGTACCGGCTCACCCTCACACACGATCTCCAGTTTTCCGCAGTTACATGTTGCGCGACGAGTCGTCGTAGGCACGCTCCCTTCCATTCGGCAAGTGCGGGCAGTCGCACTCGCGCCGTTGGAGTTGGTCTGAATTGTGAGGGATGGGTTGGGGGCTTGCTGCAGCCCTCAGGAGAGGCGATGTCAGCCCCATCGGCCTCGCAGCATGGACAGGAAGAGGCCCGTTGTTGACGCCTAACCGATTAGATTCCGAGAAGAGGTGGTGACGTTAGCTGACCACCCCAGCATGTCCGCTCGGGGGCAATCGCGACGCGGCCGGGCCAGTAGCAAGTCCGGCAACGTCCCTTATGCCCCCGGAGGCGGAAGGGAAATCCAGAGTCCTAAACGCCTCCTCGCGTCGTGGCGACGCAAACTCTCTTCACGCCACGGCACGCTTCTTCCGCTTTGCATCCGCCGCCTGCGCCGAAAGGCGGATACCCATAGCTCCGATGACCCGCATGACGGTCGCGAACTCCGGGTTGCCGCCCGCTCCGAGCGTCTTATAAAGACCCTCTCTAGTCACCCCGGCGGCCTTGGCGACCTCGCTCATACCCTGCGCTCTGGCAACAATATTGAGGGCGTCACGGACCTCGGCAGGGTCACCGTCAGCGAGAACGATACTTAGATACTCCGCACGAGCTTCCGGGGTGCGAAGGTGCTCGGCGGCGTCGAATTTTTTAAGTTTGCTGACTTTCATCCTAGTCCTCCAATTTCTCCGCGATCTCAATTGCCTTCCTAATGTCCCGGCTCTGAGTGCGCTTGTCGCCACCGCAGAGCAGGATAACAAGGGCCTGTCCGCGACGGGTGAAGTAGACACGGTATCCGGGGCCGTGGTCGATCCGAAGCTCAGATACCGACCCGCCGACTGACTTCGCATCTCCGGTGTTGCCAGCAGCCACGCGGCTGATCCGGCGAACGATGTGCAGGACGGCACGCTGATCTTTCAGGGCGGCCAGCCAGCGGGTGAACTCGGGTGTTTCGCGAACTTCGATCATGGATCATGAGTAATCCATAGATTACAAATTCGCAAGCGAATGTAATCCATGGATTACAATTGCGATCCCCAGGCGCGCGAACGCATAAAGAACATCATGCAAAGCCATGCACGGATTTTGCACGGATATGCACGGATGTTCTTACCCTGTTCCGCACAAATGTGCCCCCGTGTGTGCCCGTTGTATGCCAACGGAGCTTCGTATTGTATAGAGATTTCAGTGATTTAGATGGTGGACGCACAAGGGATCGAACCTTGGACCTCTCCCGTGTGAAGGGAACGCTCTCCCGCTGAGCTATGCGTCCGGGATCCGGCGAAAGCGGTTCGTCAGAGCCCGCGATTTACGAAGTGCGGGCCCATAGTGTCAAGCGATCAGTCAGGCCAATCGAAGCGAATCGAAGCCATTTCAAGCGAAAGCCTGCCCGAAATCACGCCCCTTGCTGGCGGGCGCGGGAGGCGTGGGACTGCAGGGCCCGGATTCGCTCGGCGAGGGTGCCGCCGCCTTCTGGGGCGGCCACGATGTCATTGGCCGGTTTGGCCGGGGCTTTCGGCGCCGCGGGCTCGGCGGCCAGCATGGCCTCGATCGCCGAATTCGGCCCCTCCAGCTGGATCGCGAGTTTTGCGACCTCGGCGGCGATGTCGTTGATGCGTTCGCGCAAGAGCGCGTTTTCCATGCGCTCGGTGGCCCAGGAGCTTTCGGCCTGCTGCTGGATCGCGTTGATGTCGCGTTGCAGCTTGGCGCGTTCGTCGCGCGCCACACGAAGCTGTTCCTCGACCGCGGCTTTCTCGCTGCGCAGCTTCTCGACCACGGGCGAGTGGCCGCCCTGGCTCAGCGCCGCGATCTCGACGCGCAATTCCTTGGCTGCGCGCTCGGCCGCATCGTTGGCCTGCTTGAGCTGATTGTTTTCGAATTCACGTTCGGCCAGGAGCTTGCCCTGGGTAGCGAGCCGCGTTTCCAGATCATTGACGCGGTTGCCGAGCATTTCGGCTTCCTTGACCTGGATGATCAGCTGCCGGTCGAGGTCGGTGACGCGCTGGCTCAAATTTTCGACGCGGCCGCGGGCATCGTTGAGCTCGCGCGAGGCAACTTCCGAATCCGTCCGCTCCTGCGCAAGACGCGCCTGTGTTGCCGCGAATTCCTTTTCGGCGTCGCCGACGCGGTTCTTCAACTCCTCGATCTGCGTGCGCACCGTGATCAGCTCGATTTGGCGGCTGTCCGCCACCATCGAACGGTCGGACAGTTCATGATTGATTTTGGCAAGCTCGGCCTGCTTGTCGGTCAGCGCCTTTTCGGCGCCGCGCAACATCTCGGTCTTGGCCGCGAATTCCTCTTCGGTGGCGCGCAGTTGTTCCTTCACCGCCTTCTCGCGGGCTTCGAGCCCGAAGATCGTGGCGTTCTTTTCGCCAAGCTCGATCTTCATGCGATTGATCGCGTCGGATTTCTTGCCGAGTTCGGCGAGTTGGCTGGTGGTCTTGTTCTTGAGCTGGTCGACGCTCATCTCGAGCCGGCGCGCCGACATCGCGAATTCCGCGCGCAACTGGTCCTTGTCGGCCTGGATTTCGGCCATCGACAATGGCGTCGCCGCTTCAAGGCGCCGGGTCGTGAGCCGGACCGCGCGGTTATGCACCAGCGGAACGATCATGAGCCCGAACAGCATCGAGACCAGAAAACCGATCGCCAGATACATGATCGGTTCGATCATGGATGGTCACTCCCCGAGGGCAATAAAGAATTCGTTAATCACAATGCCATGGGGAGCCGGCAAAAGACCAGCCCAATGCCGCGTTAACCTGAATCCGAGCGGCGGCAGACGTGCCAGCGCTCAGGAAAAGGTCAGAACGGGTTCCAGGTCGCGCGGGGGGTAAATTTGAGATAGCCGATATTGGCGCCGAGCCGCAGTCCGATGCCGGAGCGGATCGGCACCAGCACGATGTTGTTGGCGGTCAGCGCCGTCATCCCGAAGCCGCCGACGATATAGGCGGAGCCGTCGATGCCGGCGAAGCGCTGATAGATCGCGTTGGTGGCGGGCAGATTATAGACCAGCGTCATGGTGCGGGCGCCGTCGCCGCCCCAGTCGAAGCCGACCGACGGTCCCTGCCAGTAGACCCGCAGATCGCCGGCGTTCTTGGTGTAAAGCGTGCCTTCGCCGTAACGCAGACCGGCCACGAACGCGCCCGAGCCTTCCTCGCCGAGCACGTAACCATTGGGCAGGCCCCATTGGCTGACCGCGCGCTCGATGATGGAGGCGAGGCCGCGCGAGACGTTGCCGAAGAACTTGTGGCCGGCATTGACGAGCTCATCCGGCCCGAACGTGGCCGGGCCCGGCGCGCGTTGCGGCGGCGCCTGCTGCATCGGAGCCTGTTGGACCGGCTGCTGCATCGGCGCTTGTTGCATCGGTTGCTGCAACGGTGCCTGTTGCACCGGCCCCGACTGCTGCGTGGCAGCGGGCACAGTCCAGCACATCAGCGCGGCGAGCGTTACCGCGGCAAGGCGTGAGACGAAAATCATCAAAGAACCCCTGGTATCGAAATTCTGGCCGCGCCCTTAACCTGACGCCAACAAGCACGGTTCTAGGTTGCGTCCAGTGTCCCCACGACTCGTATGTTATCGGTAGCAACTATGACGGCACAACGGCAGGAAAGATATGGTTGGCGCCCCGGAATGGCCATTTTCGCCGTGTTGGCAGGCTTTTTCGGCGTTCTCTGCCTTGATTTGACCGCGCTTGCCGCAACCACCGAGCGGGTAGTGGTCAACCGCTATTCCGGCCTTGCGATCGAAGGGTTCGATCCCGTCGCCTATTTCACCGATTCCCAGGCTGCCCAAGGCATCGCCGATTTCGAGGCCTCCGAGGCCGGTGCCGTCTGGCGCTTCCGCAACGAGGGCAACCGCGCCTCGTTTGTTGCTCATCCCGAGATCTATGGCCCCCAGTTCGGCGGCTACGATCCGGTCGATCTGGGGCGAGGGGTCACCTATGCCGGTAACCCGCGGCTTTGGCTGGTCGCAGGCGAGCGCCTCTATCTGTTCGGCCGTGAGGAAAACCGCGATGCCTTCGCCGCCGATCCCTCGCGTTTCCTGAAAGACGCGACGACCCGCTGGCCCGCACTCGAACGGGCCCTCGCGCAGTAAATCAGGAAGCCGCCTGAAATCAGAGCGCGGCTTGCGGATCACCCCAGGCGATGAATTCCGGCATGATGAAGTCTGCACGGCCACAGCCGAAACGCAGCGCGTTGCCGTTTGAATCCGTGATTCGGCCGCCGGCGGCTGTGACCACCGCGTGGCCCGCCGCCACATCCCATTCGCAGGTCGGCGACAGGCGGGGATAGATATCGACCGCGCCTTCCGCCACCCGGCCGAATTTGACCGCCGAGCCGAGCTCGGCCCGCACCGCTCCCGGTCTTGCGGCAATAAAGGCTTCGGTGCGCTCGTCGCCATGCGAGCGGCTGACGGCGACCGTCCAGGGATTTCCCCTGATCGGGCAGGGCCGCGTCCGGATCGGATCGATGTGCGGCGCGCCGCCCTCACTGAGGGTCAGCCGCTCGGCGCCGCGGCCGACGATGCCGCGCCAGATCAATCCAAGCGCCGGCGCGGCGACGATGCCGAGCAGCGGTGTGCCGCCGGTCACCAGCGCCAGATTGACGGTGAATTCGGCGCGGCCGGCGACGAATTCCTTGGTGCCGTCGAGCGGATCGATCAGGAAGAAGCTGTCCTTGTATGGCAGCTTCGCCAGATGCGTACGCTCCTCGGACAATGACGGTATTGCCGGCGCCAGCCGCGCGAGGCCTTCGCCGATAATGCGGTCGGCGGCGAGATCGGCTTCGGTGACCGGCGATCCGTCGGTCTTGCCGTCGACCTTCATGGCGGCGCGGTTGACGGCAAGGATCGCGATGCCGGCCCGAATCACCAGATCGGTCAGCGGCTCGATCAGGGCTGCGGCGGCCATATGATCGATGACGGGCGGGCCTGCCTCATTCATAAGCGGGGCTCATTTGCTGTGTTCCCTTGACCGGTGCCGCCCTGTGCTGGCAGCACGCGGCTGCGCAGTGTATCAAGCCACCGAGCATGCGTGATTCGTAACGTCCGCCGGCAGTCTCTTGCAGCGATTGGGGACCGCGCGGCCTTCCAGGAAAATATGATGTCTGGCACTCCGTCTCCCGGCCTCGCTCCCGACGCCCTCGAACTGGCGGCGTTGCTGTGTTCGCGGGTCTGTCATGATCTCATCAGTCCGGTTGGCGCCATCGTCAATGGGCTTGAGGTCCTCGACGACAATCCCAAGCCCGAAGACCGCGAATTCGCCCTCGATCTGATTCGCAAGAGCGCCAAGACCGCCTCGGCGCGGTTGCAGTTCTGCCGCCTGGCGTTTGGGGCTGCGGGATCGGCCGGCGCGCAGATCGATCTCGGCGACGCCCAGAACATGGCGCGCGGCCATATCGAGGACGGCAAGATCACCATCACCTGGAATTTGCCGCGCATTTTGCTGCCGAAGAACCGCGTCAAGCTGTTGTTGAACATGCTGGTCATCGCGCAGCAGACCATTCCGCGCGGCGGCACGCTGACGATCGATCCGATCGGCGAAGGCGAGACCATGAGCTTTCGCGTCACCTCGGCCGGTCTGAACGCCCGCGTGCAGCAAAACATCGCCGATCTCCTCAGCGCGAACTCGGCCGCCTCGATCGATGCGCATGCGGTGCAGCCTTATTATACGCGGCTTTTGGCGCAGGCCTGCGGGCTCGCCGTGACGCTCGCCCCCGACGGCGACAAGGTGATCGTCACCGCGGCCTGAGGGCCGCGCGGCACGATTATGGTTAACCAAAGGTTGACAAGCGGCGTCCGGATTCATTGCAGCCGTCTTATCTCTTTGTTGAGGCCGTTCTTTTCCATTTGCTCAACCAATATTAAACCCTTTGCATAGAAGCTGGCCAAGTTCCGTTGGGCACGTCGATGTCGCGTGCCGGTACGTGCGAAGGCCAGTTTCATGGATGATTTATTGCGAGAATTTCTGACCGAAACCAGCGAGAGCCTGGATACGGTTGATAACCAGTTGGTGCGGTTCGAGCAGGACCCGAGCGACGCGAAGATCCTCGATAACATCTTCCGCCTGGTGCACACGATCAAAGGCACCTGCGGCTTCCTCGGCCTGCCGAGGCTGGAAGCACTGGCCCATGCCGGCGAGACGCTGATGGGCAAATTCCGCGACGGCATGCCGGTCACCGCCGGCGCGGTCTCGCTGATCCTCGCCAGCATCGATCGCATCAAGGAAATCCTTGCAGGTCTCGAAGCGACCGAGACCGAGCCGGAAGGCAGCGATGAAGACCTGATCGAGAAGCTGCACGAAATGGCCGAGGGCGGTGCACATGCCGCGGCACACGCCGAACCCGCGCCGGTCCCCGTGGTCGCCGCACCCCCGGTGCAGCCCGCCGCACCGCAAGTGGCTCAAGGCACGCTGATCGAGCAGGTGCTGGAACGTCCGCTGCGTCCCGGCGAAGTCTCGCTCGACGACCTCGAGCGCGCCTTCCGCGAGACCGAGATCGAAGTCGCCCCCGCGCCCGCAGCTGCGCCCAAGGAAGCTGCGAAGGCGATAGCGCCCGCACCGGCGCCGGAAGCCGCCAAGGAAACCAAAGCGGAAGTAAAGGCAAAACCGGCCCGCAAGGCGGTCGCCGCTCCCGAGGCCATCGCCGACGTCCAGGAAGCCGACAAAATCGCCAACCAGTCTATCCGCGTCAACGTGGACACGCTGGAACATCTGATGACCATGGTCTCCGAGCTGGTGCTGACCCGCAACCAGCTGCTGGAGATCTCCCGCCGCAACGAGGACACCGAGTTCAAGGTGCCGCTGCAGC
>Ga0307517_10000525_pt1 | contig 65449 bp, 76 predicted proteins | sample 23_EM_MG_FD_194515 | JGI IMG/M metagenome (GOLD analysis project Ga0307517, IMG submission 194515) | Populus trichocarpa ectomycorrhiza microbial communities from riparian zone in the Pacific Northwest, United States - 23_EM | ecosystem: Host-associated > Plants > Roots > Unclassified | place...
CCCCATGGGCCTTTAGAAAAGGACGGAAAAATGAGAGGCATGCGGGGTATAGGGGGAGATGGTATTACCAGGTGATACAGGGAGATATGTATGTAATACATGAGGGAGAATATTTTTTGCTGATGAATCCGAGCACAGCAAGTTACCAGCACTAGAAAACACAATAGCTACACATCTAGCCAGACCTGAACTTGCAGATAGCAGAATACAAGAGCGTTTAAGATATCTTCTGCGTTCGGATACTGGCTACAAATCTGTCAGGGAACGGTATCTTAGCACATTCAAAAGAGATTACCTCAGAACAGCTATGAAGACCAATAAAAAATCATTAAATAGGATAATACAACAGCTCATTGGGGGGATGGCATCACTGATTCCTCCCTATACACTCACCCACATGGAAGAACAGATATTGAAGTCTTTCAAAATTATATGGGGTTCAGCCTGGTGCGATGTATTACCCCGGCGGGAATAGCTTACCTAATATCTAAGAGTGAGGTATTTAGCTTCATACGATAACCATATATCTGAACCTATGCTTCTGAAGTTATGAGCTTCCTAGAGGCATCTGGAAGACGACTCGGACTCCTAGATAAGAGCACGTTTCAAGATATGTTTAGCTGATTGGAACGATGTTTAGAGAACACTACTCCTCTCATTTTCTAGTTGCATATGCATATTGCTGCATATTGCTTTGATAGCTGAATATCGGAACTAATCACTCTATATTCCATATTACTATTGGTATGTAGGCATTTGGACCGCATATTCATATATAGTCTATCATGATGAAGAGATCGAAGACTGTCTACTGGTGGAGTGGGGACACCCTCAGCTGAATTAGCAGTTCAGGATATTCTCTGGGTTGAGCTGGGCAAGTTTTCAGGGTCAGACGGTGTTCGCACTTTGTTCTGACAAACTGAATTGTTAAGAAGATACTTCTTAATTAAAGAAGTTGAAGTAGCATGAACATTAGTATAAATAGTAGGACCTCTCCCCCGGTTGGTTGAAGAACAATCAAGCAACGGAGAAGAGACCTTAACAATATAACAAGTTAGCGAGTTATATTTTATCTCTTTGATATTTGACTACTCTTTATTACTTTACCTTTACCAAACAATTACCTACGAGCCTTCCTGACTATTAATCCATGGTCTCAAATATCCTTGGCCTAGTTAGCTCGGAATCCTACCGTGTCAGCTACCCCATAACACGATGGAAAAAATCACTGATGAATCTTGACTATTTTGATTTATTTCAAATGGCAAGAAGGCTAACTTGTCTAGGGCATGATAAAACTGTTTACTTTTTGAACACACATACTAGGAAACGCAGTTCCGGTTCTAAGAGGGGAAATCTTAAGTTGTCGAAATTGTTTGCTGATTTTGTCAAAGCGTTTGAGCAATCCCGGTTTGACGAAACCTATTGGAAAGGAACTGATGTAACCCATGCATACTCGGCATTTATGGACTACGTTGATAAGAGAGCAAAGGGAGATAAGCCAAAGAGGCATTAATGATGTTAATTAATTGGAATTTTCCCTTTGAAACAAGGGAGATGAACTTTGTAGAGGAGCTGCTGTGGTTGCTACCCCTAATAATACACTTTTAGTTCCCTTCTCTCAGCAAAGGCCCAATGGAGAAGATTCTAGATTTTGTCGATCCCGAAGCGGATATAGGTATTTTTACTCCGCCGGAGGAAGAGCGAGCATCAAAAGTCGACCGTCGCGGATGGGTTTTGTGCGGTAAACATGCCATATCCGAACGATCAAGGCTTAGATATTACCTTTGTGAGCTCCTTCAATACAGGAAAACCATCGATTGCTTCCTCTACGGGGCCTGAGATTCAATTGCTGCTAGTTGATGCCCGTCAGCCACCCTCCTTGTTAGGAGAGAACTCTGCAGCCCCTAGTAGGAAACGATCCCAGCTACGCCATGACTCCTTTTCCTTCAGATTTCCTATGGGCTTACCTGGAGCACCGCCCAACCTCGAATTTTCGTTCTCGCCTAAATTGGACACAATCCCGCAGGAAGGAACAACAGCATCTGACAACGAGTCTGACCGAGACAAATGCGGGGACTCCCAATTAAGACTACCAAAGGCCTTAAAGCGCCATTGCCGTAGTGGCACCGTATATCCTGATAATGTGCCTCTAAGGGTTCCTGCTAGAATGGGCAGAGTAATTGAAGAAATTTCGCCCGCAGAGCTTCAGTTCATATAACCTTTTTATTTAAGTTCCGAGGGTCTCGTTATCTCGGACCTAGGTACTACTGTATGGGATTCCCCGATTTTTATTGACCCCTATGATATGTCCCATTCGGGGTTGAGTGGTTTTGATTCACGAAAAATACTGATTTAGTGGGTGCATAGTGTTTGCCCTGTGCGGGTTCAAATATTTCCCCCCATTTCCACCAGCCGATAGATGAGAATCATACTAAATGCTATGATCGGAAATTTATGATCAGAAATTGACCGAAAACATTTGCGGAAATGTGGATAGGGATCAAGGAGGAAGCAAAGAAGCCGGCCGTTGGAGCCGTGGGATGTTGATCCCAATTTATCGAACAGATTTGGTCAAACAATACCGTAGCGACGGCCGAACACCCCTTTCATCTGCTATCCAGGGTGGATATAAGGGTCTAGTGAAACTACTTCTAGAACGCGGGGACGTCGATCCCAATTCACCCGACGACTGTGGCCGAACAGCCCCATCATTTTCTGCGGAGTTAGGAGACGAAGGTGCCGTACAGTTACTTCTGAAGTGCCGGAATGTTCCCCCAGATTTACCGGATCGCAATAGCCAAACACCCCTGTCGTTTGCTGCCGGGAAGGGGCGGGAGAGGGTGGTGAAGCTGCTCCTAAAACTCGGGGATCCTAATTCATCGGATCGCGAAGGCCAAACACCTCTATCATTTGCTATCCAGAGCGGGTATAACGGTGTAACGAAACTGCTTCTAGGATGCGGGGATGTCGATCCAGATTCATTGGATAACAATGGCCGAACGCCCCTATATCACGCCGTCATGACGGTGCCAAAGGGTTTAGTCAAGCTCTTTCGGGAACGCAAATTAGCCTAGCAAACCTATTGTCAGTATCTGAATGTCCCAATTTTGACTGACTAGAAAACTGTAATCGAACGCTAACTTCTGTGACTGGTAGGAATGCTTCACCCCAAGAAGTCTCACATCCGCTCACCACAAGGGAAGACGTTACTTTAAACATGACAGATGATCCTCCACCCGACGCCCCCCGTCTCTGGTTCTGCCACATCCGGGCCTCCGAACGAACCTCCCCCGCCCAAACAGTCTCCACCAGATCAATTGGACCCTCAGCCTATCTGTCCCCGCCCCTGCCCTTCGCTCTGGTTTGGCACTTACTGTTTCCTTCTGACTTTCATCCTGTTTTCCGTTTTAAGTCTTTAATATACCCCAAGGGCGAGGATTCTCGCGAACTATTTAACGCTATCCGCGACGCTTGACAGTGATCGATATTTCAGTGCGGGTTAGATTTAGTGTTTTTATAATCCTGTTTTTGATCAGTATCTCTCTTCCACTTTCACTATAGATTGAATTTCTCATTTTTTCTCCATGGATTATCCCATCTACAATAACACAAATTCCACTATCAGCAACAAGCTTAGCTTACTCGAACCACATGCCCAGACCAGCTACCCTTTATCCCATCTACTCATCCACCATTCATCTCCCATAGCTCAACCATCTTTAGTCAGCCATCTGAATCGCTCATAGCCAGACTCTCTCATATTCTACACTATCCACAAGTCTAGAAACACGGCATTGCGAAGGGGACAAGCACCGTCTCTTCCTCCCCCGCCTCACTAATGATCCGCATATTCCTCGCGAGTTTTTTATCTTTTGTGCACATACACTGCCCGGGGCGCATCAGAAACGGCGGCGGCAGAGGCTACTCTTGTGGGTATGTTCGGAAAAGCCGAGGAAAGGCGTCCCTGAAGAGTAAGGATCGAAATTACTAATAGTGTCTCTCGCAGCGGGTCTCCGATAGGAGTTCATGTCACATAAAGTGCCGATGAATTAAGTCTCCCCAATATATTAAGATTCCAGAATGCCAACCTGTGAAGGTTAGGGGACAATTGAGGAAAAAGTGCTAAAAACGGTGGGGCTTTGGTAGAGTATAGGAGGGGAGGATTATATGTAAGAGGATGCTATCAGGGAGCAAGCAGGTTTGATCCACTATGTTCTTATCCTTGGTACGAGGGTGAATTTTGTATTTAAAATCTCGAGTTGGTTTTTCCCCTCCTTCCTCTCTAGGATAAATGTAGACCATTTCCCTTCCCTAGTATCTTCCTATCGTACTACTGTGATCAGAGGATGAGGCTCCAAAGCCCCCAAAGGGGGTAGTAATTTGATGCCAAAAAGAGATTCCTAGAGTCGGGATTTTCTCCCGTTTGCTTTCCCCTAAGTAGTCGTTTTGTGAGACCTTCGGACAATCCTGACCCCCGCAAAAAACAAAAAAAAGTATAATCTTCCGTAAGAGGGAGATAAAAAACCGAAATAAGACGTATCTCTTCGTCAAATCCTATCGGTGTAACTCCCCCGCATAACCTATAAAATTCTCTTGCCTTTCCTTTGTCCCAAAAAGCCAACATATGATACTCTACAGAATATTTTCCATCAAGTCTTAACACACCTCCCTCCACAAAATCCGCAATGGTCGCGTGATCCATTTCGCACAACGCCGACATAACTTGTAGGATATTTTTTCCGTCAAACCAGCAGGTAGCTCATGTAAAGGCCCCACGAGCCACGAGTTCTATGATCGTTAAGATGGAATCTGCATGATATATATCTACTTGTCAACCGGGTGCGCCTACTCCGGCATTGAGAATATACAAAGCGCACCCGTGGCCAAGCCTCGCTCTGCCAGTTGCTCCACCCCCAGATGGCATTTCTATTTTACCATTCCACTTGGCTTTACTTGAAGTGCTCCGTATTCTAGCAACGAAAGGCTATGTTCAAAGCGGTGGTGTGTCGCTATCATTCCCACCTTGCCCTCCAGCCTCATCCTCCACCTCGCACACTCTGCTTCTTGGAGATGGCCTATAAATTATGGTCAAAGAGGAGGAAAACCCAACTCTAATGAATCACATCATGTACAAGCAAGTAGCACTGAATGTACCTGAATAGAAAGCAATAAACTAATCATTGGTAGTAAAAGAAATACTTGACCCATCACTTTCCGAGCCAAACAACACGAAAGGGCTAACTAATTCCTAGGTACTCTGAAAATTTTCTTTCTCCCTCACAGAGAAAAGCGCTTTCAGGAAGCTGTGCCAGATCGATAGCGGCTGTCTCACACCCCTTAGCACCCACCCGTCAGTATTGGGTAACAGTGCATTGACTAGTGAGGTAGTTTTTACCTATTATATGTGTGAACCCGCTCCCAGAGCGTGGTATTGGAAGATGCGCGAGTCGGACCGGCTGTGGATACGAGGTGCGGCGCTCGTTGGTTCCACAGTGGTGTAACCTAACTGATAGTATGATTATTCTAACTCGTCCAGGAATTGCGGAGAAGGTTACCCAAATGGAAAGAAAGAAAGAAAGAACAAGAACAGGTTTTGCCCACCCTCGCGGGGATGAAAAAAATCGGAGAACTTACGGTGGCAAAGCAGGGATTTGTGTCAATCAACAGATAAACTTTATGAAAGAAACACTAGGCTGTTGAAATCAGATCCCCGGATCGGTTGAACTGGTGTCCACCTTTCTCTAATGAATGAATTTGAAGAGTCTGAAGAGCTTCTTGGGGTGTCAACTAATCCCTATGAGGCCAATTTTTACCTGGACTAATTTTAATCGTTGGTTCGGCATAGCTTGTCCTTCATTGGTGGTATCCACTCCAAGTTGTTTGTCTCCCGGTGCTTGCTATTTTCGTTTATACCGACTATCTGCTCACTCCCCCTTACTCGAGTACTATCCTGCGGATCTTTCTTTCCAAATTTTTTATTTCTACCCGAGCACTCGGGCACTTCTGCACCGATGCGCAGGACATCACACTGAATATCCCGGACCACATACCGAATGTTCTGGAGCGGCCTAATAATGACATCACCCTTCCCGGCTAGCGGGGTGTTAGGTATCCTAGAAGCCCGATCTATAGCTGCAATTAAGTCAGCAAGGTTTGCATCGGCCCGGGTGCCGCACAGGTCCGACCGGGGACCACCAAGAGCAGGTGGTCCATGGCAGTGAAACAGGACGGCCGTCTTTACCTTAGACGACTGGCCCTAGAATGAGGTAGTGCCCTCCGGGGGTGGGAGCAGGACTGCATGCGATGCCAAGGGCAGCCGTGGGAGATGCACTGCCGCCGAGGATAGCATGAGTGATGTTTCATGATTTCAGGTCTGTGTAGCACTACCGGTATTTCGGAATCCGGTCAAACAGGTGGAATGAACGAGCCGGGTGGGAATATTGGAGCTTAAACTTGAGGATATGCCCACCGCCCTTGAATAAGTCTTCAGGTTTTTATCTGCCTCCCCAATCCATAATAAGCTTAAGCGTATTCCACAACCAATGGAAGCATCACTAAGCTAGTAACCACATCTTTAACTTTAACTTTATAAGATGGTGAAGCATTGAGAGGGGGAAGATACAGGGAGCCCAAGTTAAGTGGGTTGGCAATCAGAATCTGCATTCCGAACGACGGGTGAATAAAGTGGTGTATCACCGTGAGAGATGCATTTTAGTCACATAATAACACGGACGACGGGGGAGGGTGAGGTCCTGCGAGAGCAATTGTTAGACTAGGGCTTACTTCGTCTTACGGGTCATCTGGGTCTACAGCCCACCCCCGCCTCCGGTTGCCCGGCGTAAGGTGTCCGCTTACCCCCAAAAAATGAGATTATGGCCCATAGTCTGCCTCGTCGCACCCCCATAACTCAAGAACCAAACAGTTGGGGACACTAGAATTTATTTTAGAAATTAGCGGGAAGGTTACCCAAATGAACAAAATAAGATCAAGGCTTACTTTGCACAGATATTCACATGACGCTGGATATCCTGGACCGCACGCCGAATATTTGAGCAGTTAGATAGTCTAATGACGTCACCACTCCCGTCTAGTAGTATGTCAGGAATCCTAGAGACCTGCTCCATACCCACCTCACATGCTGAACTAAGTCGGGGAAGTCGGGTTGTGGCTCGAGGTGAAGTTGAAGCTGTTGTGCCATTCTGTTGTATGATAGACACAAGTCTAATCAGAGAGGTGATTATCCTGATGAGGTATTGTAGATGATGTGCCCCTACCCGGAGGTGATATTGTTTATTGGTTCCCCGTGCTCATTCCCGGTTGAGTGGTAAGGTTGAAAGACTTCCGCCCATTATAAAACTTAGCCCGCAATTTTCTAATGTGCTCCGTCCCTTCTCGGAAATATGCTGGGGCTGAAAGTCATACAAGTGCTCCTCGCAGTTTATGAGGGAACCGGAGATATTGTGGATTATTTCAAGACAGCCGCTGCACGTCCGAGTGCTGCAATGGCATAGATTATTGCGAAGAGGAAGATTACTGCGTGTTCTCAGTATTTCATGAGACGAGGCTTTGCCCTCGGTTTAGCTAGAAGCAAGGAGGCAATCATTGGTACCGGAAAAGCAGACAAGCGGATAAGCGCACAGGAGGCGAACAATCAAGTCACAGCCGAGTCTTTTTTTATCTCACGGCTTAGAATTAATTCTCCTCCATACCCATCTTCAACGCTTTCCCTCCATTTGAGTTCCTCTTTTCAGAGGCTTCGGATATGCTACTTGAACAGTCCACCTTTCACAGGCCAAGAGGGCGGAGCTCGCGATGGTAGATGAGCCAAAGACCCCCGAAAAATTGCTAAGCGCGGCCCTTGTCTAGAGGGGAGGCTCACACTCGATCATTATGACATGTTCGGAATTCCATTAATTATGTCAAGCCTGTAAGATGATTTAATCGTTCTGCGTTTGGGCAGATCAAGGCCTAGTTTGGCAAGCTATAGAACTAATCTTTAGAGTACCTCTATGGTGGTGTGCCAATAGGGGTTAAGACGGGACATTATAGTATGAGCACAAGCACCTTTTGTTTTTTTGCAATTGTGGTAACCGACTGCGACTATGCTAATTCCCTCCACTTGTAGTATCTATTCCGAGTTTCGCACGCAGACTATGACGGAGGGGCGAATATCATATCCAAATCACACCTAGGACCGAGGGGTGTATGTAAGCTTATGCTTATGATGCCAAGACATTGGTGCAGAACCTAAAATTGGCAGAGCCTCAGAGTTTCGCTAGCATGCAACGCGGGCAGTGGTTGTGTCCATACAGGTAAATACCCAATTACAAACACCTGAGCCTGGTGGACGCCCAGAATATGTTTGGCCCACCGGTTAAGCCTCGCTCCCCGTTCGCCGTTGGGCGATCTTCGTCCTTGATTCTTTTTCCATTCCCTTTCTCGTCTTCTCAGAGAAGAATACAGAATGAGATCCCAAACCACCCGAAGGAGCATCCAAGACACTAGTTTCGGAGCCCCCATCATAAAATATCGCTCCAAGAGCTAGCCCCGGAAGGCAATTTGTTAAATTTATCCTCTGGATTGTCGTCTTACCCTCGCAAACTCCCTGTACTGGAGTAGTTGACCCAAAGCTTTAGATAAAGTTTTCCATCAGCATCCCCCCATGTGTCCCGCGGTACCGATATTCTACCAACCTAAACTTCTGCGCAAGATCCACCTCCCCCGCGCCGCTATCCAACTAACAGGTAGTCTAAGAAGTATCGAGTATTCAAGTACGCCTTGCTTATTGCCTGTACCTATTCCTTGTCCGCAATGGCATAAACCGTGTCCCTGCCTCGCCCAGGGGCTGGACAAAACGACCCCTTAATTCACCAGATATGATAGTTAATCCGGGCACCAATCCAGAGCCCCGAGAAATCATCCCTGCCTACGGTAGACACAAAATTTAGAATAGCAATCTGGACCGAGCTCTCCAAATAATTGAGGCGATAGGGTACCGGGATTTAGTTCCCCCGGGGGCTTCTCGCAGAAGAATTGTGGGCCAGTCATCATTATAACTGTGGCGCTGTCGGCGCTGCATGGATGGTGAGACATATGGGTACGTGTAAGGCTGTGTGCACCAAAGGCTTGCCAGGATTGGAAGCCATCTGCAATCTAGCTACTCACGGTCGAAAACCTGCCACAGGTACCCGGCCATAAAAGGAGCTGCGTTCTCCTCATCCTCTCTTCACGAATCCACGCACAAGTTGTTATCGCATACAATGGCTCAGTCGAATCTACCACCACTTAGAATCCTCTCGCTTGATGGCGGGGGGGTCCGCGGATTAAGCTCGTTGATGATACTACAGGATATTATGAACACCATATCGCAACAGGAGAAATCCTCCAACCTCCGTCCGAAGCACGACGACACGCCATTGAAGCCGTGCGAATACTTTGATATCATCGGCGGAACATCTACCGGCGGGATTATTGCCATTTTACTCTCCCGTTTGCGCTTAGACGTACCAACGTGTATAGAAATCTACACTCGGCTCGCGGAGGAAATATTCAGCAAAGACCGATCAATCAGAATATTTGGAGCGCCGCTCCGGCTGTCAGGGGCTCGATTTTCGGGGGTAGTATTGGAGAAAGCTATCAAGCGGGTGCTGGTCGAGAACGGCTTCGACCCTGAGGAGAAAATGTTCGATGAGACCCTCACGCTACGCGAGAAGGAAATCCGCCGCCGGGTGGATACCGACCAACTCGCCAAACTAGAAGTGACCCATAGCGGAGGTGTCAAGGACGTAATTGAGGAGAAAACCTGGCGAACATCCACAAACAGCAACCCCTTCCTCACTCCCGTACCAGATCCCACGCCAAGTCCAGACACGCCCAAAACACAGCCCCGCGAACCTGGCTGTCACGGCATAGTGGTCGCAGTCTACAAGCACGCCGTAGGCGTACCGAAACTATTTCACACAAACGACCCCATGGATCGCAAAACCAAAATCTGGCAGGCCCTCCGAGCAACCTCTGCAGCCCCAACCTTTTTCGACGAGATCACGTTCGGCACACCCAAGATCACCTACATTGACGGCGGTCTCGGCTATAACTCCCCGTGTGCCGAGATCGATTTCGAGGCCAAGACGCGCTGGCCTGGTCGGGAGATTGGTGTAATCGTCAGCATCGGTACAGGTTTACAAACCACCCCGGCTATAAGGCGTGGATTGCGCTGGCTACCCTTCGGCCTCCAGCGCGAATTGTCGCTCGCGGGTGCGCTCGTGGCGATGGCGACCAGTACGGAGAGAGTTGATAATGAGGTGCAGAGGATGTATAGAGATGGGCGGACGGAATATTACCGCTGGGATGTTGATTCGGGTCTTGGAGAGATTTCTCTGGAACAATGGATGAAGGAAGACGAGATGGGGAGTGTTACGAGACGATACCTGGACGACCCTGATCAGGTTATACGCAAGCAAGTGTTGGCTAGAACAATCGTGGGAATTTCGTCTGAGAGGAGAGTTGTTGAGTGCTCCGCCGGGAGGTTCGCTATCGCCCCAATACCCATGGGGGAGAAGGCAGCTAGTTGGTCATTGGAAAACATCATCCTCCCAGATGTGCCCGGAAACAGCCGCGCAGGTCCAACGCCTGTCCTGGAGGACCTAGACCACGACGGCACCCGCGCCGAGTCACAAATCCTATCCTGCAACCATGCCCTCGCTTCGTCAGTAGACCTCCGAACACTAATTTCCGGCGTGCCCACTGGCCGCTACAAGATCCGCTATATCCTCCGCTCTTCAATGCCGACATCCTCATCATCCCCCCTCCGCCCTCCAGACAACTTAGTCCTCTCAAGCGGGAAACCATATGATGCAAAAACGTTCACGAATCGCTTTGTCGATAGGTACATTTCCCCAGACGCGGTTCCAGTGCTGCTGTACCCAGACGCAGTGAGGGTTAGGGTTACCGCCGAGCAATGGGCTGTGGGGGACCAACAGAATAGTAATGGTGGGTGGTTTGTGGTTTCTGGGGACGTGGAGGTGGAGGTTGTTAGTGGGTGTGTTGGGGTTGTGGTTAGTTGTTTGGGAAGGGGTGGGAGGGATGGAGAAGCGGATGATGGGCAGATTTGCGGTGGGTGGGGGTTCGGGGGTGTGAGGTTGGTGCCGATCTAGAAGACTCTCGTTTGCGGCGGCGATAGTGGGGAATATTTGGATGAGTTATGTTGCATAGCGCACGTATTTATGGACCGGCGGCTTTCTCCAGCTTTCTGTTTTGTTCTCTCTTTCTTCCTCTGATAAGTTAAATTAGCGCGGCGTTTAGTTTACTAAAGTATTACCCGATGGTTATGCATCGCTTCGTTACTTCTGCGTTAATTATACATGAATAAAATAGGATACTATAGCCACTATATTTTATTTCGACTATCTATTTGTACCCCCGTAATTAACCTTCTTGTAGAAACTATCAAATGCAGGTACCTATTGCACAATATTAATATATTGACCCCCCCTGGGGCTAAGATCTTTGTCAGCTCACACCACCACTACACCACCCAATTATTAGATCTTATAAACCCTTTATATAACTAGACTAGAGGGTCGTGCAAAGTGTCGAAGCGGTGATGTTTGGCCTCTAATTATTTACCAGTATTGACAATACTTGAACCTTTAAGCCCGATTCCACCCTAGGGCTAGATGCGTGAAAGCTCCGCAGTATCTCGAATGATGTTTGGAAGATGCGGTTGTCCGTCGGGTAAAGAGCTTTACCAAATCTGCATTATTCCGGTGTAATATGAGGTCACTTTTTACCTACTCAGGTCTAGCGGTACCTGATGCACTAATAGTCTTGTTGGGATTACGGGTAAGATGATGTACTCGAGTACAAGTATGGTAGCCGGGGGAGGGGGGGGGTAAGCATAAGTCGGGCGCACTTCCGGAACCTTAAGGGCAGCTGCGTGGACACTAGAACAAATTAGGAAACTTGAGTGATATCTCATGATCACAATAGGTGGGGACGGAAGTCTGGTGGTGTTGCTCTCCTGTGAGCAGGGCCGATAGCCTGTAGTAGCACCGGTTTTCTTTTACTACTATCATACTTGCATTGGTGATTTATGGCCCATCTGGATTACTCGTATGGGGCTGTTTTGCTGGTACCGGTGTTACGCCCCAACAAGGCGCCGTGGAGACGGTAGGGGTGAACTAGAGGACAGAAGGAAAATTAATTTCGTGATTGCCGGTAGCATAGGGGGGTAGTTACCTCGACTAAGAAATAGGCTTCTGGCGTGTTAGGCCTAAAAATACCAGTGCGCCTGGCTTGTCCTTGTACCCTAGTGCTCGTATCATGAGTTAGGATAACTCGAATTGCGCTGGGCGGTACTCAAGGCTTAAAAAGAGTTATGGAACGGTTATTTAAGGTTAACCAGCCAAATATATCCTTGTCTGTTCCGGTGAATGGACCCCTACCCTTGTACTGGTACATGCCCTTTCGGCTTTCGGTGGGAATGTGGGAAAGTCGGATATACGTAGCTGAGGCTGTAAAATGCGGATAAGAGCTACGTATCTTGAGGCTCTCTAGTGAGTATCTGTGTTCCCTGTGTGACCCCGCAGCAACATACCTCCGAGCGGATTTTAGCGAGAGCTACCGGTTGGTCTGATAGGTTTGTCATACCCATGGTAAGCCGCTGCGGTACCGTAGGACGAAAGTCCCGGTGAAACAGGGTTTCGCTTTGTTCCGCGCAGGCGACCAATTACGTAATACCTCTCGCCCCCCGCCTTGTAACTTAGACGCACAGTACTCTAGGTACCAGTACTCTCCGTCAGAGTAGGATTTCGTTTCACCGATACTTTTGTCTGGTGACTGTATCTTTGGCAGAAATGCTGATTTGGCATGATAGCTCTGTGCTCTTAGAGTTGGTGTCACAACTTGCTGGGAGGTGACGGTGTTTCGCGTTGAGCTACCTGTATGCTCACCAGCCTTGCGTCGCGTCATTGAGCTTTCCGGGCTATCCTAGCTCGTGCTATGCGATGGCATTGTGGGGTGGTAACATCGGGTATGGTGGTTACTGTGGGATATTCTGCTAGCAGGTCAGCTGGTTTATCGTGTTGGTGCTCTCCCAGATCTTCTAGATCTTCTAGGATCGGGGGCAGGGCATTAACTGGTAGTTAAGGGATGTGGATTAAGTTCAGCTGGAACAGTAAAGGAGTTTTGCAGGTGGTTAGAAGGAATAGCCGACATGGTATGCTGTTGTATGATTGACCAATTTGTACTGTATTTCCGCGGGGAGCGGTGAAATGGTCAACTGATGTTACCGGTAACATAGAGTAGTCTGAATCCCCAGGGCGTGGAAAGAAGAATGGAAGGAAGATGACAGGAAGTATTTGATAATTCTTTTCCTGGGTTACCACCTACAGTTCCATGGTTAGATCGAGACTATGCTTGATAAGAAGTTTTAGCACTTTTGTCTGGCTAGGAATTAAGCTGAGTCCGAACTACCTAACTAATGAGCGGTGTTCGACCATACGCGTCTGTATATTCGGCGGGCTGGACGTGTTCCCCGTAGAGTCTAGGGGTAGTAGGTTTTGCGATATCGATATCTCCACGACTGGCGAGACCCGGTAGCTAGCCTAGGCTAGCTAGGTTCAAAGTTTCGATCTGCGAAGCCTGGATCGGGAGCTATTGGGTGTGCGGGTAGCAGCGGGATCCGTAATATAATTTATCTTTTCTTCGCTGGTGTTTAGGTATGGAGCCTTGCTCTGCAGCGAAGCGGGGAGAATGGTAGCCTGTGGGATCCCGAGAGGAGATACGGCAGGGGATGCGCTGGTACTTGTATTATGCATTAGTGATGTGAGGGGGTGTGCGAACCGGTGGATCATGAGGTCAGGATGGCAGGTGCACCGTAGTTAGGTTTACATGCTTGGCTTCTGAGAGGGATGTGTGCGATTAAATATTGTATCCCGTAGAGGAGTGTACCGTGGTTGAGAATCAAAGCGAGCATGGAGCATCACTCGGCCCCACGACCGATCTCTAGTACCGAGCCACCCACCCAAAAGGACCCGCCCCGACATTTATGACACCGGTAGGTAGGGGGTAGACGGCACCTGGAAACGGAACACATGGCCGGAAGCGTCGAAGCTTCTCTCTAAAACTGTACCTGGTCGAGTATGAAATTAGCTTGGACGCAGAACGTGATTACCGCCGGGATGTAGGCAAGATATTAGAAACCATCTCAACTTAACACTTTCTATAAACGTTCGTTCCAAAAGAAAAAAAGTAGCAAATAGGGTAATATGCCTACTCAGGTGCCATACTCCAAGGGTTGCCTCTCTCAAAACAGCACTTCCGTTGTCGTTGGATTTAGAACTGTGCTGGGTGATAAAATAGGCTATGGTGATGATAGACTATCCTCCTACCATACAGTGCGGGCGAGTTGCGCGGGTGGAGGGCTCAATCGACTGGCGGTGAATAGGTAAGATTTGGCAGAGCAGAAGATGGGAGTTGGAGGCGTGATAAGCGACGTGCGGTCTGTGTGTGTTTGTGTGTTCGCGCAGTGCTCCCTACGTGGAGTGGTAGGTCACCACTTTCGTAGATTGCCGTAACCTCACCGTCGCATCCCACAGGACCTGGCCAGGAGTGCGGAGAACAATTGAGTATTTGAGATACCATATCTCCGCCGCGGATATGACCATCGTAGCGGAATCGATAATATATTCTTTTTTCTCCTCAATATACAGCGCATGCGTTATATTATGCCTCAGAAAAATCATACACCGGAGAACCCAAAACCACCTCGTCAGGAAATTTAACAAATGAAAGAGCAATATTAACGAACGTCTCTTTTTTTCTTTCCTTTTTTTCCTCTGAACAAAAAAGGAAGTTGTGAAAAAAAGTGAAGGAAAATAAATAAATAAAATAACCACGACGCCGCTCCGATGAAACCTTATAATACAATAATTTTTTTATAGAAGCTTCCTTCCTTTTTTTCCTCAATTTAGGCGTGCGGGGAGGGGGGTTTAAGTGATAACACAGCAAAACGGGTCCCCCACGACTTCCCTATGATAGGTATCGCGATATCCGTAACGTCTACCCTGGCGCGCTTGGGGGTCGTAGCCGCGGATGTACCGACTGTGCCATCACTCCGTTAGAAATCTCGGATGCGGAGGGGGGTAATTTGTGGAGGGACAAACTTTTGATTATTAACTGGAACAACGTATCTCTGCTCATGATAGCTATTCCTCCCCGTGTAGGGGCCCACGTCGTACGCCCTGCTATCCCTGTGGTACAGTGTTCCCTGACCGTTGTATCGCCCGGCAAGGTTATTGTGATACATGGCGTTCTGATTGCCGTAGTATCTTGTCGTCCGGCCATTCTGGTGATATACTACCGGCGCCCGCTGGTACATTGATTGGCGATGGTACATTGTTGCCCCTGGTTGTTGATTGTGGTACATTGTGCCTCCTGATCCATATCGCACTCCTGCTCGCGGTTTGTTCTGATGGACTAATGCGTAGCTATCGGGGATGTTTCTGCTGTGGCGGTAGCTGTTTGCGGGGACAATTGCTCTATCACCGGCGTGATACATCTTGAACCTTGTTTTTCCTTTCTTTCTTCCTTTCTTTCCCTTTTTTCTATTCGCGCGCGCAAGGTTTTCGAGCAAGCTTTCGGTTGGGTGAATTGAGAATAATAGGAGCCTTTCTGATCTTGTTTTAAAGTGGTAGAGGGAAATGTATCTGATCTGGTCTGGTCGAGGCTCAGATACTTATACTCTCAGCCTTCTTTTCGATTTTTGCCCGTCGGGAGGGGGGGAGCCAAAACGAGGCTACAATATCATCGATCTTTCTCTCACCCCCTTCCCCTCGTCACTCCTCACATAAGTTTGCTTCCCCTTCCCTGCAACGTTTCGTTGGCAACATATTTTCCCTCCATTTCTTGCCTTGAATTGGATGTTCTTGGCATATTCTCCAGAGATCAAGTTTGGTAGGATCATGAAAAAGGACCATCAATCGCTCTTCACCATGTTGCACATGCATCTGTTCAAAGCGTTACCTCCAACCCTCTTCCCCCCCGTGGCCTTTGACACGGCTCACGCATGCATTGAATCAAGTATGGTCGTGAAAAATACCCGTTGGTCGGTCATGGAATAACACGTTAACATGCTTCGACGAAAAAAAGAGAGTTCAACATGAACGCTTCCCACTGGAGGCAGGTACAGTACGGCGCATGCCTGTGCTGTACGAGTACCGGTACTTCAGACTTAAGGTGCCCTAGGATAAAATGGCCAAAGGACTGGTCTGAAACGGAATTATTATTTCAACGAATCGGAGCGAACCCTAACCCTGACCAATCGGAAGGTAGTACAGTACTTTGCTGCGTCACCTCTTGAAATGCTGCATGCCAATAGGGCAAGGCTCACGGAGGTGTGGAGAAAAGAGAGGCCGGGGAGAGACTGAGACTGATTAGGCGATGGGCAGATTCTGAGCCTGCAACTGAGTGGTTGCGGTAAGCGACATTTTTGCAACCTTATCAATAATGATGGACATCTGCATGGAACCTCACTCGGCGGCTGCAAAGCCGCCGCACCCCCCATCGTTGTTTTTTGCTAATAGAAGCTCAATTAGGAAGCGCGGATTTGGAGGTGCTGTTAGCAAAATGGCGCTAACCGGGAACCAGATGCTCCATCGCCCACGTCAATTAAAGTCAAATTAATCGTAATTGATCCGGCCCTGAAACCGAGGTTTCTCCGCTGCTTCGGTTGAAAATTACCCTCAATTTTGGCGTGATTTACCAGAGCCAAAGGAACCCGGAGCAGAGAGAAAATGTGATATAAATAGGTACGGCCAACCTTGGTCGCACTCCATACACTGCAGGAGCCCGATAGTGATCCGGGGATCAAGGATCCTATTTCTAGTCATGTTATTGGCGAATTAGCTTTTCTTCAAGGTGAGACGTCATGCGGCAGGAGAGAGGGGTGGTAGGTGGTAAAAGCCGGGAGTCGGGCTAACCAAATCCACTCAGAAATTGCCCCGCTACCTTATGCTAGTATCATAGGGTGCAAATCTTGATGCCCTCAGCCCCCACTTCCCATACAGAGCAAAAATCCAGGCAGATTGGCTTATCTATTTGGAATTATAGAAAGCAAAGAGCAATCAGATATCGAGATATGGTATTTGCTGTTAGGATAGGCGTAAAGTCCTGGGTAATCGTTATCGCTAATAGCCTTGGGATTTGTACCCCCGAGCGGATCGCAATAGAAAGGCGTGGCCCAGGAGTGGGTTCTGGCGATTACCCAACTGTCCGCAAGTCGGTGGCTAGTAGGAGAGTGGGCGAGGGTCTACGAGAACACCCTTCTCCCTTTTAGATATTAGAGCACTGGTCTGGGAGGACGAACTGTTCATAAAATGCCAGGGAATATGTTGCACAAGGATATATGAATTCATTCCCTTCGCTGGTCCAAACATTTCCGGGCCAATGAGTCTCCATCACTTCAGTAAACACCGCATTATGAGTAATGAAGATTTCCGACATGAAAAATTTGCACTTGCAGTTAGTAATATATTCGAAACTCTAGCTATCAGCGAGAGCTGATCCAATTTTATTTTTCCTATGAATCATGTTCAATGACCTCGGGAAATGAGATACTTTTCGTGCAAAATCGGGGATACCAAGACCCTAGGTCCACGAGCTGTATGAAGTCAAGAGACAGACGTGGGCTGTCCTGAGGGCAAAATACACCTCACTGTGAATCGAAATATCTTGAATGGAATCAGGGAGGGGTTGATATTGGTGTGAAGGGAAACAACATAGAGGAACTACTGCGGGTGAAAACGCCTGTGGGTGTTGCATCGATATCATGGTATAGTCCCTAGGCAAAAGTGCTGGTGAATTCGCATAGTTAGATGTCTCTCATTTTCGCGAACACTTCTGCATAGGGGCTGTGTGATGCGCGAAAAAACTAGAGATCAAGATGAGGAACATGCAAGTTACCATATTACCAGATGGCTAGAAAAACAAGATGTAATAGAGAAATACTATAGTACCTAAATGCTCTTGCAATCCCTCACATGCGGCAGCATTCTGTAAGGCCGGTGCTGGCTGGGAATCGGATGAGCAAGACGAAGTCTAATATATTGAAGTTTTGTAAGAGTGGTAGAGGGAGTGACGGAATGAGATGATAAAGTTCCGAGTTTAATGAAAGCATGATTGAATCTTGTGTCAAACATAAAGAGTGGGAAGCGATGAAGTCTACATTTACACAGGTTTGATACAGAGAAGAGAGAACAGTAAAGGAAAGGGGTTTAAGAAAGGGGGAAGGATAGGGGGTAAAAGATTTTCACAACGAATCCCGTAGCTTCCATAAACTCCCGCAATACTAAGGAAAACCACCAGATATTTCTGTGGGGGGGTCTTCTGGGTAAGCCATTCTCTATTGGATGTGGTAGTTAGGCGAGATCCAGTTCGATGACTTTACCTGGGCAAGGCCTTCTGTGACTGTGGGCCGGGACCCCCAATCGCGGATAGCTCCAGGGTAGTATGATACGCCAGTGGAAATGGGGTCACAAGATGTTCGGGGGAGCGACGGGGAGGTTGTCTGGATGAATTATAATTTCTGTAAAAGGAAGGCGTGGATGGATGAAGGGAATATAAAGGGGAAAGGAAGGCTCAGAATCCGCTCGCCCAACCTCAATGTTCAGGCTAATAAGGGTTGCTGTTTCGTGGATTGGATGGATTGTTAATGTGATGACTTTCCGTCAACCTTGACCCCTTTAAATACCCCGTTATCCTGAGAACTAACTACCCGGCCTAGAGGCGCAGACATTGCACAAATGTGATGGATATTTTAGTGTGCAGATATCCGTCCACTTGGGGGTCCAGTGTTTCCACATTAAGCCAGCCGCTGTTCTATTCCCTTAAGGTTTCGCGCTAGAATCCTACACAAGACGGGCACTTCACCGGACATGGGAAAGCTGGTCAGAGGTCTAGGCTGCCAAGCAGATGTCGTATGTGGGCGGCGATCCTGACTTCCAACACCTATTAAATAAGGGGCAGAGAATAGAAAAAAAAGGGGGGTATCATCGTAAATAAGAGTTTGGAAGCGATGAGGTTGAAGATTAAAGATTACAAGAAGGTTTCTTTGATGATTGAGATATATATCATAATAGAAGTGCGGGAGGAGGAGGATAGATGCTGGAGGAAACTAAAAATAATGAGTTCGGACTCGAGGAAAGAATCCTAGACGCTGAAGAGCAAACGGAGGTGGAGGATACGAGAAGGAAACTGTGGAGGAGAGCCGATTAACTGGAGGAGTACAAAGATGTATTAGGGAGGGGTACCGTGCAGGCCGGGAGTATCAAGGCATAGAGACCTTTTTGAAGTGACGTTCTGAAGTGACGTTCGGGTGGCCTAAATTATTCGGCTAAGAACCGCTTGGATAGCGCCTTGGAGCATGTTAGTTTGGGAATGGGGTCCTTCTCTTCCATTGCCAACTTCACAACTCTCCTGCCGATTCTATAAAGCTGCGGAAAGAGCAGTTTAACAGCTTAGGTCTGTAACTTAGTGTCTAGACTGGCATCCCTCCGCCCATTGGTGTCTTGGTAATCCCTGTAAACTAATTTTCGGTAGTCTACCAAAGTGGGATGGAACAATTGTCTGTAATGCCGGGATTAACGCCGCTCCGGCATAATAGCTTCTCGACAGATCCTTGGGCCTCCAGGGTCGTGTTTCGCTTGATCTCCCCGGCCTATCGGGATTGGCATCGTCCCATTCCAATAATATCTTCGCAGTTCCCTTATGACCATACCCAGTAACCAATTAGCGCGGTGTCTGGCCATAGCCGGGGCTAACACCCTCCGTCCCAACAGCATCTTCACAACTCCCTCACTCCATACACGGTAGCCCACATGAGAGCTCTTAGGCCATATCTAGTATCCTCTAGGCCAACATCGTGCCATGTAACATCATTTTCACAACTCTCCCATGCCCGCTCTTGGCGGTGCGCATTAACGCTGTCCTACCTCCGACGTTAGTCGCGCCGTGGTCATACTCCTTGATGTCCAATAAGGTAACCTCCATGTCCCCGAGAAATGTCACGTCGTGGGGCCCTGTAAATCCCCTTGGAATAACCCCCTATAGAAACGCTCGCTCCAACGGCCTGCTTCGTGCAAAATCATATGCCGGTGTGGGTGCCACCACGCTTCCAGTGCTTTCTCTTCTAATATGTGTCTCCTAGTGACGGGGAGCGTATTTGAGAAAGGGAGTGTGGACGGTGCAGATATAGCGAAGGATTTCTTTCGCACTGAGAATTGAGGTATCATAGGCTAAAATAGCCTTGGCAATCATCGGGTATGCCTTCTGGGCAGGAGGTGTGGGGTTTGTGTGATGGTCGCGGAGAGGGAAACGCGCGGGACGGACCGCCGATAGCGGCGATTTAACTGTGGTCGATCTAGGAGAGTAACTTAGTATCATAAGTCAATGTTTGTATGGAAGGGGAATTGCCGACGTTCGGGTTTGTGGTCTCGATTTCTGCCCCCGGAGCGCGGTACAGCCTGTTCGACTAATGGCCTTTCCAAATAAGGTAGGATATCCATATGGGACAACTTACGGGTACATAGTCCTCTTTACGCCTTCGTTCCTTCGAGTATCGCGGTGTGTGCGTCGCTAGCACCTTGGCCCTTCGCCACGTTGTTGAGCCTTTTCCTTCCTTAGGCGATCGCCGCCCCTTCCAGAATTGCCCCGACGTGGAGCGAAACGAGCGAGAAGCAGGGCGGACGAGCACTCGCGGGGCCGAGTTGAAGCCAGATATCAGGAACAGGAATCGATCAACGAGCCAATTAGGTGGTAGGATTCCCAATTTATTCGCCCTCCGCAGCCAATTTTCATCGAACTCTCACTAATGGTTCCTAAAGCTGTCTGTGAAAGTTGGAGACAATATAGTCATTTGATTTGTCTAATGGTATAAGTTCCACGCCCTCATTGCAAACGGGAGCATGGACCACTATGAGCATGTTCGATAAATATATTGAGCAGAAAGGCTTGAACACACCTCCGACAAGACCCAACGGCACAAGATCGGAACCCTCTCTTCAATAAAACAGAAATCAGCCGCGCTCACCCAAGTAATTGACAATAGCGGTAATGGCTCATAAGAAAACCTCTATGAACAGATGGTGCTACCGACCAACATAGAGCAAGCCAAATCGGCTTAAGAACTAACGGGAAAATCCTGAACTTCCTTCTTATCGTAGGAGTCACCTTGAGCCCCCGTAATCTTCACACCCGCATCGTCACCAGAACTTTCAAGACTGACACTCAGACTCTCGGAACACGCATCACGACTCCCCTGATCCCTCACCATAGAGCCCCCCCCCGCCAGGAGCATCTCCGACAGGTATTTTTGGACGAGATAGAGGACGAACTAACATATATTAGTGCTGCATGGAGAGTATTTTATGCAAAGTATACTAACCAAACTAACCCCGCCAAAGAGAAGCCTGATCTTCCACATGGTATCTCTAATCCCGGCATCTATTTCTGCTTGAGCCCGGGTAAGTGCAGCTCGAAGCTCCTGGTTTGAATTGTGAATCTTCTCAGCCATGGCGTCATGTGCGGTCTGCATCTCTGCATTCATGGTTCCAAACCCATGTTGGAGAGTGGTTGTAAGATGGCCGATGCTGGGATTTGTCTCACTCTGGAAATCAATCGGGTCCTTTTAAATTGTTAGCTTACCCCTAAAAGCTCGGCAAATGCAAACCATACCGTGACGTTGGTTGAGATATGATCGTTGAGGTGAGAATTGAGGTAATCTAGACAGAACTATTTTAAATGGTAATTAGATGAAAGTTCCATTAGAATTCATTGGATAACTCACCGAACCATTCTTCTCCGAGCTGCCTGGTGGCTTGACTTCAGTATACCTGCTGCCCATTTCTTCTATTTCCTGTGGGTCGAAATCAAAAGAACTTTGATCCTCCAGGAACAAGGATCTCTTAAAATATGGTCGATGTATTTTGAGAGAAGTCCGACGGACACTTTGTTTTGAAATTAGTAGACGCAGCATGGTAATTGGGTGATGATTTTAAGGTGAATTTTGAGTTCTCGTCAAGCTGTAGTTTGTTGCTGTGGTAGGGGAGGTAGTGGGAGAAGTGGTGGTAGAGGCGGTGGTGGGGTAGTGGTGGAGGTGGTGGTGGAGGTCCGGATAAGCAAACTCTACATTTGTAACTGCCCGGACCATACCAGAGAATTCCAGATTACAGTTGCACCCCATTTTCCCGGAAAGTTTCTCACGATTTGTGTGAGCTACATATAAATACACCTCAGTTTCCCGGATTGTGAGGGTTTCCAGATCGGGTGAAAATCAGATATCCTCAACCCCTGTGCATATAGAAACTATATTCAGTGTCCCGGATTTTCTCTCAATCCTATACTGAAATATCACATCACAACTGCCCAATGTAAGCAACTTGAACAAAGTTTATTTATTAGCGGTGTTAGACCAAGAATCTGTGGTGATTTCCGCTTTTGCTTCTGTATGCAAGTCTGGCCAGTGGCATTAGGTAGGATCTGAGTTGATAATTTGACTTGATTATTTGTGATAAAATACTTCTATTCAAGTTTGGTATTACGGAGTTTCTTAAATTTTCTCTATCCACTGATCTCCCTGCCCATTTGTTACTCTACTCCTATCTCAACCTTATGTGGGATAGCTGGAGGTCATACCTAAACAATTATCATTCGCTTTTCAGTTTTTTTCAAACTCAGTTTTTATCAACTATTTCACTCTCATGGATGTTTCACTGTCCCGGATAGTCAACTCCTCATTTTGGCCATTCAGGACAACGGGTTGCGACTGTAGGTTCTAATAGCCATCCTAGAATGGGTGGAAAGTCTTGGCAAGTCTTGGCACGATAAGAGTACAAATAAGGACGATGCTGGAGAAATGCTCAAGCCACTTCAACCACAACTACATTTTTTTTTCTTTCACAATACAGCGAATTCTCCATCCACAGCCATCCCATATTTCAATAAGCATGCTTCGTCTTTTTCTAAAACGCAGGGTTCACATAACTCGTCCTCAAAATACCTCTCCACCACTTGGGCGTGCGTATTTAACGGGAGTCAGTGGTAGTCCATCTCAGCCGGAGGAGGATGCCAGGGCCGAATGTCTCGCTCCACCTGAACTTGAGGTAGATGCCAGGGCCGAAAGCCCCGCTCCACCTAAACATAAGGTGGATGCCCGGGCTGTAAGCCCCACTGTCCACAAACCTAAGGAGCAGATGAGTAATCGTCATGAGGATTACTTGGTATGTTCCTCAATTCATGATGATTGAAATTGTATCTAATAAGAATTTAAAATAGTGGACCCGTGTGGAATCTCTCGACACTCGTTTGGGGGATCGTATGTCAACCATGGTCAAGGTATAGTTTTCATTGGTTGAGTTTGTGGGGCAAGCTAACGATGTAAAAGGACCTCGGAGATTTCAAAGGTGAAACCAATAAGCGAATTGGGGATATTGCAACCACGGTTGAAAGAGGTTTTGGTAACCTCCGGACAGCGATGCAAGTTGCCAATGGAAACCTGATGGAGAAAATTGTCAAGTCCAACAGCGAGCTAAGAATTGCAATCGCCGATGCCCGCGGGGACTCAAACTCCCGAATCAAGTTTCTGAACTGGCAAGTCGGGATTCTCCTCACCGGGGCCTCTTTGGTTTGTATAATCTGCACACAGCACTTTTCATTCACTACTAATCTCTGTTAGTTCGTTGCGCATCTCGTCCGAAAATATCTGTCGGAGGCGCTCTTTCCAGGTGGGGGCTCTGGGCCTGGGGATATGGGAACTTCTGGCACGGGTACTAGGGGTTCTCATGATGGTCCTGGGGGTTCTCGTGTGGGTGCGGCTGTTCATGGGCCCGGTACAGCTGCCCCTGCCTCCGGCTCTGCTCTTGCCAGGCCAGCTAGTGCCCGTTAGATAGGGTTGGATATCCCCTGGCAAGGGTGTAGTGAGCGGTACAGTGGTTAGCGGTCTGAACTGAGCCCCGGTAGTACTGTTTTTTAGGCAATAGATTGATTGATACAACTTGTTCTCCTCATGCATATTGTGACAAAACTAATCTGAAAGAGGAGTACATAACAATATGATTGCCATATAATTCTCCACATGCAATAATTCAAAATGTACCCAGCAGCTGCACTCCCTTGCTTTTCTCAACCAATATCAGATATAGTGAAACCTTCCTTCCATTCGTACCTGAATAAACCATTTGTGTCTCTTCGCGAAGCCCCTTCTCACCCCTCTGTAGTCATTAAATAAGTAGCGAGGGCTCTCACTCCAATTCCCCATTCCTCATTCCTCACCAAACAACACGATGAAGTCACTTTCAACCCTTCTCATAGCGACCTTTGCTAGTACGGCTTTCTCCTCCCATAAATATCAAACGTCCAAAAACCATCTCCATGCTCGCTCTCCGGGTGTCCTCCCAGAGTAACAATAAGCCCCCCCGCCCCAACTTCCCCACCAAAGCTAACACCTCTATCTAGTAACAACGACCCCGACACCTCCGCCCTCGGCGAGCAACTGGCTGCTTCAGGATAGCTCCTGTGACCCCAGCGACGATCTGCTGTTGTTTGGAAAGGAAGTCGCAGTTGAAGCTTGCCATGGCACTAGTTTCCTCCTTTGTCTGATCGCACAGGCTGCTGATCACCAACGACCTAAGTTACTACAGTTTTTCTAGCCGTCATCTCTATTCTCTTCTCCCAATGAATCCAGCCTCTTAAGTCAAATATTTCTTGCCACTTCCTAGTTCCCAGAGCAAAAATACGTTAGGTTTCCACTGTAGTGATATCATATCTCGCGACAAGTTGGGCAGAGAGCAAGGAGGGAGGAAGTCGCTACCTGGGCACCTGGTTGATAACCGATCAAGATATTAACCCCCCACTAGGCTGAGGGAATTCAGGCAAGAATCGAGGGGGAAGAGAGTAGCAGAAGGTAGGAAAAAAAAAGAAGGTGGATGGTGAGTGTCAATCACCAGCCTGAAGGAAGGGAGACAAGAAGTGGAAAGGAGTACAGAGACTAGTATTGCAATATATGTCTGGCGGTGTCGATAAGGTTATGTTCACAAGTGTTGCTGCAATCCCCATCCAAATACTCAGTTCACCATGGCTATCTAATTTCCCATTGTGAGGGATGGAGCAAGGGGTGCATTGGTTTTGAACTAGTGGATCATCTCTATCTCTTACAACATTGAGCCGATATCCGAGTCCACCCTCACCTCCCCAGGCCCCAACCTTTTATTTCCTGGTTTCCATGCACAAATCAGCAGCCAGACACTCATCTCGGCTAATAAAATCTCTCAGAAGCGCCTCTCTGTTGGCAACCAAGGCCATGTTCGCTCTTAGGGTATCTGGGCTACTGGCTGGATTATTCCACCGATTGTAGGAGATAAGGGACACTCTACTAAGACAGAACACAAGGAGCTCTAGAAAACCTGCAAGAATATGAGCAATTAGAGGGACGACAACAATCCCTATACTTCTAACTACCATATTCCCCACAACCTCCCCTCCACCAGTATTGCGCACAAGCAGTGTCTCTTAGGTGTTAATAAAAAGCAACTTGTGCTACCTTTTGAGCCGGTTCCTGAAGGTCATGGGTTCTCTAACATCGTCGAATTTCTTCCCTGGCGACAATCCAAAAATGTACAAGATCTGCCCAGGCGGTTTATAGAGGCCCCAATCCTCAATCCTCGACGAATACGACAGACTTCACGGATGGGAAATACTTAGAATTTACATCCAGATCTGTGAGAGCTTCGTCCAAAATCCTCTCAAACGTTACGAGGTCCATAATTCCGTCTTGCTGTGTGAAATTCGTTTGCTCCCCAACTGGGACTGCCTCTAGAATAGAGCCATCCGTCCCGTCCACTGTGACACGCTTCGCACCCCCTCCACCTCCAGTCATTGAAATTACAACTCCACGTCGTTCAGTGCACGATCCCCCCTCACCCCCTAACTCCACCTGCCTTTCAGGCTTCGCGTCCCTGATCCCCCATCGTCACGATGGAAGACCTCCCCCCCCTCCCCTCCTCGAGAAACTCGTCCAGAGCCCCCTCGGCGCAATCTTCTTCCCCTGAGCTCAATGAGTCCGACCTATGCATACGCGGCCTCGTCCGCGAAACCCGCCAATGGCTTAACTTCACGTCGGTCCAACTCCCCATCCTCGACGATCACCAGCTCTCCGGCCTGTCGGACGGCGAAACGATTCTCGTCCCCCTTTCCTGCTGCGCCCTCAATGCGCTCGCGTCCATGACGCGTCAGCTCGACACCATAACAACCCAACTAGGCAACATCCAGCAAGCCGTCCACACCATGCCCACATGGACTGCCCTCGAGGGCGTCCTTACCCCCATCAATGCTGCCATTCGTGACCTGTCACATAGGGTGGCAGCTCCCCCTCCCCAAGCGCCTGCCCCCACTCGGCCTCCAGTTCCTCCGACTAGTGCGACCATTCGACAAGCCCCAGCCCCCACTCGGGCCCCCATTGCCCTGCCCGGTGCACCCACACCTCTCCTCCTGAGGCCTAAAGTGCGTGCTCCCCCCTCCAACAAGGCCTCTACGTCCTCCTTCGACCCGGATATACCCAGGTACGACGTTAACACCCGGTCCTTCTACGGGGACCCCCGAGCATACGCGGACAAGTTCCCTGATTCCTGGGAAGCAAATGCGTTCCGAGAAGGGAAGTACCCCGACCCCACCACCTTCATTGACGGGAGCCTCGCCCCTGACTGCCCCAAGCCTCAACAATCCTACGCCAAGGCCGCCTCTGCTGGCGCTCCCAAAGGCAAGAAGAATAAGAGCTCCCTCACGGCCGCCAAAGTCGCGTCAGCTAGCAACAGTGTGCCTGCTACGCAGCCACCGAAGTCGCTCCCCACGGCCGAAAGAAGATTCTACGCTCCTCGTTCCTCCCCCTCCGAGCACCAACAAGCGTCCGTGATCGCAGCCACCTTCCCCGACATTGCTGCTCGTGTCCTCAGGGATGCGAACTGCATCCTCCCCCTCGCGGTCACGACCAAGGTCAACGATCGTGGGTCTGTCACCCTCCTCGTCACGGACCCTTCTACTCCCGCTGCCGCCTTCACACCCTATTTCGACGCTCTCTCCTCCCAGCTCAACAAATCTTTCCCAGTGGGCGAGTCTCCCTGGCTGCCCTTCCGCCTCGCCCCCAACGAGGCCCAGCTCGCCATCCACTCCCTCCCCATTGCCTTCCTCCCCAAAGACCCGGAGGACCTCCTCCCCTGCCTCGCGGAGTCGATCCCTAACTCCAAAAACATTCGCATCCTCGCCGCCAGGTACCTTAACCCAGACGCCCAGTCGAGGGAGGGCAAATCTGCCACCTCCGTTGTCGTCTCTGTCCACCCCGGGGACGTCCCGGCAATGGGCTCCTCCATACGCCTCTTTTCCCGCTCAAGGACGGTTGAGCGCGCCTACTCCTCTAATAGATACACGCAGTGCAAGAAATGCTGGGGCTATGGCCACGTCGCCCCTAGGTGTCCCTCCGTCGACCCTGTATGCCTGATTTGTTCCCTCAACCACACCCGTGCCATGCACCGATGCCCCAACCCTACCCTCCTGGAGGTGGCAACCTTAAGGCTACTCCTGGCTGCTGCTCTTCCTCACCACCGCGGTGCGCCAACTGCGGAGGCGCCCACACTGCGACTCACAGGGATTGTGACACCCGCCCGGCTCCGCCCACTCTCAGGCGTTCCACTGCTGCCGAAACGATTGTTCTCCCGCCACCCGCTGGCGACGCGATGGACACGGCCGTCGACGAAGACGACCTCTCACCCCCCGCTTCACCCACCCGCTCCCTCCAGTCAGCGTTCGAGATGGCTACTCCAAGAGCCAGAAGCTCAACGATTCTTCCGGCCCCAGTAGGCCCCACCCAAGGCAGCCGGTTCCTCCCTCCCGGGGAGCCCGCCAGCCCCTCACCCATGAGTAGAACCCCCTCGGGCCTGGCCCGTTAATGCAGCACGACCAATCGCATTGGGGAAGTGAGCAGGTCTCCCCTCCCCCTCCGAAGCCCTTCACACTCGTTCAACACAACTGCCTTGGGAGCTGGGATGTGTTTCTTTCACTTTTTGGGTCGTTCACGCAACTGGCCCTCCCTCCATCCATTGTTGCCCTACAGGACCCTCCGGTCTATCGGGGCAAGCTTCTCTCATTTAGTTCCTTTACTTTTTTTTCCCCTCCCCCCAGTGGTGGCTGCAAACCCCGCGTTGGCTTTTACCTTTATAATTCCTTTTTGGATACAGTTTCTCTCCTCCCCCGTTTTTTTGGAAGGGGTGATGTCATGGCTTTGGACCTCTTCACCCCTGACGGGTTTTTCAACCCCTCCACGACTGGCTTCACGATTGTCAACTCCTATAGTACAAAAGGTCGCCTCAACAATACCCGCTCTGTTCCACCGGACATTATATTTCCCGTATCCACTCTCCCCACGCTTACGCTGGGTGACCTCAATATCCACCACCCCATATCGGACCCTCTCCGGACGTTCAAAGCGGATGAGATCGCCACCTCGTCCCCGTACTTTGACAGGGCCACAGACCTGGGATTCACTCTCCTCAACACCCCGGGGGTTTTTACTCGGTTCTCCATATCCCTCGTTGGGCGCCCCGGCGTCCTCGACCTTGCCTTCGCATGCCCTCTCCTTGCCCCCTATTTTACGGAATGGTCCGACCCCCTCCCCTCCACTGGTTCCGATCATATCCCAATCCTCCTTCGCTTCGAGGCCCCCCTTTTCCGCGCGCCCCCCCCCGTTCCCAACTGGACCCTGACAGACTGGCCATCACTAGAGCCCTCGCTCAAAGGAACCCAGATCTCACCTGCCCCCCCTATCCCGACTACCAGGTCAATGGACATCTGGTTCAAGACGAACCTGGATAGGATAACAGCCCAACTGGCCCTCCACACTCCAGTCAAGCGGGTCACTTTCCGGTCGAAACCCTGGTGGTCCCCCCTCCTCTCTCAGCTCAGGAGAGCCTACAACTCCGCCCTCCACTCCTCAAAGGCAGATAGGTTTGACGTGGCGCTTCTTGCGTCAGCCAGAGCCGCAAGGACGGCCTACTTCAAAGCAAGAAAGAAACGTAAGAGGGCCCACTGGTCCGCCTTCCTGGCCACAGCAACCCCGCAGATGGTCTGGACAGCGAAGAAATTCGCTGTGGGACGACCCCCCCCCAGATTCCCGGAGCTACCTGGTACCACGTCGCCGATGGAGCTCAACACGGCCCTACTTAACCACTTCTTCCCTGGCGAGCCTGCCAGGCCCTTCGACTCCATCCTGCTCCCATTCAGAGACTGCCTGGCGCTGGCAGCCGAAGAGATTAGCAGAGCCCTAGCCAGGTCCTCACCTTCGTCAGCCCCTGGCCCCGACATGACCCCCAACTCGGTATGGAAAAGGATAAACAGGGTGGCACCCCACCTGATCCAAGGCCTTCTTGCCCCTCTGGTCGCCCATGGCTTCCACCCTGCAGCCCTCAAGTTGGCTGACGGTATTGTACTTGACAAACCGGGCAAGCCCTCCTATGACTCTCCCTCCTCCTTCCGCGTCATCGTGCTATTACAAACCTTTTCGAAAATCCTGGAGAGGATTATGAACTCGAGACTCTCATCGATGGCCCGCGTCGCAGGCCTCCTCGATCCCCACCAATGCGGCTCGCTGGCCGGCCTGTCGGCCTCCGATGCGGCCATCACACTGACCCACGAGATAAGGACCCTCCAGATGGCAGGGAGGAAAGTTTCAACGCTTTTCCTGGACATCAAGGGGGGGTTCGATAACGTGAACCCCTCATCTCTGTGCAGCATACTTAAAGAGAAGTCTGTGAGCCCATACCTCGTCTCCTGGACCAGGTCCTTCCTGACGGGCAGGACCTGCCGCCTCCGATACCAAGGGTCTCCAAAGGTGTTTGCCCCAGTCGCCGTGGGCACACCGCAAGGCTCCCCCGTCTCCCCACTTTTGTTTGTTATTTATGTTTCCCGTCTTCACTGCCTGATCCCCCAGGGGCTCACCCTCTCCTATGTCGATGACTTTGGTCTGACTGTTTCCTCCACGTCCTATAGGCGTAACATCCAATCCCTGCAGAGGCGGTACGCGATGCTGAAGGCCAGAGGGGCCCGGCTCGGCGTGGGCTTCTCCGTCCCTAAAACTGAGCTCATCCACTGGAGGACCAAAAGGGACAGAAGCCCTGTCTCCCCCGCCCCGGTGCACCTGGACGGCTCCATCTTCCCCCCTAAAAACGAGGTCCGCTGGTTGGGGTACTGGTTCACGCCCACGATCTCTACGACCCCTCACTTCACCAAAAGACTGGCCAAGGCCCAAGCGGCCTTTGTGGCGGTCAAAAGACTCTCCCCCCCAGGCATGGGCCTGCCCTCCAGGCATGGGCCTGCCCCCGTTTCTGTGCCATCGTCTGGCGTCTTCACTTTTGTTCCCAATCCTCAGCTACGGCGCAGAAACATTCGAGCCCACAGTTCATATAACACGTAAGCTTTCGGCCTTCTGGCACAAGGTCCAAAGGTGGACCACGAACTGCTTTGCGAGCACCCCTTCCGACATCCTGGCTGTAGAAGCCTGCCTCCCCCCTCTGGACCTACTCCTCGCATACAAGCGCCGCCTGGCCGGCTTGAGGGTAATCTGCTCCCCTCCTGAGATCAACCCGGCGGCAGCCAGGCTCCCGGCCTCCCTGCAAACACCATCACTGCATCAACATACCCCCGACCACAGGATCCTCTCCTGCGGTAACCCAGGGGCCAGACTGCCGCTCCCGTCGCTCAGGGCCAGACCCCCCGCTAAGAACAGGACCCACCTTCCCCTTGACGCCCTCTCCCACTCAATACTCTTCCTCCTCGGCCCCGATGGCCAAGCCCCCCTCCCGGTCACCTCCCAGCACCTGCTGGGGGAACTATACCCCGATCCTCCACCGGGCAGGGCCTATCTGCAGCTTAAACTCCTCTGCATGACGCTCCTTATGGACAAATGGGAGAGAGCCGCGCCGGACGCAGCCAGATACCCCTACCGACCCTCGTTAAAGCCCCATCCCTTTATGGGCCTCTCCAAGTTCGACGCGGGCCGCCTCCACCAGATGAGGTCTGGTAAGAGCTACCTCCGAGCCCACCCATCATGGGACGCTGACGGCCCGCCTACCTGCCCCAGCTGCGGTGAAGCCCCCGAGGACTTCGAGCACTCCATCCTCCACTGCTCGGCAAAGGTTCCTGCCAGGACCCACCACCTTCAGGGGGTCACTGAGATCGGCCCCGATGCCCCCGTCTGGTCCTCAGCCGCCCTCCTGGGCGCGCTCACCCGCTACATTAGGTCTACGGCCACGGCCTTTCCCCCGGGCATGTTTTCTCGCCCTTCTTCCTCCGCAGGTTTAGTTTCTTCCCGCTTGTCTAATGTAGTTTCCTTTGGGTACTTTATGTCGTCTCAGGAGAGCTAGGTTTATGTTGTGTTTTGTTGTTTAAACTTTCATGCTATCCGCTGGTTAAGGGAGGGTTTTCCTTGTCGTACTGTTTGTAATTTCGTGCCCGTGTGTGGGCCTGGGACCGTTACAGACCCCAGTTGAAGAGAGTTGTTCCGGATGTTTCGTTTGTTAGTTCGTTTTGGGTTTTGGGTTTTCTTTTCGCCATAGCTAGCGCTCCATGCGATTTCTTTTACCTTAAAAACTAATATATTATTTAAAAAAAAAAAAAAAAAAAAAAAAAGTCCCGTCCACTGTGACTTCATGAGTTTGGTAGTCGTAACTTGGTTTACAGTAGAGAGGATTTAGGTCGAGCCCATCGCTTCTGTTATGATCATTGCGTGATTTAGCCCAGGTTGCAAGAAACATTGTCGAGCCCTTGCACTGTGTCTTTACTAGATAGTTATATTTAAGGCCATATTTGTGGTATGACATGATATATATCATGGCCTGGGTGCCGTTGGGGTCTGGGATAGGGTCGGTATTGTATTTACATTTGTCTGTGCTAAACCTGTACAATCCTCCCACGAGAGCATTTATCTCAGAAAGGGTACATAAGAGCTCCGTTTGGTATATTCTTGTCTTGGCAGTCCAAGATTCTTTGCCCTGTGTTGAACAATCTTGATCTTCACTGTATCTTGCTAGTTTGAAGAGTATGATGATCAGTTCCTTGGTCATGAATGGATGCACCTTCTCCCCTAGCCACGTTACACCATAGCTAGTGTAGAGGAAAGAAGCGCTCAGAGCTGCCGTCTGGTCATGGATCGGGATGAGCTTTTTGAGCGGCTGGTACAAGTCCGTATATCTCGTCTCACAGGCTGAGTAGTTAAGAGGGAACTGTTTAAAGGCGTAATGAGTCAGAAAATCAGGCAAAGAGCTAATCCGGCACAGAAGACGTTCCAATGCCTACCCATTGTTAGTTAGAATATCTAAGAAAGAGTTGATATGTACCAAGAACACAAACCCTCTTCTAGCAGCATTAACCGGTACAAGAGCAATGAAGTTAAAGGGATCGTGAAGGAATATCGAGTTGCAAGCAGTTGCTCCCTCAGACTTCGATAATTGAAAATAAGGTTCCAATCACTTCATATCTAAATCAATGGCAGCCCAGCCCACACCCAGTGCGACAACTACTATCTGAGGTAGATACTGGTAACAAAATAATACACCCATTGGAAAATCCTCGGCTCTTTCCGCAAAGAATAACGCCTTCCCTTGAATACTGATTTTATTGATATCTATCTATAATCTATAAGCAGATAGTTTAAGACATTTGTCACTTTAAAGTCTTCTCACTGGCTGAGTTTCAGATTTGCTTTTTGAGGGCTAGGTATCGGCCAAATCCTAGGACTCTGATTGGTTGAAAGGTTGCGTGATAGCTCATATCTGATATCAATATTGAGAGAGTTCAATGATATCATACATGGTATCGTACTAGATCTTATTGAAAGGTCAATGATATCATACATACTAGTATATCATATCGAAAGGTCAGTGATATCATATATAGTACTCTATTTTATCAAAAGGTCAATGATAACATACAGAGTACCATATCTTATTGAAAGGTCTGAGTCAATTATATGATAAATAGTACTATATCTTATCAAAAGGGTAATGACATCATATATGGTACTATATCTTACGGAAGGGTTCATAATATGATACATAGTACTATATCATATTGAAAGGTCTGAGTTAATGATATCATACATCAGCAAAAACGCCTTTTTCACCGGACGGACAGAGCCCGCTTCTGGACGAATAGCGTCCGCTCTTTGCGTCTGGTCCTCCCGAATCTCCCGTGCCTTCTTTGTCTTTTATCTCTTGCATATGGTGCACCCGGACGTCCCACTTTCCATCCACAGCATCCGACGCGCTAGTTGGAGCCCCACCCCCTCTTAGGGCCTCCCACTGGTATCCGCCCCCTTAGGCTTCGTTACGGGGCCCCGTTTCCGAGGAGCGGGGACAAAATAACATAGGTTATTCTGATTAACTGGTCGAAAAGATCATCTAAATCGGACAAGAACTGACTGAGATAGAGCTCTTCGAAGTTAGACAACTTCACAGAGCTCTATCTCACTCAGTTTGGGTCCGATTTTGACGATTCTTTTTTTAATATGCAGTTAATAACCTGCTCTTGGCGCCCCGTTTGTCAGAAACGGGGCCGTAACAAACACTACCGCCCCCTTAACCTCTCGTCTACTGGCCTCCTGCCGACTCCTTGCGGTAGCGTGCGTCCGGCGGCCATCTCTGCTACCCTCCCACCTCTGGTGACCTAGATCTCTCCGCTTCCATCAGCTTCTGTCCGCTCCCATCCTACGTCGCTTTTTTCTTAATCTGCACCCTACAGTCACTTCCATAATTCCCTTACTGTTCACAAGACGCCCGGTGTGGCCGGCATGCAGACCTCCTACTTTGGTTGGCTGCACTCCCTGCAGGAGAGCATAGTTTCGCATTAATTATCGGCAGAACTCAGGCAGCAGAGTTGAAGCCGGACACTTTCTACGGGTATCTCTCCCTTAACTCGCCGGCTTCAACTTGGCCGCCTATTCAATTCAATTTATTTACAACATTCCCTTAAACGCCCACAGATCATGTAGTACTCCTGTGGCCGAGTGGAAGCCGGACACTCAATATGGGCACTGCCACCATAAGTGTATGGCTTAAACTTGGCTGTCTGTTCATACAGAACAATTCATCTTATTTAAAAAATTCCCTTCTGTGCCCGCGAATCATGTATTACTCCCGCGGCCGAGTTGTAGCCGGACACTCAATATGGGAACTGCCACCTTGAGTGCCTAGCTTCAACCCAGGCGGATATTCATGTGGAACAATTCAACCTATTTAAAACATTGCCTTAAACGCCCACTGATCGTGTAGTACTCCCCCGGCGGTGTTGAAGCTGGACACTGAATATGGGTACTGCCATCTTCAGCGTACGGCTTCAACTTGGCCGTATATTCATGCAGAACAATTCAACCTATTTAAAACATTCCCTTAAATGCCCGCGGATTGTGTAGTACTCCTGCGGCCAAGTTGAAGCAGGACACTCAATACGCGAACTGCCATCTTAACTGCTTAGTTTCAACTCAGCTGAATAAATACTGTACATAATTGGATAGAATAATTTAATATATTTCATTAAACGTCCTCAGATCCATCCTATGATTCACTATCCATTGCTTCTTACTGCTAGGAATTACCTGCACCTGTCCAATCACTGCCCCTATACTGACTATTCGCATGTCTCGACAATTGATCCGGTTGCCAACTCGAATATTTCCCCTCGGAATATGAAATCTGCCACCATTGCTCGGATTGAGTATCCGAACTAATGCCAGGCGATGGACAGCTGCAGCCTCTCTTAGAATATTTCTTATCTTGAAAGGTGCTAGCAACTGAGCCACCACGCATTCTCGTAAATCTCCATAGTTCGCTTTCACACCAGTCTGGACCCACACCCAATCGTTTCTAGAGCCACCATTGCGGAATGCCTTTGTTCCAGTATAGCGGGCCCGGTGGATCTGAAACCTGTCAGTTTCCTGAAAGTCAGGCACTCGGATTTCAAGCTGAGCAAATCCTTCTACAGGAAGTAACCCTAGTTCGACGGGGTCCGCAGGCAACCGCCCGTCATCCGCAGCTGTATGCCTGATAAAACGCAGTATCTCCTCTATCATGTTGGAATAATGGATATTGAGGGCTGTGCATAATTCGGTTAGCATGCTGGTGTTCTTCATATAGCCTTTAAGAACCTCGCAAGGTGTGCTGCAACTTGAAACAGTCAGCATTTCCATCCCACTATCTTCTCCCAGGATCACACCTTCAACTTTCGAAAGTGCTTCTATTGTGTGTAACCTTATTCCTAGGGTGTGCTGGTGGCCATAGTGCGACAAGATCTGTCGGGCGGCTTCATTCTTGTTTGACCTGCCTTAGCTATCTTTAATCTGATCCTTATATACTAGTTCACCGATCGCTGTTGAATATATCAATATGGATCCAAAACGGGTTACCTGGGATGCAAAGTGAGTCAGGTAGGGCATCTTGATGAAGTTGAAGTGGTTTTCACGCCGTATCAAATCTGCCCGCCGATTACACCTTTCAACCCTCTCTTGATCAGCCAGCTGATGGGGATTAGCGACAGTTCTATAGTGTACTTCTTTAGCACGTGGATCTCCCATTAGTTCCTGTAGCTCCCAATGCTGGCAATTTGCTTGAGCGCGGGTAGCCTTCGAGGTACGGAACTCAAGAAAAATTTCCTTTGTCTGGTGGAATGTCTGCAGGTAGCTTTCCATGTAGGAAAGTGTGGCTGATGTATGACTGCGATATTGAACCATGAGAGTGAAGTCTATCAGAGCACTAATACACTTCAAAGCGCTCTTGAAATCCTGATACTGAGAACTGTCTGGATTTCACAATGCGGACGCCAATACGGCTGAAATACAATGGCTGCGATTGCGTATCTCCATTCCCTGCCATTGTGTAATTTTGCAATAGGTCTTTTTCGGTACGCTGAATCCGGGGTAAGGCGGAATTGCTTTCCAAGCATTGTCGAGCGCCTGCTGCCATTTCTGCTTTTTCAGGAATCCTTCCACCCATTCCATCATATGTTTGAATAAGCCAAGGTAGATGTTGTGTAAGAGGTCCAGCTTGTGTAGGTCTGCGGGGCTTACTCGGTCAAGTCCGGTGAATACATTGTTTCCTATTTTCCCGCCCAACTGCTGAAAGTATTCTGCAATGCCAGCCGCTTCTGCCGCCTCATGCCTCAAGGCTTTCTCTCTATATAGCATATAGTTGCCGGTGTCATACATCCGCCGCTGATCCCCACCGAGATCCTCGCACGGAACCTTCCACTTTGGGCATAACTTGCTGCCTATTCCTTGGAAGGCTGCATGCTCGGCAGGATCCGCAATCCAGGCCGACAAAATGGGACAACAAAGGGGTGTTTTGCTGTCTGCACATTGCATCACTGTTCCTTCTCGGGCAACCTGCTGTAATAGTGCCAGGACAAGATCGAAGACACCCTGCAGGACATCCGCGTTGGTCTGCCGCTGGGCTTTGTTGGCACGGGCTGATACGCCAGTGAACTTTGGCGGTACTAGAAGCAATGCCAGAAGCATGATTGGCATCTTGGGAGGGCTGCTTCTGGTCCTCAAATGGATATTGCCGATCGTCATATATACCAGTCAGGCTTTCTTATCTCCAGAGAAATTGGTAAGGTGCGTCTGGTCAGACAATCCGATAATGGGCACCACTGTGGACCCAGCGGGCAAAGCTTTCTACCAAGGAATGGAATGGGCTGTTAGCACTGGAAACACTACTCCAAGAACTTGTCAGGACCTATCTCATACCTGCATATCCCACCACCAGTCCACCGTATACATCGCTGAATATAATCGCTCCTCACTTGAATGAGATTCTCGAATTGGTATGTAAACCATATCTGAGCTATACAAAACCTGACGAATCAGGTAGCAGACACAGTCAATAATATTTCAATAATAGAAAGTTGTTGCATGTCGACCATCATCAATACTGGCTTCTGCCCACACCAAGTATTCATGAAATATGTCCAGTATGTCGAGGTGTTGTGGCAAGGTATAGGCGGACTGGAATGATCTGCTATTCATACCACCTAAACCTTCTGGAGAGTATGTGTCAATCTGCGACTTGGCTACCTTACTCCGGACAAACTAGCTCGCAAAATTAAAGTCGTTTTCAGATGAGAAAGGGCTCCAAGGGTTATCGGTCATGGCCTTGTTGAGCTCTGTATAGCCAGCAACTTCGCCGAGTGGTCTGCCCGTACCGGGAATACTTTCTTGACCCGCAGGGCGCACGGGGACCAGTGGGTGGGAACCTTCTTCCGTGTCTGAATCGTTCTGCATATGATCTTTCTCACCACTTGCTGTATGGAAATCTGGGATCTCGAGCCTGCAATCAGATTCGTAGTCTGAGTCGGTCAGGTTTTCAAGTTCATCATGAACAAATGTAGGTCCCAGGGAAGCTGCGTCCGCAATCACGCGAGGGAAAGAACGATATCAAGATGCATTGTCTGAACGTGTTTTCGTATGCAGTGGCTTGTTGATACCGTCGCCTGCAATCAGAGCACTTTGTTGTCTTTGAGGTCATTGTGTGTGGTGTTTCTCCTTCAAGTAGTCTGGCGGATGTGTAAGCGGATGGGCTGAGTGGCTGCAGCGGACTCAGTCTTTCAAAGTGAAGAGTAGGTTTCTTTCAAGGGAAAAATCAAGAAAGTTGCAAGTTTGTGTAGTCAGATGACGAACTGGTCCAGACATGCAAGCGGCCAACCGTTATTCACAGTTTAACTTGTGAAACATGTTCTTTGTTCAAAGTATGAGAGGGTCTTGGCTCATGGGTCGCGGCTCCAATGCGGCTCCGTCGCAGCTTAAAACCTTATCTGAAACCTTTTATCATTGTGGGTGGGTCACGTAACCTTTCAAGATATTCAAGTTTGTATAGGGTACAATCCTGCAAACCCCACTAAAACCATCCTCGTGCAGCCTGAATAAGTTCTCTCTTCCCCTCCTTCCATCTTCTCTCCATAATCCTTTCTCTAATCACAATCACATCCTCGATCCGCCAGGCCATCCTAACAGGACCCACAAAGCTCAGCACAACCTCTCACTCGTCCACAGTATCACCAGTGTATCCTCAGCTCATTTCAGAATACCTATCTGCGTTTCCCTAGCCAATGATCTTTTCACAGGCATTACCATCCGCAGAACTCCCTTTACCGTCCGCCTGGCCAACTCTATTTCCATTTTCTGATTTTCCACAATCCTTTATCCTCAAAAGTACCAGCATCTACTAGTGGCCATCCTCCATCCCATGACAGAGTATTTAAACCCCCTACAAAAACAGCCTCTTTCTGATCCATCAACCACCCCCCATCCCGATCACTATTACAATGGCAGCCTCAAACCTTGGTCTCACTTTCAAAAAATTGCCATCCTTTAAAAACAATAGCGATGTTACCTGGTGTAAGCACGTTTGCAGCTTCCCCCACCGACGAACCTATAGTCCGGAGTATAAAGCCTGGCGAAATGCTATAAAACGTAAGATGGAGCAAGACAGGATTCCAGGGTGGAAGCAGAGTACTGCCGCACAATGGGCGGCCATCCAGGCACATGCTCTTAGCCTCCGGCCTGTTAGCTAGAGGTCAGGACTCTGGCACACTAATAAACCCTGTGGCAAACATTTTACCGAATGCCTTGACCTTTTGCTAAAAGACAGGGCAAAAGCACATCAGGGTATCTTAAGAGATATGTTGAGAGCACCTGTTGCCGCTGTTCTAGTTGCGGACCACACTCCCACCAGAAATCATCGTAAGTTATCCCCAAGCGTCCATAATGAAGACGTACCATATATGCTAATACAGCTGCTGCAGGTCTCGCCAGTCTGCAATTTGTCCACCTCTGGATAGATTAGCCATCCGTAGTCCGCCCCAGGAGCCCACTTCCTGTCAGGATGGACAAGATCCAGTAGCAAAGTCGTGGACATGTTTACTGGATGGAGCTAACTGAGCCCACCTTTCCGAACCTGCTAGCGGGCATAGACAAAACCATGGCACCGGGTGTCGGATTTCGTATGCTTATTGGTACCACGAGACAGGGTACACGTCTGCTGCAGGACGATCCAGAGGGGCCACTGCCGCTTGCTGAAATGATCTGAATCACAAATAGCCGACTTGTCCGCATCTGGTGGTCTTTGAATCCGCCAAGCGAACTAATGGATCCGCTCTTCCATTGCCATCAAAAGAATAATACAGAGGATAGCAAACCTCCTCCCGGTGAGATCAGGTTTGCACCATGTGATAACCGGGGCATCCCGCCACACGCCTCGGATGATGGGTCAGCCGGTAGCAATGATGGACAAAGCTCAGATCGGCACCAGCCAGAGTCATCCGCTGCAGCCGCAAAGCGAACCACCTCATCAAGGACCACCAGGAGCGGCAATACCACAAAAAAGACTGCGCGAACACACCCCATCAATTGGGTGGATGTTGGCGAATCAGAGCCAGAGTCTCCTGCTAGGCAAGCTTCTGTCCCTCGTGCTAACTTGGGCACTCGTGTTTTAAGGTCTAGTAGACAAGGAGAACGGGAGACTGACCTAAAGAAAGCATCCCGGAACCCAGCCAATAACAGTGGTAAACGCAACCTGGTGGTCAGGCAAGCGGCTGATGAGCCATACCGTTCGGATTGAAGTCCGGAACCCCAGAGGAAGGTGGCCTGCAAGATTGTGGCAATCAATCCCGCCATTGAGGTTGAGCCGGACACAAGCAATAGGGAACATAATCTGAGTCGGCAACTTGCTGACAGGCCTAGTCAGACCAATAGTCCTTCTCCATTTACTCCCAATCCAGGTCACGATCATGGGTCTGCAGCCTCCGAGCTGGCAGAGGAGAGAAGGTCAGCCGCGCATCTTTTGATGCTGGCCTCAGGGGCCGAGCAGCCTGTCAACACATTGGCGACACAAGTCGATACACCTGGCAGAAGCCATTCCCCTTCTGATCCACGTACTCGCGATGTGTGTGTCGATATTCCGACAGCTGAAGAAGTCGGACGAGAATTAAGCCCACCCGCTGACCCCCTAACCGACTCGAGTGCATACTCTACACATGGTAAGTTCCGATTACGACTATCAGGTTTTTCATCCATTCTGTTGACAAGGTCTGCCGCAGTTCTGGCAGAAACGGGCGTTGGAAGTCCACTCATGTCCGTTTCTGTCCTGACTTACTAGCTCTGCGAACAAAGCGCTCCTGCCCCGACCAATCTGGCTAATGTCTAGCTAGCTGAGGGTGCAGGTCCATTTCACACAATGTAGAAGTACTAGGCCATAATGGACCCTTCAACTTTTCCTTTTGGTGTTTTCACGTTTGTTTCTAGAGTTCATTCTATTCTCGCTGTTTGCTGACTATTTCTGTTTTAGATTAGCCCGCTACATCTGGGCTACTTGCCCTGATCGGTATACTTAATTTAGACCTGCGACTGTCTGCAGATCCTGTGGGTGTTTCCTTTGGGTGTTTTTCCTTTGGAGTCTAACTTTTAGTATTTTGCGAGTTATCCTGGTATTGTTTCCCGCACATTTCTTGTTTGAATTGGCCCAGCTGTTGCTGTTCTGGGTTGCCCAAACCCAATGTAGTGTTCGCACACTTTGTTGCTCTACGGGGTCCCTCTCAGAGTTTTGCAGACCACTCCCGTTTGCCGCTAACTGTTCTCCGTTTACCAGGTCAGCTCGTAGGACCTGCTCTTGAAATATTCGCAAATCATTCTTGCTCTTATCTAGCTCTTTTTCGTTTGGTATATGTTTTCTCTGCTGGCTTTAGCGGTTTGATATTTGGACTTGTGCGGATCATTCTTGTTGTTCTCTAGCTGTTTTTCGTTCGGGGTTGCCTTTTTCATTACTATTCCTATCCTAGCTTTTCTTCCTATATCCCCTGAGTTGAGCCGTAGTGGCAGCTTTCACTTTCTGAGATTAGCGTTCGGGCCTGAGCCCTGGTCTTACCCGCATTTGTTTCTGTCCGCTTGGCAGACCTACTCAAACTAGATTAGTCTGTACATTCTGATAAACCTTTTTTCATCTGGTTCAGGTACCCCCAGTACCTAACACTGGTATTGCCGAAGTGAAATTGCAGCGCAGCCAAGTCTTCGGGTGCAAATTCCTATATCAGGTATCAAGCTGCAATTTGGACACGCGGTGTGTGCTGATGCCAGTGGACATGAAAGCGAGTGATGAACTGTGAATGTCCTTAGTTCTTAAGAAAGCTGAGCCGACCATTTCCATCTTCCAAGTTCACACCCTATATCGTGCCCATAGCTACCTACCAATAGAGGCTTCCTGACACCACCTGCACCTTAACGGCATACACTGCAATTCTCATCTATTACTATTCACCTGCATACTATGTCACAACAACAGCGGCAGCTTATGGAGGACCGAGCGCGTTCATCAAGGCAGGAAAGGCAAAGGCAAAGGGAAGTCCTTCGCAGAGGTTTCCAGGGATCTGGGTCCAGGGGCTGATTAACTATAATAACATCACCCAGTGTTGAGTCTGTTATGGCTGGGTCCGCTGTAGGTAGCAGGAGGGATGCCGTGCGGGAGCCAGCTTCTTCATGACTCCAGGTACCAGAGCCTGTCCTGTACAACCCGTATCAGGTCTTAAAGTCAGCGGATGAGAGTCTAGAATGTAATGATGGAAAATATGAGGGTAATGATGGCAGGAGTGAGGAGAGTGAGGAGAGTGAGGAGAACGAGCTAGGCCAGGATGGGGACGATATGGATCATCTATCGGCCTAGGGAGCGCATAGACTAATTGGGTGCGAGTTTCTTAGCTCTCAGCGCTCAATACTGACAATCACCCCTGGGAATACCCAGAATTCCAGCAGGAGGTTTAGTTACCCCAGACGGAGAACGTCTGCTCATGTACGAGTAAGCCAAAACGGTTTTACATCTGCCACTCCCTCCCGTTCGCCCACAGACTTGAATTCACCTCCGATGCCAGTGATAACCCCAAGTCACCCAGATCCAACTGTCCGGGAATTGGCTAGCGGAGGACAGCAAGCAAGCAGTAGGCGAAATATGGCAGCCCAGCTTGAGTGTACCATTCTGGCCAGATCCCGTAACCTGATGTAGGACTGAATGATCTTCGTCAATGCGTTTCCGGACCCAATTACCCTGACCGAAGAGGTCCGCACATGTTGGAGTGCTGCCCGGACCAAATTACGCTTTCCTGACTTTACTGATGCCACCCCACCCTCAAATGACCAGGTTAGTTACCCTTAATCAATAACCAACATCCTATTCTAGACTAAATAGAGGGGCCGCTAGTCACTAATGTGCAGATCCGGGCAAAGCACAGCGGATGCAGATCTCAGTATCTGCATACAGCAAAGAAGGCTATAACAGAACTCAATAAGCTCAATATTGAGCCTCCTACAGCCTACGCACAAAGAGTGGAATACCTACTGGTGGAGGATAGGTTCATTTGCCCGCCGGGCAGCTATGAGATATCTTTTTGACGTTTGTCGAGATTGCTTCTAATCAGAGTAAGAGTAAATCAATCTATTCCGGCAGACAGCCAATTGCTCTTAGATTCCTAGCACCCCAGATTCCTGGTGTGATATTTGCTCAATATTACTCTGGCCCGAAAAAGAATGGCATGACGGATGAGGGTTTCCTGGATAAGATCGATGGCCCATTTATCTGTCTGACAGCCACCATATTATGTCATTCACTGTGATGTTAGCGGACTGGCATCTGTATCGATAATGTGGCCTCCACAAGGGGCGCTTCTGGGGCTAAGAAAAACAATGTATACTAGCAGGTTTCGAAAGGGTCCGGATCCCCGAACGGCGCGGACATCCCGACACTTTTGAAAACAGTAAGTCCTTGAGTGGGGTGGCAGGTTAGCTAAATGATAGATAGCCCTGCCGGAATGTCAGACATGATCCTGGGGCAAAATGGCAAGAGTTTGGCAACTTCGAATAATCCCGCGTATAAGGACGACATTGGAGGCCAGAATCGCGAAGGAGCGGGGAAAGCGGGTTGAGAGGACGGCAGGATATGACAATGAGGAGGACGCATTGAGGCGCGAGTTTGGTAGTTATACGAAACTGGATGAATTGGTGGCCGGTGGCAGCCTCATGGATTCAGAAGGAGGACATGGTCCGCCCGAGCTACAGCGAGAACATGGGCCCAATCCAGGTGTACTAGTTGGTGTAGCGCAGTTCCAGTTCCAAGACCGTGGGGAAGCGGAATCACCTGTTGAAGAAACCGATCGAGAGGATAGGGAGAATGGTTTTCTCACCACTCGCTGATCGTGTATATATATGTAATTAAATTAAATTAAATTACGCGTGCTAAAATGGTCAGAAATGGTCAAACAATAGTAGTGTGCGAGTCGGTGGGCAGGAAAGGCATGAGAATGAATTGTGCAGATGGTTATAAGCCGCGCAAGTATGAGTAAGGCATCTAGCGGGCAATTGTAGGTTCGGAAGGCATGGGAATGTGTCGGGCAGATGATTATAAACTGCGCAGGCTTGGGTAAGTCGTCCAGTGGGCAGCTGTAGGTTGACAGGCACAGGAATGAGTCTAGGGGGCTGTGAGAAGCCGGGGAAGACAGTGGGAGCCCACGAGCGGACTGTAAGAGGTCGGGGAAGATTGTGGGACCCCACAAGCGGACTGTAAGAGGCCGGGAAGGCGGCGAGAGGCATGGAGTAGACAAGATAGGATGAGGAAAGCAGAGGAGAGAGCCGCACGAAAGGGCAAGAGAGGGGGGACGTCCGCCAGATATGGGAGAAGAGGGGCTGGGATCAGAGGGTGGAGGAGGAAGGGCTGAACGTATTCGGAGGCATGATGGCGGAGGAAGTAATGACGGGAAAACGTCCACCGAATACACGACAGGACTGAGGGAATCAGAGAGTGTGGAAGAAGCGGAGGTGATGTTTGTGGAGTTTCGGATGAGAAATGGATTCAGTGAGAGGTTAGTGATGGGGTTAAAGGAGAGAGGGTATCATGGAATGAGAGCTGGCGGGCGGGCGTATCGGGGGGGAGGCCGGAAGGAGAGATGTCGCGGCCGCAAGACGTCCGGAAAAGGGCAGCATGGGAATGGGAGCATTGAGAGCGAAGGGATGAAGAGGCTGGGCGGTGGGGGTAGAGTATCAGGGGGGTGGCGGCGCCAGGCGGGGTCAAATACGTCAGGAGGCAAAAGGGCCACATCCAATGCATCCGGACGCTGACTTGCCCATCCGGACGCATTGGACGCGGCCCTTTCTCTTCTTGACGGAATGAGCCTGGGCGGATGCACCCAGAATACGAGTTGATGTTATAAGCGCCTGGAACGTCCGGCATACAGGGTGAGCGGGGAGAGACAGAACAAAAGGTATTTCTTTTGCTGATGTAGCTTGATTTGCACTGGAGAGCATTTAGGTCGAGCTCATCACCTCTGTTATGATCATTGCGTGATTTGGCCCTGATTCCGACAAAGTCAGGTTCCTTGCATCCTGGCCCATCCACGTAACTATTCATAAGGCCAGTGCCATTGGACTAGAGATACATCATGGTCCTGGTCCAGTTGGGGTTTGTGATAGGGTCGATGTTGTATTCACATTTGTTTGTGCTAAAGGTGTATGATTCCCCTCCCCCACGAGCTTTTATTTCGGAAAGAGTACATGTGAGCTCCGTTTGAGATACTCGTGTCTAAGCAGTCCATGATTCTTTGCCCGTATTAACCAATCTTGGCCTTCGCCGTAGCTTCCTAGTTTGAAAGGTATGGCGATGTGTTCCTTGGTCATGAATGGATGCACCTTCTCCCCCAGCCACATTACACTATTGCTAGTGTAGAGCAAAGAACCACTACTCGTGCCAAGGTTGCTGCGCAACCCCCGGATGTTCACAGGCTCACAACCTGGGGCACTCTAAAGAGTGCCTTACAGCTCGATGCAACTTTACAGCTCAATGCAAGTTGTGGCTTAGCTAGTAATTTTATGACTCATAATACCTTTGTGACTCAGCATTGCTTTGTGACTCAGCAAAAACTTTGTGACTATGCGAAACTTTGAGGCTCAATTCAAATAATGAAAATAAAAGCTTCACTTGTTATTATCAAAGACTACCCATTTTGCAATATACGATGCCTCCAGCACCAGCTTTTGTGCTACGCAGCCAGCGGGTAGAGCCCTACGAAGATCTCGAAATACGAATTCAGGCTGCCGTTGCCTTCATCCAAGCGAGCCAAAATGAGCATTCCCCAGGAAAGCTCAATTTGCAGAGATTGCTCAGACATACGAAGTGCCAGTCACTAGACTTCGAAGACGTTTACAAGGTCGACAGTCAAAGCAAGAGCATCCATCTCAAAACCGCAAGCTTTCAGTTGACCAGGCACTTGCAGTTTGTCAATACCTTGATCGCCTCAACACAATTGGCACTAGTGCCTGAATTCAAATGGTTGCCGGTTATGCTAATGCCATTCTTCAATATGGACATATGGGGCCAGACCCAGCCCCTGTGATCGGAGATAACTGGGCTCTACGATTTCTTGAACGTCATCCAGAGTACTTCATCAAAAAGCAACAAACAATTGACACAAATCGGAAGAATGCCCATAAGCCAAATAATATCTTGGCTTGGTTCAAAAAATACCATGCTGTGTGCCAAGAGCACAATATTCAACCAGCGGATCAGTACAACTTTGATGAAACCGGTTTCCGTATTGGAATTGGTAGAGATCAGGGCATTATTACATGTGATCCAAACCGCCAAGGTTATCTCGCAAGCTCAACTAATCGTGAGCTTGTTTCCGTGTGCGAAACCATTAGTGCTGATGGGACTATCCTGCCACCAATGATTATTTTTCTTGAAGCAATCCATCAAGAGGCCTGGTATATGGCTACTAGCATCCCTGATAATTACCTCATTGCAACCTCCGAATCAGGTTACAACAATGATGATTTGACCATCAAATGGCTTGAACATTTTGAACAATTCTCCGGCGAACGACAAGTTGGAGCTTATCGACTGCTTCTCCTTGATGGATTTGGATCCCATTGTACCAAACAGTTCATCGACTATTGTGATTGTCATAACATCATCGTTTTCTGCCTACCTCCTCATTCCAGCCATCTCCTTCAACCTTTGGACGTTGTGGTATTTCAACCATATAAGCACTACCATGCTGAGGCCGTCGAGGCTGCAACCCGGATGGGTTGTGGTGACTTCAATAAGTGTGAATTTCTCGATCAGATTCATTCCATTCGCCAGCAGACCTTCAAGTCAACCACTGTTCGATCCGCCTTCCAGGCTAATAGCCTTATTCCCTACAATCCCGGTATTGTTATCTCCAAGCTTCGAGAAGCTGTAGCTCCAGCAACTATACCCCTAACTCAATTTTCCAGTACTCCTGAAGGTATTCCTCTTACAATTGCAAGTCTAAGGACTCAGGGCAATGAATTACTCAATGAGGCACAAGATATGACACCAGAATTTCAGCATCGCCTAAAACTAGTACTTCAGGGAGGCCTAGCACTTGCACAGTCAGGTGTATTAGCAATCGAACACATGGAGAATACACGTGCAGCTGAGCAACTTCGGAGTGCTAGGAGCAGGGCTCAAAGTAGGAGGCAGGTTCAGAAGGGGGGGGTTTTAGATGCGTCTGAAGCACGCCAAATGGTTAAAAGCAGGGTTGATACTGAGGTAGAACAGAAGAAAAAGGAGCTGCGTAAGGCAGAGAATGAGCAAAGAAGGGAGAACAGAGCAAAGATTCAACCTTTTCTTGATGGGATAAAGGCAAGGGGGAAAGCCAGACATAAAGCTCAGGTATACAAGGGGAAGGTATCCAGGTTAATTGTAGCTGGTATTAGGCAACAAGCAAGGTTGCAAAAATTAATATAAATTAGACTACTATTTTATATAAATTGTAAAGTTTCCTTATCGGTTCTCGGTACACTGAGAACCTGTAAGAAACCGTCCCGAGTTGTGCACTTAAAATCCTAGCCAAAGAGTGGCCTAGGCAGATTGATCAAGCGGAGGCTCCGAAAGGTTGTTAGATAAAACCTTTTACTATATCGCTAAGGTCTTGAAGTGTTTGGCGGCTTCTCACTATCGTTGCGAACTGAAGAGGTAACTATCCAACCAAGTATATTGAAACTCTGTCTGTCGAAGTCTGCTCTTTCTAAGTCCGAAAGATACAGCCTTTTAAATACATGACCGGCTTTTCCTAAAGCCTTACTCCTACGAACACAGCTCGTATCCTAAAACAACTATGATATCAAATCGATACCATCAAACAATACATAAAACATTCAAGGTATCAAACGATCCCTTGAAACAAAACTTCAAACTACCGGAGTATCAAATGATACTTCCGAAACCCAAGCAGGGACAGCCACAACCTCGTATCCCGAAACCAAACATAAAACAAACCAGGTATCAAACGATACCTCCTGCATACATAACAAGGCTACATCCACAAGGCTAGTATCCTGAAACCAAACTAATCCTAAAGAAAATCCATCAGTAACCATAGTACCTGTACCGGTTACATAAATGTTAAATAAAACATTCAAGTTAAGCTAGAAAGTTTTACTTAGTAACTAAGTTATGCTGAGTCACAAAGGTATTATGAGTCATAAAATTACTAGCTAAGCCACAACTTGCATTAAGCTGTAAAGTTGCATTGAGCTGTAAGGCACTCTTTAGAGTGCCCCAGGTTGTGAGCCTGCGAACATCCGGGGGTTGCGCAGCAACCTTGGCACGAGTAATAGCTGCCTTCTTTTTATTGAACAGGATGAGCTTTTTGAATAGTGGGAAGGAGGTCTCTATATCCTGTCTCACAGGCTGAGTAGTCAAGAGGGAACTGTTCAATGGCGTAATGACCCAGAAAATCAGGCAAAGAGCTAATCCTGCCCAGAAGATGTTCTAATCCCTATACATTGTTAGTTAGAATATCTCAAAAAGAGTTGATATATACCAAAAACACACCCTCTTCTAGCAGCATTAACCGGTACAAAAGCAATGAAGTGAAAGGAATAGTGAAGGAATATCAAGTTGCCAGAAGTTGCTCCCTCAGGCTTAGATAATTGAAAGTAAGGCCCCAATCGCTTCACATCTAAATCAACAGCAGCCCGGCCCACACCCAGTCCCACAACCACCATCTGAGGTAGATATCGGTAACAAAATACTACACCCATTGGAAAATCCTCAGTTCTTTCCGCAAAGAATAACGCCTCCTCTTCAGTGCTGATTTTATTGATATATTCTATAAATGCGATTATAGCAACCCCGGTGAGAAGGGATGTCATGAGAGTGAGCCCTTGTAAGATAAACCGCCTCCAAAGTTTGTTCCGAGCATGGCCGTTTGGGCCTGGGGCGTGGCTGGCTCTGGGTTCAGGTGAAACTATGAACTTATTAGTCAAGTGTAAAAAGGTTGTTAGTTGATTCTTACTTTGAAATTCTGAAGTATCCCCTGAAGTATATGCATGGTTGACTTGGGTTAACTGGATGAGACTGCTAGAAGACAACCCTTGTCCACCAAAACCGTAACTATGCGTCATACTAAACAACACCCCCAGCTCAGCATCTCTAGAAGATTCTAAAATTCATCGCCCAAGCCAGGCATAATCTTCTTGGTAATCCTACCTTGTGGGGTAGCCCTAAGCTTTAGATCCGGCACAGCTCTTAGGGGTAATCTCCTAAGGAACAGGTTGCCTTTAAAGTATTCTGCTTCTGCTAGCTCTCCCCCCGCAAGCACCGTAGAATCACATAAACATCGGAATTGAGTTAAAGCGAGCTAAGGTGAAACTAAAGCAGTCAAACCAACAGGACGGCACAAACAACGCCGAGTCGCCACAGTTCCAACGTATAGCAAGAAGCGATTGGGCGGGTCCAATAAAATCATCACCCGCGCGAGGTGTTTAAACACACCTTCCAGGTACTGCAGTATAGTATCTGCAGATAGGGGAGCAAGGCGTGTAATGATCACAAGCTACCAGGGTCCAAGAACTTGTATGGTTCCGGAACACTGGACTCCAGACAAAATGTGCCACAATTTGGCTGCTAAGTTACACCAAGCACAACACTCCAGCACCGCAAAAACGCAAAACAGAAATACATGCCGGGACGCCGCAGCCGCCTCCCGTAGCAAGTCGCAGCGCATATTCCTTTTGCGTTGTCTCAACTGAAGGCTGAGCTTGCAGTGTTTTCCCCTCGCGTAGCTATGAAGATAAATTCCAACGTCCTATCATAGCACAATTTTCTTCTATTTGAGTTTTTACAGTAAGTTAGCATCTGCCCCCATATTTAAATTCTACAACCTCACCCAGTAAATTCACCAAGTATGATACGATAATCATCCCGCTTTAGGTTTCTTAATTTGATTTATTTTTAAATTCAACCACCCAATATTTTCGGCCATATGAACCTCACATATTCTAGCAATTATCATATTGCACTTTGTCAATTTACTAGTTAGAGTTGGATAACTTAGAGTCAGATCATCACACTCTTAGTCTCAAAATTGGCATGGAGTCTATTCTTCCGGAACCATACCTATAATGATGATAGGCCCCATGTCGTTTTGGGGGGTTGTATCATCCAAGCGCCCTTACGCCCAGCACCCGCACACCGCCACTAACTGTTAAGCATAGGGACTAGCTCATTACCGTGAATACCTTTCTTGCTTGGGGTACGGATACCACCTTGTCAATTCAGAGATGCAACGGGCCTCCCTAGAGGCACCCCTGGACTGAGGAGCAGATAACAGTTGCCATAAACACCAAATTGGCGAAAGACCAACACCAAAGAATGAATAGAAAGAAAATTTACCCTACGGCACTAATCACTTTCCCGTCTTTTGTCCCCTGAGATCAATGCTTTTTACCCCAACTACCCGAACGATACGAAACCGACTGCATGCAGTTCAGCTTCACCGACACCTTAACCACTGTACAGTCATGCCTCAGTGTCCTGGAGCTCACTCTAACAGGATCCCCAGCTACCCCCGATGAAATTCTCCGGATTCTAAATTGTTTTGCACCATAACCCCACTCATTGTTCCTAATAATCTACCATTCCGGAAAAGAGTCCCTGGATTTTGGCCATCCGGAGCAGCGAGGCGCGACTGTACTAGTACTGTAATGGTGTTCGTCTGGGGGCCGCTTAAGGCTCTATTCATCGGAGACCACTGGGTCCTGCAGCAAGTGGGTCTGTCTCGTATCCCCTGGTTTTAAGCGCAGCGAAACGCCGCAGCGCCAGGCTTACTGCGCTCTACTCACCGGTTTCATAATAAAGGCATTTTAAACACCCCCAAGCGCGTAGCAACGCTCTCCGGCAACTGGCCCAACCCCTCCACTAATAACTTTACCACTCACATGCTTTTTCCTGAACAAAATTAACCGCCCACTAAGCAACAGGAAAATTTTCGGCCATGGCAACAACCGCACTCCCCCTCACCAACCCCACAATCATGTTAAAAAAATTAAAAAAAAAATACAAATTAAAAATGTAAATACATATCATACTAAAATAATATTTCTTTGTTAATTCTTTACTTTTTTTCCACCATTGCAATACCATTATCTGCCTCCTGCTATATACCCATTAGATAAACACACCGTCTCAGTCTTCCGCAATCACCAAGACTTATGTCTAGTGACTGTAGCTTGCTCTATAGCGAGAAGAGTCTGCTGTTTGTTTCCCGGTATGATGGCATTAACCTGATTCACTCATTCCCGCTACCCCGGTACCAACACTCGAGGAGGAAGGACCCCATAGAGTGTGATATATGATGACAAGAACCTTTTCTCAAATATTTAGTTCTATCCTGTGGATCTCAGGTGGTTATATTTAGTTAGTGTATTACTCCTTCTTCCTCTTCACTTTCATCTTCTCCCGAGTCTATACAGTAATCCTAGGTTTATTTAGGAGCCCCAGCCTACCTTGTATATCCGTTCCCTGCTTCACTGTCGTGGTATCATACCAGTGGTTGCTGAGACCAGCCTAACCTACCCGCTCGCATCGATTGGGTGCAATTCTCGACAGGGATGATTTCCCTTGAGCCCGAACAACAGAGAAAGAATCAGCTAGGCTCTAGAGCCACAATTTCCACGAGCAGTTTGTTAGAGGTCAGCTAGTTCTGCTCTGCATGCTATAGTTTCTTTTGTTATATGCAAGTGCGGAAGCACGGGAAATATGTTTCCGTTGATGGATGGATGGGAAGGAGCATAAACTGTTAAATGAACGCATGGAGGCAAAAGGAGACGAAGGAAGAACAAGAGTTGGGTATTGGATCAAAGGCGCAGGAGAGCAGGGGTCTTTGTGATGCATTTCGTTTGTTCGGAAATTGCGCAGAATGTTTCTTTCTTTTGCTTTTGGAACACGGAGGAAGGAAGGAAAGCGCTGGTATGTGGTGATCAATAGAAGGATCAGAGCTTGGTTTTGTTTTTGATATATACTTCTATCATTACCACTAGATTAGCAAGATCGAAGAGAAGACGTTGCGTGCTACCCATCCCAGCTGCTATTTCGGTGACGTATATTTGACCATTTTGAATACAGTTTGTAAAGTTTGGTTGAAGGAAGAGCCAGGGGAGTGTCCTAATTGGCAGGTAACTAAGATACTAAGATCTCGAGATGGACTGAGACACCCCTCTCTCTCCCGCCAGAGGAATCCCGACTGATATACATCCCTCATTGCCCCCCAAGTTAACGGAGGCTTTCCCCCTTGTTTATTATATAGTTTAGCCTCATTCAACAAACGGGTCCACTAAGTTACTTCATGGAACATCACTCGTCAGGGTCTTATTACCTCATGTTAGAAATGGCAGCACTTAACAAGGGACGTGCTAGTACTCTGAGATTAGGGTGGTGCGCGTATCCATTGGTGAAGGGGCGTGCAAGCTATGAAATTTTTTCTCCCACATGCCCCCCCCTCTCTATCTTTTCCTCGCTCTCAACTTTCCTCACGCCTTTCTTTTCTTAACACTCAACACAATCAATGATGAACCCGTTCACCGTTCTTCATACAAAATCTGTGTCTTCACCCGAGCCGTTCCACTCTGCTGCGCAAAGCCCTCACCGCCACTCACTCCCTCTGCGTCGATTCCTCCCAACAAACACGAGGATCAATTCTTCCCGGCAATGAGAAACTACGGGGGGAGAATTGGCTGCCTAGACCGACGCTAGATAATCTACACCGTCGTGTTGGCGGGTAGGGAGGTTACGAGGCCGGTTGGGGGACCAAGGGAGCGAGGCTTCAGTCTACCGGGGAAGATCGGGGTGAAAGAGAGCTGCTCGCCATCAAATGGGATTTCTTGAAACGCTCGTTTCCACTCTTTGATAATCGGGCCCTCAGCTTGTATCCGTATTCGGAGGCTTATCGTGCTTCTCAATCTTGATGGCATAGTGTACCTAATGGCGGATGACTTAGTACCGGTAAAGCACTGTCTCAGGACCAACACCATACTCTCAACCTCTCCCTGAGCACGTGGCTAAGCTTCCACCACCGCCGTCAATACTCATATCGTACCATGACGCTGGCAACCGAATTTGGGTATAACAGCTCGAGGACTTCATAGATTATATGAAAATGCAAGGTACTCGGAGGGCGGAATGGGGAAGCTTCTTACCGGCAACCCACGATGCCACCAGCAGACCGCCGATTCAATTCTAAGGGAGAGAAAATTCAGCACTAGGATCAAGAAAGGCTTCTCGAACAATCCGACAATATGCTACAAGAGATGGACGGGAGAGGAGACGATAGATAATCAACGCAAACATGGGGTAATAAGCGGTCTCCTAAAGTCATCACAAGGGCTAAAAGAATGGTGAAAGGAGGATACAGGAGGGAAAGAGAAGTACTAATGAGCTGGGGAGTTATGGAGGGTCTACAGGTGATGGAGGCACTATGAGCCGGGGGCATCAAGACAAGCGGATCTTTCCCATGTGTTAATCCAGGGGCCCTGAGGACTGTTGAGGAGCGCTCGGTTGTCTCCCGGCCTACTCACCTAGGAGCCAAATCCTTCCGTTCGCTAGAGACTCACAATTCCCTCGCTGTGATTCCAGAAAGTCTGGAAGGTCGCTCCTATGCCGCTAAATTCCGTCTAGTTTCGAAAAGCATTGCCCCGCTCCAATAGCACTTTGACAGCTCCCTCATTCCCGTTCGCCAGCCTGCGAGAGTGGCGCTTTGCCATCATGGCACCACATTGGAGTCGGCATCGCCCCGTCCCAACAGTAGCTTTACAACTCGCTCGTGTCCTTTCCCGGTATCCTTAGAGAGTGGCGTTCGGCTATAATACTCTCCGTCTCGGGATTAGCACCACTTCGTCCCAACAGCATCCTTGCGCCTATCTCCTCCTGAGCCTTCCTAGCCCACCCGACAAGTGTTTCACCTTACTCACCTAGCTTATCGGTGGGGACATCCTATCGCTCTGACAGCAACCCTACTGCCCCCCCCCCCTCAGGCCCTTTCTGAGCATTTCACATACACATTGTTTAGTGACTGTACTCATAATATTATACTCCAACTATGTGGACTACACGTCTCACTTCCTGATGCACCGGTATTCCAGGAAATGATTTTTCCTCACTTCCTCGCGTTGCTATTTCCATCCGTTACCGGAGAGTCTCAAAATATCACTCAAGCCTTCCCCAGAAGCCACATCCCCCCCCCTTCATTCCTCTGGCCTGCCAGACGCATGACCAATAAATAAGCTAATAAGCGATATGCGCCCTCCCCGGAAAGGTAAGAACTATGGGAAAGTAAATGATAAATACCCGGAAAGGGTGGCAATTCTCTTCTTTCACTCTCATACCTTGGGGGGTACTTGAACTATTCCCGTGGCATGCATTATTAGTCAGCCCTAGCCAACGGTAAACGCCTTTCCCTGCTACTCTCCAACAAGGAAGCACTCCTGGAACGCGGGGTAGAATGGGCGGAGGAGAGGAAAAGCCAGAAGAGCAAAAACAGGGTCAGCAAACACCCGGAGATGGGTGTTGTTGAGCTCTGGGAGCGAGGCCGGCTGCAAATGGAAGCAAATTGTTTCCAACTTCCCTGATATCTCGAGGGGGGCCCGCGCGAGTACCTTCCGCACTGAAGTCTACTTGTCGTCAGTGGAAAGCGAGGACATGCCTTATTTGCCATTGCCTTTCGTTCACCCAAAGCGGGGAGCCGAGGCCTCACCTGACCTGGCCTTCTTCACACTCTACAAACTTCGGAGATAGCAATTGTAAAGAATTTTTACGGTGCCAGAGTCGCGTATTCGATAGGACTGCGCCCCAGTATTCTCGCCGTCCCGCCCCCACCTCTACTTCAGTGGGGAGGAAATGCTCGAGTACGTCCGTGCTCGTGACCCTCGCCCCCCCCCGCTTCTGCCCTTTTAGTGATGCGACATATAGTGTCACTCCCTAGATAACTTAGCCCCCGATACACTCCTCCACAGCCCATAACCAAGCTTTCAAAGCTTAAGAACTCGGGGGAAAATAATAATACCGGCACCAACCAACGACAGCCCCAAAACTGCGCACAACCTTATGAAGGCAAAATCCAACATGGTACAAGTACAAGGATAGGAACCTATTAACCGGAGCCGACAGGGATATATTTTAGCGGGTTAACCTCGATTAACCGTTCCGTAACTTCTTTCCTGACCTTGTACAGTACCATCGCTCTACGGCACGCTTCCAATTCATCCAAGCGAACCTCCATTGGTCGCGCGGAACCACGGCACCTTTCCGAATACGAGGCTCTATGGACCGCTTGCCCCCCGCGAGAGGAAGAAAAGGTGCGCATCCAGGATCGAGTTCACGATAACTTAGCGCTCTGGTGAACATATCGCTTTGGGTTATTATTCTCGCACTTTTCTCCAGAGGATAGCGGAACCTTAATCCCGCCTAGCCGAGACATGCACAACTCCGAGTGATGGGTAGTGTACTAGTACATTCGACCCGTGCCTTTCTAATTAGTCATCTTCAAAGACGGGGAAGAAGAGAGAGAGAAAAAAATCGGGAAAGGAAAGGGCAATGGTGGAGGTCTGTCTGTCTGTCTGTCTGTCTGTCTTACCGATAACTCAAGGCGAAATGCTTTTTGCAAAGCGGGAAGGCCTCTTGTGAACTCAAATGCGGGAGGGGGGAGGGAGCAGGGTTCAGTTGGGTAACAGGGATGGGGAGGATCAGGGTCTCAGCTTCCTGATTGGGTCTGCGGGTGATGAGATGACTGGGGGGGGGGTTGATGCTGGGGAAGGTGGAGTGAAGTCATAAGGCGTTTTGCAATAACCGGTAGCACATTTTGTGGAGGGTTTGCAGATTTTTTCCTTTTTGGAGTGGTCGTCGAGTTAGTTACCTTGGGGGGAGGGATACTTTCGGGCTGAAGAATGGATGTCCACGGGTGTATCTCGAGTACCGTAGAGAAGTGAGGAATGGGCTTTTTAACAAGATTCTCTTTAGTTGATCTAAGGAATGCACTGAGATGTAGACATCCCGATATTTCCACGGGCTGCGGCGTCAGAGGACGAAGCATCAGGAAATTCAGCGTGATAGTTGATAGGCATAATGTGAGCAAAACGATCTAACTTATTAACATCATTGTATTATTATATTCATTAAGGAGTGTTTGTGTTTGTAGTAGTTGACAAGAAAATAGAAAAAACGTGTATCCATCCATTCATAACTCAATTCCTTTATCCCCTCAGTCGGCGTAATTCCACAGCCCAGTATGTACCCCAATTACCCACTACCCATTAGCTATCCGACCAGAGGACCCCACCCCACCATTATCACCGCAGTCCATAACACAGTCCCCAATCTAATCATAAAACAATTCAAGCCCAAAGTTGGCCGTGCACCCAGCTCCAGGAGTGCCAACCTCCCCACTAAAAACACCCCAAAAGTCAGCACGCAAATTCCCCCCGACAAAGAAATCAAATCAAAAAAAGGATGGGAGAAACCCACTAATAAAGCGTATACTCATCCGGCCCCCCACACGCCGACCAAATCGAGTCTTTCCAATCATACCCAAAGGCGTAGTGAACCTCCCCGGGCTCCACGGCCCACGCACTCACCGTGAAATTCGTCGACAGGGTGAGCGCGGCCTGATCATCTTGCTGGGGATTCCCCAGCTTGGCAAGGTACTGTGGGGTGCCGTGCGGGCGAAGGTATACCTGGAGCGCGGTGTTGCGAGCGTAGAAGGCAATGCCTTCGTTAGCGTTGTACTGGATGAAGGAGCTGAGGTCTTTGGCTCCGGCGTTGCTGAAGAAGCCGAGGTTACCGCCGGAAGTGCCGTCCCATGTTACTATTCGCCCTGCGAGGCCAGAGGGGGCGCCGAGGCCGGCTTTTAGTGTGAAGGAGGCGACGCCTGGGATGGCGGGGGCTGGGACGGGGGCGGCGGTGGTTGTTGTGGTGAAGGCGGCGGTGAGGAGGGTTAGGGTGGTGGAGAAGAGGGTGGTCTTCATTTCTGGTTGTGTGTGTGTGTGTTGGTTGATTTATGAGTGGGAGGTGGGAGGGGATGGGAGCGAGTGTGTTAGAGCGAGTGTGGTGGTGTCTGTATGAGCGATTGAGTTGGTGTGAAGGTGTGGAGATGTGGTGGGTGAAGGAAGGGGGAAAGAAAGAAAAAAGCGGAGTAGAGGCCTACTTTATAGTTTGTGCTTGTGGGAGTACCGGTACTATGCTCTATCGTGAGCATGGTACATATTAATATTCAAGCCGGTTTGTTATAGATCCTTCTCACTGATGGCGATTATGATGAAATTCCGGCCACCTCCGCTAGGCTCCGAGTATAAACAGTGCGGTACGAGTACATTCGTGGAAATAAGGCCCGTCCCCCCCCCCTCCCCCGGTAGCTTACCGTAGGGGGGGCAATTTGGATGTGGAGAGACTTTGGAATTGGGAATCCATGCGATTAGGCATTCATGGATGGATGGGTAGAAACGGAAAATCGAGAAAGATCGGAATCTCAAAGGTTTTCTTTTTCTTTTTCCTTTTTTCTTTTTTCCTGTTGTTTGTGGCGCTTATCATAATTGAAAAAAATATTAATGGCGGAAACTTCATTTGGAGTGTTGAAGGTTTAAAGCTGGATGTGTTGCGTGTAACTGAAGACCTGCCTGCAGTTGAAGTCTGGTCTGGTAAAAAAAAAGGTATGTCTTACCTGTTGTGCTTGCTGCGGTGCAATTCCTGGAATTTTTGCCTTTCAGAGGTAGAAGAACTTCAAGCTCAGGGATTGAAGGATGTGCAAATAATTGATTAGGCAGAATGTTGAGGTTCTTACTTGGGGATTGCCAAGAAAGTCCAGGTGTGTTGCTGCGGTGGCTGGGAATCTCTAGAAGGCCGTTGCGGTAGGTAGGTTCAAGGTAGATCCTTTCTGGAGTTCCCTCAAGTATGATATTCACTTCTGCCCTTCTGCCACGAAATGCACGCTCGTTAGCTGCACTGGCCTAGACTGCCAACCTCACTTACGTACTCGAGTGCTCTAGCTACGAGTATTTGGCTCATCTGTGGCTGTCCTACGCGTCCCCGGGCACAGAGAAAACACCAACCCAATCCGGTATCGAATCGAAAGTCCTCAACTAATTTAGCTAAGGTATCATTAATACCTCGGATCCCCAAACTCCTTGCTCTGCTCTTGAGTACAACATAGCTCTCAACCTCTCAATCAGGAATTGCCTCCACTATCCCAGCCACCCTCGAGGAAGGTACAAACGCTCGTAGCCTTCACTCCCGCGCCATCGATATCATCCCACATCTAACCCTCCGACTTACCTGGAAGAAACGCCGCCATAAGCACTGCCGCAATCCACCAACCACCCTCGGTACAATCAAAGTCCGCACAAGGAGAGAACTCCCAACAACACCGGCATCATTACCCAGCCTACCCTTCCCTTCCCTTCCCTTCTCTCAGCCCCGCCCCCTACAGTACCCCGGCCCTTAAATCCCACATTCCCTCGGTCCCGATCATGCATGATATCATGCCCCGCCAAGTTAATCGTGGCGCAAAGCTTATTCAGGGTGCGAGGAAGCCCCATCTGTCGATCGTCCACCCGTGCGAAGTGGAAAAAAAAGAAGAAAAAAAGGTCGCACAAGTAAAAAAGTAAGCAAGGGTTCAAGTTATTTATAACTTTTTCACCTGCGGATCGAGGAACGTGGGCGGGCGGCCGGCTGACTTGGTTCTATCATAACGAATGCAACATCCCACCTATCTCTCTACCTATCCACCCGCCCCTCTGTCTGTCTCTAGTCTAGTCTGATGCTAGTGCTGGAAACTTACCTGTCATTCCGGCCGTGGTGATTTGTGGGGTGATTTTTCTCACAAGTAGTCTAACCAACGCCCGCGATCGGATGTATTATCGAGTCAGTCAGGACATACGACTGCTTTGTTGTGTTTCACTTGCTCGGAGGAGTGATTTCCTACAAATCGATCACGGGAGGATGGTTTGCACGCACTTTCTGCTGGTTTCCGTTTGCTAAGGCCTGTTTATTTCTTCTAAATTTGGAAAAATTAAGGGATTGGGGGTTTGTTGTACTGTAGCCGAAGTATCGATTAGCATCATAGCGTACGAGAACGAAGTGAGTATAATAAATCCAAGAGCCACGGGTACAGTACTGTACTGCACAGCACTAGGAGAAAGGCAAAAGACAAACACCCGTGATGCCGGAGCGTTTTTTTCCTTTCCCTTTGGAAGGAAAAAAAAAAAACCTGCTATTGCATGCAGCAAAAATCTGACCCATTTGCTTGGATCTGGGTTGAATGCAATAGCAGTTCTTTTCGAAAGCGCTCCGATGCTGCGACTGGTTGGTTGGTCCTGCAACGCGTATGCGGTATGGCGTGAGGTGAGACCAATATTCGGTGCCGTCCGTCCCGCTGTGCCCGAGTGAGGGGCTATGTTGAGTGCAGTGTACGAGTAGTGCTGGGCTGTGTGCGGTATGGTATGGTGGGAAACCTCCGGGGGCCTAGATGCCGCCGGGTTTTTGAGGCCCGCTCGGAGATGATTGCTCAAGTCGAGTTGCTCTCTGAGGAGTAGACTATTTACTGGTTGATTTTCTTAGTTGAGAGCCGGGTATTCAGGATATGAACAAGGGTTCGGCCGCCTGAGCAGATTGGCTAGAGCGATAGTACCATGGTATAAGTTAATAGCCAAAGGAGAATGGTGTACGACAGTGCAACTTGCTGTGAGACCCTTATCTGCCCTTGTTTCTCTCTCTCTCTCTTTCTTCCTTCCGCCCCTTATCATAACCTACTAATCCAGGTTAGATCCCGACATGCAAGGATCGCCCGCCCCAGTAAATTCGATTCGTCACCTCCAACCTCCAACCTCCTACCGCTGCGCAGCACAGTACTCGTACTTGTACCGTACAGCGCATCGCCGGAACGACAAACGCACGCCGGAACAACATCACCAGATAGTAATTCCAGAAGACACGCCTTGACCATATCAGCCTACCACCCCATCATACCCCCACCTAGGACCTCATTCTGACCAAAACAATACGGTACCGTACCAACTCCTCGGGCTATTCTCGTACTCGCAAGGGAAACATGTCAATGCAGCAACAACTGGACAACAAACTACCCAATCCCAGCCCGCGACTAATCCAAGCGCAGGGGAACAGATCCGCTCCGTTCCATTGGGGCGTCACGTTTTACTGATGTGCCATATTAAGGACAAATAGACTACCGGTACTAGTATGATACTCCCGAGGGAGTTAGGATACTAGGGGGGATAGATCAAAAGTGACGTCACCAAGGTTTACTCAGTAGACCTGATGATTACTTCTCATGTCCACGCTACAATGCGGAGCGTTATAAAAGGCCAAGGGCGGGTTTGTGATCGCTGCAGGGATAGGTTTTTGGTGAGAACCGGAAATGGGGATGTTATGCGCTTTTTAAGGTTTCTTTCTTTGGGGGCTCGATTGGTCACATGAGGCGGGAGTACCGTAAGAACTGAAGTGATTGGGCATGGCGCTAGGGCGTCCAGAATTTCCGCTTTGGATTCTCGTTCAGCCCTCACTTGAGACAACGGGCGTTACTGGGAGGGGCAATTCCAACGTCCTTGCGTGGTGCCGGATTGGTTAGACTTTTACCGGTATCGGGTTGGATCTTGGAGGTTTTGGGAGAGGTATCCGGTTTTGGTAGGTCTTTTGTTGTTCACGGATTATAATAGTACATAGTGCGATGATGTGGCGTTGATATACTCGTACTGATGTCGTGGGGTAGGAGCAGGATTCCTCTGGCCTGGGGTATTCAGACCTGATCGCTGTTGGAGATATAACTACCCTTCCGGTAAACATTCTAGAAAGATCTGATGAAATTCTTTTCCTAGGCGGTGGTTCGGCATATGATTCGATTAGTGAAACTAATGAAAGGTGCAATTCTCTTCATGTAATTACTGCTATTGCTATAGAAACTAATATTGTAGGGATATCTCCATTGCGGAATTGCTAACTTCCGGAGGGCCCTCCATTCCCCTCCATTCCCCGTAACCCGACAGCCCAACGACCTTAATAATCGCGGATAAGCCAGTGGGGGCCCAATTTTGCCTTGAGGGGTATATTTGATATCCGGACACACCGCAACCCATATCAAAAAAAAAAGGGAAAAAGGCAGTGGGGAACCCCGGCTACAAGGCAAGGGCATTTTCTACCTGGAATAGAACTCTGTTTTTTTTTCCATTTTCAAGAGATTCCTTCTCCCCCTTCCTTTGCACTCACTAACAGCAAGAATAGCAGAGACGGAGGTGTAAGCGGGTAAGAAATATGCCTTGGTATATAGTATTATACCGTCTCACCCCACTCCTTTTAAAATACTACCATTAGGATCACCAAGAGGAAGAAATGTGTAGTTACACTGGGTTATATTAGACCATATTGTAGTGGGAGAACTGTTATTAAGAAGGGATCGTTAGAATGCTCGGATGTCCTATGCGAAGTCCCCCGCTATAGGGAAATATATATTGCAAAACAATGGATAACAAATTGGAAAAGAATATTTAAGTTGCAGCTCCCCCGCACCCCACAAACTCAACCCGCTATAAGGGAGAGTGGTCGTCCTTCTAAGAGAAATCTAGCATAGTGTGATATATTCGGCGGGTTTTGCTGGACATTGCATTCTGACAGAGCAATGCAAATTCGAAAGCCTAAGGCGCTTTTAGGAATCTTGATTCTTCCCGTATCATAGATGGAAACAGTAGCTGCTTAGGTAATTACGTGCTCGAAACACACATCAAGCGAATACATCCCATGATATTTCGATGCTTATTTTGACCAGGCATATTAGGACTTGGTGGTACTGAACGGCAAAACCTGGGCTGTTGGCTTCCCTCAGGCGTAAATTTCTGGAACTCTATATTCATGCCGCCGACAGCACCACAGATAGGACACCCCCGGGCACGTGGATTTGATTGATAATTTCTCAAAATGGGGGTGAGTTATTATTTGCGATTTTCAATGCCAGTCTTTTGGAATAACGATACAGTCAGTCTGAGTATTAGAAAATTTGTTCTAAACCTCGGTGGGAGGTTGTGCAGTGCCCCAACCAATGAAAAGGCCGAAGATGCCTGGATATCTCAGTAATAATGTCAACTCCCTCAATACGGCTAACTCCAAGCCCACCTCCAATTTTATAGAGCCCCTAAAATCTTGGCCTAGCTGTCTCTCTTAAAACCCCAGCTATGGAAGGGCGACATGCTAACCACCTAGGCCAGCAGTGTGGGCAACTATATTCTTCAAACTAAAGAATGTAGAAACTTGGATAAGGGGGGTGCGGAGGATGGATCCGACTACCTGACCTTTCTTTGTTACGGCGATAAGAGAGTCAGGAAGAGGTACATTCCTCAGATCGAAAGCGTGTGCTACCAAGAAGGCAGAATACTCGAGTATTAGTTATTAGTAATAGGCGACCTGTGCGATTAAGCTATAGAAAAAATATCTTACTGCTGACTATTCCTACCCCAATTCTACCACACGGAAGGCGTAGTCGTCAAAAATATGTTGGGCTTCCCCACTAAAGCAGCTTATCAGGAAATAATGCCGCGAGAGGTACCGGTAGTTCGGGGATTTCGCAATAAGAAAAAAGATATTGGTAACCAAGGACTGGAACTTCCTAGAATTGTGGAGATGTTCGGGACCGTTTTGTCATCACGGTGCGCGTCTATATGCCTTGACGCTCGCGAGGAATGTGCACCTGAGCACCGACTCGGGTTCCTCACTTGCTACGGCATACTATCAAGTACCTGCCGAGGGCTCGAGTATTGGTCCCTAGAAGCGCACATACCGGGATGATATCGAGAGGGAACCTTGTGTAACAATACCAAGAGCATTGGCCATACCGATCGAAGGTGCTATTGCAAGATATCTGCGTGCCGGGCTGAGGAAGGAAGGAAGTTCTTCCGGAGTTTGTAGTTAGCGAGGTGGGGGTGGACATTGTAAAAAGCATTCCTAAAATGGATTCGGAGGAGTGCGCGATGGCGAGGATACCAGGAGACGTATCATACCTTGAAACGTTCGCTAGCAGATGCAAATCTAACCTAGGTTCTTACCGGCTTCCTTCCTTATCGATCTAATCCTCGGAAAGGCTACCTTCAGCCGCAGGCCGAATGGACGCAATGCAATGATGGATAGCCCGGGATTGGGAGATGAATATAGTGCAGCCCGGATAAACACCCAGGTTGAGGAGCAAGCAAGGCCGGCGCTTGCCAATCTGATGGGACCCCCATCCGGAGCGGCCGCTGCAGGCGGATGAGCCGTCCCATACACTTTCAATCCAGATAGGATCGAAGGAAATGATTCCCCAAATAGGGCCCCTAGCAGGTCCCTGCCGAGGACTCATCATGGTTGATAAGGAAGTCTTCCCGGCCGATCAATAAACTCCGCTCGACATGGGAATATCTGCACTCGAACCGGGTCGTAGAGAAAGTTCCAGTGGAGAATTTTGATAACGTCGGCGGTATCAGTGTTTCCTTGCTGCTAACTTGGCTACACGGCGTAGGTTTATGAAACTTGTGACAGCCTTTCTGGGTAAAAGGTGGTGATATCAACCAAAGAGAATGCACGGGCTGCGTACCACTCGTTGGCCCCCTATAAATGGAAAAGATAAGGCGGGGAAACCGTTACTGAAACAAGAAGATGTCAACCCCGGCCGGCTAGACAACCTGGGTAAGCACAGCTTTCACATGATGCCAGAAGGGGAAACGAAGTGGTGAAGTTACTCTTGGGCAATCCTGATAGGTAGAACTATGAAAATGCCACTCCCAGATGCTACTCTTAGGGTATATAGCGCAGCTGAAAAGCGAGTGCTGGGGTAGGATAATGCCGATCCTGATAGGCCGGGCCCAGGACCGCTCTTGTATCATACGCTCTCGGTGAATAAGATGGAGTGGTGAAGCCATAGCTATAGAGAGAAAATAATATCAACCCCGTTAGGCTTAATGACAAAGTTCGGGAAGCGGTCTTGCATGCTGCCCCTAGTAGGTTTGAAGGAGTTGTAAGTTATTGCTGATATTTCGCCGGAGGACTCCGGGATCTACAATGTAGACGCACTGACCATGAGGCTCTGCGCAGTGGAGCAGTCCAACGATGTCCCCTTCCAACGGTGAGGTGACAAGGGTACCCATGCACCACCTGCATTGGGAAGAAAACATAGGTATTATGAGGATATTTGACATGTGCTCTCATCCGCACCTACCGTAGGTTTCCTCTTGAACCTGTTGACTATAACAACGCAGAACATTTAAAGATCCATTCTAAATCGCTCAAGCAGATGCCGCCCTCTCTGCAAGAACATTTCCTAGCATCAGACTTCAGCTTCCCCTAATATCCAGCCTTCCAACCATTCACGTCTACGAACATGCAGCTCAACCTAAGATACCGGCTCAACGTAAGATTTCAAATTAGATTCCCCTTGAAGACTACATTTACACCACCACCCCACCCTTTTCAATTGTTTCAATTGAGTATTTGGCTTTTTTTTTTTACAAACTATTTTAGTCCCTTATCAACCTGTTTACACCGTGCTCCCCGGTCGTGAAGTGCAATTTTTCTACGATACCTTGTTGCTGTGTTTGTTGCACTTTCGATTACTGCGCATCCCACCCTGCCCCTCAAGCGACCAACGGGAGCCCGAAACTCCTGCACCATAGCGGCAATTTTCGGCCTATCGGTTTTGAACAACTACTGACAGACGTCTTTGATTCTGGACTTAGCATTTGTATAATTTCTGGGCATGCAGCTTTGCGAGGTGGCTGGCTAGGGGTGGGAATTGGCGTAGAGGGCAAAATCTTACGCTGAGCTGAGGCACTGTACGTCGTAGTCGTGCTGCGAGGTTCTGAACTGCACTCTGTTGCATAATCAGGAGGAACCTATCCGCAGTTTGCCCTGTTATAAACGACTTTGGACGAAATGAGATATGAATTCCACTTTGGTCTTGGCGATCTATCCGAATGGTTATCTAAAATACAGTGAAGCATTGCTCCCATTGCATTTATACAAGACACCCCATGGAACTAAGGTGCATCTCCGCCACCTAGCTGGAGCGTAGGCTCAGGGAATCACCCAAGACAATTCATTAAAACCCATAAGCACAATCCGAGTACCAGAATGTGAGCAGTACCTCTGGCCCTGCTTTCAAGTGCCGATCAATGGAAAAGCACAACCAAAATTCTAGGCCCATTAGTTTGCGCGCAAGTACCAAACTTTCTACTCAGAACGGTAACTCTACCCGCAGCACTGCATCTATCAACCCTCAACGCCCCCTTACGACCTGATCTGCACTCTATCAGATCACTTACTTAAGTGAACTCCCAAGGTATAATATGATATCACGTTTCCCCAGCTTATCTCCACCAGGCGCTATCTCGCCGCTCGGCCTCGGCCTCACGATCCATCGGAGTTGAACCCGAAATGATTCACTGATTCTCACTCGGAGATGATGTTGGACTTAGTTTTATCCGCCGTACAGGAGTAGTTCTTCTTTTACTCTTGTTCGCTTCCTTCGTTTTCCTTTTGCTTTCACAATTGCTAAGCTGCGCATTATTGAACTTATACTTTCAAATATGTACTCTTTATCTTCTTGAGTACGACTGTACTTCCTAGTTCATACTAGTTTCACTTCAATGCCGTCAGAGTTTAAGCTCCATTCATCTGTTTTGGATCTTTTCATTTATTTCTCTGCTCAATCAGTCAATCATTGATGTAACTCTATGCGCATTAGATTTTTCTTTTGTCTTCCTTTGTTTTCTTGTAGTGGATATGTGTTCTTGTTGCAGAGCATAAATAGCACGCTCTCCGATTCCTTAGAAAATCAAGCTTCTTTTCTGGTCCGGGCGAACACACACATCAACAGGTTATGAGCCCTTAAGCTTCCTGATTTTATTATCAGTGCTCTGCATACTATACTGTCTCTTCTTCGCCTCTTCTTCACTTCTTGCGTCATGTCTTCATCTTCAGCTACTACGGGTAGCATTACTGAGGGCACCCGT
>Ga0307517_10000526_pt1 | contig 65430 bp, 64 predicted proteins | sample 23_EM_MG_FD_194515 | JGI IMG/M metagenome (GOLD analysis project Ga0307517, IMG submission 194515) | Populus trichocarpa ectomycorrhiza microbial communities from riparian zone in the Pacific Northwest, United States - 23_EM | ecosystem: Host-associated > Plants > Roots > Unclassified | place...
AGATGCAACTCGCTGTCGCCTATGAGCTAGGGGCGAGGGGTTTTTTGAACTGATCAGTGGTCCAACGATATTCCCAATAGCGTCCTAGAGAGAGGAGTGCGCATGTACTGCTTCCAAAACTCCCTCAGTTCGCGATGAAGCTCATCATTGATCAATAGTTCGAGGTGAGCCTCTCTCGTCCGAGAAGGCCGATACACATGAAATGCTGAGGCCGCGGGTTCCAGATATCTGAATTAAATAAACGACACCTCCCTCAACACAGTGATTCATAGAGATTGTGAAATTACGCCGGTATTCACGGAGGGTGCTTAATTGCGAATTTGCTGGATCTCCATCTTCATTTGCAGTGGATCCCCGGTTTTATGAATTTCGAAGGCCACGGGAAGTTTCATTGCGAAGGATCTACGCTAATTGATCTTTCTTTGGTATGGCCACAACGCACTTCCTTTTGATCCGCAAGACGGGCGGAAATTCTCTGCATTGTATTTGACTTCATAGCCAGGACTTAGTTCTATTTTATTAAAATTTGCAAAAGAAAACCAACGCTTCTTAATTCGAGGGTAGGTCAGGTGATATATATTACAGACTGCAGACGGCGAGTTGAGGAGATGAGAGTCCTATGATGATAATCAGATTATTATTCAATACCGATGGCGGACTAAAAGTCGGCTTACCACTCAAGAATAACATCTTGCGCTCGGCGTCGTAAGATACAGAAGTGGTGCCAGACGCTATATTTCCGTCGTCTTCGAACATCTATTCGGACATGCGGTTCAATCAAAAATGTTGAAATCGGTTCTGGTCAAAAGCAGCTGGAAATAAGGGGCACTAACCTTTTCCACCTTGTACTTCTTCCCATACATAATCTCTGCAGGATTGGTGTTGATGGAGAAACGGAGTGCAGAGGAAGGGGATGGTATGGAAGGGTTTTTGAAATGCTTCGTAATTAAATGAATGGCATTCGGGAAGCCTACCGTTTTATTAGGAGAGTGAGAAGCAGCATAAGAATCCTTACCGGCCGCCCAGACCCGCCCTTCTGAATCAATGGAAACGTTATCCATCCCTCGATCTATTTATGCAATGTCAACATAAGCCTACAAAAGAGAGATCTGGCCGACCTACCTGTCGGTATGACGTCGATAAGAACGAGGGTATGGTCGGCTTGCTCATCCAGTATGTAAAGGCCACCAGTCATGGCGTTGGCGACATAAAAAGTTCCATTAGCCGCTCGAGCAATTCCATTGTTGCCGTTCATATTTCGGATAGCATAATCGCATCCTTTTTCGATGTGGCAATATCCTACAGAGGTGGACTTTCGACCGAGAAGGTCCAAATCTCTGACCTAAACGATTTATCGAATCAGAGGGAGTTAACTTTTCAGAAAGCTATGTGCAAAAAAAAATCACATACCAGGCCGATCTTTTCTCCATGATCATTGGTGAAATAAAAACTCTTTCCATCAGGAGAGCCGACAACGTCGTTTGGGGTGAGGATGACAGGATCCTGAACAGTTCTGATGTGTGTGAGGGTGTCGCCTCCCAAGTTAGTCTTGAAGATCTCAATAACGGAATCGGCGCCAACATCTTTAGCCCGTAAGCCGCCCAATGGAGCGCGATGGTTTATAAGATATACAAATAATTCGGAAGGGTTAGAAGAAGAAGGTACGACATCCATGCCATGGAGGGACAGTCCGCGGTCGTTTTTGAAATTCACGACCTTGAAGCGAGTAATACGGGAGGTTTTGGGGTCGTAAGACGCCACGTAGTCATTGAAGGATGCCCCTGTCTCGTTCAAGCAGACGAGTGCTGGTGTCCAATGGGTACGACTGGAGGGAGTTGAGCAGGCAAGGTAAAGGACACCGCTTGGCTGGTGTAGAACGATTTCTATATCAAAGCATTGCTTGAACATGGAAAAAAAAAAGATAGATGAGAGGAACATACTCTCGCATGCAGATAGTTCCGGTACGACTTTGCAATGCTCGTTGTTGACTGCCTCGATGACCCGATTGTACCCAAAAAACTCAAGTTGGGGTTTGAGAACGAGACGCCAGAGCCCAGTAAGTACGGCAAACAGGAGAACCAGAAGATTTATCGTCGTCTGTCTTGACATGATCAGGCGGAATGAACGAGGGGGTTAGAAGGTCTCATCATCCTTCTACATATGAGTTCCGGTTTTTATTTTAGTTTCTGGGAAATGTAGGACCGGTACGGTCGATCTGATTGCGATCAAAAATTGGATCAGCCAATCTGAATCTTGCTTGGCCTGACCGAGGATCTGATTTGAAATGCCATTAACTGGAGAGATTAAGAAAGCTTAGTTGGACTTTGCCAATTCGAGATGGAAGTGTCTTTGTACTGGGCAATGATGCTCGGACGTGGGTGAAGGCAGCCATCGTGATGTTGAAATGTGACAGATGCATACATCATTCATCGAGAGAAAAAAATGTAGCGGTAAGTATCTCCGTGGCCTCCATCTTCAATTTATAACTCAAAAATGTGCGGAGGCGATGATCCCCACCCTGGTGTCATAGAGAATAAAGGACCTTAGCAAATTCAAAACCACCACTACAAGTATATTAAAAGATGCCATGCCAATTCTTATTATTCGAATAAAATTCAACGCGGCTGCCGTCAAATAGACTAGGGAGTATTGGAATGTCAACGGCGGTGACTGACATAGGTTAAAATTTCGTGTGCACAATCATCTGTGATAGTACAGCAAGTTCAGTTCAAGTTGAATCCATCAAGAATCCATTTCCTGTCAGTACGCATTGGAATAAGATCACGGAATATTCTTAACAGGTTATCTGGGACAGATAAATGTCGATGAGTTCTTCAGTCTTACCTTTCTGGGCAAGCTCGTCGCCGACCATTCATCCCGCCTAGAAAATTTTTGACTGAAAAACGTCTATAACTCGAGTGTAAGCAACCCAACGGAGCTGTGATCCTCTTGGGCTTTTGTCATTTCTCCCCAATAGGTTCCTCTTCTTCCCGCGACTGGGATTCCACGCCGCCACAGATACCAAGCTGTTTCACAGCTACCATCCCCGGGCAAGAAAGCGCCTCAATTCAGCGATGCTGTCTGACTTCCGAGTTGCCTGAATAAAAGGTATTCGAAGCGGGAAAAAAAGTATGAAGGGGTCTAGCGGAAGGGAAAACCAGCATCTGTAGTGGCGGCATTGGAGCAGAAGCACTGGCAAGGAAAAAGGATTCAATCAAAACATGGTTGCATCGCATCGCAACGTGGCTTATCCCTTAAGCTTTTCAACTGAAAGTGACTTTTGGTGGTCACTTTATCACCAAAAGTTGTGGCAAAAGCGGCAGAGGATATTATTTTATTTTGACTTGCAGGGCTTAGAATCCAATGTGGCGTCGAGCGAGTGACATGGGGTTTCTTGGCAAACGAATGCAAGGTAGATCTGGGTTGTACATCTAGAAAACCTGCACCATTCCAGATTGATTGGGTATAAAGTAAAACAGACTAGCAGTAATCAGGGATCTGAGTCCATAAGATGAGCCAACTACTAGAATTAAGTCGGCAAGGAGACTTACAGTCGAGAAAAAGAAAAATCTACAAATATTATGTAAAAAGGAAATAAATACAGAGTCCAAAACGAGCGGATCGGTCTTCCACAATAATTATTTACATCCACATACATACCAAGTTGTTTGCACACGAAAGTGGTCAGCTGCCACACTGTAGTCCGTTTCTCATCAATGGCATCGCGATTTTGTGTAGATGGACGGCAAGAACAATGAAGCAATGCCATATTGCGTGTGAACCTAAAGGGAAGGAAGACTTGAACAAACCCATTTTTCGAAAGAAAAAAATGGGCGAGACGCACTACCGCCGCACATATCCAATCTTCTCCTCAGATCATCCGGAAGTATCCTTTCGGGGAAATGAGAAGCATAGAAAATAAGACCCACGACATAAGATGTCAGAGAGGGAAATATTGGTGCTAATAGCAAATAAAGAAACAAGATGTTATGAATATCGTTTCGGCCACCAGTGGCAGAGGACTTACAAAGAAACCAAAATACTTCTCGTGGAGAGTGAAACATGGATAACACAATGGCGGGCCCAACACCTGCGATAGCAAGTCCAACGAAGAAGGCGATGCGGTATAACTGCAGAAATCGTTATGACAGGGACTGGCGAACAGGGAGATAAACATACTCGGTATTCAAACTGGTTGAACCACTTGGCGAATGGGAATATGCTACAAACCACGCCAGCAAAGAAGCACAGTCCTAGAGACGCTATCTGCATCTTAGGGTGACACCCCATACCGTAGTAGACGGTGGTCCCCACAGTGGCGCTTATGAGCCTGAAAAAAATTGAAGAGTCAGAGTGATTCCAACAAGGGGGAATTAAGAAATTTTACATACCATCCTATCCCTACATAATCTACCCTTGAACAAAACTCCATCCTACTCCTATGGGCACAACCTGACATCGTGTGCGAGACCGAACTGCAGAGGAGGCAAAAAAGAGCAAAGAACATGAAGAGAAGTTCGGGGATATCGTAGGAAAAGGAGTCGAAGGTGGAGAAGATGCTAACGAACCAGAAAAGAGATGGGAGGAGGTGGGTATGAATATTTACTGGCAGAAATTATATGAGAAATTAGTGAATAGCGGGGTCTAAGATGAGACGTACGAGTTTCGTTATGCCACGCAAATAGTGATTTAATTAACAGTGGCCATTGCTCTATGGGTATAAATCTAGGACACGATTAGAATGGATGGCAATGAACCACTACGGCAGAAACACCAACCGGTAGCCATATGTCACGAAAGGGTTGTTCCTCCAAGGATGGGGTAATTCCGAATAGTTGATGAGTTTCATACCATGCAGTGATCTCTTGAGGGCATCTGAGACCTCAACGGCCGTACGTTCTAATATTTCTTCGCCTTCTTCAATAAAATCGGATGACGAATCGAGCACCTCTTTTACAATATCGGATTTTAATAAAAATTCTAGAAGGTCTGAGAGGACGTTGTTGGGAGGAAACTCGAAGGTAAGGGACTTTGGTGATCCCGACGGCGCTTGGGCATCCGTACACGACATGCTAGAGAGGTGATAATGGAGGTTTTCTAGGCTTTGCGAGAGGGTAGGGATATACTTGAAGGGCTGGCGGAAGTCGACTTCGGAGAGTTTGAGGCGCATTTCGGAGAGTACATCGTCCATGCCAGTTTGGAGGTCGCCTATATGCAAGTCGGGTATGTGCATGTGGATGCTCATGTCGGGTAGGTGTGCCCGCACAGTCTCTGAAAGAGATATCTGCATGCTTTCTGGCAATGACATGTCGGGCAGCGTGGGTATACCAGGAAGGTGGGATCGAATGTTAGAGCGCATATCGTCCAGGGACATGACCGACATATCGGGCATGAAATTGGTAAGCCCCTCCAGAGAAGGGGGCATCGGGAGTTCCGGAAAGTGAGAGCATACATCCGCCCGGATGCCTTTGAGCATTTCTATTGCCCTCGCCTTTGCGTCTCGAAATTTATGTTCGCTCTGGAGCTTCCACGCTTCTAATGCTTTGGATTTGGACTCAAAGTCCAACTCTAGATCAAAATCGAAGTCGAATTGGAATTCAAACTGGGTTAACCGAAGCTCGAGGTCGGCGAGATAAAAAAGGACAAGAAATCGAAGTGAAGCAAGGGCGTGTAAGGGCGAGGTATCCTGGATGGTTAAGCCCTGCGAATCTACGAGGCGGGGAAGCTGCAACGGCGTGCAAGCTGAGGCATGTCTACTGCCTGTGACGAGTTGGGACGAGGATCTCCTCCGTGTCTGCCCCTGTCGTCGACGAGCGCCAGTGGTATCATAGTGGTTTGCAATGGATGTCGGCGTTACGGTATCCATTCGGGCCCCTGGGCGTCGAGGTTGACGATGCCAGACGAAAGCTGTCAGAGCCCCAGACTCGGAATGGTCCGGACCGGCTGCCATAAATAGCCGCCTCAGCTTTGTGTCCTACTATTATATAACTGCACCATGACGCTGCTGGCTTCGATCCACCTTTCTTTTGCAGCATCACTAGGGGTTTGAAGCTTGAAGCGGTGGAATTATGCTTCAACGAATTATTCCCTGTACTATGTATTTCCTGGCACTGCCCGGTGCCATATGCGAACTCTCCAATGCAGATCATATGAACTCCGAATTCTTGCCGTGATGGGATTTAAATATCGATCTCAGTGCCTTAGTCCCGCTCCATCCGAATCTTCTATAGCAAGCGGATTCACCTCTTCTATCGTGTGAGAGGTTGACCGTGCTTCATTATTACAGTTTCTAACTTGGACAGCTAAATTTATAGAACGACTCGGAGTCGGAGAGTCAGATTGTCCGGCTTAACAAATTATTCTCGGTGCCTCGTCAAAGAGAAGCGAGTTGTCGCGGTGTAACAGCCCTTGTAAATAAGAGGCTTCAAGCTGTTAACGGGGTATGACTTACCCTGTGTGCCTCCTACTAGGAAATCGCCTTGTATAGTAATTGTAAACAGTTTGATCATCAATTTGATTGCCGGGTCATTACTCTTGAACAGAAAAAGGGCACAAGAGGCCTACACTAAATTGCAGCGTTAAATTATCTGATTTTGTAGACGGCAAGGTCTTGAATTCAATATGCACCCGCCAAATATGTATTGGCAAAGGACAATATAGCTCGCATTGTCTTTCTGTCGCTCTATTCTGGATACAAATTTGGACGCTTCTAATAGTCACATTCAAACCTATTCAAAGGCAAGTCGGCGGTTTTATCTACAGTAGTGACTCCTCCCAGTGGCGTCGTGAACAGCCCGATACTATTGTGGAAAGTAAACGATCTAATTATAAAACAAAAAAATATTTTCTCACAATCATTGGCGACGACCGACGAGCGACAAGCGCACCATCGGGCAACATGCGAACTTGTGTTACTTTCACCTGGCAACCAGATCATGATGCCAGGGCAAAACCGATCTCTGCTGTGCCACTTGGAATTGGAACGTGGATGCTCGTGGATGTCTTGAAGTTGCGCCCACACTTTCATAGACAGCAGTATAGTTGAGCCCTGGAAATGCATGTAACCATCGGAACGGGCCCAAGCACCTGGATACCAGTTACCCTTCATTTTTGCACATATGGGAACCGGGACGCATTCCATACTAAAAGCTGTGCGGATGATCAAGTCCGGCCTCGTTGCCTCCGCCACATAAGCCTCGAAACGACATACTTGGCTCTCTTCCGTTCCTGCCCTTTTCTCTCTACATTCTGACAACCAAGTGTTGCTCACTTTTCGGGGTCTAGTTATCCTTACCTATTGACTCGATTATGGCGGACTTCCGGTCGTGCTTGACGATTCCGAACCAGACACTCACGATTGTCTCTCGCACACAAGTCGTCTCGGATACGACAACTCTCATCCCCATTACGTACCCTGGCCACAACGAGACCGTAACCTCTGTCACTTGCGTTCCAACTCGCGGACCCATTGTTGCAAAAAGACAGTCCAATGAGACCACCACGAGTAGCAGTTTAATCCTTATAATACCACCCGCTCGACCTGCGGGGCCGAATTGCACGACTACCACACTCTTTTCTGTCATATTTATCCCTCGTAAGCGACTTTTCTGTTTAATCTATGAGGCTGATCTAACTTCTCTTATCCAGAGTCGGTCATCACAGTACCCAGAGAGATTCCCATAACCATCATAAGAAACGAAACTAGTTATTCCACGCTCTTCACCACGACATGCTCATCCCCACCAATTTCCGTTCCACCAATTTCCGTTCCACCAATTTCTGTCCCACCAATTTCTGTCCCACCAATTTCTGTCCCACCAATTTCCGACCCACCAATTTCTGTCCCACCAGTTTCTGTCCCACCAGTTTCTGTCCCACCAGTTTCCGACCCACCAATTTCTGTCCCACCAGTTTCTGTCCCACCAGTTTCTGTCCCACCAGTTTCCGTTCCACCAATTTCTGTCCCACCAATTTCCGACCCACCAGTTTCCGTCCCACCAGTTTCTGTCCCACCAGTTTCCGTTCCACCAATTTCCGACCCACCAATTTCCGACCCACCAATTTCCGTTCCACCGTCTGTCCCAATTTCAGTCCCACCGTCCGTCCCAATTTCAGATCCGCCGTCTGTCCCATCTGTCCCACCTTCCATCATACCATCGAGCCTTCCTCCAATCACCCCACCTCCAACACCCCTTTCTTCTTCATCTCCTGCGTTGGTATCACCGGTGTCTCTGGTCGATCTACCTGCATCACCTACTGATCCACCTACTGATCCACCTACTTCTTTACCATCGCCACCACCACAAACTCTGCCTGCTTCCCCATCTCCTTCCCCACCAGGTGAACCCGATCCACCCGCACCCTCCACCCCTCCTCCTCCTGACTTGGAACCTCCTCCAGCACCCACAACCCCGTCTACAGTAACAGCTCCCCCCGTGCCTGTGCCCTCACCATCAACTTCGCGTGCAGTTCTTCCATTGATCCCCTCCACAAGTCGGTTTTCTTCTGATGTAAGATTTTCTGGTACCTTTAGATTTTAGTAATGTTCAATGCGCACCTATAGCCTTCAGGAGCGGTTCCTCCGCAACTTCCCGATCCTAGCACTTCAGCTGTCGGACAGACAAATGATGTACCGGTTAAGGTTATAGTTGGTAGCGTGGTCGGCGGTCTGGCCGCGCTCGCAGTGCTGGGATTCGGAATTTATTATTTCTTGTATGTACATAATCCGTCCGTGACACTGGTCGAAAAGCTAACCGTCATTTCTCTTTAGTATCAAAAAATCACCTGTGGCTCCGGCAGCAAAATACAACACTTTGAGGACTGACGACGAGGATCAGCCGCGTCTCCAGGTGCCAGAAACTGACCCACATTGGGGTCAATATCCAGAAATGCAGGAATACGTCGGTGCACAAACTGGACAAGAAATCCAGTATATGAACAACACTGCAGTGCAAGGGCAGGGATCCCATCATTACATGGCGGTACCTTCATCTGAACAGCAAGCTGTTCAGTACTCTGACGTGCCAGGAAACGGCGATCAGTATCTGTCAGCACCCCATGATCCCACTAGTGGCCAAGGAGTCCTCCAGCACTCAGACATTCCGGGGAATGGGCCCCAAACTTTCGGACAGGACGGCGGGCAAAATTTCGCTGGCTCCAGTGTACAAGCTCAAGGGACGCAAGTTATTCAAGGACATGATGGTACCCAAGCTCTTCAATACAATCAACCTCATGGACAAGAGCAGGGCTACATGCAAAGTCATGATGCCCAAGGCCAAATAATGGATCCGTCAGGGCAAGGACAGACTGATTTACACAACTTCCACGATGCCAGTTTCCACGATCAAGGCGCTTCTACATATACCGACGTCAATGCACAGAGCAATCCTGGATATACCGACGTCAATGCCCAGGGCAATCTTGGATATACCGATGCTAGTCAGGGTGCACCTCCGTACGACGCACAGGTACAGGGCGACCCATTCACCCTGGATCAGAGTGCTATGCACAACGCCCCGTACGCTCCAGACGTTAATTTTCCGAGCGTACACCCTCCTGGACTCGAATTTGCGGGTAGCGGTACAGCACCTCTTATTGGCGTGGCTGCAGCTGGAGGTGCGGTAATACCTGCCGTAGGTGCTGTAGTGGGGTATGCCGCTGGCAGATCAGATTCAGATGAGCGCTCGAATAGTGGCCGCCCTGCTGGAAAACGTGTTTTGCAAAAAGCAAGAAGGTAAGTCATTGGGAAATGCTGTATTGGACGTTTTCATTGGTTTGGACTACTTTACTTTAAAAACATTCGTCACTATTGTTTCTTTGGATTCTTCGTGGGCATAAGCTTATATATATACTATGTGTGAACAGATTTATCCCAACAAAAGTACTTACAGTGTCTACTAGCAATGCTCAAATGATTCCAAGAGTACGTTAATTTAAATTTTGGCTGTGTATGAGTCTGAAAACGAGTCACAATGTGACGACGCTGACTCGTTAGGCATTTGTCATACCGCGAATAGCCGCTTACTATATTAAGTTCAAAACTCGATGTTGCACAAAACCCTTGCTTTTTTCTCTTTCACAATACATAGACGATGATGACTTCATCCATTCCACGTCTTTTCATAGCAGGCCTTGGAAACCTGCCATTTCCGAACACCCGTCATAGGTAAGAAATGGTTTTATTCAATTCGATCGCGATGTCTTGTGACACATGACGCTTTAGCATAGGCCACGTTGTCATTGACGGACTTGCTCAGCGCCTAGGCATACGGCTGTCCTCCTGTCGTGGAGGTCTCACAGGAAAAGGAAAGGTCTTCATAGGTCCAGACAGGTTGGTTGAGCTCACACTTTATAAATCAAGTAATGTCAAAAGACTACAAGATCTGGAGGATATTTGCGCTGACGATTCTATCTTGTCAGAATCCCTTATGAATATTTCAGGTCCCTCAATTGTTCAAGCCTATCGGCAATTTCTTTCCGGTCCAAATTCTAGCCCGTCCCAACCCCTTATTGTTCTTGCTGATTCGCTCTCTCACCGTCCTCTGGCCATTTCACCCAAATTTGCTGGTTCGGCCAATGGACATAATGGTGTCAAAAACATCATCGCTGCTTTTGGTGGAATGGGGTTCTACCGTCTGAGACTCGGGGTTGGAACCAACAAAGGAGAAGGCGGTGTGGATGCAGCCGACTATGTTATGGCTTCATTGTCGAGAAAAGAGGTGGAGTGGTGGACAGGTGATGGATTGGACACCGTTCTAGACGAGATTCAACAGATCGTTTCAAAAATTGGGGCTTAAACTGGTTAGAGTCTTCCCTTTTCATCACAACGAACTTATCTTATTCCCCTTGCAGGATGATAAGATCCGTAGGATGATATTGGAAAATGCATACAAAGCGATGGTTGCTACGATCATGACCAGCACCTGAAGATGAAGCATTACATCATCAGCGGTGATATATTTTGGTTGGTGCAACATGTGTGGCAAAGATTATCTGGCAGTTTGAATTATTCCACTCATGCAAATCGGTTTTAGATTCCCTTACCCCACAATTCCCATTGAGTTGCAATGATGTGATTGTCCTGAACATCGCCGCGATTCATATTGCTTCCTTTTCCGTACGCATGCCTTAGATCTTCATTAAAGCCCACAACGTCCCACCAAACACAACCCAATCCGCTATGACAACCTTCTCAGTTCCCGTATCCATCCACATCGCACCCCGTTCACCCACCGAAGCGGACATAGCGCAACACAGAAGTATACGACTTGACGCACTCCGTACCGACCCTGGATCATTCCTCTCCACCTACGAATCCGAATCCGAGTTCGAACCCACGACGTGGAGGGAGAGGTTGGAACAAGATGGCGTATGGACCTTTTACGCAAAGTCCAATGAAGTTCACGAAAATTTGGGTGATGCCCATAGACCCTCCACAAAGCCGTGGATTGCCACGCTGACCCTCCTCTCGCCATCCTTCCTGAGCACCGTTTCCTCAACCACAAACACCTCGTCGTCACCCATGCTAACATCACCATTCTCTCTCCTTGTCCCCGGAACCGACGTATGGCTTATCCGTAGCCTTTGGGTCAGGCCTGAATGGAGGCGTAATGGTGTCGCCCAGAAAATTATTGAAAAAGCTGTTCGCTTCGTCGTCAGCTCCCATCTGGATGCAGCCACGACGCTCGTGGCTGCTCCAGACGCCTATCAGCCCCCTTCGGGGTCTTTCAATTCAAAGACCACTGTCGTCCTTCTCGAAGTTTTTACTCGCAATAGGCCAGCAGTCGAGTTTTACCGAAGAGTTGGGTTTAAAATCCTCAATCCTGAACAATTCTACGACACCACATTATTCCTGGACGAAGCCGAGGACGAAAGTATGGGTGGAGAATGCGAAATGGAGGAACTCAAGACTTTCTGGATGGGGTATACCATCCCTCCTTTGCCACTCCCACACCGCTCGAATTTGTGAAAAATGCGGAGGAGGGCTATACTGCGGATATGTATATTTCTTTTTTGGATCAAAGCATGGTTTTTTCATCATCTTCACGTCTCAGGTTTGCATTCAATACCTATTTAGCCATTTAGTCATTCTCCGCCATCATCGTATAAACCATACCTGTACCTATTCTGTGCATTCTTAAATTACGCGGCGCCAATCCACATCTAAACTTTTCGCGATAAGCGCTTGTTAACGTCATTTGCCACATTTGCCATATGGTGATTTGGTTCCTGGGTGGACCCTCAGTGAGCGCTGAGCTCCAACATTCAAATATTGTGCCGGCAAATTGCGTACAGCTAAAGGGCTGCCACTCACTTAGCCTCCCATTTCCGATGAGGTCAAATGCTCCAAGAAGTGGGCTATCACCCGGAGTTTAGTGCTAAAGTAGCGCCAACAAAGCGTACTCTCGCACTCTTGTTGTCCTCATTCATGGCGTGCGACAAGACGAGCTTCCACTTGGTCATTTTTTTTAATACCCTTATAATACACCGCGATATGTCAAGTGCAAGCAGGTAAAAATTATGTAGAATCGTATTGTAAGTTCGTAAGAAAAAGTTCGCTTTTACGCAAAAGCTACGACAAATTAAATAAAAAAATACAGCAGGTCCATCAAAATGTTATTGAAAGCTTAAATAAGCATGTTTAGATCCCACGAAATAAATGTGTGATGCCCTGCAAATAAAATCAGAATTGATGTAGGCCAGCCTCCATATCGTGATTTTCTAGGTTCCTAATCAGATTCGGTTGAATCACAAGACGTTCACGAGACACAATATGAGCGCTATCGTGATGCCTATCATGGGTCCGGCCAGCGTGGACGAAGATGAGGCTACAAAAGCGGAGAAAAATCAATATCCTGCCATGTCATATTTAAAAAAAAGAACACATACTCAGACTACCGCCGACAGGTTCTGTTTCGATGGAAGAAGGACCGGACCGAGTTTTGGTGAATGTGACTGAAAATGAATCAACAACTCCCGCACCTGAGCCGCCACCTGCTGCGGAGGAAAGTTGGGCAAACCCAACGGATGGTGGTGAAGCCCGAAATACCGTATACACATTTTTCTATTTAAACGATTCATAAATGAGTCTGCTGCCAGGAAGAGGAAGCTCGTACAAGGAATGTAGCCCCAACAACCCAAGATGGGTTGGGCCCACCAGAAGGGATATCGCTTCCCAAACTCAAGTCGAAGATCGCACCTATGCAGCGATTGGACTGACTGTCTCGGCCGAGATTCATATCCACCGAGTTGATCGCCCATGATTTGCCGCCAAAGGCCATAGTGATGGTGACCTTGGTTGAGCAGGCTGGTACGTATAAAAATCAAATAGGGTAGGAAGACGGAAGGGAAGGGAAGGCTTACGAAATGAGTAGAATCCCTCATTGGAAGCTGATGGAGCAGAGCCGGGAATAGCTGCCCAAATTTTGGCAACATCGTCCGAGGGTCCACCAATGAGCGTTGTACCTGTGTCGATTGCAGAAAGTGCAGAGTTGCCTGTTTTTACCGAGACGGGAGACCCATTGGCCGTTATACCTAGATCTAGATTAGCACGTTCAGAAGGTTATCAAGCGAGGAAATCACTGGTGAGTCCAAGCAACCAAAACGAAGGTGGTTGGCTAGGCATCGTTAAGAACTCAATCTCCCCTGTGTGCAGCGTATCATTTATCCCTCCAAGTGTGAAGACCCCACCATTCGTCATCTCAGGCGCAGTGCTATCGGTTTCTCTTCTGAGCCAGAAGGACATATCGGTTGTGGTGAGAGCATTGTTGTTTGCGAGGTTGAACCAGAATGGATTGGCTCGTGTGCTAGCCAGCGGCGTCCATGCCAGACCCATAATTCCAGAAACCGGAGCATCGATAAGGTTGTCAGTGAGTTGTGACACACCCACTATCCGAGAGTGTCAAAAGTAGAAGTATACCAGACAGAAAAAACGAACAAAGAGTTTGGTTCCCTATTGTAAATCCACCCATTGAGACAGTGTCCTCGGCAACCGTCCCTGAGACTTGACCAGAACCATACGATATCGAAACCTGAGAGGTTGATGATTTGAAGGTGGATGAGTTCGCAGGGTTGAAAAGTGTTGTACCACTGGAACATATAGTGCAAGATGTCGTCGCTACCCAAAGGTCTGTGGATCCAGTGTCCAGCACTACGGAAAGTCGTTGTGGCCTAGTACAAGGGAATTGAGTTAGAAACACGTGAACAGTTGGAGTAGCGCAATGCAAATGCCAGACAGCCAGTAAGAAGTTTACAAGCAGTCGCAAAGGACCCAGTATAACAACTTGAAGAATGAACTCACGGTGTGCCAACATTTATGGTTGCGAGATAACTAGAGTCACCGTTCTGGCAGGATATTTGAGATGCACATTCACGACCGTCAAAACGACCACAAACCTGGTTGATTACAGGAATTGAACCTGTCGCTCGCCTTCTGCGACCCGAAGGTGAGCCATAGCCATAACGATGTCTAACACGTTCTGCCTCTTTCCCATAATCAATTCCACGCCTCTGTGGGCTGTTGCGACGCTGCAGCTCAATATGAATAGGATCCTCGGCCAACGTTAACCAAGGGAGAAGAAAAAAAGGAAGGGATATTAAAGAGAGAGGGATCATGTTGGAGTAAAGGAGAGGAAGGGGACAGCCAGAGAGAAACACTATGAAGACAAAAGCTGGGAGCTGTCCGCAGCAACAAACTGCGCAGATTGCCGGAATGACGCCGAGCAACTTAACAAATCCATTCCAGTCAAGGTCTCCAATGCCAACCACCTTGGCGCTATTCAATCAGAATTTATTGTCATCATGGGCGATCTTAGTGATCAGCATTCTCCAGAACAAACTCCTTCGACCCATTTTATATCACTTCTCACTGTCGTCAGGTTCTCGAACCCACTCTCCGTGATGACAACCACATCCTCTATCCTGACGCCACCAACATTCTCGTACCTCTGCAGTACATCATGATTAATATGTTTGGAATTGCGGATGGCGGCAAGCAGATGAGGTGAAAAATAGATTCCTGGTTCAACAGTCTAGACAAAAATTCGAGAAATCAGTTCCGCAATTTGCGGCGATGGCTTAACAGACTTACCACCACCATTCCCGCTCTCAGAGGCAACATCAACCTCAGATAAGTGTAGAAATTTTCATGCCCCTTCGCTTCCTTTCCGATTGTGTCGTTCAACTTTGGCTTACTCGCGTCTGGCACATCGTGTACATCGAGTCCCAGCGAATGGCCCACACCATGAGGGAAAAACGCTGCAGATTCGCCAGAAGCGAGGATGGCTTCCCCAGAATTCCAAGACCCCGAGTCAGGTGACTCTGGAGATTTAAAAATACCAAGGTTCTGGAATCCCTTGATGAGCGTACGGTGGCATGTAAATTGGACTGTTTTCCAATGTACACCCGGTTTCAGGATGGCAAATGATTCCTGGATATATATATGAGATTAATGACTCGTTAAGTTGTCAACACATACATTCTGCATCTCTAGCACGAGCTCGTAGATGGCCTTAGCTTCTGGAGTAAACTTGCCTCCGTTCCCGACAGGCATCGTGCGGGTGATATCAGACGCGTAATTGTTCCACTCACACCCCGCATCAATAAGGAGCACTTGGGGGCATAATTCCTTCGTATTCGAAGCATTCGAGCCATGCGTGTGAGCCAGGTCGTTACTGTTACGATGGTCATTTGGTTTAACAGGACCCCACGCAAATTCCTTGTCGTTGCAACAGTAGTGCAGTGTCGAAGCACGAATTGAAGATGCGACAATGGGGAGGTATGCTTGATGAATTGCACTTCAAAAATCAGATAGAACACAGTCAGCATCTAGCGGGGTGACATTCAAAGAATGCAGGGGTATACCCTTCCCTCCGACAAGAGGCAACAAAAAGCGCTTCAGCCTCCGCTTCCTTCTCGATTAGCCATTCTCCTGGCAAAAGGGGTCTGTCTTGAGCAGCTTGGCCTCCCATTTTCCCCTTGGCCACCATTCCAAGCACACGCATAACAACCTCATGAGCACGCGAGCTCACAGCATTCGCCCGCCTTATCAACTCAATTTCCTTGGCATCCTTCTGTAGTCTTGTCTGCTGGAGGGCAGTCAGGAGATAAGCGTCTGTCACTGTCAATCCATTCGCTGCACTTTCTCGCAATCGTTGTGCATACCCCTCAGGGATCTTGGGCCATAGATCACGGTCTGTTGGCAGGGTATGCACGATCCCTCCCTTGAATTCTTTGACAACCTTCTCAACGGTTTCTCCAAAGTCCGAGGGACAGAATTCAATGTTCCCAACGTCATGCGTCTTTCTTGCTTCCGGAATTGAAGGAGGAGGCACCGACCACATTAGATCTGCTTCATTAACCTCAGGAATGAAGAGCGTTGGAGATATAGATGGACTCCTAGACGCTGTACCGGAACTAGAACTGGCATTGTACGAGGCAATAAAGAAAGAAGAGGGAACATCGCAGCCTGTGAGATAGAAAAAGTTGGATTCTTGTCTGAAGAGCAGTTCCCGATCTGTGTCGTGTCTGTAGCCGATAGATTCACCCACGAGGACGATAATTTGGGGCTGAATACAGACTTAGTAAGGGGAAGCACCGGTACTGATCTACTTTGGCGCTGACCTTTGTGCGCTCGGATTCTGGTAGTAAGCCCTGGAGTGTTTCGAACACTCTGACAATGTGCTTTGTCGCTGATCAACGAAACAGTGAATCAAGTAAAGGTATTCTGAGAGAGTAATTCAATACCAGGATAAACCATGTTGATCGTCCCAAATTCCACAAAGACTCGGGGAAAGTACTGGGAGAGGTAATAATACCTTAGCCGGCACTTACCGGCACGATGTTTGAAGGTTGAGGAAAATAATGATAATATATATAATAATATGCAGATATAATGTTGAGTTCACGCGTTCACGGTCGGCAGCTTTTGGAAATTCTTGGGGCTCAGTAATTTACCATTACCCCTCGACCAGAAAAATGAAAGGGATCATGTCTTAGGATATATCATGATCAGTGTGGGTGACAAATTAAAGAAAATACAACTAACCAGAATATTACACCGAGCCCTCGTATAGAAGAAATGTGAACAATCTATTCAGATAGCTACATCGTAGCCGGACACTTCTGATGGGTCTTCCGGTTTCTTCGCTGATGTTGATGGGGTGGGTGAAGGAAGAGCCGTAGCTTTCCAACCACTTCTGAAAGAGCTCACTGCAGCAATCAGCCCGAAGACATCAATCCACGTCTGTTTGAGTGTTAAAAACATGACCGCCATTCTGATCCAAGGCGGCATACCTCATTCTTGAAGAGCCCATTTTGAAGCGACCTAAAGCATCGACGAGATAAGGACCTTGCATTTGTACAAAGGAACAGTCGTACCAATGGATCGTCATAGGTAAGTAACCAAGATTAATCACAACCTCGGACCAGAAAGCATCCCATCGCTGTGTCATTTCTTCTCTCTCCTCCTTCGACAATCCGGTACCTCTTGCCTTGCGGATCGACGCATGTCTCTGACGGAGCAGCTTCCTATCTTCGATCAAGTGGAAGATATGCAAGATTACATACACGGCCCAGAAACGGCAAGACCATAAGGAAAGGATATCTGGATTTACGGTGATTTTCCTTTTCTTGGTTGAAAATATCGAACTGGGGATGGTGAAGCTCGTTGGAACAATCCCATGACAACTGAGATACGATAGTTGTTCGAGTGGATAATAAAAAAGCATTGACCATCCTTGAAGGCGCTCTATTGTGAGTAGTTTGCGAGTGGCTGGAGGAGTATTCTCTATCGTTTTAAGCCACTGAAATATGGGCAAAATACCTGGATACGAATGGTTATTTTTGTGGTTATAAATTCGACAGTAATGAGTGAAAATACCCCAGATCCTCCAAAGCGTTCGTGAATTGCCAATTAGAGCTGAAAGCTTGCTGTAATTCTTCGCGGCATTGCTCGTTGGTCCCTTGCGCATTCCTGCACGATATTGTAGTCTTGCCCGTAAGTGCAAGAACGGAACCACCAACTTGAGAGTATATTGGAGAAGCTGAACAGTAAATAGGAATACGGGTCACTTCCATGGTACTCTTAATCTCACCATGAAAAGTTTACTGCAACAGGTCTATCAGTTTCGGTAATAGCAACAGACCTCTCAAGACGTACTCGCTGCCACTCCATGTTCCCAAGTACCGCACCAAGTGTTCCATTGTTTCCGTAGTTTCAAAATGAGAAAAGCAGCCAAGAATGATATCGTTGAGTTTAGAGACAGTCAATGACCCTGTTAAACGAGAGATAATCATGATACACTTAGACTAAACGATCTCACTCTCAATTAAAGTACCCGATATATGGGAAAGTATTACGTAACATATTTTTCTTACATAAAAAGAAAACGAGATATTTTTTTTCCTTCACTTTGTGGACTCAAAAGTTCGGACTCGGTAACAGCTTTTCCGCCTCCTTGTCCGCGTTCCCGTCCCCTAGATCAATGTTTTCTTCTTACTGACACGCTCTCTCGTGTGTCTTGTCCTCTTGGAGTATCGCTTCATCGTTGGTCCCATGATCTCAGTGGATTTTGGAAGAATTACATTTTGTTTCCATGTCACTTGTCTCTTGTGACTTAATTTAACCGATGGGTCATCCAGGTTATGAGTAGCACCATCGTCGGCCAATGAGCTCAGATCTTGCCAAAGAGTATAGGTTGGATCCGAACCTTAACTGAGAGGCCGACTACACTGACCAGTTGGCGGCAGTTATTCATGAATTTCGGTCAGTCTATCTTTTCCATCAGAGATACAAACGCAAAGGGCTTCTGGCCAGGCCTTGTATAGGTGAATTTGACAATCGACATAGTACGTGGCGTTGCTCAGAATATTTTTCAGAAGGAGGCACTTCGACAATACCCATTATTTGATAGCAGTGGAACAGGAACAGGAGGGTAAATTGTTAAAGAATTCACCTACTATGCTTTTTCGACTCGGAATGAACAGTTGACGAGCCTATCGTGGCCTACTCGAGGCTCTCTGATTTTTTATCTAAGAGTACTGCAATCACACAAAAAGAAGGCTTCTCTCTTGGAGAATGCTATCACAACAGTGATCCATTCGAGTCGAGTGGAGAAGAACCTCATGTTACATGATACGGCAAAAGCGGCAATTCTTGACGTTCATTTATATTATCCCCAGTTCCGTTTGTCTTCGACTGCAAGAAATTTGTCGTCTGTTCCGCACATACTTGGCACCTCGTCATACCGACCAGGGCAACTACGGCGGAAGACCCTTCTTCCCGGGCATCACTACTGGAGATATGAAAGAAACGTTCGTTTTTGCAGGCTTGGAGTTCCAAGTTGATCAGACGATATCTTGTGTGCTTTCTATTGGAAGTGAGGTCCATGGCATTACTTGCTATAAAATCGCTTCGATTCCAGGTAGTAAAGAAAGTCGTGGACGATGGCGACCGCATTTCAGATGAGGTAGTAAAGGAGCTACCTGATAGGGAAATCTTCTACTTGTTGTGGACTGAGCGTAGACCACGGTCTTTGAAGATATCATGATTGGGAGAAGCTTAGACGCTGGAAAATCTGAATCAACTTGGAGGTGGGTTGCTGATAATTGACGAGACTTGGCTCATATCTGCATCGACAGGCCTTGCGAGCACCACCGAGGTAACTCTGGGAGCTCTCAGCAAATTCCTGGATGGCCTGATTCCCAGGAGTATGGTGATATCCATCGCCAAGGTATTGTATCTAGACTTTGAATAGATTTCAGGTGAGTGATCTATGATGCCAATGAATAGTTCGTTGTAGGATGAATCGAAAATGACGGCAGGCATCAGACATAAGATTTTCCACGACGGTTGTTGATTTATTGCATTAAGATGACACGAAACTGGCATCACGAGCGGTGCGACTGTGGGATCTCCAGACCAGAATTGAAGTTGTTCGAGGGGACTTAAGTTGGGTCAACTCTGTCCAGATGGGGGCAACGAAAGGTTCGACTGTGGGATAGCGAAAAACTCCGTCAGATGGCACAAGACCAGCATCGGCCGAAGGCACTGTACGACTTCGAGGGCATTCAATGCTAGTGAACTCCGTGGTTTTTTCTCCCAGTGAAACAGTGAGGCTATGGCAAGTTCCTCTCCGTCGAGGACACTCAGATTGCAGTGGCGTTTTCACTGGATAGCACCTGATAGCACAAAATCAGCATCAGCATCGGACGACGGGACAGTGCAACTGGAAGGGTTTAGAGATGGTTGAGTACGTGGGAGGGGTAACGTGCAGAGATTTGATCATGAATCACTGACAAAGTTGGTCATTCATGATCATGTCTAGATTTTCGACAATTTCCACGTGTTGAAGCATTGGCATCTCGGACACTATTGATGCACCGTCTCCAGGAATTCCTTCAAGTTGAGGTTTGAAGGTCAGTATAAGCGACTTCACTGACCGCCCTATTGTCTGAATATTTTTAGGTGACGAATCCCGAGTTCCCTTCTTTCATCTTTTCATGTGGGGCCTGGGTAATATTCATTAACCTTCACGGATATCTGAAACACCTGATATGGTCTCTAGACCTCAGTGTAGTCTGGCCCGAGGCATCTCGTTCAAGTTACCGTGACTATCAATCCAATGCATTCAACCCGGAATTCACTCAGCGCATGGAATCTGGACCCACCCCTTTCTATGCACACCAACCTGATTGATTCCAGTTGATTCCTGGATCTTCTTGACCCACCTGGTATCAGATCCACAGCTTGAGTTGCTATGGGGCTTGTCCTCAAGACCAGTGCTAAAAATAGAATCACTTCCCTTTTCGGACAAGATACTTCCGCGACCCTTTGGATTTTTTATAACTTGAAGAATCAACTATTTCACCGAGTGAATACGGCCTCAAAATACCCATTATCGCAGAGGGCGCGATCATCCTTTGCTTTAATCAAAGAGAATCCATCACAGCCCTATACATAATGACCATTGGAAAACCTGACATTTGTAATTTGTAAAGCTGATTCCTGAAGCGCTGACTCGGAAGCTCTGAAGATCTGAAGCTTTACGCTCAGTAACTCATCCATGGTTTTATAAATTGAATTATTGAATAATCTATTCGGGTGCTGAGCGTCATACCGTGGAAAAAAGATGCGGGCAGATGCGGGCCCACGGTCCACTAAGGGGCACTTCTCTTGCTCTGTGTCGTCGTCGTTGCATGCAGCGTCCATAACGTTCTTTTCTTTCACGGGCGGTGCTCTTACTAGTTTCAAAACTAAATCATCTAATATTGTCTCCAATCCTTTGCCTTCTGTGCTTGGCTAATTCGCCGCCGAAATCCACCAGTGGAAGACTTAATATAATACAGCCCCTCCTTCGGGGAGCCAGGCAACCTCAAGAATAAGAATGATTATCACATTAGAAGATGACGGACAACCCTGCCTGGATAGTAGTTCGGAGAAGAAGCTATCATTGGACATTCTGCTACCCCAGCTGTCGTGTAAGTTTGGTTTATGCACAATTCGCTTTGCAGTATGCAGGAAGCTCATTTCTTTGGTCTTGACCGTCTGTAGATTATCCTGAACGGCACATCCATCCCGTCCTACGAAATATCAATACCGGTTATGTTGAGAGCATCTCAACGACATTCGACGCCCATAGTGAGGAATCTTATCCCACAGACCTCTGTACGACCACAAGGAGAAAGAGATGGCGGCTATTCAATTCATCCATTCTATTCAAAAAACAACCATCAAGAGATCCTCTTCTAAGTGAATCGACTATTGTCGAAAAACCAAGACAAGCAACGAAGCGCAGGTCTTTACCACTATCATGGGCCCAATTGAGCAGAAAGTGAGTGTGGTATTTGGCTGAGTTTAGGAAGCATTCACACCTTTCTGCAGATGGTTAATAGGATGGGCTTTGTTATCAGTGTTGCTGTGTGTTGTTGTTGCATTAACCGTTTGGTTAGCTGCAAGACGTGTTTATCATGGCATACCAATCCGACCAGTGTGTCTTATTCCTCTAGGGCACCATTTGAGATCTGAATTTATCGTAGATGAGCTCCGAATGGTCTCCGAAGGATTCGAGTATTTATACGGATCCTCCTGAGCTATTTGACTGTCTCAACGATCCTTCCAACTCTGTGCTAAACGTCTCATATGTTTCGATTCCGCTACCGTCAGGGCAAGCGGGACCGCATACTTTCACCATTCGAGGAGGGGCCTCAGGACATCTTACACTCACCAGCTCTCCTGATCCAAATACACCCGTCATCACGTACGATATTGCCATTCAAAGTAGTTCCTCCTCCCTAAAGAAAGTATCTTTTAACCAACCGCCTCCGGGACCCGACTCTTCGACCGACTTCCTCATTGACACCCCGGTGGATCAGCACGGTCCAACAGATCCGCCGACATGCGTAAGGTTTGACATCACGATGTACATCCCTCGAAGCTTGCGGCAACTCACGATTGACGTCTCCACCCCAGTACAAATCACTTTTTCGCCACAAGCCCATATTGAACTCAACAGTCTGTCTATCTCCATAAAAAATCCTAATCCGAGAAGTCGCATTGACTCCTCCGAGTCAGTGCAGGCGAGATCCCTCTCTATTGAAATGGATACGGGTTCAATTAACGGCGTACTCTCTTTGGGAGAGTCCTCAAAAATAACGAACTTGAATGGCCAAATCCAGCTCGATACGATCCCGAATGCGCCGATGGATATTTTTAGTCCTTCGACAGCTCTCCTCGAGACAACATGTTTCGGTGACGTGAAAATTCGTTATCTTAGGAACAAGGCCTACCGCAAGCGGCTGATCGAGAGTTGGCATACAATGGGAGCCCAGAACAAAAGCACTGGGAGGTTCGATTATGGGTGTAGTGGGTTCAATGGCTTGTTGTATTCAAATTCTACCAATTACAACATCACGGATCCGGGCACTTGGAAAACAAAGAAGCTGAATACGAATGAAGAGGATCCATGGCCAATTAAGATTGGGAATCAGACAGGTGAAGATAAGATATACATTAGATCTGGTTCGGGATCGATAGTTTTACCAGACAGTTTACATATTATTTAGTGTCGTCAATTTGTACAATTTCCTAGGATATTCTTTATGCCTTGCAACGTCGATCAACGCACTTGTCTCCAATCCTCCCGTTGAATGCTGTAGGTCTTTGGGTTTTCTTGTAACCATTGATGAAAAGAATATTTGAGTCGGACAACGGCGAAAGTCGTCAAATATAGAGAACTAGACTCGCCTGAGTCGCTTTGAAATTTGAATCAACCTTGGAGTAACAGCACCGTCACACATTCCAGAGTGCTCGTGATCTTAACTTCGAGTCCTTTTCTACATACTCCCTCTCGCACCCCCAACATCCACGAATATCTGGCTTTCATTGTCGTCAACTGACGACTATCAATAATGAGTTTTTCTGTGGGTGTAGGAATGTCTCGGACTGTGGCTACACGACAAATGGCCGCAAAAAAATTGGCTACCTTCGACCGGTACCGCACTATACGAAATTTTTTCAGGCAGGAACACGTAGCCGCATTGAAGGGGAATGTGCTGCCTTCCAAGACGCTTACTGTCTATTCTGCCATCTCAAAACAAGGAATGCACAGTTCGTCATTGGTGAGAGAGAGCGGCACAAGACCAGCATCCCTTCTTCCACAGTCAAATTTCGTGAGGACATTCGCAATACACAACACGACGCCTGAAAAATTTCCACGGAGCGAAGGGAAGGAAACAGTGCCTCCTCGAGACTCAAAGGTTAACCCTCCAGAAGAAAACTCCATTGATGCCGAAAACAACTTTCCACATGCACGCGACCATGAGAATTACTCTCATTTTTTCCGAAAGCTCGCAGAATCTGTGCCGCATGCGCGCCGTCCGACACGAGATGATTTGTTGAAAGTTGCTACCAACTTTTGGCAGAGGTTCAGAATTCGCTTCAAGTGGTTTACTGTGCGATCGTTTCGAAAATTTAATGCGGACGATATATCTGCCTTTATTAGTTGGTTCCTCGTGAGCCAGACATTGTGGATATTGATTGGAACGTATGTATTTGTTGCCTCCTCATTTCTAGTCTGGTCTATTGAAATGCGGTTTCTTATAGGACCACTTTCTTTTCTGTTCTGTTTGCCACTCTGAATAGCTTACGGCTCCAAAGTAGGGCTTCGTGACCTCCACTTTTTGACTTCCCTGACAGACTTTCGTAGACTTTGTTGCTCATACGATCAGCGACTACCTGACTGCAGAGACAGGGATCACAATCATTTTTGAGTCGGCAATAGTGCCAAAGTGGAAGGACTCTCGTCTGTCCTTCAAAAATGTTTATGTCTCTCGACGACCGAATGAGAAAATTGCTAAAAGAACAGTCAAAGGTGCGGGCCATATCGCTGCTGCTGGCTATGATGTCGGGAATCATCCTGTCTACCATCATGTTGGAGATGAGGACGATGAGCCCGAAACGCACGCATTTGAGGATGAAGACACGAATTACACGATGTTTGACTTGAATATCGACTCTGTGGATGTTACCCTTTCCCTGACCAGGTGGTTAGATGGGAAAGGCCTGGTTGAGGATGCCGTTGTTCGTGGTGTCCGTGGCGTAGTTGGTAAGCATTGTCGATATAGAGTTGTGCAAAGCCAATTTTGCCTTACAACAATGGTACAGACCGCAGAAACGTCTTTTGGGATGCGGATGACCCTCCAGATCCTGCCGAATTCCGACACATCCCACGACCTGGAGACTTTGAACTGAAGAACTTGCAACTTGAGGACGTCCTTGTGACTGTTCATCAGCCAGGCGAATTTCGTCCATACACGGCTTCTATCTTCCGAGCTGATCTTCGCATATTCCGCAAGAGATGGTTATTCTACGACTTTCTTTGCGCGGAGAACGTGGTCGGTCAAATAGATAACTGCTTATTTAGTCTTCATCGGCCACAGAGCATTGGGCAAACGAACGAGAAGGATCTGACTGATGGCGAATGGTTTAGGATGGTATGAATTTTGGAAACGTTTTGTTCAGTCGTTGACCTGATGAGCAATCATGCAGTCACGTTTCCGAATCGATGGTGTAAATATTGACCATCTGCAGAAGTCGACAACAAATGAAGGTCCAATCTCATGGATCACTTCAGGCAAAGTTGATGCTGTTCTCGACATCAAGTTCCCTCGGGATCCAAAAGACGAACTCCCTTTCAACACCATTCTTGAAGGAATAGCCGACGCCATCTCGACTTCAATTTCTGAAACAGCACGAATCCCCGGTCAGAGAGAGCTTGCTAAACCTCCTTTGATTGCCCCAGAGTCTACAGAGGTGGAAAGTCAAATTTCTGGGGATTATAAACCAAAGATAGTCATTGACATTGACTTGCGTTTCCGGGATTTGAAAGCCGCTGTGCCGATTTTTACGACGGATCTCTCCTATGTCAATAACGCTCTTATACGACCCATCGTCGCTTTTATGAAGTGCGTGATTTTCTTTTTTGAGGACTCCTGACTGGAAGAGTTTGTAGCGCAAATCGGACGTTGATTCCCATTCATTGTCGAGTCGTTAAAGATCTGAGTGATTTTGATGGAGCGTGGACTGTATGTAATCTTCTTTCTTCGTGGTCCCAGCTAATGACTTTACTGTTGCAGATGTGGGAGAGTCAGTCTAATCAGTGACTAAAACTATTCCTCTAATCAACTAATCAATTCCATTAGCCGGACTTATGAACGAGATTGCTTTCAAAGTACGTCGTCTCATTGTCACGATAGTGATATTTACCCTCCTGTTCGCAGATTTACGACGCCTTGGCGTATCACGTATCCCAATCTACAATAAACCACCAAAGGATGAAGACAATCAGCCTATGGAGCCTCCAGCGGACTGCTGGTGCTGTGATGAATGTCCTCAAGACAATGACGGACCCTATGTCAGCGCACCTCAAGGATGTTTATTCGAATGGTCAGAATCAGTTTGAAATGTTGGAAATGATGCCTTTGGTTCCTGAATTATAGTTGTTTTTTTGGCCCTCCCTGTCAGTTCCAACAAACCAAACCAATCCTGCTGTTGTGAGGAGAACTTCTCGATGACCACATTCGAAACCTGTGAACTTTTGTCTGTGTGTATCAGCAAGACCGTCAAGTCTGGCTAGAATCTACTAGTTTGTGAGTAGCGGGTTAATATTACAATTCTGTAAACCTAGTTGGGACTCAACAATCAATAGCCAGGAGCTCTTGTACCAGGGCCAAGAAAGGATCAACACTTTGGTCTCTCCATTAATGGAAGTATACTCTTGTTAACTTAGAAATTGACTCGAGGAGGGACACGGTCTGTTCTGATGACACTTTTCAAAACGCTTTTGGGCCAGGCCTTCATGTCGTTCGGCAATGACGATTATCCTACAACATAAGACGTCCATTTCAGGCAAATCTTTAGGCGAAACATGTCATTATTCCAGAAGAATCCCATCGAAAACGAGAGGGATTTATGTGTGTATAAGTAGATTGGAAAAGGATGGAAAAAAAAAACCACAAATCCCATTGAAATACAGGTTGCTCAATGCGAACTTCCAGATCCCCGACGGCCCAGGCAACTGAGGTATCGGAATATAGAGATGACTACGTTATGGATCAGGAGAGATCAGATACGAAAATTTGGTTCAGGAACTACTTACAAAACCCAATGAAACTAAACCCGGCGTTACAATTTAGACGAATGAATCAGAAAGGAGGTTGCACTCACTCGACATAGAGACTGAGAACAGCTGTGATGTATTCATCAGGCGAGAGTCGCTGATGAATCATGTGCGTGTCGAATATCGTATAAGAACTGAAGACAAAGCAGCCGAAAACCGCATAAATCAAGTCCATGATATCCTTGAAAGGAAAGAAGATGGAAACAATCCCAGCCGTCCCTATCGGGTATTAGTACAATTAGTGCAAGCGTTTTTTCGAAGAATGAAGGGAAGAAACCTAGAGCTATCAGCGGGGCGAAGAAAAATGGACCCATCCCAGAGAAATCGTGCTAAAGGACTCGTAATTAGTAGTCACCAAAAAAACAGTTCTGTACAGATCACCTTTGAATAAAGCGTGAAAAGGGTTAAAATGAAGAATACGCCACAAGTCATGAGTCTGAAGAGATCTCAGTCAACGCTCTACTGCAATGCAATGACCAAAGCAACGCACAAGGCTTGGAAAATTATGATCTTATCGTAGATAGATACACCAGCCCCAACGCTACAGGCTTCCAATACCGTGAGGGTAGCAAGGAATATGAAATTCCAGGGATGGCTGTGTCGCTTCCATTGCAGGATCCCGAAATTTACAAGGGTGGCAAACAACAGGAGGTAGAAAGCCCAGCGGCTGGAAAAGAATGTTGAGAATGACATGAGGTCAAAAGGGACCCTAGACATACTGCCATTGAATCCATTCAGCAATGATATATAAATCTGGGTGGTAATAAATGAGGCCCGTAATTGTGGCGGACGTAGCCTGGAAAGAGTGTCGTAAGCATACAATTCGTGGAACGTGAAACCTTCAAGGGCCTTACAATCTGGAATACTGCAGTGTAGTCATATCTTTAATGAAGCGTCTACGAAAGTGGGATTATCACATACGAAGGATTGTGTATACTTTGCGAACGAAGGCATTTCTGATGTCTTGTGAGCATCTGGAGACAGTAACCCCGTACTGGAAACCAGAAAGATCAACACACGCCCTCGAGAACGAAACACTGTTGTTTACCTTGAAGTCCTCAGGCAAGCCACCCGTGTCTTGTTGGCTACCAGAGGAAGATACTGTACTACTGTCACTGTCCCGAACATCATCATTGTTCGTCGACTGGTAATTTTTTGGAGCTGAAGGCGGTTGGAGTGGATATTTGCCTTTGCCCATTGTGGTTACGACAGAGCACTTACCAGAAAACGTTCAAGTTGCAATCTGCTCTACACGCGGCATCTTCGTGTTCTTCCACATGATCCAAATTAGTCAGAAAGTGGTGACCTCCTACTTTTCATTTATACAGACCGACTCGAACGTTGAACAGCTATAGTTTGCTGACCAACTCAGAGGCACCCGTTCTCGAACGCTCTTTCGAAATCAAAGGTCAAAGCTGAGGTGATCACCCAATGTAAATCACTGCCAAAAGCGGAAAAGTGGTTATTGGCATGCATCGAACATTATAAATAATATAATGTACTTATTCTGTTCGCACGTAGGGGTTCTCTTCAAAACGTGATCCACCCCAGCGATAACGAATGTTCTGGGATTGGTCCTGCGGGTTGCTGATGCTTTTGCGAGCACTTCAAGTACACGATTCTCCTCTTGTATACGAAATAAGAGGACAGGGAATTCCGGGAGGTCTGGATCATGGAGAAGCATAGAAGGGGATACTTTCTCGAGTTCTTGTTGGAAAAGTGTGATGTAAACTGGCAATTGATAAGGAAACTCAGCTGGCGCAGAAATGTCTGAATCCGACCATAACGGCTTTTGTGCACAATCACAAGTCCATGGTGGGTCGAAACATCCACTTGATGCTGTGCGTAGCGCAAACTTCACAGAGTCCTGAAATAGAAAAAGAAGGGGTCCGCCGTTTCATGCTCAAAAAACAGTAAACCGAAATCATATTTCAAAATACAAAAGCAACAAAACGAGCGAGATAAATCATAAACTTTCATACCACCACGGCTTCTAATCTTCTCAGCGGTCTTGGAGGTCATTGAGGAGACGAAGAATGTTGATGACTGATAGAAAAGTCAGAGAGGGTTTCAAAACAGAATAGAGGTGCTTACAGAGGTTGATGAAGCTGAAATTTGTGGTATAGGTTGTCAGATTGGAAGAGAAATTGGAAGAAGAGGACACACTCAAGGTAAAGGCTGATAGCACCCATGATGTATTCGTCGGGTGATAGTCGCTTAGTGATGGTGTAAGTATCGTAGACGATATAACCACTGAACAGAAGACAGCCCAATATTGCGAAAATAAGATCGGCCGTACGACTGAACGGGAGGAAAATGGAAACGAATCCGGCCATGACTTGACATCATAGTATCACTAAGGAAACTTCCGAAGATAATGAACAGACGAACCGAATGCGACAAGCGAGCCAAAAAGGAATGGGCCCATACCAGAGAAGTCATACTGGCGCAGGATATTATCAAGCCGGCATGAGATTGATTGGTTGAAACCGTACCTTGGATTGTAAAGTGAAGATAGTCAATCCAAAGAAGACCCCAATGGTGATAAGCCTGAAAAGTGAGTCAGGCAAAGACAACAGTGGGTCTATGTAATCTCACAGTGCCTGAAGAACAATAATGTTGTCATAGAAAGAAATTGCAACACCTAGGGTGAAAGCTTCCATAACAGTGAAGGTTGACAAGAAAACAAAGTTCCAAGGGTGATTATGACGCTTCCAGTAAAGAACTCCAAGGTTTATGAGCGAGCCGAAAAGCGGGAGGTAGAAAGACCAGGTGCTGATAGAAATGTATAGGTGAAACAAGTCACTTTAAGTTGAATTGTGGACATACTGGGTCTTGACCCAGGACACTGTGGAGGGCGACTGGGATATTAATCCGCCAACGAGGGCAGTGGCAGCCTAAGGAAAACAAATGGTATCATGGGATTGCAGTGAAGGACCTGCCTCACGATTTGGCATACTAGAAAAAGGTGTGTAAATGATGTCTTCCAACACAATGGATTGAAGAAACACACGAAGGATGGTGTAGACTTTACGAATAAAAGCACTCCGAATCTCCGGAGAGCTTTCCGAGACGGAGACCCCATACTTCAAGGTGGCGTCAGAATATAAAGCAACAGATTTCCAGTCGACTTCACCTTGAAATCATCAGGTAAGTCTCCTACGTCCGGCTGATCATAGATTCCACCACCAGAGCTGGGACCCGGTAGCAAAGGCTCTCGACTATCCGCAGCATGATAGTTCTTCGGCGCTGGGGCATACGATGGAGGCGGAACTGGATAATTGCTCATGATGGTTGTGGTGCTAAATACTGGTAACAGCCACTGGCACGACGTCCTGGTCTGACTAAGCTGCCTAAAAATAGACATATTCCTCAACCAAGTCAGTTTTCTCTGCAAAGGCGGCTGGTGCTTGCCGTATCGAATGTGTGCCTACACGCCACGATGTGCCAGCCTCCCTGGCAACCATATATCTCGTTGTGATATCGCTTTCTTTGAATTATGACCTCGTAACAATGTCGGCTTGCGATTTTCTGGTGGATTCATGCAGCTCCACGGAACTTCATACGGTTCCCCGCATAGCTACTACGGAGATCATCTCTTCCCCCTCTCTACCTGACGTAAACGATTCCTCCTTGCGTGAAGCTGTTGGGACGGCCTTAGCTTCTTGGTGTCCCAGTTTCTCTCATGTGTCTCGAAAGTGTTTCGCAGGAGGACAGAAATTTCGGTCACCCATCTCGGTTGCTCTGATGGTCCTTAAAGCCCAAATTTTGACTCTTAAACGTCGCGTGCACCTCGTAGAAGTCGAATGTGACTCCCTGAAACATTCTAACGGGACCCTTCAGTCGAGAAACGCAAGTCTCAGTGGCGACCTCTTACGGCTTCGTGCAGATTACAACACGCTGCTCTGCGATCGCAAGAAACGTACACTTGCGGCGGAGCAAGATCAACAGAAAATTCGGGCCCTTACCTCTGATATCGATAACGCTCAGCAGTTCATTATGGCCATGGTCGACATCAAGTTGCACGAAAATTTCCTTCTTGTCGCTGCGAACGAGACCATGGCGAATAGTGAAGATGCCGAAAAAAGTTTGGCAATTGCGATTGCGCAGGAAGCTGATAGGGATGGCTCTCTCTGGTCCCGAATCTTGACTTCCGTAGTTGACTATCGCTCGGCGAACAGTTACAGTGCTGCCGTCGATCTTGCTCTCCAGGCCAAGGATCTTTCTTTAGGTGACGATCTGACATTTGGAGCGAGGAAAGCTGCCAATGTTTTGCCAGAATTCCATCGAGTTACTTCGCAGGACAGTGAGAGGTCTTGCGATTTGGACGAAAGTAGCCCTTTCGCTTCACCTTCCAAAATTAGGACTCAACCTCCGACTCCATTAAGCGCCCCTCGACAATCACCTACAATGCCGATTCATCGCCTCTCTCCCGCGTCCACTGCAAATCCTAACCCTACAAAGTCATCTGGTCTCGGGAAACGGTATAATCGGAGAATCTCCCCACCCGCTCAGATTGCGACCAGTCAATTGCAAGTGACCAAAACACCTTCTACTCGGCCATATTCAACTCCCAAAATTGAAGACGCTAAGGTGAAGCCAACTCGAAAGAAGACCACTTCAAGGAAAAGAACCCAACCCCAAAATCAAAACCATATGAAGAATTCGGACAAGAGGAAGGGTATTATTATCACTAGCGATGTTGCGATGGCATCCATTTCGGTGATTGCTTCGTGTCCTCTCCGGAAGACTGAGACTGAGCAACTTTTACAGAAACAGAAGAGCGTTGATTCGAAGGGAAATACCACACTCTTCACAGCGTTGAGCTCACTGGAGAGGATTTGTGCTTCATTGAGCAGCAGTGACCTTGGCTCGTTAGAGGAGACCAGCGATGATGACGAGAGTCGGTCTCGCGCGAGTGACGATACTGGCGGCTCTTTGGATAGGCGCGACCGAACAGTCGGAGAAGGACCACGAGGCTCTCCCCATACCGATTCCGCGGCAGAGAAGGACCAATCTTCTATTTGTCTTGTTCCCGACTGTCCTGAGCTTTCACCATCGATATCAACTTCCCCGCCGTCCACTCCACTTGGTTTGGCGTGGACTTTTTATTCAGAAGGAGGTCAGACGGCTGATACCTCCCCAACGTCGACCGATTTCAGCGATATCATTCCTATCGTTAAACAAGACCCCACTGTCTATGAGGACAGCCCTTCTTTTAGGTCTTCGCTAAATCTTTCGAAATTTCCCGTGGTTTCAGGGTTTGCCAAACGATTAAGTCGTGCAATCACCAAGACCGATGACAATAGCACAGAACAGTGTGTTCCTCATGTGAATAATTCTTCGTCGTCGCTGGAGAATACCCATCTTCGTTCTGGGCCAACCACCACTGTGTCGAAAACCTCTTCGCCAAAGATTTCAAAATCCACATCAAGCCTCATATCACCCGGTCGTCAGAATTCGTCAACAAAATCCACCATCCCCTCGAAGAAGACCACTGCTCCAGAAAAAACTTTCGCTGTCGCAGAGGGTCCCCCATCTGTCAAGCGCGGCAGAGGAGCAACAGATATAAAATCTGCGGCGGAAACAACACCGACTTCGAACACCCCACAGGAATCGAATTTCTCAATGGGCAGAAACTTTTTTCGACGTCTTTCGAACATCCCTGGGTCTGTATCAAGAACTCGGTTTGGCCCTGCGACCTCGGAATCACCTAAGGGTACCGGTGCAGGACCGAATCGAACTCGGATCTTTCTCGTACCCTCTGCGCCAGTGCCAACCAAGGCGAGATCTCGAACAGCAGATGCCACTCTTAAAGCTCCAACGTTAACAGCTGCGAATGGCACCACACAGGCGAGTGCCAAAGCTGTAGCCCCTCCCAGAACCAAGCCAAGGTCAAATACGATCAACGATTATTCACCAGCGAAGTCGTCCCCTCTTACTCAGAATGTCATCACTGCATCCTCTGGACGCCCCGATTCTAGCTCGAGTTGGAAAAGGCTGTCAGTTCAAGTGGTTCTTTCGACCCATACGAAAAGTACAACAGACAAAACTGTTCCTGCTGCCGCTGCCGCAATACCCCCCAGGCCTACTGAAAGGAGGCCATCTGCAAAGCGTCAGCGTGTAAAGAACGGCGATCTCGAGCCAACTATGACACCAACTGCAGCCTTTATGAAACCAGTCAACAAGTCCGCAAAAGTTGCGAAACGGATGACGAATTCTATCAAGCCCTTGATTCCGACTTGGAACGCTGGCTCTTCGTCGTCGTCTTCACCCCAGTGTAGCAACATGTTCAGGAACAGTTTGAGCATGATTGTTCGTTGATGGTTCTAGTTTCTATATGATATTATTTGTGATTCTACTTCTTATACATCTTCTGTTGGATACGGTGGTAAACCCCAGTCTTCAGGTTTGAAGTCCTCCAGAGATACAAGTACTGCATCGGGAGTTTCATTCACCGACTGCTCAAACTTTCGGACGTTGTGGTCAGGTACCCAGACAACTAAATGAAGATGTGAAAGATTAGGATGAAAGAACCAAGAATTGTGTTTTTACCTGACATTCCCGCACGTTTCCCTGCTTGCATACCAGGTAAAGCGTCCTCAAAGACAAGGCCTTTGGCACGCTCCTCCCTTTGAGCATCTGTACACTCTACATCCGGTCGACCAACATCCCGACCCAATAGCTCCTTTGCAGCGACCAAGAAAATGTCAGGAGCTGGCTTGCCGCACATATTGTATTGCTGGTCGTCGCCACAAACGACCTTCCCTTCAAAAAGGGAGAAAACTGCTTGAAGATGGTCAGTCTTCTTTTCGAAATTTCGCCGACGAGAGCTAGTTGCGACGGCCATGGGTACGTTGTGCTTCTTCAGATGGGTGATGAGTTTATGTATCCCAGGCAACAACTCTGCGCTCGACCAAAGTGTGTCTTGAATCCGATTTCGTTCGGCAAGAAATTCATCAAGGCTGATAGGTATGTCTGGGAAAAACGAGAGAGTGTGGATCCCCCCTTCCCTTTCCGCTAAAAAACATATGGTTTATCAAACCTTTCGATTTCGACACGATTAGAACTTACGTTTACCCATGCAACCAGCTTTGATTTCCCAAGTCATTTCCTCTCCGAATTTGCCAAGGACAGCATCTATTGCAGATCGACGTTTTGTACCTCTGTTCTTGTGGGGCGTGCAAGGATAAAAGATCAAGTACTAACTAGTTGCCGTTGTGTATATCCTTTCAGAATCTATCATCAAGCCTTGAAGAGATCGTAAAAAGATGTCAGGATCTTTTGTCACTGCACAGAGGTTCTAAGAGCCACTGACCGTCCATGTCAAATAATACATATTCGACTTTTGGTGTTGTGCTTTCGGACATTGGATATGAATATATGAATATCGATCTGGGGAAAGCTTTGAATGATTCGATTGAACAGCTGACTCGGATTTGGAAAGATGAAACAATTGTTGCGAGCGTGAACAACGCGGTTGGGCACTGTAAATTATTTATATTTTGCATAGCGTTTCGTCGTACAGTGCACTGCGTTAGTTGCGTTCGCTGTTTCAGGGACAATACATTTGCATTATTGCTTGCAGTGCGTGGTAAGACGCCCGTTCGGCCCGAGCCAAAGATCAGTCTTTGATTGACAACGACAGCAACCTCAATATCCAAATTTGACGTGCAGCATGGAATCCTTGCAGTCTTTTCAGAAAAATGACAGGATCTCTTTTTGCTTTCGCAAACGACGATTCTTGCTCTTCCTCGTCGCAGTTGTGGGGCTGTTACTTTTCGTGTTTCGTTCGCAAGTGCAACAAACTAGTAGTGACTTTACGGTGAGGTGTCTTTAACGACCTTATCACAAGTTTAAAATGAATTAATTGGAAGTCTTTCATCCCAGCCTCGCTGGGCCAGGAATCAGGTCAAGGAAATCTATGGCTTCCTTCATGTTGTATTGAATGAGAAGGAAGGTGGTCTGCTGTCTTCAGAATTGGACCTGGATTTGGAAGGCTATAACCATGTGTCGATATACAACACCAAATATTCGGCGGTGCGGTGGTGGAAAGAGAGGACGAGAATAGACCATGAATATCCTGTCATTGTGTTCAGCAAGGTAAGGTTCTGGTTTTGGATAAGGTTTCTGACTTTATCAATTCTTAATCTATAGAGTTACTGCCCGTTCGTGCGATGTTTCTAGTAATTGTTCACCTCTTATGGAGCTCGTTGTACAGGTATTCAAAACGTGCCAAGGAGCTTCTTGCCTCGTTGGAACTCAAACCACCTCCCAAAATAATTGAAGTAGATCTGCGAGGTAAGAATTTACATTCCACTTTTCTTTTCCTCCATCATCCAGTCCCATTCTGTTATTAGAAGACGACCAGGCAATCAAGAAATTTTTATCCCGTCTTACTCACCATTCCACCTTCCCTAATATACTGATCAAGGGCAAATCCCTTGGCGGTTCCGATGATCTTGCGAACTTGCACAGCAACAACGAGCTCATGCCCTTGTTGCTGGAGGCTGGTGTGAAGCCACAAAAAGAGTTGGACAAATTGAGATCATGATTGTAATGTATTTATCGATACTGAGTTGATACTGAGTACTGATCTACACTGCGGTGGCGTCGCCACCCGAAAACACACTGTCCAACATGTAAACTCGTTATATTTGCGATAACGGCTCCTGGCATAGGATGGTATAAAAACCATCTTTTAAGTTCGGCGCCTCGCTTCGTATATAACCACCTAAAATAAAATATAGTCAGTAGAGGAGGGGATATGTCAGGGCCGTTATAGTCCATATGGAGGCAATCTAAATTTATCTGGGCCTGAAAACTATTTTTGACTTGGACGTCATCCGTGGGACCTGTTGTCCTCCTCTGTCCTTATAAAATTGAAGGAGTTCCTTGTTCTCTTCAATCGCAACTTCCATTAAGTTTTCTAACACCCTAGAAGAATACATTTGTCCAGGATTTAGATCATTAGACCGGCCACCTACAGGCTACACCGCAATCGAGATTTTAACTCGTCATTCCTGCTCACCGCCACTGGCCAACACTAGACAAAAAATCCATCGTTGAGTTGTAAGAGTTATTTCTGACTCTGGCGGTGGTTGGTAACCAATATCCAATTTCCACACAGTAATTTATCACCTGCTTCGTTCACAGCACACGGTCTTTTCGAAAACGACAACATTGAACACCTACTCAAAAAGAATCCGCCTCGGCGTCTACAAACGCTCCAACACCAAGTTTAGATCGACTCCATGGTAGTTCGCGTTAGCGTGCATCTCAGTCCACGAGCAAGATGGACAAGTCTTTTCCTATTATCCTCCATGTTTGTTACGTTGACTTGGGTGCTGCCTTTTCTCGATCAACACTATCCCATTGAATCTGGGGAGTTAATGGCATGGCCAAGTGCTCATCTGTCTAGAATAGCTGGGTCGAGAGCTACAGAGAGAGTTTGGGGCCCTACAACGCTGGTACACAACAACACCCCAACGGAGGGTGGGAGAAGAGATACCACAGCAGTTTTAAATGGACCTCCGATGAGATATTTTAGAGGTAAGAATGCGGCCCTTGCTCACCTTGTCTGTTGTTAACATTGGATCTGACTGTAATTATTATCTTGACCTTAGACAATCTTCGCAATGATACATACTATCTTACTACTTGGTCAATGGCCGGGTTCAGTGCGTCTCAAGTTCATGATTTCCATTAGACCCATCCACTGACTTATTTTTGTTGACTTTGCAGCTAATGAATTCATGAACTATGTAAGTGTGGAAGTTCTCAGACCTCATTTCGAGCCTGAAGCCGCAATTTTCGTCAAGATATTCACTCTTCTAACGTTATTGGTTATTTAGGTTAATATGATATATCTCGCAATTCTTACCGATCGCGTACCCATTATTCCCCCTTTCGCACCAGACCATCATATTCGTACGTGGGGTCATTTACAATATTGTATTCCACTGCTAAAGCAAGTCATTAGCCACTTCTGCAGGCATACTCCCATTTGGCGACTTGTTTGATTTAGACGCGCTGAGTGATCGATTGAGAGTTCCAGTCCTCGAGTGGCGAGACGTGAAGGCATTACCTACCACGTCGGATCGAAACCCGTTTCCGTACGTCGACCGTCCAATAGGGAATGACCCCAGACCAGAGCCCCTTGGCTGCTGGTCTACACGGGCGCCAATGGAACCCGAGCCAATTCGCGCGGAGAACGTGATACACCACATAGGAGTGGATCCTGCATACACGCGTGTCCCCTTTTACACGCGCTTGACAGACGATCCTGGGGAGCTCCACGTTGTATTCCCTCGCTTAGCGGCGCTTATCTATCGGTCGTCAACGTTTTCATCAGCTTTGAGATCGATGATTTCGCCTTCATGGGAACATTGGGGTGACCCAGAGAAGGAACCAGACCGATTCGAGCATATGGCACCGGCTGTTAGTGGACATCATCGAAGACCGGAGTCTCATTTGACCTGTTTTGATGCACTGTACTATATGACGAGCGGAGCAGAGGTGTTTGAGTGGCGGCTTGGGTTTTCACCTGTTTGGAGGAATGTTGGGCGGTGGTTGCGGTTTAATGCCAGAACGCACGAATTAGTGAAGGAGTATTTGGCAGATTTATTTGGGAGCTCTCCCGGTCATGGAGATCATGTGTACCCGGTACGTATATGTTCATCAGTACTGCTGAATGATGCTGATAATTCCCAATTCCCAGTTTATTGCTGTTCATATGAGGAGGGGTGACTTTTCGATGCACTGTGGTGATGGGCATTGCTATCCAGCAGTTTCAGTGTACGCCAAGCAGGTCGAGGAGGTGAAGAAGGAGATCTACAAGACCAGGGGCATCAATGTGGAACATGTTGTGGTGACAGCAAGTATGTCTTTGTTTCCCGGTGCTTGGAGCTTCCTGACAGTTTGGATTATAGACGAAGAATCCGCGACGTTTTGGGATGAAGTGGGAACCCTGGGCTGGCTTCGTATTGATCATCTCCGACATCGAACAGTTGAGCGGTACGGGATCTGGTATCCGGTAGTGATTGATGTTGTTGTGCAGAGCTACGCACTTGGCCTGGTGGGGACGGAGGACTCTACGTTCAGTATGGTGAGCCAGCTGCGAGTCCTGGACTGGAATGGGGGCGTAGTCAGAAGCGTAAACATGCGGGACACATAACTTAAACTATTGTACTGTAGAACAAGAATTGCCCGGGATCGTGGGAATATGATGAAGCACATTTGTACCGAGGAACGGAGACAACTCTCGGTACAAATCCAGTCACCCCCACTGTCTCTTCTCATGGTTCTTCCTCGTGTCAATAGTCGCACTCCTTTGCAGCCAACAGCCAACTTGGGTCATATGTCTTTCGTTGAGTCTATTACCAGAAAGCCACGACAGAGGACTGTCCTGATCTCCCTCGTCACCCTTATTGCCCTCACTACCTATATTTTTATCGCAAATATCACCTTTCTACTGCCCCCTGCTCTTCGACATGCAGACATACCTGCAGTCGACACTTTTACCGTTGCCTTGCAGTCTATCAAGAACTCTGTTCCAGTCGACGACAAGTTTGCGCACAGAAAGAAGGTCGGCCAATCCCTCAGGCTCAGCTTGCACCAGGAGCTAGCAGCCCTCAGCAGTTTCATCGCAAGTCTACCACAGAATGTCATTCCCCATTCCGTTGATCCGACACTCCCTCTCGATCCTCAACTCGTGCTTGACTTTGACATCAACAGTCCAAGGGCGACCGATGAGCTTAGAGCTATGGTTGAAGACGTGTGGTCCAGGAACCCCGTATTCCTGTACGCAAAGGTACTGCCCGTCTAACGACCGTGCTTCTTCCAAGATTAACCCCGCCCCCGTTAGCATTTCTCCTCGTCTTCGCGGGAGGTTAAAGCCATCCTTTCGGGTCTCAACCTCTGGCCAGAACCAACAGTAATCGACGTCGACACTCGAGAGGACAAGGTCATTCTTGTCCCAATGCTGGCACGTCTGACTTCGATTCCCCAACTGCCTGTCCTCATTGTCGGAGGAAAAGTGGTCGGTTCTACGAAGGAGATACGGAGCCTCTTCGAGAATAAAGAGCTGCAGACGCTGATCACCGCTGCCGGCTCTCAAATTAACGGAGGCAGGAAGAAAAAGCATCGGAGGTAGAAGGACCCTAGATTCCCCTCCCAATCTCTCTTTCTTTCTTCTGGCTCTCCTCCTTGTTATCATTCTGATGGTCATGTGTTTACGCTTACGACTCCTTGCATGGACCTTTTGCTCTTCTTCTCCTAGCTGTTGACTCTCCCTCATTGTACTCATCAAACACTTTCATTCCAGTTTACGACGTGCTGCTGAAATGCACATGAATTTTAACTCCGCTTCTACATGTAACCATCTAACGCCTCTCACTCCCCGTCCCTCCCCGTCCTGCGCTCATTCCACCTCTTATCCCGTACCTTATTTCTTTTTATTACCTTTATCTTATTTGTCGGCCATCTCTTCATCATAAGCGGTCAGCACCGTTCTAAGGTGGCCGTTTTCGTTCCTTGTTTTAAATTCTTTCCTTACTCGTCCCACCCAAAAATGGTCTACGATCGGCCTCTTCCCGTTTGGGCGCTTCACGAATGTACGGATTTGGTAACGACTTTACTTCCCTTTCCGCGATGGCCGAGCTTGGCAGTTCCTGTCTCTTCGTCGATCCACACCTGCTGGTTCAGGATCGAACGTTCTCGACTTTTCATTTTACCTCGCCGATCAAAATCCACACAATCCAGAAGCCTTCTGCTACCGGAAGAATTATTTCCGTTACTTCTGGCCATGGGACGATTTTGGACTTGCACTTCCCCTTTTTTCCGTGCTACTTATTTATTTGCTTTCTTCTTTTCATTCCCCGTACGAGGTGCCTCCCTTTACCTACCCGTGCCTTTTTTGCGTTGGAACTTTCATAAAATCAAATGCGGACATTGATAGACCTGGTTCATTTACATACGCATCCACTGTGATCCCTTTTACCTTATACATACTACCTCATGCCTAATCCGGACTGTGCTTTTTCATTGGGAGTATTTATGACTCTTGGATAACTACAATATTTATTTTTTTCCCGACAAGTTTCGAACAGTGCCTTCAGCCTTTGAAATAAATAATTTCTGAACATTCATGTGAATATGGCACCTAATTTTCCTCATAATCACTTGTATGTAAGGTTCAGGAATCATTTATCCACCTTTCCGACTAATAATACGTCCAGGTGTTGGACTTGAAACTCTCATCTGGTGATTCGTTCGTCCATAGTGATGTCTGTCAGGTTTAGGACGACATTCAGACTTTGTCCAATGTGTATTATGTAGGTCAATTGTCCGGCGGAGCATCCCTTTCCGAACATTTGTGACTTTGTCGTCTTCAGATGTTCAGAATCATGGTCTTGATTACACGGAGACCCACTATCCGAGGGACCCAAAAAAAAAAATCGAAACGCGTGTATCAAGCACTGAATGAGACTCTGAAGGACTGTAAGTGCTAGCCGTTCCCTACCATTAAGACCCGGAATCGGATTATGGTCCGACTGCCACAGCCTTTACTACAGATCTCAGAGGGAGGTGAAAGGGTTGACGGTGGCCCGTACGATTGAGTCCTATGACCTATCCGATGTCCGGGTGAGTACTCCGTTAATTATTTGAATCCCTACTTCGTCCCACATCCGTTCCGAGATATTCAATAAAGGAAAAAGAAAAAGAAAGAAGAATCCCAGGAGTGGGGTGAATGAAACGATGACCAAGTAGGCGGCGTCCTTGTCGCTGAGTACTAGTATATATTATATATCCTTAAGCAACCAGACGCTGCTCCGGACCTCCGTATGCATGTGCCGAAGCCCCTCAGCTTTCAAAATGGGGCACTGTCATTCAGGATCGGTGTAGCGGAACCCTGATTTCGGGAGTATAATATGCTCTACCATGCTTCATACCAATTAAAGAAGGGGCCAAATCACGCAGACTCCCGGAACACCAGACATGTTGATGACAAAGGGTAGTATTACGGGCTTGGATACACCGGACACTTCGGGATATGTTCCGATAGGCATCCTGAACGGTTCAAGGGAAGCGAGGGTTGCCGAACTGTCAAAAAACTTACAAGTGAGGTCCCTTGGTTACACGCTACGACCAATGGTTATGACCGTGTACTTCCAATGCTATGTCACTAACGGCGCAATAGCGATTCCGATGGCACCACTTTTCTATAAAGAAAAGCGCCTACTGCCAGTACTTTTGATCCTCGAAGTTGTTAGATCTTGCACACCTATCAGCGCCTAGTAAGTATTGAATTGTTCGGACCGGAGTATGAAAGGTATCATCACCTTCAAAACGCCCAGATGATAGATTTCTTCTGAAAATGTCACCTCACACCCTGAACCATGGCCGACCGGTACCGATTACCCGGTCTCCGACATTCAATGCAGTAGGTGAAACACGACGACTAGTCACGCCTCATGTGTACGCTGAGGCGTAACTGATTATGCATCACCTGTGTGTGTGGACTACAAGGCGGCAAGTCTGGGGCTGCCATCGATGAGGGTGACTACTAAATTTGGCCAAGTTATGCAATCAAAAATGTGTGTAATCAAGGCGTTGCCCCATAAAGCGTGCATTTTAAGAAACTTTCCGATTTCCGCATTTGGAAATGTCATAGTCCAAAAAGAGAATGATGGGGGCAATTAGTCGTTCTGCTGTTCCCGGAAATTGTGTAAACCCCCATTACTGGTATAAAGCCTTTCCGGAGTATTGGCAGAGTTGCCAGTATGGTTCGAAGTTGTAGTCTACTTATGACTAATTTTGTATCAAGTATCCCTTCATTAATAATCACGGATGGCAGGCAGTGTATTATGGGCATCTGGACTCGGAGTATATTGGAATGAATTCATTCTATTAGAGTAAACGCATAAAACTTACAGTTACATTGCCATCACAGACAGACAATGTAGCAGACTAGAATAATGTGGGGTAGTGTGAAATCCTTAGGCATTAGGTCGCATGTCGGGAAATTCAGGCGTTGGGTCTGGTAACTTGGAGTCCCAGATTTGCTAGACTACCACCCACAACGGTTCTCATATCCATTTACGAAATGAGCTGTCAGATCCTTTTTTACTCCGGTTTCCCAACACCAATCTTCTCGTGTACGTTTCGGCGGAGATACCCAGGTCTGCAGGAGAAAAATTGACTGCCATAAGCTGGTATATAGTAGATATCGCCGAAGAAGAAGTATGATTTTGCCGCAGTCATGGCATTCTCAGAACGAGATGTTCAAAATAGGATATTCCCTGTGGTGGCCCAATACCGACCTCAAGGTGATTGATCATCACAGGCATGAACCGTTTCTTCGAATCCGATCTGGAGGTTACCCTGAAGGAAACGATCTGTGGACCCATTGAGGGAGTCATACGGCATTTGCCGACAATCGAATCTTGACCCTTATTTTAGTCGTAACAATGTAATAAAGCTAATGAGTTGCATCGCGGACCGATAACCTTCGATTTTTCTATCACGACCCTGTTACGCGCAGTCTCGCAATCTCGCATGCTTACCTGGCGGTGCATAAGTTTATTAGGCGATCGGTTTGCCAAGCGCCCATGTTAGAGGGGACATTTAGTCATTCCGATTCACACACTCACACCACAACAAGGATCGACATTTTTACCATGTTGATCGCAAATTTGCCACACTTCCTGGTTCCTTCTGACATGGAGACCAACAGAAACGGCATAAATAACCCCATGGCACACGTGTCCGCCAGGGCGGTCGAGTTATCTCACAAAATACTGAGGACACAGCTGAACCTTATGTGGGCTGCTAGAGAGCTACAATTGAAAATGGGCATTGAAAAATATATATCGGAGCGGCCTGGTCCTAAAACCTTAATATATATTTATTCTCTGACAGCCTTTTTCGCAAAAACTTATGCCTTGATGATCATTTGTTGATTTTTAACAGATCCTGCGAAAATGATTGACATGTAAAGACAAGCCGCTCTGGTTAATAAGAGCTCCTCACCCCACGTCTACCTTGACTACACACCTCTTCACCATGCAGCGCGCTACTATCACTGGAATCCGCATAAGGTCTCCCTCCGATGCTCGTGTTATCTTCCATTCCGTTTACCTCAACATCTTACCTATGGTCACTCGTCGTCTGGACACCGAGGAGAGAAGCCTCATATCCTCTGGTTCCGTTTATGTTTGGGAGGAAAGAGGTCAGCATACAGAACTGACGGGGGTATGTTGGGGTTTGCGATTCGCGGCAGTGCATGTCACTAACTCTACCTCCATCAGGTCGGAATTGAGAGATGGACGGATGGTATAATGGGCTTCTTTGCTGCATGTCACTCCATATTGACATAGCTTTCAGGAATCCGTTGGGGCCCATCTCGAGTAAGAGAGGTAGGGTATCTGTCGTTTTTCCTTCCTGAAACACGATTTACTCTTTCTCTAGGGTTTTTTATTCTATCATGAAAAACCATCAACACAGCAGCATTCATTCGATGTTTCGTAAGGCTTTCTCCGCAGGATGTCCGTCGCATTTGCTCATATCAATGCAATATTACAGATATGACCCCATGCGCTCCGTCCTAATCAAACAGACTTATACCGTCTATGTCAACACACGGAGAGGGCAACGAAAGTGGCACTTGAGTGGGTATCCTGAACTCTGCCCCCCGTATCCAGGCAACCTGACGTCTCCATTCTCCCAGTTGCCTACTTCACGGAGGACACCGTCCACCGCTTGCGATCTATTGACGATATTCCAGAATTGGTCTCGCTGAGCGTGCCCTCTGGTCGATACATCAGCGCTCGATCTGCGAAGGGACGAGCAGAACATAATTTCCCTTCTGACTCTGAGGGCTCAGGGTTTGCGAGGTTGGAGTATGTTCCTTACGCTCCTCCGCAGAGCGTCAAACCAGACTCTGCACCTCAGCCTCATGCTGGTCAACATCCTTATCACAAAATACCTCAGTCCTGGTCTCCATCCCCACCAAATGACGAGCGACATTCTTCCACTCCTCGCTCGATGAGCCCCGCCTCACCAAATACACCCATGACAGACGAGAGAGGCAAACAAATCCTTGTACCACTCTCTTACCTGGAAGATCGCCCTCCACCACGCCGACATCCCACAGACGAGAGAGTGCTGATGATGCTCACCACTAGATGCTTGCGAGATAGACAGCATTGGTTACATGGTGGCTCAAAAAGCGTCAAGGTCACTCGATTGGATACGATGCCATAGAATGCCGCTTTGTTTCTACTTCCACATTTATCAAGCATTCGGGCTTTCATCCGAAAACCGGGAGGACGCCTGTTGTCGGAGTATACAATATCCCCTTCTTAATCATAGCTCTTGGATTTACACCTAACTTAGATCGAAATCGCTTTCTACTTGTCGGATTACTTATGCACACACTATGTACCTCCATTTCCTTGTATTCAGCTATATGGATTTTTCTAGTTTCAAATATTAGAAGTTCGTTCTCCGATGGTTCAATAACTCAATGGAGCCAAGAATTGATTTGCCTGAAGACAACGCGCACTGTGGGGTTATCGAATAATTAAGGGTTGCCTATCGCGGTAATGATACCTTCTTATCCCATCATGGCCCAAGTTCTGAAGGTTTTGGCGGAACAAACCTGGGGGATCGTCAAAGGAATCTACAATTATGGTTACGGAGAAGATTCGGATATTCTGGCTTATCGAACTATCTCCAGGGAAGAACAGATCGCGAGACGCCTCAATGTGAAAGCGTAAGTGATTTAGCACCGTTGTTGTCCGTACTTACTATATTTAGAATTACGCTCGTAGGGTCAATATGACCTGGGAACAGCTAGGTGATAAAAATTGAAAATTGAGCACATGCAGATAGTTAAGGTTAAATTTGAACAAACCTTCAGGTTGTAAAATTTTTACAATCCATGTAGTCCGTCAATGTCACTCCGAAGGAATGATGACCCATGGCAATCCCCAGAATCTGTGGCATGGGTGATGGAGTTTGAACTCGATAATCGGGTAAAGAAATGCGCAGTGACAATGTTCTCATTGAGCCCAATTTGAAAAATGCCCGTGTATTTTCGAGTGGGATGGGCGAAAGTGCGTCTTGGAGTTGGGAGAGATTATCAGGACAAGAAGACCGCATGATGAGAGAAACTAACTTCGAATGGCAATTTTTCGGATCTGAAGGGGCCCTCAAAAAAGGCTCGGTAGCTAATTGATGAGATGGTGCTTACCTACCTCGCGGCCGTCTTTTCTGGCGCTTTGAACACCGGTTCTTAGAATATAATTGTTGGTGGGATGAGTGCTGCGGGCCATGCCAAAAACGTCCCAAAGTATGCATTTAGATTCGGGAGCGGGATACTTGGGTAATCCAACATGACACGGAGCCGCAGTCTGGTCCGGGTAGTAGGCGGCGACAACCTACAGGTAACACTCAGTAACGTGTGTCCTATCGAATCCATTTGAAGGGGAGTTGTATTCCTAAAATTCAGTCCAGTAGACATTTCAAACGAGATTATCATTGTTTCACTCCTTTTGCACATTGATGGCAGTCGCAAGCAGGGTACTTGGAAGTGATTGCTCTCCTAAGGTATAAAGCAAAGATATCGAGCCAGTGATAAGAAGAATGATCAGGACGGCGGTGCCAGACAAGAGGACAAACGGGCTTGAAAAGCAAGTCAATATCGGGTGAATATTGGAATAAAAAGGTCGCACTACGTACCCACTGATATCCTTTCGTTCACACTTCTCTCCTGCCCAATATTCGGTTTTGGTGCCCTTCCCTTCACCGGATCGGGTGGCACCGCAGTTGCATACAAAGCAAGTGCGTCCAGCCTTGGAAGCCTCAACGCATTGGCCCTTCCCAGAGCATGAATTAGTGGATGTCTTGCATGATTCAAGTGACATATAGCAAGTTGAGACGGATCCAATAGGTTGCTGAGGAGGGGCAGTGGATGGCAGAGGTGCTTGACTTTCAAAAGCACGACGCTTCCCAAAGGGAGATGATGGTGAAGGTGAGTAAGTAAGGATGGCCAAGCTATATCCCTCCTGTGCAATTTGAGTGAGGAACGCGCGTAATTCTCGGGTGATTTGCGATGCTTTTCCTGGATATCCCTCATCCAACTCGTGTAGTGCGGAAAGGTCTACAGCGGCAAAAGCGGGTCCTTCTGCCGTGTCAAAAAAAGAAACAAGGGCGCGGACATCATCCAGATTTTCAACCCGACTGGTTGGGTAGAGTGATGTAAAGACATGACTGGCCCGGTGAAGGTACGTTGAAACCACGGATGAAAGAGAGAACACTGGTGTAGATGGTGGGGTTTCCAAGGTAAATCCGAGCTGCAGGGCTTCAGGCAGGATCACTAATAATTGGACTAAAATCAGACGGACAAGACGATAATTAAAAAGGACTTACTGCGAGCATAACTTTCTTCTGCGGTTACGACTATTGCATTTTTTTCACCCTGGCCAATGAAATGAGTGTCGTCAAAGGCCAAGTGCGATACTTCATGGAATGATTCGAAAGCCTCCAGACCTAAGTGGCGCGAGAGGGCAGCACTTGCATGTTCTGGAGACATTGCAGACTTCAAATGTGTCCGCGGTGGTGAAAGGTACACATTGACCGCCTGTGTATTTACGACGGCTGCCAGGACCAGGCAGAGCGAAAGAGGCACCAACATATTGTGTGGAACGTCAGCGGCAGGTGACAAGTTTGTCCTTGTTTAGTGGTACTGCCTGTCCTGGATAACTAAAGGTAGAATTCAGGACGCGTCGTTCCGAGTCATGTTCTTCGCCATCGTCTGTGACGTTGACCACAATCATGCAGACAATACTCGATCGATGGAGAAATGTGCTGTTTCCATTCAGATGGTAATGTCTACAGCTCATGTGCTCGTCTCGTAATTCAACGGTCTTATCGTGTCCCAGCCCCTTTACGGTGCCGAAACCCCTGCAGCCGCATCTGGTGGCGAGGGCTCTCCCCGATCTCCCACTTGAAATATGGCTTGAGATATTTCAGTTTGCAACCTACGTTCACAGCTGTGAAACTATCAAACCTTTGAATCCGTTCACTCCAAGACGCATGACAACCATTGCGTTGGCTGCAAACACTCCAGCACTTGCGATGAGGACTAAGCTTGCTCTAGTTCTTGTTTGTAAATCGTGGAGGCGCCTAGCGGCACAACTACTTTACAAACATGTCGTTATACGCAGTCCAGCGCGTGCCGATGCAATTCTCCGCGTCATGGAACGAAGTCGGATTGCCCAACCATCGATCTCCGCATCTCACAGCCAAACCCGATCAAGTGCAACACAATTTCAAGGTTACGGACAGTGGACGAGATACATCGAAGTTTACACTCACATGCGGGGGTCTGGTAATATCACATTTTTGCAAACTCTTTTCAGGATCTTCCGCTGCTGTCCAAACATCCAACATCTGAGTGGTCATTGGAACCACGAACTACCGGTAGAATTTCTGCAAGGTGTATCTGCCCTTTATGGACAATCACTTCTTGGTTTGTATTGGGCAGATATGACAAACGCTGAATTCCTTGGCACGTTCCAATCACTGCGTGTACTGGACCTTCGTCACTTCACTGGTACATTTAAATCCTCCGACTCCCCAAGGCCAACGTTACCATGTGTTCAAGACCTCATCGTCTCTAACGACCCGCGAAGCCTGAAAGTGGCCACTGTCTTTCACCTACCCAAACTCCGCAATCTGACACTACGAACTAATGGTAACGAACCTGGTCACAACGAAGATCTTTATGCATTTCTCAAAGCGCATGGGCAATCGCTCGTTTTCGTCGATCTTCCACCTCCCAGCGACTCCGATCTCGACATTGAAAACGCACCTGTACCACGCGACGCGGAATACATCCCGCCTGACATCTTCCTTGCCGAAGGTGTTTGCCCAAACCTTGAGTCCTTTGTATATTCCTGTGCAACACCGATCTTTCCAACACACCCACATTCCAACCTCTGCAGAATTGGTGTTCGGGGTATCACAGGAGAACTCCTTTATCCTGATAAGCCTTCCTCTATCAAAAGCCATCTGACTGCCCTCAACCCGGGAAATTATCCTCATTTGCACTTGGTGCAGATGGTAGGCTTCCTGGTAGACGCTCATGCGGACTCGATCATGAAGGATGCGTGTATTTGGTGGGTAGAGAAATTCGAGAAATCGGGCATTTTATTTTTAGACGGGGAGTGTGTGCTGTGGATGTATGCAGATCCCGAAGAGACGATAGTGGAGACGGTGATAAAAAAGCAGGAGAAGCAATCTCCGGTGGTGGCGATTACAAAGGATAGGCGCACCAGTTGACACAACATTCATTCATCACCACCCTCAATGCCCAATGCCTTCATTGAATAAATTACTACTCAGAGTACTCTCTCCACAATTAGCCCTAGCACGTTGTTTTTATTCTCTACTTATAGCTAATTCCTTCTAATTAATTGCCGAAGGAAGAAAAAATGTCACAAGTTGTATCTACTGTAGATCAAGTTCGTAGCGGAGTTCGAGAAGACTTATGACGACCTAGAAACAAAGAATCTTCATTGTGCAATATCTATGTTTGTATCTGCACCCAGGTGGTAAGAGTGCATCAAATCTTGTCCAGGACGCGCATGGCCATCTCGAATCCTAGGAAAGTTGCACCGTTTGCGAACGGAGATCTTGATGGGAAAAGTGATCAGTTTTAGTTTATTTAGATATTAGACCAAAACGACATACCGAATCAAAGTGGGACCAAGACCACGAGTGAAGGCGCCGATCCCTTCAGTTCGCCAAACAACCCTTACGCAATCCAATGTCGACTTATATTTTTGTCCTGTTTCAGGTGTGAAACCATCTGTTTGCATCCGAGATTTGATCATGTCAATAGGGTATATTATGGCCCACAACTTCACGACAAAGAAGAGCACGTCAACACAACTTGTTGGCATCGAGAACAATAAAATATACTTACTGCATAACCAGCCGCAGCGCCATATAGGATAGAATTCTGCGGACTGATTTGGTCTCGTCTAATGTTCTTCTGAGCCATTTCCCGTTGTACGAGCTTTTCGTAAGTGAGAAAGTATACTCCGTAACCTGTGGCTTCGCGAAGGAGGGTAACCCCTTGGCCTTTGTAGATCCCTGCAATACCCCGTTGATGATAGATCTTTTTGATGGCATCCCAAGGACCGTTATATAATCGATTGGTATTCGGTTGTGTTTGTAGACCTTAGTAGGGATCGATTATGAACTAGCAGGATAAAAGGTAGGACTCACGAATACGGATATGTTCTACTGGGCAGGAGACAACTCCATTGGCCAGACCGGCGAAAACACCAGAGCAAAAGAGTTGTTCGCCTGTTAGAGTTTTGCCATCTTCGCCACCGCGACCAAGGGAAATGTTTCGTGCTGCAAAGAAACGCTTGGCGTGTTCCAAAGCCCCGAATTGAATTGATACGCAAACACCAATGCCCAGTAGAGGGGTCAATGTACCCTAATAAACATTTACTAGCAGAAGTTCCTCAGTCTTTGGATAATTACCTTGTAAAACGCAAGGGGGCCCTCGTGCTTCAAAATGCCGCCTGCACAGTCAAGCATTCCTTTGTACGTTCCTTTTGGAGCCGTCTGCATTCGCTGTGTACACGTATTGTCAAATCTATGTCATTTATTTGCAGAAGAAAATGCTCACCACTTTCACGATATCAAATGGTTGGCCCACAAGTACCTAAGTCACCAACAATCCTGTAAATATGCCACATTCGGGAAGAAGCCTGAAGAGCAGAGTATGACACACTTGAGAGATGCCCCCAGCTGTACCTGCTGTGAGGTCTTTAATGACCTTGGAAGACATGGGGCCGGGCGGACAAGGAATTTCGATCGCTTCACAAGTTGAACAGCACAGAAATAATCTACTCGGATGTGCACGCCAAAGTTACGCAAATAATGGACTTTTCCAGGGTTGTCATCCAGTTGTAATATTGCTCATCTCGTCGGCTAGGATTCGTTATATTCCAATTATTTACAGCTGTTTCAGAAGTTAATGGCAGCATTAATTTTTTTTTTTTGACAAGAAATTGCCGTCCGCGAGTTACGAGGTAGACTGTAAGTAGATGTGGTGAACTTATTCCAAATTAGGAAATTTAGGTAACAAACTTACGTAACAACCAAGACAATAACTTTTGTGAAGTGAATTGTTTGCAAATTCATGTCCACTTTCATTTTACTTTCCATCCCAGGAAGTCGACTGTAGCATCTACGGATCATTTATACGAAATGGAAGGAGAAGAGCATGTCACAGGGAAGTCAAAAGCTCGAGAGGAAGAGGACATCGATGAGTACGAAGACGACGACGATGAAGACATTGACAAAGAAGCACAGGAGATTGCCAGGAGACTTGGAGAACAACTATGGGCAGATATAACCAAAGTGAATGCAGAACGAAATGCTGCCGCTGCAAGTTCTTTGCAAGCTACTGCAACCACTCAGGAATCCACGACTTCCATGTTAACTCCAAACCAGAATCGAAGGAAAGAAGACGCAGTTATCACCACCATGAAATCAATCCTTGCGCTCGTCGAGAATGACGCTCAAGCCAAGACCATGATGTTCTCTACCGTTGTTGCGAATGGTCCCAGTATCCTCGAACTTTTATACCAGTGCACATCTTCAGGGAACATTGATAAAGGTATCGCACGATCCCTCAGCCAGGCTATCATACTCCTCGTAAAGTCGGAAGTTCTTTTTGGTAATCTCAGGCAATCCAATGCATCAGCGATGCAGCTTGATATCGGCAAAAGGAAACGCGAAGAATTCGAAGAGGGAAATTCTGTGCACCCCCATCCACAGAAACGACCGTATGTTCCAGAAAGTGACCTTCATCGCCAAGTAGTGGAAGCGGTACACGTCGTTTCTCAGGCATTGGGCGTTCTGCCGTCGCAGGCCATCGATCCAAACCTGGTGTCCTCTCTTCGTCTTCAGTTGCACCAGGTCTTTCTCTTTGCGGTTACATCTGCCGCTGCCGCTGGTCCCAATATGCACGCGCTGCAAGAAATAGGTGGACTCATACAAGTTATTGGAGTTCTAAGCGGCATACAAATAGGACACTCGCCATCCGAGACCAACATGCCTGGTCCCTCGTCCCTTCCCGGTTATGCTCCAGGACATCAAGCGCATGCTGTGTCAACCGACATAGGAACTGCCGTTTATCCCTGCCTAATCACTGGCTGTGGTTTAATATTCGCTCGCTTATACAGTCTCCGGGCCCATCAGCGAAGCCATGCCTCACACCGACCACACCGGTGTGGTTATTGTCCTGCATCCTTTGCCCGTAGTCATGACTTGAAAAGGCACGCCAAGCTACACGACAGAAAAGCATGGGAATGTCAAGGTTGCCACAAGATATTCTCTAGGCGCGATGCAATCAAGCGGCACAAAAATGGGATAAAAAGTCGAGGAGCGATAAGCGACGTATGCTTGACAGCAGAAGTTGTAGAGGTCCAATTGGATGCTGAGGCTGAGACTGCGATAAGAGAAGAAAGGAGAGCGAAATTATGGAATGATATAGCTGTCAACGAGGTCGCTGTAGCTTCTGGTGGCCACAACGAAGGCGGGACGGTTGACGATGGGGCGATCAACCCGGCTGTCGTTATGAGTATCCAGACATCCATTCTCAGCTTGCATGGCCTTCTGCAAACCTTGGTTGGTAATGCTCTTGGAACGCCTGTAGGTCAAAGCATACCGGTAGGCACATTAGTTGGCCAGGCCACGTTGGCGAGTGTCATCGCCCGTGCTCAATCACAGGGCTCAGCGATTCCATCCTTCCCACCCCAAGGTGTTCCCGGTGAGCCTTTGATGGTGATCGATGCGCCAGACGGACTTGTAGAGACACATTCGACGGAATCACAAGGAGAACACCGACAGGGCCACCAACCACTTCCATCTCTATCGATGTACGGACTCTCCGATGAGCAAACCCGACTTCTTGAACTTGCGATCGCAAATGCCGCCTCTGCTGCACAAGCGCAGGCGGAGGCAGAGGCAGCCCTTGAAGAGGAAGAAAACGGCGAGGAGAATGACGATGAAGAAGATAATGGCGATAGCGAGATGGAGCAGGATAAGCACCAGGAAAGTTAGGCGGTTCCGGTCATTGAGTGAATGATCTTTATTACACGATGTACAAGAAAACTGAAAAGGTATGGGCAGTACAGGAATTGGTTGCATGTAGGTTCTTTCATCTCGCCTCGAATATCACAACTAAACCTCATCGTCAGAATCGCCCTCTGTGGCACTTTTGAATCAGCCACGAAAACAATCTGATAAAGCGACGTTGTTCCCTACGGCATTCTGAGATCATTAATCGGGCTGTTGAAGATTGTTGGTCGTCCTCCCCCAACCGAGCGACCAACAGTTGTTACTACATCTTCGTTTTTCGATCCAGAATCCGCACAGGTTTGTTATACCGCGCTTTCACTTCTTCATTGATTCGCCACCACTTCTCTTGATTTTCCATACTTTCGCGTTTCCATGCCTCTGCGATTGCTTGTGCAGGGGTCAACGGACCTGGCACTTGCTGCCGTGCCATGTTGAGTGATGGTGAATCAGCAGTCATCTATAGGCTGTGAGCGCATTTCTTGGTAGATAATGGGAGGACGACTTACAAAGGGAATGCGGAACGAGCGTTGCAAGAATCGTTCGTCGAAGTAGTGGCTTGTGGGTGTCTGTGCATTCTTTATATTAGCTATTATGGAACCATGGCAAGAAGGCGAAATGTAAGAAGTACGGGTCAAAACTGGTTGGCTTTAACGTGCAGGCACCTATTTGCAGAAGTTCACACCGCCAGAAGATTTTGGACAAAGGAAACCCTATATCAGGAAATATGAAACAATATTACGAGTTGAGCACAATCGAAACATGCCTTTTCTGGAAGATGGAAGCTTTATCGTTCAAACGGAGTCCACAAATGCAGCTCGCAAAAGGATTCTCGACCCAGGGGCGTCGGAAATGAGGGTGCCACATAAAGTGGTCGCTTATGAAGGTGTTGCAGTTAAATTGCGATCGAAATCACGGCGTAGGTGTCAGCTAAAAGAAAACCTGGATCATGTTTGACGGAATAACCGGACCAAGTCCTGTCAAGCTGCAAGATATACGTATTTCGGACCTGGTAATACCCTAAGGCCTGCGAGATAACGGTTGCAATTGACGTTGCGCCAAGTTGACCCGCAGACTCTCCATTCTTAGTTATTAAATCGGGTTCGACGAACAATGGAACTGGTGTAAACCAAGGGATGATATCTCGGAACTTGAGGCAAATCTTGAATTTTTGATGGTCGTTTTGGCCCGTTCACGGGCAAAAAAAGCAGCCCTTGGACGAACTTGGGGACTTTAAAAAGATCTGCAAGGTCCGAGAAACATTCTCCAAGAATGATGACAAGCTAATATGAGCGGCCATCTCCCAACATAGTCAGATACATTAACCTCGGACGATTGGGGTTGAGTACTGCCAGTGCAGTGGTTAGTGTCACCGAGGATTTGAATCCCGACCGGAAAGACCGTTTAAGGTTGAAATTCCTACCGTCATCGACGCAGAACTATTTCAATAGCAACAGAATTACGGCGACCATTTTTTATCAGGGCTTGTGACCAATTCAGATAGTCATTGCCTCATACTAATAGATTGCCGACCATAAGAGCCCTCAAGGCCAATTTAGTATGACCACCTGGGGATCCAAGGTAAGTAGTCGGTTCAAAGGCTCCACAGCTTCGGCCGTCGGGCAACTCGCGAAAAAGATCCCTGACGATCGTAAACGGGCCATCAGGGTTGCGGGGAGTCGTCCAATATCCGTACTATAGGCCCGGGGTCAATTGAAATGTGTTTCGACGAATCTGTCCTAGCACAGGTGCCCACACACTCCAGAGTGCGGCATTCGAGGGACCAGAATACAAATCAACAATCAAGCAGGATCCACATGTCTTCTGGGTTTCGTTGTGTCGATTTTGGAACAATGAGCTGGCTGTTCGTTGAGGACAAAGACGCCATTGACTACAGTGACTCGTTGTGGGCGTTCTCATCCGGAATAGGCAACTACTTGATCAGACCTCAAGTATTTATGTGACGGGTATGCCAGGCAACAACTGGAAAATACTCATGAGCAATGAGGTTTCAACTTTTTTGGAAAACGGTCGTCGATGTTTTACACACGTATAGATATAAATCATATGTCACATGTACAGTTCAAGGTATATATCATTAAGGCTATAGGACTAACCATGTACTAAAAGCAACCAAGGGAAAACCCCAAGACAATATGTGATGTAAAGTTAAAGCCACTCCACGGCTTGTGGTTTCAGGTGACGATTTTCCAGATGGCGATGTCGATGTGTGGTTAGATTTAATTGCATTGACTAATGAAGAAACGTAAGCATTGCGCCAAAATTTGCCACAGAAACAATACTCACGGATTGAATCGAGTAAGGCATCCTTGTAATCACCTCCAGCTTCCCACAATGCAAAGCCCTTAAGACCAGCTGTGCGGATGTATTCCCCTTTGAAGGTAAACGAGATAGGATCATCATATGAAACATAAATCCTGGACGTGGTGTTGTATACGAACGGCTAAAAGGAAATATCACCATCATTGGAGTTGCTATATATTTCCTGTCCAAAGCAAACGCACCGTTTTACTACAATTATCAAATCGGTACTTGATTCCGGCCTGCGGAGTACCGTCCGAATTCAAGAAACCTCCGTCTATCAGACCCCAATATTCGTAGGTACCACCGGAACCTACTGGGACACCGCAAACATCTGTTTCATTACCGAAGGCGTCCCATTTATCGCCACGTACGTGAACGCTGTCATAACTTGGATACATTGGCAGAGTCGTCGAGGTATTTTGCCCCGAGCCGCCAGATACAATGGTGTAAGAGTGGCCATAAGAAGGCACTCCAAGCACGATTTGACTTTTCGGAAACCCCGCGGCAGTCCAAGAAGACACTGCAGACTTGGCGGATCCATTTCGTGCGCTTACCGGAGCACACGAGTCATCTAGAGCAGAGGAAGGGCCTGCACCGAAAGAGGAATTTGACGAAATATCGTAACTCATGATAGTGAGAAAGTCGAGGACATTCTTGAAATCTGATAGATTTTCGGAGGGACGACCATTGGTATCCAGCCAAGGCCTAATCCCTGTCGCAACAGAAATTGTCATTTTACTCCTGTCGGTAGTATTTCGCAGTTGTTGGAGAAATGCGAGGAAGTTCGTAGTGTCTTGACTGTTTCTGATATTACAACCGATACCCACATCATTTGGGAATTCCCAGCTGAGGGGGAGACAGTAATTATGTGAGAAGATCCAATAAGGATCCAAAGACCCACTCAAAGTCAATCCCACCCAAGTTATACAGGCTCACTGCATCCGTTATGGTCTTCACGAAAGCCGTTCTATTTTCGCTCGTTCGAACGTGGGATGAAAACCATCGAGAACCTGTGTAACCACCTATAGAAAGCATTGGGACGACATTCTATCCAAAATATTAGATTTGAGATAAGAGAATGACAGGCAAAGATTCACATGATCACGGGCATGGGATACAAACTGAGGGAGTAGTGTTAGGTCAATACTACTGAAACCGAGAGTTGCGATATTCGGGGTTGTGGTCCTGCCAACCGAGTTGTAGATCTCGAACAATACGGAGAGGTAAGACGTACGCGAAGGCATAAATTAAATGAGTGTATTTTGACCAACTGACTTGGTCTAGTGGAAAATCTCGGGCATGCCAACTGGTATACCAAGCAGCAGCAATGGTCGAGTTTTTCTGGGCCATTGATAGGGTTAAAGCCACGCAATACAGGAAGGAGAGGGATAACCAGAGTTTTGGCATGATCAAAGGAGTGTCATACGAAGGAAGGAAAAGTTAAAGGTGAAGCACCTTGGGTACGCTTCCAGGAGATCAACAACAAAGCCGCCATCACTGATGAGAGCATCAGAGCAATAAATCAGTGTTGCCGAGATTGCAAAAGGTGAGAAAACTATTTTATTTTTGTGGTTAACGTTTCCTACTTGAAGAAAATTTATAATCGAAATCGATAATCACTACGGAATGTTTGCACTAAATAAATTTGAAGACCTACATCATACTGCGAACTATGTTGTCTCCATCGGCAAGGATACAGGGCCCTCCATAGATGATCTTGTCGGACAAACTGTTGGAATTGATGTATTTGATGACTGCTTCGTTTTCGGCACCTGGTTGGAGCCAGATGGCTCGCATGGACAATGCACTGGGTTCTTGAAGGATGCGAAGGGTGATCTACGAACATGTGGACAGGAGCATTTCATCAGTGAGTAGAACTCAGGAAAGAACCCAACAGCGCACCTGCGGTGGTGTTATGATAGAAACACTAGTTTCCGCAGGATGGGGGAGATCAGTGATTGAGCTGACAGTCTGCAGTCCCTCGATATCTTGCTCGTTCTACGGCTTCGTCAGGGCCAATTGCAACACCCAAGGCGTTGCTTACTTACAGGATTTACGGGTGTAACTTGGAGTCCTCTAGCTTGGTACCACTTCAAAATCTATTGCACAATTGAGCAACAAGTTGCTGCGTTGTTGCTGCGTACGCCTTCCGTAACTCACCTTGTTTCCGAACTTGCTCTGATCTTTCGAAGCACCAACAACTGCGAATAGGGGTGCACCCAGGAAATATTTATGGAAAGAAGCCATCGGTCATATCAAAGAGAATATTCAACTCATAATGTGCACTGCAATATGTGGAGCACACAGCGGGCCGGGACAGCCGAATCCGTAGACCGCCGCGAAAGAAAAGAACGTTATGTGCGCTGCATACAACGACGGCGACGTAGTAGACGATTTCCCAAGCAAAGGACACGAAGAATAGCTTGAATAAAGAGAATCTGAAGAAGTAAGCTTTGGAAAACGAAATCCAATGACGAAGCAAGGACTTCTTTAATTCGGACGAGCGTGCGTTGCACGACGGGTATTAGTCTAAGCATCATGATAACGATGGGGAAGGAGGTATTCACGATTGTTGAAAGTTAATCGCTGCCTTTGTCGGAAAGATGATGGTCAAAGCCACGCTGATGATGCCTACATCAGGGATTCCTTACAGTCGTCCCTTGTCATCGATGAGCTGCGGCAACCTTGGAGGGTCCCACCTTTTGAGAGGCTCCGGTCTTAGCATCCGATGACACAAATCGGCGCCCTGCCCTATACCATCATTCCTTACGGTTCTCGGTCGATTCTATGGGATGGTAAGCTCCGACCGGTTTACAGACAAACAATAGTAGTTTTACCGCAGTCACACATAGAACAAAGATTCCCCCACAAGTAGTGAACTCTTCGCTTCATCCGCATCGAACTCGCCGTCTTCCACGGCTCTTTGATTGCGCAACTTGACCCCTTTCACTTTCATTGTTATACCCCCAGTAATCCTCGTGGCACCTGCGAGTACGAGTTCTCAAAATTGTTTCAGACGATGTTTCAACGGGACATACCTGCGCCAATTGCGCCTCCAACTAGACCGTCGAAAGTTGCCTGGGCAAGTCCTTCCGTAGGATTCTTACCTGTACGGATGTTCTCCTCCAGCCTAATCCCGACTGTTGTAGAAGTGTTTTTAAAAATCGGCCAAGCCGATGCTTTCGCGACACTCGAAGTTTGCTTCAAAACGCCCTTTGCAAACCGGCTTGCCCTGGATGATTCAACTCCCAGCTCCTTAGCACTATATCCACCCTTCAATCTTCCTATGCCAACCTTACGCAGAAGCGTTTTGGGACCCTTTGTAAGGGTGCGCGGCACCTTGCCCAATACCTTACCCCCCACTTTCCCGGCAGCTTTACTAGCGTATTCAAATGCTCCCGCGCCCTCTGCCATTCCCAGAACAGCACCTATAGCGATGTCTTTACCCCATTCAGCGTCATCCAGATGCTTCTCATTGAAAACGACGGCGTCAAACGCGGCTACACCGTCATATTGCAGTCCACCTATGCCAGCACCGATCAATGACTGGCCTAGAATAGGTACCTCTGGGAGAAAGATTTCCGCAACGACGCCTGTAGCAGTCAAGGCCACATCTACGGCTCTGCATTGGGGTCAATTTAATTGTCATTAATTCAGACTTAAATCAGTGCTTACAGATGCCACGCCAGATGCCACCAGAACGACATGTTCCCATTCCAATCAATGTAGTTGACGGGGTCGTTGCGAGAGAAAGTATATTGATTGAAAATCGAGGCCGTGATACTTTGGAGAGAACAAGCAACCTTGTCGAGAGTGGTGAACCGGCCCCTCTAAGAAAAATTAGTTTCACTGCCAACTCCAAAGAGGAATGTGCACACCTCAGGGTCATAAAATCTCGCGCCGAAATAATATAATCCCTCGAATACTTCTTTCTCGCTATACTTATATCGAGAGATGTCTGTTCCACTTTCTACAATGGCCACGCCATAGTCGTCGTATGAATATCTCGTCACGACCTCTCCGTTCTTATCAGAAACTGCAATCACGCTCCCCAAGTGATCGACGTGGTAGTACTGCACCGAAGGTTCACTCGATTCGACCGTGGATATGCTTGCACGCCGGTTCGGATGAAGGAGATACGCAGTATGCTTTGTTGTATCCCCTTCTATTGTGGCTTCGTAGCTTGTCGTTGGGTAGTAAGTCACGGAGTCGCCAGTAGCGGCTTTGACCATACGCCCCTTAGAATCGTAAACAAATTTCGTGGAGTTGATAGCCGTCGTCCTCCCTAAAGAATCATAGGTCAAGGTGCGAACCGTCCCGCCTGCGTTTATCTCTTTTGCGAGATGGCCGTCTGCCGTGTATTCGAAAGAAGAGATCACATTTGAAGAAGTGTCACCAATGGAACGAAGTTGCCATCCTTCAGTTGAAAAAGATTGTCCATTCTTGTAGGAGATGTTTCCGCTCCCGTCATATTTGTACTCCATGGTCGGTTTATGGGCAGATTGTGATCGTATCAATTGGCCTGTAAGATATGAGCTAATCGTGGCATTTCAATGCAGCGGTAATACCACTTACCACCAGCGTTGTACTTGAAAACGCGATTAGTATCGTCCGAAGGAGACGGGTTGTATGCCTTGAGACGACTGTGCGAGTCCAACGTCCATGTCTGCTGAAGGAGTGTTGTACTACCTTTCGAAACAATGGCTTTACGAGGGACTCCATTGCCTGCCAACTCCACTGTAGAAGTCAAACCGTTCCCTAATTCACAGTGCTGCGGCGACTGGAACCCATTATCGAAATTACTGAATGTGCATGAGACACTAGTCTTCGAGTTAGCGTCCTGAAGCTGAACTTGCTTCACTATGCCACTTTTGTCAAAGAACGTCTTTGTAAGGATGGACTTATCAGGATTAACGATTTTGCTGAGCTCATAGCTCGTGGTATATTCGAAGGATGTCGTAAAAGTTTTGTTGTCGACTATCAGAGATGAGGCTCGCATGCAACCCCGCGGATCGTACGAGAAGGCTTCCGACACTCCTGTAGAAGACCAAACGGATGAAAGTCGACCCTGTGCCCCCGCATGCACGTCATCATATGTATAGGTAGTTTTATCGTGAACGTCCGCCGTCCTTTCCGTCAAGCGATACAGACGGTCTTGGGTGAAAACGATCTTAGACCCTTTGCACTGATTTGCGATGGTCTTCGCTCCAGTGTTATCATCATAGCTGATGGAGAACTCATTAATGGGTTTGATTGCTCCAGAATTCGATACTTTGCGACCCGTCATCCGGGAAATACAATCCCACTCCTGGGATACAAAGACTCCAGTTGGATCTCTAATGCTGACCTCACGATGTAAGGCATCAAATGCCGTCGTCACAACCTGGCCGAGCTCGTCAACGGAAGAGACAGATAGCGGGACCACATATCGATGGGATCCAGTTTCCGGGTTTGGGAAATATTCAAGGGCGGTTTTCGTAGTCGTGGTAGCATCCCCTGACTGGGTTTGCGTTATGGTCGTTGGGCCGTATTCCCAGGTTATCGTGATTGCACTCGTGCCGGGGAGGATAGGGGGAAAGATGGCCCCAGTTTTCCGAGACAAGGCATCGTAGGCGTATTTTGCATAAACTGGGGTGGATTTGCTTGGTATTCTTGAACGATCCGGCCAGCACCATCCAAGGCCACTTGGCTGTACACCGTCTCTGACGCATCAGATACGCTCTGGGCAGCTTTCTTCCATGTCCGTTCCAACCCATCCAAATATTCGATTTCCCTGCTCCAGGATTGAGACGCTAGATCGCATAAGGTATTGTGGATACAGACGGCATGGCCGTCAAGAACTGTATACTCTTGTTTCTGAATCACAGTCATTTTTTCCAAGCTCTCTCCTTCTGATGTGTGAACCACCCGACCGAGGACGTCATACTGATGTGCCATGACATGGCCGTTGTAATCGGTTGAAGATGCTACATTCCCAACAACGTAATCATATGTCGCTGAAGTCGTAAGCGATGATTTATCGTCAATGGCTGAGGTCACCTTGACAGGGAACGAATATGTTTGATCATAAGAAAAGGTCTTCTCTGCCCGCCATGGACCTGCTGACTTCGTCACGTTCCCAGCCTTATCAAACGAAAGGTTCTCCACGATAGACGACGATTCCGAGATCCACTTTGTGATCTGATTGACGACCTGCGTGCCTGTGAGGTACGAGAAGCTTGTCCGCTTCATGAGTGAACCATTGGAAGTGATAGATTCGGACAATTTGCTTCCGATTATCCACTTGTCTGTGTCGTTGTCATACGTCTGGGAGATTACGAGGTCGGGCTTTCCAGCAGTTGTGACTTTAGTCTGAGTCATATTTCCGTAGGAATCGTAGTCGTGAGCGACATCAACAGAATACGAGCGAACTTCCTTTTCGAACGAAACTTCTTGAATTGACGGCATCGTCGTGTAGCACTGGGTGCTATGGCCCGTGGGATGGGATTTCCAGCCATAAATAGTGGATTTTAGCGTCAGCGGGTGGTCAGGATTGGAATTATCTTGGGTTTCCGTCTTCGACATTTGGCCGATGAAGGGGAACTCCTGCTTGTAAGTGTTGATCGTCTTCGTGCGAAGGACAGCGGACTTTTGAGTGATGCTCTCAAATCCGAGCCAGCCTCTCCCACCGAAACCAATCCTTGCATTTTTGTAAAGATATTCAGATGTAGAAACAACGTCGGGTTGTTCAGAGGGAAGAGCACAGCTGGTCAACTGCTTAACGACGTATTTCGGGAAACGAATGAGCTGTGTCCGGGTGGATCCCGTCGCATTCGACGCGGCGTTCGAAGTTGAAGGATTGATCATTAAAGAGGAGCTGGATGTCCTGGAAAGAGCATTAACATATGGGTTGGCAGGCCCGGTGCCGGGATTGGATGTGGTGTAGACGGTGCTGTCAGTCAAAGACGCGTAGGTAACAGACAGCGTGGCACCAAGACCGTTTGTATACCCAGCGATGTAATCAGCTGGAGCAACAGTGTCTGCGCAAGGAAGACTGGACAGCTCGATTTTCCCTGAAACTGAATTGTAGCGGCTGAACAAACAGTCTGTCCTCCCAACACCTCGCAAGTCAACAAAGTGCACGTCATATCCGTGGAAAGACGATGGCTGCTTCACTTCCTGAAGTTCCTTGAAAACGCACTTAGAGAAATGAAGAACGGATGCCTTGGTCTTGTTGTCCGATACCGAGTGGAAGATATTGACCAGGTCCAACGACGTCGTGGATGTTGTGTGGCCTACATTGATGTTTCCACTATATAATAAAGAAGTTGACGTAACGCTAGATATGTTGAGAGATTTTCCAGTGCTCCGCAACGTCTGATACTGAAGATGGGTGTTCATATCCTGTGACACCAGAAGGAGGCCGGTCTTTCCATCTGGCTCTGGCAGGGCCAAGAATGCGGAATGCTCTGCCCATTTAATCTTAGCGCGAACACTGTCAAAAGGGTCACTTTTGAACAAGAGTTGGCCTTTCTCGGATTTGAAGTCTATCCTCCAGAAACGACTGTCCCCTGTGACCCCAGAGTACACTTGCGACATGAAATATATATCTTCTGCCCTGTAAAGACTTACTTAGCTTATGGTATCCAGGTCGAAAATTTTAATTTACCCATTGCCATCGAAGTCGCCAATGACTACCTGGACATCCTGGGCATGTGGGCCGCTCACTGGCTTCTGAGGCGAAAACGTTTTTCCATCATTGATGAATTGGACCAAGGAAAATGTCGATGTTGCTAGTGTTTTATAAACGTAAACGAGACCGATATTGCCGTTTCCCTATTGTATAAAATTAACCATCTCTCAAATGCGCAAAGACCATTATCAAACTTGCCTGAAAGTCGCCAGTATAATATGCACCATCCATGACTGGAGGTTCGAAAGTAAACGGGGTTTGGGGTGCATACCCGTCTGGCGTTAAAAGGAGCGGGGTGATGACATGCTTTCTGCCGGCCACGTTTATGTAACTAGAATCATAGTCAGCTCTAGTGGCAGGTTCAAGTATAATGTCACGCACGAGATCAGTCTTGCCATCCCCGTTCACATCCAGCGCGAGAAGTTGATGTGGATACTTAAGGCCCTTAATAGGACCAGAACCAGGTTGAGGAGTTGTGGATACATTTCCCTTTCCATCTGCGAGGTAGACATCGAGATTAAAGACATCCAATTTCTTGGAGGCTATAACGAGGTCCGTTCTACCAGAACCGGAAACAGACACAGGGAGAACCTGCATGTCCGAAGTGTGCATTGGAAGGGGATTCAAGGGGACAGTGCCGTCGAACACAGAGGTGGCACAGTTGCTCCAGTCGAATTTGAGAGGCAAGACGGAGGAGCCATTAACATCGTCTCTTAGGGTGACTGTTTTGAGGCGACTAACACCTGTCACTGGGGAATAACCATCGCCGTAATTGAAGACATGGGTATGGAATAGGGTTCTATTGAACCAGGAGGAAATAGAACCAAGCCGTTTGCTCAAGGTCACAGGGAACCCTCCAACAAACTCAGTTCGTACATCATCCCTACTCTCATAAGAGAAGGTGATCTTCCTTTGATGAAGCAGAGAGAGAGTTCGATTGCCTCCGTAGCTGATGCTGTCGAGTGTGAGGAAACCGGTGCCATCGGCCGGAGTGTAAGAATAAGAGGTGTAGTTGGAGAAAGGATCGTGTGTCTCTGCAAGAGCCCAGATCCTTGTGGCACTATGCCCGACAGCCTTTAAATTAGAATCCTAATAACCTATTCAGTGACAGATGTGTTGGATAAGAACGAATCCTTACGCTGGTGGAACCATATTGCTGAACAGTCCCGTCAGGTAGATATTCGGTCCAGTAATCTGGGTTGGCTGGGTTGGAGCCAGAGGCCACAATTTTAGACCATTGATCAATCTCATAGCGGTATTCGTTCCCAGATATAAATATAAGTCGTTGTCCATTGATGGAGTACTTGTCGTTGGAATCATAATTGATAGCCCCTACACGCTATATCAATCTACTTTCTCCGGATTACGAAGCATCAGACTTACCAGCGATGCCATCTTGGTCGACGGTAGCGCTAGTTCGCTGAATGAACCTGTAAGCATGTAGTTCCCATCCAAGGCCGAGTACGCTCATTTCTGTTACGGCAGAGTGGTATGAGACTGAAATTCCGGGGCCGAGTTTAGCAGGTGGCACATTGATAAGGATGTCGAGGGATAGAGAGCCATTGGGATCGACAGAGTGACCGACGTCAAGCGTCCCTACAATAGAAGAGTCGAACATGATGTGCGTTCAGGTCTTGACAACCAAGTTGGATGCCCTAATAAGAACTTCGCCAGCATCCAAGTCATAGGATAAAGGGGAAAACAATGCGATCCGAATTCCATCGAAGGATCTGTCTACAGAAGCAGGTTCGAAACCGAATGGATGTGAACCAAGTTCAAAGTTCAAACGTTCACGCCGCGTGACATCTGACCGGTCCGGGGTAACGCGACTTTGAAATTTCCGACACATGCATGCCACATCCGCAAATGAGTGTGTGTCTGAATCCAGATTGCTGGAAGCATTTTTCCAAGGGCAGAAGATTCCGATATCGTGCCATCTCAGTGGTGGATGAGGCACCACAAAAAGAGAACCGTCAATTTGGCACAAGTCCCCACCCGTGAATTAGATTGCAACTCATCATGCCACATGGCCCACATGCGATCGCAATTGGATCCCATCCTTCTGAATTCCTGTCCCATCTCGAGGCGGCTGGCTATACGTACACCACTGGCAAAACATATTCAGAGGTATGTCATCTCAAAATATTCCAAGTCCAATCAACAACCCCCAGTTCATCGCTACAAGTTAACTTTGAATACCGCCGATGCACCTGTGGCCGTGGCTGTATATGGCAGCGACGTTGGACTCGAGTCCACGCAGGCAATCCTGTCCCTTCTAGAAACGAATGCGATCCTTTTGCTTTTCTCGCCATCTCTTACTTTCCTTCAAGTTCTCAAGAGTGCCATCGGGACAGTAATCGACCTTCCAGAGGTCAAGCTCAAGGATAATGTTCCTTTAATTGTCTACAAGTTCATTCTTGACTATTACCCTAAAGTCCATGCTAATTTCACTATTACTAGGATGCGCGGCATCGATCGTTTTCATATTGTCCCAGGGTTCGCTATATCAAAGTCGGAGCAGCAATCCACCGAATCTCGCCAGTTCAGTTTCCTCGAGCTCTCGGTGAAGCTCGTCGAGAAGTGCACAGCGCATGCATCCGATCCTATCGTTCTCCACCAACTAGCCAATGAGGATAGCCTCACTCCACCCTGGGGTACGATGTGGTGGAAGAGGCAAGTCCAACTGAAGCTGTCCGAAGTCCTTCACTAACGAACTTACTAAAAATTTCAGAAACCCTTCGTTTAGCATCGTCAATAAGCATTTCGATTCCGACATATTTATGTGGTGGTCCGTTGACGTGTATACGTACGCCACCAAACACACCCCAATCCCGAATAAAGATTTTGCGAAGCATGGAGGAGTGGTGTATACGGTGATGAAGCATGACGGTAAATTCAGCTATGAAGGAAGCATGCCGCACACCTTCCGCAGCGTCTCAACTAGCATCGGAAACACGGGTGGTTTACTATCCAATGACACCCAGTCTCCTCCATCATGGTCTTCAGTACAAGAAAAGACCTACTCTTGTACGTCCACAAAGGTTCTGTTTCCATTGCGTTTTAAACATGACAACCAGATGGTATAACCTTCGACAAAGTCGTCACCCTATTCAAGGTAATACGCCATTTGAGCAGGAGCTCCGCTATGGATATCAATACACACTCGAAAAGATACAGCAGACATCCTCATCGCCAGATGGACAGACATTCAAGTTTGACTTCAAGTCCAGTGAACTGCCCGACGTGGGTGTCTCGCTTACCCCTATGGCAATATCTAATTTAGTATCACCAAACAGGGCCACACTTGGGGTACCATGCCGTTTTATGGACTCTCAGCGTGGCACTCAAGTGTGGGCAAGACTATAATGAGTACGCAACATGCTTATCACCTGAGAAGTGACTAATGATTTGCGCACATCTAGACTGCAAATACGAGTATGAAGCGTGGGTAAGTCGGATAGTCTCACTAGCGGCATTATTCCGCGCTGAGGCAGCTTGCTGCCTCATCTAAGGATAAGATAACGGAGCGATCACTAGCTACACATAATATACACAAACATATCAACATAGATTATCCCTCAGGCTAGA
>Ga0307517_10000527_pt1 | contig 65388 bp, 84 predicted proteins | sample 23_EM_MG_FD_194515 | JGI IMG/M metagenome (GOLD analysis project Ga0307517, IMG submission 194515) | Populus trichocarpa ectomycorrhiza microbial communities from riparian zone in the Pacific Northwest, United States - 23_EM | ecosystem: Host-associated > Plants > Roots > Unclassified | place...
GGAGAGACGCGGAATCGCGCGCTGTTAACGCGTCGTGTTTTCTGAGAATTGAACAGATCTTGGGAAGTCTCAAGTACGGTGGTCTAAGATTAGCGCTCAATATCAATAATTGCAAACAACGCGCTTTGTTGATGATAACTCCGGATACTTACCTTGTGCTGAGGAACAGAAATCACTATACATATAAATCCCAAGTAATCAGGTAAAATTGCATTATTAACTCAAAGCGTGTGGAATTCTAAAAAGATCCAGAGTGCATGTAAAAACTTTCAACTTCTCAGTGTATCCCTGCAAAGCTCGGCTCATCTAATCGCGGTCCTTCAATGACGGATATCGCTCCAGCTACGTTCTCGTGGAAAGCATCGTGGCCGAGAAAATCCACGATTCCAGCCTTGACAAATGTTTCCCAAACTTCAGGTCGGACATGGGTGACAAAAAGTCCAACACCTCGGTTCTAAAAAAGATATGATTAGTTGTGGAGGGGAGAGTAATCTAAATTCACAGTCCACCTTATATTCCTCGAATATTTCACCAAAAATTTGTGCGGCACTAGTGAGGAAATAGAGTGATCAACAAGACAAGCGTATGCAAATGATTCCACTGACGAGGCATCACAAGTTTCTACGTCGGCAAGATGGAAGACCAGAATGGATGCTTCAGCGCGCCTTGGCTCTTCTGAGGGATGTGATTTGTCAATACCGTAAAGTTCCAACCGACGTAATCGGTCTTTTAGTTGTGCCGTATTTGCTATGGAACCCATCGTCAGTTCGGACTGCAGCCGAGAGATAACCTCTAGTTACCAAAATCTAAACTCTCTCGAATCCGTACAATGAGGGCACCAGCTACACTTTCTTCGGCCTCTGGGTTTTCTTTCAAAGGTTTCCACCTATCGGTTCCTGGGATCCTGCCCTATGTGTTACATTAACCAACACTAAATCTCTACACAACAGCAATTTGTTGCTCACCAGTATTGTCATTCGTGTCTTTGATGAACGATGGACAACCAAAAGCAAAGAGAGGACAAGGCTCACAACGACTCCCACTTCGAGATTGTACATGATAGATAGGAAGAATGTTAATGACATGATCGCAACATCCATCCATGCAGCCATCCTACGCTACTCAGTAAAATTTAGCTCAGGAGGGATTTCAGATATACGTACTTCCAGTAATAATGAATATCTTCAGGCATTTCCGCGATGAGGGAAAAAATGACGAGAGCAATGCTGTTGACAGGCTTAGGCAACTTTCGATCGTAAGGGAAGATTCTCATACATGACCGCTAGCACACATTTCGGAAGGAAATATAACCAGGGCAGAAGAAAGAATGTTGCGAGTAAGACTAGTCCACTGCAGACCAAGGACGCCATTTGGGTACGGCCTCCAACATCTCCATTAATTCGCGATCTATTCGATACTTGTTACAAGATGGAAGAGGTACAAATAGACGACTGGTACCTTGTGATAGATCCGAAGGCGGGTAGAGTACCAGGAACAAAGGAAGCAACGAGGTTGGCAGCACCGAGAGCTACGAGTTCGCGATTGGGACTAATAGAATATCCGAATCGTGCCGCATTCTGTTTTGCAGCCACAATGCTATCGAGGAAACCCACGACTGCAATAATACTAAAATGATTTATGAGTCCAGTAATATGATCACATAAAGAAAACAGCATACACGGCAGTCGACGAAGTTCGGTGCAGGAATTTGAGGTTTGAATGCTTCAGAGGAAATTGAATGAATGATCCTCCTGTATGCACGTCGACATTGCCTAGAATATCTACTCCGATTTTATCCCATCGGAATTCACCTGAAAGAACTAGACAACGAACGATTAGAAATATACGGCCAGAGCATCGTGGAATTCACCTGCAGAAAGCAAAACCACCAAAAAGACCTCAGGTATTCGGTATATCCACCAAGTGTTCTTGAACTTATTCTTGAACCATTTGAGCCCAACCAAAGTAGTGATAGTGGAGAAGCTGATGATAGTTGTCGGAACATGAACCTTCAGTAGATGTTCAACCAGGAAGACCACCTTCTGGATTGTTGTATGTGGGTCTACGATGCGGGCAAATCCAGATAAACCGAGGAGAGGGATGAGTTGCTCGCTATGGGCAAATGTTGTGAACAACAAACACCCGGTAATGAGAGGAGGCCTTACATCATAATCAGGACCGCGACTGCAGTGACGAAACCCCTCAACAATGCTCGACTCAGAACTACGTCAATGAAACCCAGGCGAAAGAAGCCAAGGAGGAACAAGATCAGGCCAACCTGCAGAGTGATGACAGTGGCGGCTGTCAATCCAATCTGGTCGTATAATTCATCATGAGCGTCTGGGTAATCGTGCCGAATGTCAGAGAGCGCATGGCCCATAAGCAAGCTCAGAGCGGCCTCTGGTGCAACGTTAAGCTGCTTTGAGGTTCCGAGCAGAGCATAGATGATCCCAGGTATTGAGGCTGAAAACTATGGAGCATTATAGCATCAGAACGGAGTTGTTAAAACAAGTCCTTACCAGACCAGTAACGGGACTGAGTTTAGCCAGTGTTGAAGCATAACTAACTGACTGGGGAATAAGCATGGACGCTACCGTGATTCCTGCCAGTAAGTCACCAGTAAGTCTTCGTTACGGTGTGAGAAAATACATAGGGTGCAAGCAAGAGAACGTACGACGATAGGTTATAATTTGGTATCCATGCAAGAGAAGGTATATAGTACTTGATTCGCTTCTCAAATTTTGATAGTTTTCTTGGTACGACTTGCTTGCCTACTGCGAGTAAGGTGATATCGAGAACAAGAACTCAATGTATTCACCCTTCGGTAACGACGACGATTGAGAACCATATTCTGGTCCTCTTTCGACATCCAAAAGCGCCGTTCTTTCTTCGATCTCAAGGGCACTTGGTGGGAGTGACACCTCGTCGATTCCCATTATCGAGGAACTTGAAGTGGAGGCTGCGGACGAAATAAGACGGCCGGAGCTCACGGTGTGATATGGACTGTGGCTCATGAGAACCGAGGGCCCCTAAGAATAGATGTCAGTTCAAAAAATCAGGAAGAGGATGCCAGAGTCTAACACTTTAGTCCAGTTTGACTCCAGAGGTGGATGTGACTTCGTACTCTGTTCTCAATCACAAATATCCTCGGGCACGTGATCACAAAATTATTTAAATCTGTCCCCGGATGGAAATTCGACACATAGAAAGCATCTGGAAGTTTGTAATTTGGGCCTCCATGTGCACCCCGAAATAAACCCCACGGGTTGGTATATAATTCACGAAACAGAGTTGACCCGCGCGTTGAAATTAGCTATAGATATGTACCCCACTGAATACTCATCACCATTCATGAATTCACACCCGCCTTTCTCTATAGAACTCGGGACGCATAAGAGATGAACATGTGGATCAGAGCACAGTGAATTGTAGTGACAATTTGGTTCTCATCGGTGTTACAGTATTACCCAACGGATCCAGAATTTGACGGCAAGACGACAAGCGTGATCAAGAACTGGACAGGGGGACATGTTCTTGTCACATAGCGAGACCTGGAATCCCAACAGAGACATTTGCTGCCATGGACCAGGAATACGGCAGTGCCCAGGATTGAGTTCCACGAAATGAAGTTTAGGAACGTGTTCTTCAACTTGAACTAAATACTGGTTGCACAGTGCTGTCTGTCGCCACGATAGGAAACAATGAACCAAGTGAAGGTTAAAACAAAGACGGGAAAGTAAGCAGACCTTGAAGGCACACCTGGACAAAGGGTTCCAAGCCAACACGATATCTTTCGGAATTGATACTGTGAATGAAATCTGGCAGAAAGTAATGAAAATCATGAGGCACTGTCTAAGACTCAATGAAGGAATATGAAAATGGGGTCATCTGGTCAAACACTCGTTTTGCCATGGACCTAGTTTTGGCGCCGTCGCAAAATTTTGCGGGCTTTCTATCATCTCTCATGTTCATTTCGATATATAAAAGGGCCCTGTCTCCACACCTCAGATTTCAGACGGCGGTACTGGATAGTCAAATGCCCACCTCAAGACTTGGTGCCGACTTGAGCAATTCCTCAGGCAGGCCCTATGTTTTCAGGGTTCGGAGTCTTCGGACGCTCACGACGGTATGGAGTTTATTTCGTAGCCTCTCTATGCGAGCACTGATGCGAGGGGCTCAGAGCCCAACTGTTAGGTGACCAGGTTGTTTATGCCCCGGCTAGCGTGCTTCGCTTTGCCTGACCTTCGCGAATCAGGATGATTAGTACCCTCTTTCCAAGACTGCTTACCGCCGTTTCACAGGTAAAACATTGAACGCCATCTCTGCTCACTTGGATTCGAGTCCATCGACGAAGAACTCGTAGGACACCGTGACTCAGACAGGGGGGGTAAAGTTCGTTTCATACATTGATTGAGGACAAGTTGCGGTCCGTATCTGCCACTCTCCTTCCATGGTAAATATTTGCACACTGAGCAATCATGCATAATTATGCATAGAAAAACTCAAGGTCCATATTACCATGGGAATGGAGGTGGCAGACTTGGCCAGGAATCCATACATCCGGGTCGTTAGAGAATTCAGTCCCAGAGTCGGGGGATGCTGCACAAGGAATGTGTTATTTTGGAACGATAAAATTTTCAATCTCACGGTGCTCCTGTGTGGTATTAGTAGGCCTTACCCATGATCGTATAGAGGGTCTTGTGATAGTGTTCCCAGTCGAACGTGGCTGAAAGTCCATAATCTCGAATAGACATAATATTGGCAGATTGTCTCCAACTTATCAATTAGGAGACACCAAAGCCCCAGAAAGCATGACGAATCGTCTAAGTTGACTCTCATGAGTATTGTATAGCTGGAGGTCAACGAAACTAGAAAAGTCAAGACGATGGCCCGGGTTTAGACACACCCGTCGGCCCGGGAACAGAAATATTTCGGCAATAATAATAATGTCACCCGCGAACTTCAACGTTCTGTCAACGTAAGGTTTACAGGCTACTAAAATTCCACAATCAGGTTTTAAATCGCTTTCCCATCACACAAGTGGGCGATGTTGTCTCATGAGCTCATAGCCGGCGACAATCCAAGCTGGCGCACGACCTGTGCACAAAGCTTGCTCTTCGTACGTGATTATTCCCAGAGGGCATCTCAATATTCTTCACCTACAGCAGGCAAATATCGTTCCTTCATGATCATCCTGCAACTTTTCAGTGAGGTCATGGAGTTCCGTTCCACTTCCCATGGGAGGCCAGATGATCCGGAGGTTCTCCTTAGATTTCCTAGACAAGGTCCGCGATCCCGTCATCTTTACGTGGTGTTCCTAGACACATACTCTGATTGATGCCGTTCAAGGGTCTTGTGCCAGGCTGTAGTATTTCAAAAAAAAATTAAGGGTCTGGCTCCGAAGTCGTCCACACTAAAGCGTACTTATTTTCTGTCCTGCTATAACCATTGATAAGGATGAGCGGGCCAAAGGATATGGCAGCTGATATTGCATAATATGGAAAAGTTTGCACCCGACCCGCCCAAGGCTGCTGTGTCAAATGCGCGGTACCGTAGCCCCTACAGATGATGATCGATGAACTTGCGTCGATCACATCTGATAGGTCGACAATAGAACCGCAGAGGTTCACGCCACGCCACCGTCTTGATGCCATGCCATTCTTTGGTCTCCCATCAGAACCTACTCGGAGTACTCGAGACTCACACCACTCGTCCTTAACCGAGGAAGAGGATATGCTGGACTGAAAGAGATGAACTCGTGTTTGGGTTCAGTTGAAAATCTAAAGGACAACACGCCCACGCTGCGCGAAATAATGGACAAGGCTGATTGTTGTCGATACCTGACGGTTATTTAAATTACTAGCCTTATCGGGCTTGTATGCTCATTCTGATGCTGCTGGCCAGCAATGCTGGTCCCTGGAAGGCCTGGAGACTAATGAAATTGACCATTATTGTTCGGTGGACCCTGGGACTTGTGTGTGATGAAAAAAAAATATTTTTGTTTTGCAGGCGTTATTATCTCTCGCTTTTTTACCATTGGAGATACCAATTCGTTTTAAAGCCTAAGCTATTCCCGAGACGCCTCAATCACTCGGGGGCAGTTCAAGATCAACCTCGAATGGGGTTTTGTTACATATTGGGTGCACAAAAATTTTGGACAAACCACCAATTGCAAGCAAAAACTAGGGCACTCATTTCCCGTTCACCGTTCCCCCGTTTATCTGTGAAGTGGGTTTTTGTGACTTCGTTGGGATCGAAGATTACATCAGGGTTCGACGAGCCAAAGTCGATGACAGGTAACCAATAGATCTGGACCTTGAGTGACAGGATCGGAACCGACAAGTCGCTGAGGGCAAGCTATAGCTAAAAGATTTGAATTGTCAAACATTTCGAGCACTTTATTGCAGACAAGTCCAACTTATGGTTTGCCCCGCTGCGGTTAGAGTGTATATATGGACTCTTCGTGTTATGGCGTCATTCATGTGGGGAAATAATTTGCCAGTGGGTCAGCTTGGGGTCGGCTCTATCTTTATTGCAAAGTTCATGAACGGAGAAGTCCACACTTGTACTGTGGATGCGTGGGGTAATGGAAGTGGCGTACACTTCACGCATTTGTACGAGACTTCAGATAAGAAAGACTTCTGTCATGAAATGTGATTGCGGCGTGCATTGATCTGAGCAGGAAGTAGAGGCCTCGCCTCGTAACGAAGCTGGGGACCATGTGGTGCATATATTCACTTGATCTTCACATTCATGGAGCGATTTTTGATCACACAGCAGATCCAATGCGCTTAAATGTTATAACCGTTCCTCTGAGGCAAGATGTCGCAAAAATCAAACAAAAAATGGGCACGGGTAATTTCTCAGCCCAGAAAATTGAATTGATATATTGCGGCTGATGTAATTTGTAAATAGGGTTTTCGTTCTCCCATTGGCATCTCGCTAGTAATAAGGCTAAGACGTCCAAAAGCGTCTGTCTGTGCCAACATAAGCAAGGTACAGGACCACTGGTTTGCAAAAAGTGGCAGAGCTGTGAACATAATACATGCTTCACAATCCAAATTTCATATCGACACAGAAGATTGCGCAATCGATTCAAGAGAGCCAAATGAGGAAGTGTACGCCGGGAAATCACTTGACTGGTCAATAGAGCCAAACATGGCCTTCCAAAGGCTGGAGGAGACGAGAAATAAAAAGTTCAATTTATGGAATGAATCTGTCCGTGGTCAAAATGCACATTGACAATGGTCTGGGTCATATAATAATATTATTACTATTAGATAAGTGAAGGCCTCGCGTGACTCTGTCAGACAACATCAGCCGGTCAAACAGAACCACATATAAATACGGGCGTTCCGCTGTTCTCCTCTTTTTCAACTCACCACCATGTCCCGGTTTCTGCATTGGTCGCTCTTGGCGGTGTCGATCGCCTCTGTCTTCGCAACGCCGCTCTCGACGAGCCCCAATTTCAATGTCGAGTCTTCTCCTTTGACGCTCGCCCCTTTGGTTGCAGAGGACCACCCCCATGGCACCATTGACAACTCTTACATCGTCATGTTCAAAGACGACTTGCCAATGTCCGTCAAGGACAACCACATGAACTTCCTTCTGGCCGCCCACAGCGACGACCCTTTGTTTGGCGACGATTTTGCTGGCGTTACTCATGTCTATGACGGACACATCACCGGTTACGCTGGACGTTTTACGCAAAACGTTATCGAGCAAATTCGTAGGTTACCCGAGGTCAAATTCGTTGAGAAGGACCAAATCGTACGCACGCAGGACATACAGCGTTCTGCACCTTGGGTATGTCTACCGTCTGTGTCAATGTCAATGTTTACCTTTTCTCTTATCAAGGGACTTGCTCGAATCAGTCATCGTCCCAAATTAACTTTCGGCACTTTCACCAAGTATGAATATGATTCTGACGGTGGAGAGGGCGTCGATGTTTACATCATCGATACCGGCATCTATGTTGAACATGAAGAATTCCAGGGTCGTGCATCCTGGGGCAAGACTATTCCCGATGACGTGGATGTAGATGGCAATGGCCATGGTACACATTGCGCTGGCACGATCGCCTCTCGCAAGTATGGGGTTGCCAAGAAGGCTCATGTTATTGCCGTCAAAGTCCTCGGAAGCAACGGAAGTGGCACCATGTCTGATGTCCTGGAGGGTGTCGTTTGGGCCACGACCGCCGCCAAAACCAAGGATGCTGCTGCTTCTGCTGAATATGCTGCAACGGGCCGCACAAGGCACAAGGGTTCTGTTGCCAATATGAGCTTGGGCGGCGGCAAGTCACCTTCCCTGGATCAAGCTGTCGACCGAGCTTCCCTAGCAGGTCTTCACTTCGCCGTTGCTGCAGGTAACTTGCTTTGACTTGAAATTAACAACCTTCTCATTCATTCGCATAGGTAATGACAATCGCGAAGCTTGCAACTATTCACCTGCGGGCTCTTCAGAGGCGGTCACTGTTGGTGCTTCGACTCTCGGTGACGAACGTGCCTATTTCTCCAACTACGGCACTTGCGTTGATGTATTTGCTCCGGGCTTGAACATTATGTCCACCTTCAAAGGTAGTAAATCAGCCGTCGCAACAATGTCGGGCACATCTATGGCATCCCCTCACGTTGCCGGTCTTCTCGCCTACCTCCTTTCAATATATCCCTCGGAGCACTTCAATCCCGTCTTTGATAAAGACGACCGCTTGTTGTCATTTGGATCCCAGCGTGTTCTTTCATCCCAGTCAGACCTCCCGACTTCTCCTGCATCACTTTACGCCTTGGCACACCGCGCCCTTCCTCCCTTCATTTCCTCTTACCTACCCAGGCCTGATTTCATCGATGCCGTGTTGCAACACACTCACGATGACGCCGCACCAATCCCTGAGACGCCTCTTACGCCTCGGCAGCTGAAGACCGCGCTTCTGCGCCTTGCTTCCAAGGGTTTACTTGCCGAATTGCCACAGGACACCGTCAACTTGCTGGTATTTAACAACGCCACCGGTGTTTAACTGTTCATTCCTGGAATGATCAGGAGCAGTTGATGGATTTGGTATCCGTTCTCATATCCAGGTTGACTGTTCTGCTTGTTACCTCGGCCGGTCTATAGTAGTTATGGTTAATCTTTGTAACAAGTATACTGCATCTTGACTTATATATTCATATTCTAGCTGTTTTGCATGCTTTCCACTCATATCTGAATCAGCTCTGTACAAATGACAGTATGTGGAAATGGCAATCACAGGAAGTCTTGGCTATTTGCTGAAATGCCTCCGAATGGGGTAGTATTTCCTTTTCTGGTAGTCACAATGCGAAATGAAAAATCGCACGAATGTGAGCAAAGCTGTTTGTTGGCTTACCCGTTCATGAGGCAACCTCATGTTTTGTACAACCCTGACGGAGAATGATTAATGATTTCTGATCGATTTTACATTTCTCATGCACGCGTTTTCAACTCGTTCCGTATACACCTTACCGTCGTTGTACACAGCTTTCGAGTGTCGACAGCCTGAGGGACTTAACGATATATGGAAATTTAAAGCACGTTGAAGGCGAGATGATGTGTAGGTCTAGACTAGGAACGGAAATGCAAGCCCAATCAAAGCCCATTTCTCGTAAACAGCCGAGGGGACTTTCTGATATAATGGACACGTTGAAAGGGAAAAGGTGTGTAGATCTAGACTAGGAACTGAAATTGCAAGCCCAGTTCCCGACGGGGCGAGACTAAACTCGTAATTTTCTTATCACGGCCTCAATTGCCTAATGTGTTGTGAAGTCCGAATCCATAATATGAAAACCACGTTTGACGCAACGACCCTGGCTAGAGTTTCCTTTTAGGGTATTCGGATTTTGCATTGCCACGTTCCGGGTGCAAGGCCAACTTGTTTGTAAAAATAACTGGCAACACCTACAACACCTACATTGTTGTTCTGAATGCCCAGGAACACAACGACCTATCATGGTGGTACTATGCATCCATTCTGACGAAACTCCTTGACAGCATGTACTACACGTGGCTGAAAAGCAGGAGGCACAGACATTCTTTCCCAATACGAGGCTACTTCCTCAACTGGTACACCTTTATGTAAAACCCAATGGGGAGTCGGAAGACCAGTGGTTGCCATTTTACAGCTTGCAAGAAAAAGGTGTGAAGCGGATTTCTATGGAAAAATGGGTTGGGGACGCGCCGGAATTCTTTGGGGCGCAAGGTAATGGATACTATGGACCATGACATAGCCTCAGAATATTCCTAGCTGCTCCACGTTTCTGGGATTTCCGAATCAAAAGGGGAACACAATATCAGTCAGTATTTCCAGGTACAAAGACAATCAGATTTCGGACAATGGCCTGATTTTAAAAAAAGTATTTATCCTGTCAGCAAGTCTTCGACTTGTGCAACTACTTGAATCTGCAAAAATCTGATCTACAAGATCTGTGCAAATTTGGCTTTTAAAAATTACATACCATCAGATACACGTAGTTTTCATCTCATTCATCATTCTACATAAGAATTTTTGACTTGAAGGAGTTGTTAGACGAAGCTAGGTCCGGTATGTAAATTTGAAACCTACAAAAAAAAAATCGAACGTTCGTCAGATCAAAAGGTGAGCTCACAAGACCAGATGAAACCCAACCGTCTTTGTCACTGTCGAAAATGGACTGGAGTCCGCAGCCTTCGGAAATCCACTAAGTGCTTGATATTGATGCTTGTGATGATTGCGTTTTACAGGCATGCTCTGCGCCTAACTAATTCAGATGAGGAGAACTGGCAGAGGCCGAGCCGTGTACCACCGACCAGATCTAGAATCGAGTGGCAGTAGTAAGATGAGAAGGAAATGAGAAGAGTTACTTCAAACGTCGACGTCTGGGATGTATGTTGCTAACGTACAGCCGCTCTCCATCTCTTCCATGCGGTTCGAGAACGTGACAGTACCTGTTTAAGCCATTTTGCACTGCTTCTGGATCCGAGAGTTGAGAAGTGACCCGTCGTGGCACGATTAACCGCCAATAGACCCAAAGACGAGAAACCATTGCGCATCACAGTGCTAAAACAATCATTCGCCCCAGCATTTCTTACCCCTCATGAATACAATTTGCCACAACTGATCTGCTCTGATTGTCAACTAATCACTTCCGTTGTCCTCGAACTTCAGTGGAGAATTTATAGGTTCTCGCCAAGTCCGAGCATCGGTCACCGAAACTGAATCGGACCGGGAGCCATGAAATCGTTCGTAAAGACTCGGAAGTGTGGCAGTTAGTCGGAGGACAACAGAGGGAAAGGACTGCCGGTTCTGGTGACCGGTGACAGGCTATATCTGTCTATTTACCGTGGAGCGCTAAACTCCAGGAGGTGGTCTCCCTGTCAACCAATGAAGGCGGATGTTTACGCTGAAAAAGTGCCATCTTCTCTTCAATATTTTCCGACAATCAGTTGTTCACAAAAGATCATCTCTTCAATGGCCACAGATCTTACCAGGTGCTCCCTCTCACCAATAGTATTTGACAGTTGGTGTAATTGAGGGTGGGAGCCCAACTTCCCACGTTATCGTTTCTTACTCGTTGTTCTTTACAATTACGTCGTGTCTCGTCGACATTGACTCTATAGTTGTTTGCAATCACCAGCTCCGGCCTTTGTTGTAGAGATCTTACAGAATGGAGATTTAAGCGCTTCAGCAATTCTATCCTGTTAATAAATATTGCACTCAGAGGAGAAATACTGAAAAAAAAAAAAAGTTTTTCTTAACCACAAAGACAAAATCATTTTTAAAGACAATATGAAATCGTCAGCCCACTAAATTTCCGAGTCACTGGCGACTAAAGGGCGCATCATGTGTTCATTTGCATGCCAATAGACAGCACAAACTCCAAGAGTACTCGGATACTGGGATGTGAGAAAAATAAAAGTTACGTAATAGTTGTGATCAACTCCCGAATTGGCATGAACGGTCGTTTATGCTCTGTCTCTGTCTGCTGTACCGAGGAATGAACACTCCGTTGTCGTGACTCGATGGACCTGGCGAACTTTTATCTTTCCTGAACTTTCATTTGACTCGACTCTGGTCCTCGAGCGGCTTGTGTTCACATTGAATCCTGCCGGCGCTTATTCCGAGTCCGTTGAGTCAGGCTTGATTTTTTGTCGGAAATTCCGGAAGCTTTTGAAGAAAAATCAAAATGGATAATAGTTTTCGGGACAGAAATTCCTGCATCTTTTATTTCCGTTCTTGTAAGTGGATCTCGTCGAAACATGATTTGTCGTTTTGTTCGACCTTCTAATCTGGGATAGCACAGATATGGTGTATATCTGTTGTGCTGAATGCACGACTTGTCTACAGTTATGGCACTGCCTGAACGGACATCATGCCTTTTTGAGCGGAGGAAATCAAGGGGGGTTTCGTTAGGATTCGCTATAAAACGTCCATACATCAACGAACCGATGTATCCCCTCATACCTCTCTCGAATCTGAACCCCAGCTCGCAAGAATATGACGAAGCCTTTACCCGCCGATTTGGAATTCATCATTTGCGACGATACGAGCTTATTGCCAGATTTTGTTTGGTCAGAACTCCAACAATCTGAAGTCGATGCCAATGTCGTTCTCCCAGTTCTCAACAAATGCAGGAAGCGGGAAAAAATAGGTGTCATTGCCCAGGATCATCTTTGGATCGTCGCCTTCGTGCGGACACCAGTCTGCGCCGTGAAGCTCATCTTGGCGTGCACCGACGGCATGACCGGAAAATATCCTTTATTCCTTTTTACACCACTTCCGTGCGCGGCGATGGAGGAAGACCCTTACATCTACCATTCATTGAATTCTGCTGCATGGTACCTGCAAACGCGTCTGCCTACCCACCGCATCTATTCCGTTTTCGGTCGCGACCTTCTGTCTCGCACGTTTGCTACGATCTGGGCTCAACAAACCAATATCCCACTCATTTCCGAACCGTACTATCATTGCAAGATCACGTATCTCACTCGCACGGCTTTGGATCTCAACAGGAGGGAACTACCCTCCATTCCAAAGGCTCAAATTCGTCCAGCTGAACTAGGAGATTGGGAAGGTGTTGCAAAGCTTTGCCATGGTTTTGCGGATACTTCGGTGCGTCATCTTTCTTTTTATAACTTCTTCTCATACTCAATTATTTTGGTAGCCCCCATTCACTCTGACGGAAGAAGAAGCCGCTGCAGAAGCCCGAGAGCTCATTAGAAACAGAATCGTCTGGGTTCTCACTTTGGATCATCACGTCGTCTCGCTCGTTGCCTTCACTCGCAACAGCGACAAGGTGGCCACAGTTACAAAAGTCTTCACAGATCCCTCTCAACGCGGAGGAGGGCTTGCGGAACGACTGCTCCGTGCTGTTTGCGAATAGTGTGTATTTTTTTTTTCCAGATATCTGTTGGTTCATCATTAACGAATGATTTAGTCTCTTCCTCGAATGTTCTAAGGAGAAGGTCGCCCTTTTCGTTGGCCTCGATAATCCTGCTGCTAACGTTTACCAGCGTGTCGGCTTTGTTGGGGTTGGCAGGGGTGCTGCTCCCGCGAACGGTGTCGATAACTGGAGCGAGATCGGCTTCGACCGTTCGCTTGTTAACTTGGGTCACTGGTGAACCAGTGGCATCGTGTTTCATCCCTTTCCTTTTCTCCTACTTCTTCTTTGAAATATTTGCTATACCTTATTTTTCATTTTCAGTTAATGATTTTGCAATCCCCCCCCTTAAATTATTTAGAACAGTGTTTTCCCTTGCAACATTTTCAAAAGGGTCATATCGTTCGACTTTCCTTTCTTTGTCTTATCAGTCAAAAGCCTCTTACGCTCGTGCGGGACCGTTTCGTCCGACGGCACTAGATCTGTAGACTTTACGTGTTCGATCTCCATTGATGTAGCAGTAGCTAAGTTATTACACAATTAATCGAGATTTCATTCCAATTGTGAAGTCCTAAGAAATCCGAGTCAGCCAACTTTTTCGTGCCTGATCATAAATCGACAACACGAAGAAAGAGGTTGGAATGAATCGTTTACTTCCATATGGACTTCGATCCAGGGGTAATAAGTAGGGGTGTAAAAGGGTATAAAATTTCATTCATTGGACCGATTTGTAGAGCAATGGGTAGTGCAAGACCGAAACAGAAAGTTGACGCAGCCCACGAGTCACAAATTGCGTTTGTCGAATATGGCCAAAGCTTGTCTAGCTAACGTCTGTTCCAGGACCTCAGTTGTTCCCTGCTAGAGAGATAGAAAAGCGGGAGTCATTAAAACGGCTGATCTATCGGAAACGTGTCGCAAACGGACCTGTTTTTTACTTGGCAATGGGAGTCCTTGCCGTTCTCGTTCAGCCATTAGCTACAGGTGCAAAAAAAAAAAAAACTACATTCGTGTATAGTCGCGGGAAGTAGAAAAAGAACGTACTTCTGTTATAACGTTAGGCTGAGGGTGTGAGTTGAGATGAGGCAATAGGTTTACCCACCTTCTCCTTTCTTCATTGTGTCGCGGTGAATGACAATGGACACGGCTACAGCGTACACTGAAAGCCCGACACAGCTATACACCAACCCTCGATGCAGGTAGTCTAGAACGCCAAGCTTTGGTCTCGCCATTGACGCAGAAGACAACTTGCAAATCAGGCGCGGCCCGTTTGTGTCGCTTTTCCTTGTTACGGAATGTCCTGTCAACACCCATGATCTGGATTCTGCTGAGAGCATCGCATGTCTGCCAGGGACAAAGTGAAAACTCTTCTGCAGTGGTGTGCGGTCAATTCGATATCTATCGATTCCAGAATACAGGTTCGACCGCAAGATACCGCCTGGAGTGATGCAGACATTGGTGTGTTTTCTATGGAAACATACATACCCCCTGACACTACCTGTATGTCCATCGCTTTGTCGACAAAGTCCTATTATGCTGAATTGAATGTTTACTCAGTGGTAAGGATCCCGAAAGAAGCGATACTCTCCGTCCGATCGTGTTCTCTTGCAAACCACATACCAGTTGTCTCGTATGGTATCGGTGCCCAGCTCTCTCTGTCCCTTGCACTATACGTTGAGATGTACGAACTCTTTGGTATAACACGTTGTCATGCTAAACTACTTTCGACAGTCTGAAGCATAATGAATCCAGATGGTATGGCTTTCTCCAGTCGCTCTCCAACGATCTGGTCGATCTACCGTTGTTTTGGGAGACAATAATTGAGAAGACGAATTCTAGCGACGCACATGATTGTGCAGAGGCTCTTCTTTGGTTGACTGGCACCGAGGCGGCGAAGATCCTTGATTCCAAAACAGAAAATGGTTACAGTACCTTGGTGGGTATCTTGCAATCTACCTAAGGACTCGCAATTCGAAAATATATTTTCTCATATTGCGTCTTCACTTGCTCGACAGGTCGAAATCACTGACTTCTTCAACGATGTTGCCGAACCTCTTCTGCAAACTTATTCTCATGTTTGGATGGAGAGCAACCGATTTCAACGGCCGAGCATAGAAGGTTTCTATCACGCATTCTCTCTTGTTTCTTCCAGGGCATTTCTGGTCGACACGTTCCACGGGTTATCCATTGTACCCATCGCTGACGCGTAAGTGACCAATAATGGTTTGCAAATTCGTGTGCTAACCTCTGCTGATCAGGTTTAATCATACGGTAGAAAATCACGTCCACCTGGAGGTAGACTCTCCATTACCTCCGCAGTGTACATGTCGTTGACGTTTCAGAGTGATTACTTGGTCTGTCCAGATTGTGGGTCACTCAGAGAATGTGCTCACGATTGGGATGAACTGCGTACTTCAAACATCTCGCATCGTCTTGACCATCACGATCATGAGCACGACAATTGTTACGAAATGGTCTCCAACACTGGAATTGCTCCTAATTCGGAAATTTTCAACACATACGGCGAAACTCTCTCCAACTCGCAATTGTTGAATCAATACGGTTTCGTTCTCGATGTGAACGAAAATGATCGCTTGTTATGGTCAGCTCAAGAAATTCTCGACATATATGCAGAGGGCGAGAGGATAGAGGAACCGATATTGAAGGCAGCTGATTCCCTATTGGGTTTTTTATTGACCAACTCCCATTTCTTTGATCAGTCTCAACTTGTTTGTCGTGGAGAACATGGGCTGTACTTGAACGATGAAGGGAAGATCTCTGAAAGTCTTTGGGCAATGCTTACGGCTTTTTCTATTGCTAGTCTTCGGATTACAGACATTCTCGCTGATTCTGGGAAGCAGTTGACGGAGGTTATGGATGTTCAATTGCGTATGGAATCGATTTCTGAGGAAGGGGATCATAGGGAAGAAGGGAGTTCACCAGCAAGCGACATAGTGCTCCAGACTGCGAGATCTGTTGTCGACCTTTGCGATAGAAGGAAAAGGAAGAGCGGAAAACCCGACTCATTTGACTACAATTTATCCGATTTTCTGGGGGTAAGTGTACATTTTTTCGACTTGGACATCACTAAGAGACTTGGACAGCAAATACCTCAGCGTCACCACCGGACTCGGTTAGCAATCTCCGTCCTTTTGACTGAGAGATCGATCTTGGACGCGTGCCAGGCGGGATGGTCGTCAATGATCGACATTTGCAGCATGGGTTAAATCCACTGGTTCCGGTTGTGAAGGATGCAAATTACCCCTCGCCATAGCCTGATCAATAAGTGATCAGGCTGATCAGCTCCAGGCACTATTTTATAAAGATATCATGCACAAGGTTACTAAACGCGTGTATTTACTTGTCAAGGATATCAGAGACCTTGTTCCTCTCCTGGAGTCCTTTGTGCGGCCCTCTTTGTACAATGCATTGTAGTGTCACGTGGTTTGATTCCTATTCGACAGTAAGTTGAAGTGCGAAATTGCTTTATTGTCCTCATGTATCACCCCAAAAACTGAAGATCCTGTCACTCTCTCTGTATTTTCTATTATGGCCACAACACTTCACGAGATGCAGAAACAGCCTACCATTGCTTCATACCCCCAATTATCTCATAGTGCAATTTATGACCATCAGGGATCGATATCAACCGATAGGACATCTACCAGTATGGATGATTCAGGGTATACCCCCGCCACAGAACGCGTCAGGAAGCCTATTAGAGCAAAGGGAACGTACAGGTTAGACGACTTCATTATCCAAAGGACTCTGGGAACTGGCAGTTTTGGTCGCGTCCATCTTGGTGTGTATTGCATATATCTGGGTTTATTTATTCTTGAACAATTGACCTGGCCTGTTAGTCCGCAGTAAACATAATTTGCGTTTTTATGCCATCAAGGTTCTGAATAAGGAACGAATCGTACGAATGAAGCAAATCGAGCACACCAACAACGAGCAAAAAATGCTCACATCTGTACAGCATCCATTTATTATAAACCTTTGGGGCGTGTTCCAGGATGCTGGAAGCCTGTACATGGTCATGGATTTTGTTCCTGGCGGGGAACTGTTCACTCTTCTACGGCGGTCAAATGTTAGTAAAACATCTTGTTTGTTTGCTCGTAGTTCTCAACTGCGTTCATACACTGCAGCGGTTCCCCGACCCTGTGGCAAAATTCTATGCTGCCGAAGTGGCCCTCGCATTGAACTATCTTCACAACGAAGATATTGTTTATCGAGACCTGAAACCTGAAAACATTCTTCTTAACCCTGACGGACATATAAAAATTGCAGACTTTGGGTTTGCGAAATCTTGTGAAACGGTAACATGGACGCTGTGCGGTACACCTGATTACCTTGCACCTGAGGTATGCAAGGTGCCAATCTTCATCTGTTTCCTTCTTGATGACCATGGAACAGATTATTCTTCAACAACGATATAACAAAAGTGTGGACTGGTATGCCCTCGGTGTTCTGATTTTCGAAATGCTTTCTGGACTCCCACCGTACCACCAAACCGAGGTCAATCATATGTTGCTGTACGAAAGGATCACTAGGGGACCGTCATTTATCAAATTCCCTGCTGCGTTCCAGGAGAATGCTAAAGGCCTGATTATGAAATTGATGGAAGTTGACGCCTCGAGGAGGTACGGTAATTTGCGTCATGGCGCTGGTGATGTTTTTGCGCATCCGTGGTTCAGAGAAGTGGATTGGGAACGGCTTGCTTTACGAGAGATTATGGCGCCGTATCAACCTCGGATAAGTGGCGATGGCGATGCAAGCGCGTATGTTCCCAGTTGTTTTAGTTCTGCTGATTGACCTTATGGCTGTCTGTGTGCAGATTTGATAACTATCCCGAAGAAAATGTGGCGGCACTCTATGGCGTTCCGGGGCCTGACCCTTATGGTGTCCATTTCCCTGATTTTGAATACACGAGTCCCATTTCATCATAGCTGCTTCCTCATTTACTGGTACGAAAATTGTGTTGCAAAATTTCTATTCCTTTCCTATGTTATTTTACATTATTGGACGTGTATACAAATGACGATCCCGTTCAATTATGCAGTTTAACGCGAAAACCAATACATTGTTTGGTTGACCAAACATGCCTTATGAAACACCCAAAAATCATGGCGTCGTTCGCATCCTGCCTTTCACCAAACTGTGCGCGGACAATTTTCAGTCACTTTCTACACTCTTGTTCTTCGTCAATTTCTCTGTCTTCCGTATCCGTCTGTCCAAGAATCACGTCGAACCGTCGAGGATCTGAAAAGATCAACAAATACATATCCTGGTAAACGGAGACACTCCCGGTATTGGTGAAATAGGACTATATCCCAAAGCGCTGCGCAAGTGGCCTACTTTGGTCCCCTCGTAGCCTGAAGAATCCTACAACCCAGTGGTAATTGCAGTGTCTGGATTAGTAAAGTTACTTCCGTTGGAAACGATAGTATGACACCCGAAGCGAGCGCTTCCACCACCACATCGAATGCTAAGATAAGTTCTCGAAGATCAGGGAGATTGGATGCTGGTACAGATGCAGGGTCATCATTAGGAATCATGGAGTCGCGTTCCTCCGTCTCCCAAATCCACGATTTCCCGCCCGAAGCCCTTGAAGCCAAGCGCGCTGCATTATTGGAAGAAAAGCAGGCGGTGCTGGAGCAGGTAGTCGATAGGCATGACAGTTTTGTACGTTTTTTTCCTCTTGAAATGTTTTGCTTTACTTCCGGAAAATTGTAAATGACTGAGGCTTGGTTTGCAGGTTCGGGAGTTGTTCCACATGCAGCAGTTCACGATGATGATCCTGTATGATCCTGTGGTATGCGATGCGACGTACTTGTTCGACTGTATTTGATAATAATATTTGTTATAGGAAGCAAAACAAGACAATAGTGAAGTCTTCCAAGAAGTTTGTCACTTTCGCTTGGGAATCTGATCTAATACTTAACAACGGCACGTAACAGTTCAAATCCAACTTCGATTTATTCGCCAACGCAGTTCCAACGTCTCAATCATCGAGGAGGACACGTCAAAGGCTTAATGAACGACGCCAATTGCTCAGAACCCCACCTTCAATTCGTCCATCACCACCTAAGAAGAAACGAAAATCAAATGCCATGAACACCGAGGAAGTATGGAGTGTTATTGGTTCGAACCAGAAGAAGCACGGACAGGCGAACGAGGAACACCTTCTCGAGAATGCAGCGGGACAGAATAAAGCCGTTGACGGAGTCGAATCTGCGGAGTCTCGATTACCAACGACTGAAGGAACGGTGTTCGTTCGTCGGAAAGGCGCGAATATGCGAATCGTCCAAAATCACGAAGAACCAACCACTTCGCTTTCAGTACCTGGAGAGGCCGTAGTCACTGCAACAAAGAAAAGACGACGTGACGATAGTCCGGTCGCTACGGTGCAGCTGCCTCCTGACAAAGCATCCGATGAGATAGTTGTTCGTCCGAATGGCATGAAAGAGAATATGCATGGTCCCGTTATCTCCCCTGGGCCCATCTCGACTAGAGCAGGAAAACGTGTTAGGAAATTGCGAGATGTGCCGGTGCTCAAAAAGAGAGATCCCACAAAACCCAAGGTATGTTCGTCCTATTTGTAACTTTTAGAGCCTTTTCTGAAATGTAATTGTAGATTTGCCTTATACCCCCTCATCCAGATACAGATCATGAATCCCCAACTCCTAGAATTCTCCCTGAAACGCCGTCAATATCCAACATAAAACGTATAAGGCTCATTGTACGCCGCCCGCCACCCCAATTTTCAAACCCGAAACAAAAACCAACACCCTCGAAGTTCAATTCTTCATTGCATGACTTTTTGTCCTCTTACGTCGCCGTCCACGGAGGACAAAACGCTAAACCGAAGGCCCTTGACCAAGAAGCTATCAAAGAGGCTAACCTCCGTGCAAAAGTTGCAAAACTGCGTCGGGACGGCCGGTTTGTTCCTCAGCGAGAGGTCAAAGATGACGATTCAGATATTGTCGACGATGCCGACTATGTTAGCCCTGAAAGGACTTCGAAGGATCAATGGGACGCTGTTGTGGAAAATGCCATTGCCAGGTATCAGGCAAGACCAAAACGAAGTATTGCCAAACAAGTTACGAGCACTATAGCATCAAAAATGCAGGCATATTTCGATAATTTGGAGGCGAAGAAGCTCAAGGCCAAGGAAGCGGATGAAAAGAAATTGAGAATTCTCGCCAAGTCAACAATGAGAATGGTGATAGCAGAGTGGAAGAAGGCCGTGTTCCATATTCGAGATAAACAACGATTGGTGGAGGAGGAGGAGGAAAGGCGGTTGGGCCGTGCACACCTTGATGCGATCCTAAGCCAATCGGGACAAATATTGGAGACACAGCAAGAGGACCTCAGTAAAAGGGATGTACATCGTTCGCGGAGCCAGTCGCTTAGCGTAGGGGAATCGGATGTTGATTCAGACACTGATCTAGAAGGAGAAGGGGTGGATGCTGGGCGTGGTGGAGAACCTGGGAATATAGAGGGAGCTGGATTTGAATCTGGCGAAGAGTTGGGCGAACTGGATGATGGTGGCTCCTTTATGTTAATCGACAACACGACGGAAACATTAACACGATCAGGAACACCCTCGAGCACCATTTCGGGTATGCCGTATGCTGGCGACGACGCTGAAGAAGGATTGACTACCGATTTGTTAAGCTGGTATCATACAATCGAGGAGGATGTTGATGCAAATCTCGACGCATCATCGGTTGATTTGGACTACCTTCGTCATCCTAACTTCGAATCATCTCCTGTCCGCCAACCCCCCAACAATGTCCCCAAACCAGGCGAGTCATGTACCGAGGATCGTCACGTTGCTTTGGATAGTGCCAGTGACGACATACCTTTGAGGGAAGCGGACTCCGTTTCGCCACCCTTACTCCCTGTCGAAATCCCTCCCGAAGACCTGCCCTGGCACTCTGAACTGGAGGCGGATGAACTGGAGGCAGGTGATGGAACCGGTTTCGAACAACAGATTTCAGCCGAAGCTGGGAACGACGAAATCGGGGCCCTAGATGTGCCTTCTGGTCAGGACACCGGAGATTCAGGCACACCCAAAGTGGATGATCTTATTTCAGAAGAAGGATATCAGAAACAAGGGGAACTTACTGACGAGGGGCAGGAGGAACAGGAAGATGTTCAAATACTTGAACACCTCAAGCCGTATGCCGTTGCACCAGTAAAGTGGGACCCTGACAAGAAGATAACTCCTCCACTTCTGCTGCGCGGCGTCCTTCGACCATATCAACAATCTGGTCTGGAATGGCTTGCAAGTTTACATACAAATAAATTGAATGGCATTTTAGCTGACGAGATGGGGCTCGGGTGGGTATTTCTTCTGCGACTAGCCACAATTAAACTGAAAACTGAGTAGTAAAACCATTCAGACGATCGCCCTCCTCGCACACCTGGCCTGCGACATTGGAATATGGGGTCCACATCTTATTGTAAGTCAATCTGCAAGCACCGACTTCCACCACCCCTTTTACCTTTGTTATTATAGATTGTCCCTACCAGCGTACTGTTGAACTGGGACATGGAATTCAAGAAGTTTCTTCCTGGTTTTCGTATTCTCAGCTATCATGGCAGTACGAAGCGACGGAAAGAATTGCGCCAAGGTTGGAACGACAAACATCATTTCAACGTCTGCATCACGTCTTATGCTCTTGCAAGCCGGGATGCACACATCTTTAAGCGCAAGGCATGGTATTATATGATCCTGGACGAAGCCCATATGATCAAAAATTTCAAGTCGCAGCGCTGGAATATTCTTCTCATGTTTCGGTCGTATCGACGTCTCTTGCTGACCGGAACACCACTCCAAAACAATCTTACAGAGCTATGGGCTTTGTTGCAATTTTTAATGTCAGGTGCAAACTTTGCCAACCTGAAAGAGTTCGGAGAATGGTTTTCTAGTGGGTTCGTCCTTTTATATTGGAATTTCTTTTTATCTTTGTCTTTCAGACCCCCTGGAGAAAGCGATCGAAATGGGAAATATCCACGATGATGAGACTCTGCAACGTGTCTCGAAATTACACACCGTTCTTCGACCATACCTATTGCGCCGACTGAAGCGTGATGTCGAAAAGGAATTACCGAGCAAATTTGAGCATTTAACGCTCTGCCCATTATCGAAGCGGCAACGATTCCTTTACGACGAGTTTATGTCAAGGGCACAAACAAAAGACGCTTTAGACTCAGGCGTTTACCAAAAGATAGCCAACATTCTGATGCAGTTGCGGAAGGTCTGTAACCACCCCGACCTTTTCGAGGTGCGGCCCATTGTGACTCCCTTTGCCCTAACTCGGTCTGCCATTGCCGATTACGAGATCAAGGAATTGCTCATTCGACGTCAAGTTTTGTACGATGACGACCAAACGTTAGGTCTCGATGTCCGTTTCATCGATCGGCAAGATGTGTCACTTTTGCAAGCTGTGGAAACCAGGCGACTGGATGCTTCCATTCATTTGCCTCATTTCGGTGAAAATGTTCCCGAGTTGCCAGTCAGGGATACACGAGTAATAGAGGGTTTTCGCAAATTTTCAACTTCCCTGAAACGAGCTGAAAGCATCGCTCGTTGGACCCATATTGGTTATCTCAACAGGTTGCGGTGCAGCCGTATGCCAATCTATAGCGAGGAATGTCTCTCCATTGTCAACCGAATGACAACCCGATTAATACCCTCGTCGAATCTCGAATCTCGTTTCAACTACATGGATAATGTCAACCGAGTCAACCTCGCTATCACCTCATTTTCCGCTCGAGCCCAGGCGATAGCCGAAACTATAAACATATTTGCATTTGCCATTCCACCCGTGGCAGCCCTGGATTTGCCATATATTGCTCTGGCGGGGTATACAGAAGTTATCCGGGAACAAGCACTTGATTTCGACCAGCCGCTGCACGCTGCGGCCGTGAAACTACAAATAGCATTCCCCGAGCCTGCTTTGGTTCAGTATGATTGTGGTAAGCTGCAGAAGCTCGCAACTTTGCTCCGCGAGAAGAAGACTGGTGGCCATCGCGTCCTTATTTTCACACAAATGACAAGAATTTTGGACATCCTGGAGATTTTCCTCAACTTCCATGGGTATCTCTATCTACGTCTAGATGGTGCAACCAAGATCGAAGATCGTCAGTACATTACAGAACGATTCAATGCCGATCCAAGAGTCTTCTGTTTCATTTCATCGTCCCGGTCAGGTGGGGTTGGCATCAAGTAAGGTCAAGTTTATATGATTAGCATTCTGTATGTTAATCCATTACAGTTTGACAGGAGCAGACACGGTGATTTTCTATGACAGTGATTTCAATCCCCAGATGGACAAACAATGTGAAGACCGGTTAGTACACTTCTCGTTCTAGTGAATTGTGAATCTAGTTCAAGCCTTTGATCTAGGGCACATCGAATTGGCCAAATACGTGATGTGCACATCTATCGCTTTGTATCGCAGTACACTGTGGAAGAAGCCATGCTTCGGAAAGCGAACCAGAAACGCTCACTTGACGACCTCGTCATTCAGAAAGGGGAGTTCGATTGGCGAACCCTTTTCAGTGATGAGTCGACTTCCGCTCTGACGAAGGCTCTTGGTGACTATGAAGATGCAGAGGATAGGTTGGCTGCTATCGTGGCTGCTCGTGAAGAGACGACTCTAGTTGGTGCAGATGATGATGATTTCGATGAAGACGGTGGAGCTACAGGTGGGCCTGCTGAGAGGGGCGTGGAACCTGGCACAGTGCCCGACGACAATGAGGTTGAAGAGGGAGGTACGGTGGTGGATTATATGGTTGTATATGTTGAGCAAGACTGGGATCACTTCTCTGACTGGAGGGTGTGATCATGGAACCCGACTTTGAAAATTGAGATGCAGGTGATCTATGGTAAACTAACGATATGTATGTTGTAATTGTCCTTGTAGAATAAAATAATAATCTTAACGAATAGACTATAGAAAACAATGAAAGCTTATCAAAACAGGATGAGAAGGGAAAAGATATGAGAGTTATGGTACAAGTTTTTGGATCCACCAGTCAAAAAATTTAAGACTTAATAATGTTCGGATTCAAGTATGTGAAGTAACCTGGTCAATTTGGCTTCATAAGGCGCAAACATGGCAACAAACTCGTCGGCATTATTTGGAAGAGGCCGATTCTTGTCTAGATCCTGACCATGCACGGTATCCTCAATAATGAGGCGCAAGGAGGTGGCAGGAGGTTGGGTTTGATAAAAAGGTGAGATGGGGGATTCAGTTGACGATGACGATGGTGATGTTGATGTGGATTGTGTGGGCTGAATTGCCAAGGAAGCGAGAGTAGGCGAGTTGGCAGGGTCGTATTTTATCTTCCGATGAAAATCTTGGTTACTTGAACTCGAAGCTGGTATCGGAGGTTCGGGGGTAACTGTCCCAGCTGGAGTGGGCAGATTTGCAGATGGAGGAAGTGCACAATCGACAGATTGGTATGAACTTTGGATGACCTGAGTTATGTAGGCAATCCAGATTTCCAGAGATCCGCCTTCGTGCGCCAAGAGCGACGCCCATGTTTTGATAACGTCAGGGGATGGGTTTGGTTGACTTTTTAACAGCACACCGAGGTGTTGCAATGCATCGTTTGAAGAGGAGATCAGTTTCGAGGATAGCGAAGCTTGACGACAAAAGAAACAAGCTAAGATCGCACTTTGGGTTTTAAAAATGGTTAAATCTCACTGGATGCGATATCGCGTTGTCCCTTTTTCCTGCGCCTCTTGAACCAATCGGAAGTGTTTGAATCACCCCAAAAACCACAACCAGGGAGTTCCTATATCCAACCAATGAGAACTAACGCATATAATTAGCACGTAGTATTACCTTTATCATTCTAGTCAACTCCTTCCTGTCACCGAGAGGTGGCGGGTGCAATAGATTCGAATTTTTTGACCAATATGCTGAAGGACAATGAATGTTTTTCAGCTGAGAGACATGGAGGACAAAACAAAAAAGAACTGACCCTCTAGAAGTATAATTCCTCCAGGACCAAGTTTGTTGCGAAGTTTTGGTGGCTGAGCCAGTACCGATGCTGGAGGATCATTTGGTGGCGTGTTTTGCGATGGGGAAGACGTAAAATGGGATGGATGATCCATGATTGCTCCGATACAGCGTAAGTAGCACCGAGAACACACAAATATGCTATGGGTGCGCCTCTAGCCCTTCGTTTTGACTTCACCCTTCAGTGCAGCTATAGTTTGGGAGGGAAAGAAGCGGGGGGACCAAAAAGAACAAGTCACATCGTTGGTTTATGTAAAAAGAACAGGCGGCCCCATGCCGGCCCTGAGTAGCGTCTTTTGATAAACATTGATAGGCTTTAAACTGCATTTTATATGTCTGTCTGGTTACATTGCAGGATACAATAGAGCTGAGTCTGCCATTTTGCCAATGTCTTCATGAGACACTGAGGATTCGATATTCATTGGTCACGTGTATTATGTATGTTTTTACGCCACGGAACACGGAACTTACTAGGCCTCCAATTTTCAGGAATGTCTGTAAATCCAATGCTCTCCTTAAATGCGATTCGGACTATCGGGCCGGTGATTACTGATTACCGCTGGGCTTGGATCAAATACCACGAAATGGAGATTATCATGTGAATTCATTTGCATCCAAGTCTCGTTTGAAACAAGACTTGGATGCAACTGAAATAAATTCACATGATAATGTCGTAGTCCAGGAACACCCACTTGAAACCTTCACTGTGAACTCAATGTCTCGCAATAGCAACAAGAATCCTGTGCGTTTTGCAACCCATGTCATTGCTGGAGGTATTGCTGGTGCATGTGAAGCTGTGAGCCTCCTATTTTACCTTGTATCGGTTTCTAATCGTGGTCTTGCAGCTGGTATGTCAGCCCCTCGATACCATAAAGGTCCGGATGCAGCTCTCGAGGTCAGGAAGAACACCAGGAGTATGTGAGATTACTTACGATTATTGGCTATTACTTATCTCAAGATTAAGACTAAACCTCGAGGTTTCCTTGCTACCGGAGCATATATCGTTAAGCGAGAGACACCCTTGGCTCTTTACAAAGGTCTTGGTGCTGTTCTCTCGGGGATAATCCCGAAAATGGCGATTCGGTTCGCTAGCTTCGAAACTTACAAAGGTTGGCTGGCTGATAAGAAAACAGGAAAGACCAATATAGGGAGCATCTTTATTGGTGCGAATTCTTTCTTGTAACATTGCGTCACACTTACCGGAAGGCTCACAGCTGGACTTGGAGCGGGAATATCGGAAGCTGTGGCGGTTGTAACTCCAATGGAGGTCGTAAAAATCCGTCTGCAGGCCCAACAACATTCGCTAGCTGACCCACTGGATACTCCAAGATATCGGAATGCCGCTCATGCGGTTTATACCATCGTTCGTGAAGAAGGGGTGGCCACTCTCTACCGCGGTGTCACACTCACTGCTTTGAGGCAAGCTACGAACCAAGGTATTTCAGTACTTGGGTCATGGGTTCCATTTGTAGACTCACGTCTTTCTTTGGCAAGGTGCTAATTTCACAGCATACCAGGAACTCAAGAAATTGTTATACAAATGGCAGCCTACGACATCCGAATTGCCTTCGTACCAACTGATGACTATCGGATTAATTTCTGGTGCCATGGGTCCCTTTACAAACGCACCTGTCGATACGATAAAGACTCGTATGGTTTTTTCTCTTGGGCTCGCATTTTTCACTGCTCACAGCTAAACGTTTAGGTCTCCAGAAAACTACTTTTGAATCTGGTCAAACTGCACTGCAACGTGTCCTGCACATTGCATCCGACATGTGGAAGAACGAAGGTTTTTCATCCTTCTATAAGGGGATTACACCCAGGGTTCTTCGTGTTGCTCCTGGCCAGGCTATTGTGTTTGCCGTGTATGAGCGCGTAAGTGAGATAATTGAAAAGGTTAGTCCGACGTTGCGGGAGGATGATGGGTATTCGGAATGAATACTATGTAGTCATTATTTATGCTCCTAAGTACTAGTACGTATTATCTCCTATCAAATATCTTCCAGAATCCATGAGCGACATTTGAGGTGCCAAAAATAGACCACTTTTACTCAGCTTAAACCTTCACCAAGATTCCGATTATGACAACCGATACTGGGAAGAGAGTTTTGGCGCTGCATGGGTGGGCCAACATATAAATTATAATTTAGTGACAAGCTCTTAAAACCTTGCAGGTATTCACAGAACTCTTACATTTTTAATAAACGGGTAAGTTCTATATTCCCTGGTTTCAAAAGACATTCGTATAAAACCCGACGCCAAGTTGGGAGCCCTTCGTAAAGAATGTAAAGATATCGAGTTTGGTGAGGAAATTTGTATACTGGTTTCTCAACCACTTGCTGATCGATACTCAGTCTTTGTGGATGCCCCCCACATTTTGCTTCCCGCTGAGCTTGACGCCCCTTCGGAAGAGCTTATCGCATTGCAATCCAATCCAGAGACTGCGATGAGGGGTTGGTGGACCGCAAACGAGGACCGTACCAAAATCACAGGGCTTCAGGAGTCCCTGTTGGTTATCAAAGATGTACTGAAGAGTCAGAGATTTGATGTCAGTTTGACTTACTTCCAAAAATATAACGAACTAACCCAATCGCTTTGCAGGGAATATTTGGATTTAGGCAAGGGAAACCTCTGACTCGGTAGCCCATATCCCTGACCTGCCTTTGCGAACAGTCAAGGAGGTGCTTTTGCTACCTTGATTTCTGCTCTTGTTAGTTTAAATTGGGATTGACTATCCTCTTTCATCATTGTGAATGTCATCTTTTCAGCTCGAGCGACCCGATATCCACCCACCATTTCTCGTAGATGGTGATACGCCTCATCTACCCTTGTATGTCAACAGCTTGTTTCCCAATGATGAATTAACCGGACTTTCCCAGTCAATTCTGTGTCTCCGTGTCCGGGTTTAGGGTAATGGATCCAATTTGCGATCCTTTTTATAGCCCCAGCCTTGCAACGCGGATTTTGCATGTTATAGGAAAAACTGACGTCGTCGTTGTAGAGGAGAGATCGAGACAGCTTGTCGAGGTGTCCGCGAACAAGCGAGTAGAAGAGCACCATGGTGGTAAGCATTTTAATTCGGAAATGGATTTGAATGCAAATATAATTCTATTAGGTCACTTTGTCCCTTCAAAGGGGCCCTGGCGTAAATTCTTAGTCGCATTTATGATGGATCCTGCTGGTGCTCATCCGAGTCCATCACGCAATGACACACCAGAATCGGGTCCGTCGTCTGGGGCCGCAACTCCTTCTAATGAGTCCAGAATGAATTTTCGCCACGCAGTGGTTAATGGTTTGGTATAGTTTACCCGAGTCGATCATTCCGTCTAATCGATTTGTGTTGGTACCACATTCCCTCAGGCTTTCTATACTGTGACATGAAGAAGTAGACGTCTAGACCCTTATACAGCTGGTTTAAATAGAAGATGGATGGTAGAAATGTCCATCAGACTTTGGGGACGCGAATAACAATACGAATTCTCTAATCAGGGCATCGATCTTCTTGCACGAGGCGTCTGTTTTTTCTGAGAGTTAAAAATGTGACGATGTGACGAGTATAGATGGATAACCAGAACTAAATTAAACAGATGTCAACACCGTGCTACCAAGATTATTGAGCTTCAAATCACCGACGTCGACCTCTTTTCCTCAAATTTGTTTGCATTTTCCCCCCTCGCAATTGGCTCGAAATGTCTGTGTGGAACCCACAACCTGGTGATCTGCAGGAGATCCTTCAGACTCTCCGTGATTCTACAACACCCTCAGCCAACGTACAAGAAAACATCACTAAAGTAGGTTGACCTATCTAAATGCGAAGGATATTGTTGTGCTCAACTCTGCTGTAGAAACTCAACCAATTCACCCACGCTCCAGAGTATATCGCATATCTCGCGTACATCATGAACGACCTGACGCAAGAAGAGGAACGTATTCGAACGATCGCAGGTTATTTGCTCAAGAACAATGCTCGTCTCATCATCTCTGCGCCAATTGAGGTGGCAGAATTTGTAAAGTCGGCGGTACTCTCTGCCTTCAGCGATAGCTCCCCTTTGGTTCGAACTGCGGCCAGCCAGGATATTGTCGCATATCTTGGCATCCTTGAGCCTAGAAATTGGCCAACATGCCTCCAACATCTTGTTTTGTGTCTAGATTCTCCCAATTCGGATACACAGGAAGTGAGTTCTGTCTTATTCATTTTTCCAACGAGTGCCACTTTTTGCTGGAGGGACCCCGGGTTTCCGTCAAAAAAACGCGTTACTTGAACTTCACGTACCTCTGATACTGATATATGTTTGATAGGCTGCTTTTAACGCGTTGGAGAAAGCCTGCGAAGATTATCCTCGCAAACTGGACATCGAAATCAACGGGTCACGTCCTCTCGATTATATGATCCCAAAATTCCTTTCGCTCACCGAGCACCCATCTGCGAAAATGAGGGCACACGCCATTGCCTGTCTCTCATTCTTTGTTCCTGTTAACTGCCAGTCACTTTTTGTCCATATCGACTCATTTATTGCTTGCTTGTTCAAACGAGCTTCAGACGAAGACCCTTCAGTACGCCGTCAAGTGTGCCAAGCTCTTGTTCTCCTCCTTGCCGCTCGTCCCGAAAAGCTTATGCCGGAAATGTCCAACGTGGCGCAGTACATGCTCTACTCGACTAAGGACAAGCATGAGAATGTGGCACTCGAAGCGTGCGAGTTCTGGCTTACATTTGCTGAAGACCAAGAGTTGGCCCCTTACTTGCACCCGCTACTGGACCAAGTGGCCCCGACCCTGCTTGATTGCATGATATATGGCGAAGACGACCTGTTATGGTTGGAAGCCGACGCTGCTGAGGACAACGCCAGCGTCCCTGATAAAGAGTCTGAAATCAAACCTCGCCATTATGGGGGGAAAACTCATGGTTTCGAAAGAGAAGGTGGACCTGGCGAGGATGGTTCAGAAGGACCAAAGTCAAAGGTAGGAGCTTACGGACAGGAGCTTTTGGACGAGGAAGACGATGACTATGAGGATTATGACGATGATGATTGCGCGGAAGAGATGACCACTGAATGGAATCTTAGGAAATGCGCCGCCGCAGCACTCGATGTTCTCGCTGTACGGTTCACGGCTGATCTGCTGCGTGTTTTGTTAGGGCCATTAAAAGAGAAGCTTTGGAGTACCGATTGGCTCCAACGGGAGAGTGGCATTTTAGCTCTAGGAGCGATGGCTGAAGGTCTGTACTTTGATGCGTGCTGCAACGTCATGTCATGAATCTCCATATTAGGGTGTCTCGATGCGATTGAACCCCATCTCCCGACGTTGATCCCTTATTTGATCAATACATTAAACGATCCGAAGGTGATACCTTCCATGTCAACCAGATTTGCGATTCCTGATCTTCTTTTGTTGTGAAGCCCCTTGTGCGTTCAATCACATGCTGGACTCTTGGGCGTTATGCAAGCTGGTGCACGCAACCCAAGTCTGAAGACCACAAAAACCAATACTTTATTCCGACGATGGAGGGGGTATGTCATTTCCTTCCATGCCAATAAAGCATGAATGTGTTGACCGAAACTCATTTCAGCTTCTTCGAATGGTATTGGACAATAACAAACGCGTACAAGAAGCAGGCTGCAGTGCATTCGCGACCCTGGAAGAAGACGCAGGTTCCGAATTAACACCTTACCTTGAACCGGTCTTAAGGAATTTGGTTCTGGCATTTGACAAATATCAGCACAAGAACATGTTGATCCTGTATGACGCCGTGGGCACCCTCGCGGATGCGGTTGGTAGGGCCTTGCAAAACCCTGTCTATGTGGAGATCCTAATGCCTCCCTTGACTGGTCGTTGGTCCAAGCTGAAGGATGACGATGAAGATCTGATCCCCTTGCTCGAAGTGAGATATTCGCCTTTGTTCATACATGAGCTATACTAACGATAGATCCAGTGTCTGGCATCTGTGACGATTGCTATGGGACCCGCCTTCCTTCCTTATGCTGGGCCAGTTTTCGAACGTTGCAGCAACATCATCCATCAGTCACTTTTGCAATATCAGCAATACCAGCAAAACCCCGATCTTGAGGAACCAGACAAACATTTCCTGGTAGTAGCCCTTGATTTACTTTCTGGACTTATTCAAGGTCTAGGAATGCAGCTTGAGCCTTTGATTGTCAATAGCCACCCAAATCTTCTCCAATTGCTGACGATTTGTCTCAAGCATCCACAAGCTGCCGTACGGCAATCGGCGTATGCCTTAGTCGGTGATTTGGCAATGGGATGTTTTCCTTTGTTGAGACCCGCAATGCCGGGAATCATGCAGGAGCTGATTTTACAGCTCGATCCCGAGCCAAAGTTCGAGTTCGTGAGTGCGGCAAATAATGCTGCGTGGAGTGTTGGGGAGGTCGCCTTGAGATACGGTCGTGGTATGTTGTTTTGTCTTTTTCAAGGCCTTTCAACAGCTGATGGTTTCGTTTTTAGACGAGCCCGAATTCCATCACTGGGTTCCAGAACTGATCCGAAGACTCATCCCAATTCTTTTACATCCCAAGGCACCGAGGAGTTTACACGAGAATGCTGCTGTTTCTATTGGTCGTATAGGTCTTATGCACCCTACTCTTGTCGCTCCTCATCTTCCGGAGTTTGCTCAAGCTTGGTGTCAGGCGTTGTACGAAATTCGTGACAACGAAGAAAAGGATTCTGCATTCCGTGGACTTTGCACACTAGTCCAGACTAACCCCGCTGGTATGGCCAAGGTGAATAGTACCCCTGTCAAGTCTGCGATTACATGCTAACGTCATAATATGCAGAGCATGCTTTGGTTCTGTAACTCAATTGTACGGTGGAACCAACCTTCGGCCGAGCTCAACCATATGTTCCAGACTCTACTTCAAGGGTTTAAACAACATGATGAACGTGGTTGGCGAGAACAGATTGCCTCGTTCCCTCCCGTGATACAGGAACGTCTGGCAGCTCGTTACGGCGTGTAATTTGCCGAACAGCCTTGCTTTATCACTCAAAAGAACTTTTTTTTTGACAAATTAAATTCTTCATTTTTTTCTTTTCTTTTTTACAAACCCAAAAAAAAAACTCGAAGCTACCATTCTTTCGCCGCAACGCGGTTTTTCCACCTATGACTGTCGCTTGCATCCGGATCTCTTCACCTACGTAGTCGTAGCGAAGACTTTTCAATCTCTTAGTAGTAGTAGTAGTACATAGTAGTTTTTCTCAAACCTTTTGTAGATAGTCTTCAACCTCATCCTTTCATTGGGGCCGTTCGCTCGATCTTCGCGTACAATGCGATGTATTGCCCTTTTTTTGTTACCAGTTCAAAAGCCAGCATCTTCACGCATTTTAAGTAGCATTAGCTTTCAGTAGTTTTCATATGTAGTGTAGTTTTCTTCGTCCAGATATCATGCAAGTAGACACAATTTTCTCTCTATGTAGCCGTTTGTCATCCTGGCTTTTACGTCCACGAATTTCTGATTAGATTCGGTTTAGAAAAGTTTGGATGGCGTTTTTGGCCAGGCGTTATTTGGATGCATGTAGAACAATATTTCATCCTCGACGCCACACCTACAATACAATGCACATTCAAGCTTTTCAATGAGTTCTCTAATTGCAAGAATGAATTATTAGTGCTGAGGTATATAAGTCATAGGCAAATGTTACATTCACCGACAGGAGTCGGGGCAAATAGTATCAAAACCGTTTCGGACTATAGGGCCCAAACGAATCATGAACACCTGGCGTACGCATCCCATAGGCTCCACCAAGCCCGCCTCCGAGCTCACCATACCTCTGTCGCCTCTGGTATTCTTGCCATCCATAATAACCTCCTGCTACAACACCAGCCAGAAGGAAAAGCTTGAAAAGTGAACCGAACCACGTCCCTCCCGAGTGATCCAGTTTTATGCCCTTTCGGTATGTGTTGGGAGGTGACTCGGGGCGGGAGAGGATTGCAGAATAGGTGGTTACTGAGATTATGCTGGGGATGTGTCAGAAGCCATTCGTGTAGGAAAGAAAAGAGACTGCTCACTCGTGGGCGTCTGAAACGTCTCCGGTCATGGCAGAGAAGCCCAAGAATGGAACATTGGGAAGGACGGCTTTTTCTACGCGGAAACAATCCACCCAGTCGTCCCCTGGTTTATTATTAGTCAAAGGAGTTCTACATCGTTGGGGAAGGATTATACGTACATGCTTTGTGTTGAATTTTGACCTGAGGCCATTAAGTTAATCAGAGAAAAAAGGTTTACTTTTAGGAATTTTACTCACATCGAGGAAACCATCTTTGACATATGTTAATTTTAATTTGGTTGCAACGTTCGTACGGCGGAAGTTGGCCTGTGGGTCAGTCAATCATCGAATGGAAAATGGACTAGACATCGGCTCGTACTGAGCAACCACCAATAGCTTGTGAATCTCCATCGTTGGCATAGTCATATTTGGTCTTGCCGTCTCCCAAGACGCCAATGACTCGAGGGAAACTGTATGAATGGTGGCCATTGGAGTATCTAGTGCTCCAGGTTTAGTGTTGGTGTATTGGAATGAGAGAAAAAGTGTTACGTGTCGAGAAGGATTCCGAGTCCAGTGAATTGGTCTGCAACAAAGAGATCAGAACATTGATAATGGTTCAAAGTACTTGGGAGAGTCAGACCTTTGTTTCCAAAAACGGGTCCAGGTTCCGTGCGTTCTGTGGTTAACCACATTGCTAGGCCATCACCGTATAGGTGTGATGAGCCACCGGAAATTTTGAATTCGACTTCAATAACAAAATTGTTGGCCGTCAGTGCAAACCGACTCCACAGCCAGCCCTATGGATTGAAAAATAAAAAATAAAAAATGTGCCACAAATCCGAGGAGAGAAAGGTACCATTTCAGAGGGCATATTTCGGGTCAGGCGGACATGTTTTGCTGTGTTCTATGAATGACACTCAGAATCGAAGACAGTAAATTGAGATGATCTGGGACACACAACATATGCATCTGCGCCAAAGTCCCACCAGCTGAAGAGAAGAAGAGGTTATACATGAACGTTTGGGAGATTTACTGGTTCTGCACACCGGTTTTGCAAGTCCTGGTCAATATATGGGGCGTATATGGAGTGAGTTCGAAGTTGTAATGTCTTCCAAAACTAGATTAGTACTGTGTGCTTTCGAAGAGGCAGTACAAGGACATTTGTTGGCATGTGGCCTTGTCCCATGTGCTTACTCGTTCGATCGTGTGGTTGCCCAGTCGAGACTTGTCGTCCGCAGTTGCTTGAGCCAGACCCCAGAACAGACTTGACAAATATAACACAGTTATCGCCAGTCCCAGCATTATGGCTATGCAGCGCCAAGGATGGTCGTGTGTAATGCCAATGGTTGCACAAGGAGTTGAACACGTGACTGACGGTGTTGAAAGTTGAACTTGCAAGTCAGGAACGGTGCAGACACTGCAGACTCCAGAGGCGAGATAGAGGATCCCGGAAACATATCTTTGGGTGGTGCAGGCACACGTTCTGGGTAATTATTGTGGATGTTTCCTTTGCCGATATCGCGTTTAGATCGGTGAGAATTTCAAACAAGGGCGGCAGGCCATCTCTAAATACAATGTCTTATCTGGCTTCTCCAATTCCTTGGTCTCTCAGAACTCCATATCCACCAAAGTAACTGGTTACTGGACACCACCCCTACTTTGTTCGGTTTTCTCCGCAAATCTCGGTACACACCGCGTCATCTGTCAGGGCATAGCCTCGCGCTCCTTAATAGGCACCTGCAAGAGTGAGGCAGGCCCCTCGACCCCCATTCCACCCGTCTTGCGAGCCCATATACTCCTCCTCTAATCCGTCACAAAGGGTGGGTTCCAATGTTTGCGGAATGACCATCAATTGATTTGCACTGCCCTTTTAGATTCATTGGTCAATTGCTTTGTTGACTACACTAGCATATAAACACTCGACGAGCGGAATTTTGTGTATTTCTGTCTTTGAACCCCAAGACAAGACCATTAGCAACCTTCACACCTCAGGCCAATCCCTTTCGGCCGTTACCTGGTTCGTTTGTTCGGCATCTCTCGCCCGCATCTATTTAATCCATGGCAGCACACCATCCTTGACCATGGCTCTTGTCGAAGGAAAGAAACATGCAGCTTTGTACGTGATGTCCAATTGTTTTGTTAATCGATCTGAAACTATTGTCAAGAACTTTGGAATTGAAAGAACGAAAGAATATACTATTTCACAGTACGTCGTGTAAAGCGTCTTCCTCGATTGATCTGATTGTTTTTTATGCATAGTTGCACATGTCGACGGCCTACCCACCCGACCTGGATGGACGCTAATGGCAGGGACGTATCTCTCGGTAGAAAACCTTGAATCCAAAGAAACCTTCGATACGGAGCGCAAGAAAATCGACCCTGAACAAACGAATTGGTTCGAAAACCTGCCACTGTATGTCAAAAAACTATTTTATTAGATTAAGTATTTCTTAAACCATTGTCCTCCTATCTGTAGATTGCAGGTAAAAGACAGCGCCCGTGTACGCTTCGCGATAAAAAACCAGGGTATTCTGACCAGGCGATCTGTGTTGGGCATCACGGATACGTTTACCATCCAAGACCTGCTGAATATGCAAAAGGGCGCAGATCACGGGAGCGAAAAGCGTGAGTTGGTTGTCCTTCCCTTCGTTTCTTGCTGATAATGATACTTGTATCTCTCAAGTTGTGAAGCTGGTTGTAATACTTGACCCAGCCGTCATCCGTGGACCAAATTCTCCAAGGTCGCCTAAGGTATCTCGTTCTTCCCTAAGCGCTGCCTTTACTCCGACCCCTCGAACATCCCTTGATGTCCCTTCCTCCTTTCCGTCAAGCAGACCGGTATCCCCAATTCGTTCCCCCTTCTCGGCCACAGCCTCGCTCCATTCACCCCGTCATGCTACATTGTACCTTGCGGTCCGAGAAACCGCGATGGATCCTGGAATGAACATACGTGTAAATGCTGCGAGTTGGAGAGCCTTTGTTGAGAAGTGCCGCAATGACAGTTTGGAGGAGTTGAGGTCTATCGTTGAGAAGGTGACATCGTTGAGGAGTACGTTCGAGCAGGACAACAATGTGAGTTCTCCTGAGTTATTACGCCATTAGTGTGAAGGATGTTGACACGTTCTTGCAGTGCATCTGCCTCATTGACATCATCTTGGGTGCCATCGAGGCCACTTGGAAATTGCTTTCTGATAAGGAGATCATGAATGTGAACCGCCTTATCACACATGCAATGATGGCAATCAACGCTGCGATTGCACCCTACCAAACCTTTTCTCAACGTCAGTTGGCCAAGAGAGGCGAAACATCAGTGTTGTTCCTTCAAGAAATGTTGTTCAGTATTGTCAGCACCCTGTGGGTTGTAGGAGTCATCTTTGCAGCCAAAAGTGATAGTAAGATCTTATCTTCTGACCATAACCATTGATTTTAAAACTATTCCTTTAGTCTTGGCTAGAGACAGGCTCGAATCGAGATTGATCACATGGACGGATTACTTCCAAAGTTGCATACAATTCCTTACTGGACAAGTTGATCAGAAACCTAGTCTGCCGGCTTACAAGACATCGTCAACCAGGGCCCATTGCCCAAAGGTATTGGGTACGTTCCTCTTGACAATTTCCTGCCAGACTGGTGAACTGAATAATTCACCCTAGAACCAAATGAAAAGATTGTCCATCAAAACATGATCCCCATGACCCTTCCCGACGTTCGTGCCGATGATGTCTACAACCGAGCTGATGTGATTCGCCGACTGTCGGAATGGGTATTCTCGTCTACCTCTAATCATGTCCCCTCTCATACTTCGGAATTGGTCACCTTTGCCATGACGCCGACCCTTCCCTCACCCCCGAATTCTCCAAGGTCTCCGAGGGATAATCGCCGACCCACTCCACTCGATTTGAACGGAGATGACAACTTTATTCCTCCTCAAGCCCTACACAGCATTCTCCACGCGCCGGCGACGGCAGATAAACCTTTATTCCCGGGGCTTCCCATCAACAACGTGTTCTGTCTGTCGGGACCAGCAAAGAGTGGCAAAACTCAACTCGCAGCTCGCATGTGCGAGTGGTTAATACAACTGAAATGTCTGGGTGGTTATTTCACTTTTGATGGCGGCTCTCCTCATCGCGTCGCTCTCGATTCTTTACCGATCACCTTAATCCATCAAATCGTGACCACGGAGCGGGACTCCTTCAGCTCATTCCGCAAAGCACTTAATGCTGAAAGTGACGCTCTTAAATATCCGTTGGAGCAGCGGTTCGAGACGCTGTTCGTTGACCCACTTAGGGACTTTGTCGCTGGGCGGACAAATCCGAGATGGAATCCATTAGATCCCTTGGTGTTTATCATTGATGGTATTTGCTTCAGTTCAGAAAATGAGGACTCAACAACGGCACGGATGCTAGTCAACTTGATATGCTCGCGTGGGTTTGAAAAATTACCTGAATTTGTCAAATTCGTGGTGTTCGTGAGGTCGGAGACTGAGGTAGAGAGGTTGTTGAAGGAAAAAGGTGTGAATGTTCTTGAGATGGGTCCGGGCTCCCTTCCGATGGAAGTTGGCAATGGAGTACCGAGTAATGGCGGAACGTGGCCTGTCAGTTCAAGCAATCGTACACTTCTTGCCAATCGGATTTAAATTATTTTTTTATCGTGTCTTTTCTATTTACTTTTTATCGGAAATGTACCTTGGGATTTATAAAACACATTTATGTAATGGTGTATATTATCTTGCACGCCACAATTGCTGCGAACAAATTACAAGGAATTTTGTTTCTTTCAGCAATTTCTGAGATGACTTGTTGAAACTTCTTTATAAAAGCTAGGCATGTCGGTCGCCACTTGGTATAACAGCGCCCCGACACTTTCTTGCAGTGCCCCGCCCACTAATAGCAGAAAGCATCGCTTGATAAAGAAGACGTCTAAGCGCAACATGGCCCGGAACCGGAGTAGCATATTTCAACAACTGATTACACATTCTATGGTAGAACTAAGTTACTCCGGCAGAGCGAAAAAGAATCAAGCATAATCATAAGAAAGGCTCATGCTGGAAGCTCGAATTTCTTGCCTTGCATCACTCTACGAGTGCGAAACATTAAAAATTAGTTGGGGAGGAGAGTCTTGAACTGAAAGAGACAAACTTTGTAAAATAGACGTAGAAGAAATCTGCGTACAAGGCAGTCTGAACCATACCCGCTGTCACGGAGATGGGATCCAGGAGACCATCTGAGAAATACCTGTTCAAGAGGAAAAAGTCAGCATCTCGGCAGTACATTCAATAATGGGAAATGATATCATCAGATGAATCTGGGGGCGGTTGCGGTTGCCGAGCATAACCAAAGGAAACTTGCCTGTATATCCAGTTTGGAATATAGAGTGCTCTGTACAGTCCGAGTGATGCAAGATAATGTGTTGTGATGGTTTCTGCTTCACCCGTCCGCTGAAGCATGAACAATTGGGGGAGAATTGATATAGCTTCTAGCCAGATAGAAAATGACCAGAGGACTTCCGTGAAATTATATCTGTAATTGAAGATGAGACCGAGAATCAAGCTGGGAGCGAGTATATATTCGATTTTGAAGGTGTCAATGGAAGGGTCGTGAGTCGGTCTGGTTTGAGAAAATGTCAAAAGGGTCGTTGCAGATTAAAAAATGAGACTTCACTGACTTGTATTTGTATTTCATAAGGTAAAGGATGTAGCCACTGCTACAGATGAAGAAGACCTTCATAACGGAGTTGTAGAGTGATACCCATCGGTAGAAGAGGTCAACGTAGCGCGTCAAAAACACGAGTACGTAGAGAGCTTGCGTTTTGAATGATAGGCCTGCAAGGTTGGGTGAGAAAGATATGTTGCAATTTCAACTGCAGCACTTACCGTGACATGACCGCGATTTGTGTATCTTGTGCAATAGAATAAAGATAGATGCCAGATGCGACAAGTCACCTAAAAATCGCATACGTTGGAAAAACCCGGCATGCATATACGAAAACGCGAACGAACCTAAGAACCTAAAAATATTCATATTTTTTGGTAATAACGCGGGGAGTATTTACAGGTGAAAGTATATGAGGAGGGCGGTCGATGTCCAGATGTAACGCGGGCTGACCACGACGTTCAACGACGAAGATATTCGAGTTTGGAGTCGACGTGTCTGAAGGATGTCAAGGTGACTAAACAAGTCTCACGACTAATTACCGCGCTTGCTCCACGTTTTGCTTGTTGCCTTCCATGTGGGTTCACGGTGAGTTCTGGTCATGGATTTTATTTTATGCAAAGATGTTTTAGTAAAAGGGTCGATTAAACCATCACTTTTCAGCTGAAGACCTTAGAATTCCGTTGCCTCTCTTGATTTCTTGTCCAAATACCTCTCGTTATCCGCACAAAGTGTCCTTTTCCCCACCCTGCAAGCAATCAAGGGTTTGATTGTCGTAAGGCAGGACCAACATTGTTACTCCTAGGAGGTGACCAAAATTTACTCCGGGCTGCACCGTCCATAGATCTCAGACGGATTCTGTGGCAAAGGCATGGTCGCACAAGTTCTTTCCTTATTCCTCGCTTCATGCGGGGGTCATCCAAGCCGAGCCAGTGCAGTAAGAAGGATCGAACATTCGACCTTCTCAAAAATTATTCTGCACTTGGTGGTCTCCGGACGTGGTATTATTTTAATGGATGATAAAATGCAGCACATCTTCAAGCCCAAAAGATAAAGGATACGCTTTTGGGCGTGGTTGTGTGCTTACAATCATTCTTTTGTGCTGGGTCTTGATGTCTGGTTGGATTCATTGGCAGTAAGACGGATTTCTAAGCGAGGCTATGTGTTGTGGTTGAATTTGAGAACACGTTTCGCAGACTGCTGTTCCAGCAGCGCTGAGCTTGTCACCTACTCTTTTTATCCAAGTGATTGCGACCTCATGCACATTTATTTTAGCAGTTGATTCTTTATAGATCCACTTTTTTGTCGCAGTCAATGGATGGCCATTTGGTCTGGAAGTGCTCCTGCCTCTCTGAATGCTTACAGCACGATCATTTTACCTTTTGTGGCGATCAGCAGAAACCCTCTGCGCCACTGTATAACCCTTGCTATTTTTTGAATTAGGAATCCATGTGGCCCCTTATAAGTTAAAACAAAACTGATGGCCTTTGATGGAGCTAAAATGAACTTGGGCGGGATAACAATTAATTTCTTATCTTTGTTTCTCATGCCATATCCTGACCTGTTTATTACTCCATGGCGACCCACTGTTGCAACCTGGTGCACGGTGGAGCCTGTAATTCACTGCATTTTCATATACGAGCAACAATGTCTTCATGATTCGTGTGCGCTAGCCTCCCGGAAAGAAATACCGCGATAACGAGTCACCTTCAAATATCAGCAATGAAAACCGTCTGTGGCCAGAAACTCAGTCGATACAACTGTGAGTTCGTGCAACACCAAGTAGGAAGCTAATTTCATACCGTCCTGTCCAGACTCGTTTTATTTCAACCTATGGATGAATCCACCATCGCAACCAATCAAAGACCAGCGTCCCGACCAGAGTGGAAGTCAAGACTTCAAAAAGTTCCGTGGTTGGCAATAGCTTCGCTCCTGGTTGTCTTGATATGCATTAGCGCCTCCGCCGGCATTATCGTTGCTTCAAACAAACAGACTGTCGCATCATGGGGTGTTCAGCCCGCAGTTCTTCTCGCTATTTTCTCATCGATCTCGAATTTTGCACTCGGTACTGCATTTTCCATAGCCATCGTGGTCACTTGGTGGCTCAGTGCTGTAGAGGGTGCCCCGCTTTCGCAATTGCACTATATTTGGGATCGAGGAGAAGGGTTTTCCTTCTTCTCAGCCTTCGCTGCAGGTGGTAAAGCTAGAAAAGTGGTTCTGGCCACGTTCTTTATGGCCACGGTCAAGTTCATGAACAATCCGCTGTTGCAACGAGCAACGCACCAGCGAGTCAACGAGATTGTGTCGCAAGAGACGTTCCGGCTGAATGTCGTCCGAAATCTTCCTGAAGGCTGGTTAGCCACAATCGTTGACGCTTTAGCAACTGACGTGCGTGGTTCTGCCCGTGGTATAGCCACAGCCCAAGCCTGGTGGCGCAACGATTCAATCAAAACTCTTGATGCACCTGACTATTTTTGCGATGGGACATGCGAAGGAAACGTTCCCGGAGCAGGCATAAGCTTCAACTGCTCGTCGACTACACAAGCGCTCGACTTATTCACAGGCAATGGCACAGTCATCTTCTCAATAAACATGACAATGTCACAAAACTCAACCGGAGCGCCTTTGATTCTCCTCACAACCATACATTCCTCTGCGGTTGACGACAATTGCACCGCCACTCTCACGATTGATACTTGCACCATCGAGGCCAGTACCGTTGAATATCCCATCACCATACGGAACTCTACCGTCACACTTAACTCCGACATGCTGAACAACCTAACTATTCTCTCGACGTATGTTTATCCTGGAGACCTGCCCACAGCTGCGCCAGAAACACCCGCCGGTACACTCCAAGGTCTCAACGACTTCCTTGGCTACTATCTGACCACCAACACCACTGTGGTAAACGCGAAGACATATAGCGGTTACAGCATGTTGGCAGATATGTTTTATCAACCCGAACCTTCAAGTTACGACGAATACACCTTCAATACATGCCACTTGAAGTGGACCAGTCCCACCAGGTTTGTCCTGAATTCCATGCAGGACTTTATGTTTCGCGCTGCGCTGCGTGCAAGCAATAACACCGAATTCCAGACATTCACAGCACCTCATACAACGCACAGACAAGTCTTCCAATCCGAATATAGATACCTTACAGCGGCAATCGCCATCACATTATCTGGGGTTTTGGGTATCCTATTTATGCTCCAGGGCTGGTGGGTACTTGGGCGGACTGTGAGTCTTAGTCCACTGGAGATCGCCAAAGCATTTTGCCAGTGTGCACCACTGATGGAGGTTGCTGGTTATAAATTCGCGGTCAATGACATATTAAAGGATATTGGGCATGTATTGGTCCAATATGTTGATGGAGTGATGGTTTACGACAAAGGAGAGGGACAGACGCACAATGGTGATGGCAGGCGGAATGGGTGGGTGAGTGTCGTTGTTAAACATTGATTTTGAATATTAACCAAGTTTCAGCACGGCAACGGGCAGGATGTGGAGTTGGGGCTAATGTGACTAACACAAGAAATGGTCGCGTCTTTAGCTCAATCGGTATTTCGAATTCGCTGTTAGTTCTATCTATTGTCGAGACTGTTCTGCCTATTGCTATGTCAAGTTCACTCGTTCACATAGCCCGTTTAGGATTTTCTGAATCTTTGAGGCTTACGGCGAACATCGAACATAAACTAACCTCCGGAGATGGCTTCTCAACCAACGTATAGGCAAGAGGACCCGACATCAACGCAAACTTGAAAGCAATAGAAGCTCGAAAAACACCTTTCTGTGTCTAAATCGATCGAGAAGAGCTCCCGGATGGCCACTCTGGCAACGAGTACTCTTGCTCAGGACGATAAGAGATGTCTTGGTATGTTTGTCAGCCGACTTGTCTCATACTTGTCATGTCAAGCGCAGGAAGACTTTGCGTCCATTGTCCTTTCCCCTTCCAAAGTAGTTTCACCTCTACAATAAGGACAATTCCTTGGTCCGACTACACTCAAAATTCTGGGGAAAGAGTTTAACTTGTGAAGAGCCCGTGTAAGGGGAACCTACAGAGTTGACCCATTTGTGTTGCATTTGTATTAAGACTCCAAAAGAGTGTAGTCCTGCTTCTACTATCTAATTCTATCACAGAAAACAAGCATCTGCCTGAGTGGGATAATGAATTGCGTTGGTGTACCCAATGTGTCAATGCCCGTCCCGAAATAAGCCGGAGAGAAATCACTGTCACGTGTTACTTCATCTCTTTTAACTCAGGCTTGTTCCTCATATTAACGACATAATCCAGCATAATCCCTGCAATTGTCGCGACAGGCTGTTCACGAGCCCACAAGCATAGAATCATGTCCCTCACACACGGCATTCGCACCCTCGGAGTTCTAGGTGCAGGTCAAATGGGCACCGGTATTGCTCTAGTCTCTGCCTTACGCGCCAAAGTCCTGGTTTTGCTACACGATCGCTCTCCAGAACAAATCACGAAAGGACTGGGACTCATGGACAAATTACTGGCCAAAGATGTGGCTAAAGGCCGGTTAACTAATGAGCAGGCAAAGGAAGCTAGGGACCGAGTGAGTGTTGTTGGGAGGGAGCAAGGAATCAAAGGTCTGAGAGATGTGGACATGGTTGTCGAGGTGTGCAAATGTCCTATCTCTTACAATTCATGCTAATTGGAACGCCACAGGCTGTATCGGAAAACCTCTCCCTCAAACAGTCAATCTTCAAGGAATTAGCGGTTGGACTTGGACCAGAAACAATCCTAGCAACCAACACTAGTTCAATTAGCATCACAAAAATAGCAGCTTCAGCTGTCCCAGAAGGCGTTACTCCTACGAGTGAAGAAGGAAAGGAAAGCGCTTCACGAGTCGTCGGTACGAATCCTATTCCTGAATAGGTTTCGGACTTCTTCCCCTTCTCCAGGACTGCACTTCTTCAACCCTGTACCTGTCATGGTGCCTTTGCTCCCTTGTCCTATTCCTTGTTTTCGGAACTTATGGTCTTCTTTCGATGATAGAAACTTGTGGAACTCATCCCGGCATTGCAAACCTCTGAACAAACCCTCAGGAGAGCACGGCTGTTTGCCGTCGCCTGCGGAAAAGGTCTGGATATACCCCGCATTTCTAAATTATTCGCATTGAGGAATCTACTTTCCAGAGGTCACGACATCCAAAGATGTTCCAGGATTTGTTTCGAATGCTCTCCTCATGCCGTTCATAAATGAAGTAAGTGAACGTCGGTTGTCTTTCTCTGAATTTCTAACATCTGTCCAGGCTATCATGTGTCTTGAAAAGGTTTACACTCTATTTCCCATAGTCAAGACGCTAGAACTGAACACATTCACAGGGTATTGCCACCCGCGAAGATATCGACACCACGCTGAAGCTTGGTATGAATCATCCGATGGGACCTCTTCAACTTGCCGACTTGTACGCTCTCTCTCTCTCTCTACTCACTGACTACGAACTAAATAAAAACCTGCTTAGCATTGGGCTAGACACGTGTCTCGCAATACAGCAGACCTTGTATGAGGGCACGAGAGATTCGAAATACAGGCCCAGCGTCCTACTTGAGAGAATGGTCGACGCTCAATGGTATGGAAGAAAAAATGGGAAAGGGTTCTACGAGTACATTGATTAAATATTATCATGTGCGTTGTAAATGAACGCTCTAATGGAGAACGCGCTTGGAATAACGGTGGTATCCGTGCTATTCTCATTAGATTGTGGGGTGATCAATATAGTTGTTTGCCATTTTTCCATTATTGGGTGTATTTGAAATTATATTTTAATTGAAATTTCTTAGCACACCGTCAATGTGCAGTAGAACTAAAATCTACAAAGAACCTTCCCAAACAATGTCAAACCCAGCATATGCAGTTTCATTGACTCATGAGGATCTATCCCTTAGCCATTCAGCGATATCAAGGATGAGCGGCTGTACAACTTCCACAAGCCCTACGCGGAGGGCCACAATGTCAATGTCCGAAACCTTGACGAAAGGCACGTAAGGGTGGATTGAAAGAAACTAATACTGTGCCCTTCACATCACGCATTCTCATGACATTTATGCATTCTTTTACCGTTACCGTGTCTGTGATCCAAGGTAATATAAAATACATCCCTTTTCCCCTCTGACTGAGAGCAACCCTTGCCCTGAACTGGCTGCGGGGGGTAGGGAAGCCCGTAGTGGATGCAGGGCTGGGCAGCTCAGGCTGGCGGTCGTCGCACATGTGGTCGCCGTATAAGAGGCCGTGGATGTGGCTGTGGGAGTGGCCTTGTGGGTAGCCGCACAGGTGAAGGTGGCCGTACAGGTGGACGAGGGGTAGACGGAGGTCGTGGGAGTGGTCGTGGCTGTGGCCGCACAGGGGAGGGTGGCCTTGGAGGCATTGGCTGTGGCCGCACGGGTGGTCTTATCGGAAACGGGTGAATATTCGAACGCTCAAAGAGCTCCACGCCATCAGGGCTGTATTAGCAGTCAATTCTTCTCTCGCACTAAATGAAATAAATAAGGGATGTACATCTCTCGTTTCGCCACTGGTAATGCATATGTTGTCCAAGCGAAGAGTGAAACAGAGGCAATGATAAGAAGTTTGGTAAAATGCATCATGACTAGACGGCCAGCGTCTTGGTAGATGAGGTAGTGGGTGGGATGAGACCAGCTTGAAGCAATTCCGTTCCACAGAGCCCACTTTAATACAATCCAAGATGTCAACCCCAGACATTGTATGTGCGTGTGATTATGAAGGTCGTTTAGTCGGCTGTTTCATTGCATATTTTTTTCTCATTCACCTGGCTCTCAGACGCCCACAACCGGTCAACCGGTCACAACCATTCCAAATTAGGAAATTTTTGTTGCCATCACGCGAACAATCACTCCGCGCTTCTTGAGAAACTTTCAAAGAAGCATAAGTACTCCAGGCTTGATTCTGTGGTTTGTCACGAAGCTGCATAGTGTGGGTCAAATTTGAAAGGAACTAAGAATCTCATTTACGCGTCGCCAATACGGGTGACTTAATGAACAACCAAGAACAACTTGTTACTTGATGCGAGCTGACTGAGAAAGAACATCCGCTCTAAATGTTAATGTATTATTACTGAGATTGGTCCTTTGGAAGTCATTCAAACAGCAAGACTGGCTATCCTTTTCCCTCCACAACTCTCGTCCGCTTCCCTAAGGCCCTGGCGTGGTGACCCCAAGTGAGCCCCCCGGTTGTCTTACCTCGCCCAATCCAATTCGAATTGTCAATCATGTTTCGCACTGCCAAAGAACAAGTGTCTTGATATCGTTACACAGTTCGGAACTGGGGTCCATCCCAATTTACCCTTCGTGTACTTGGTGCAGGAGATCTCATCAAATTTCATTAGTGAAAGGGAGAACAGTTCTTAGTTGAATGTCGTCACTCAAACCTGACAATCGGCCCTCGGTGGCGCTGATAACTTGCTGATAACATCCGTGCGGGTCCGGCACAGATGAAATACCTCATTTGTGTACCAATGTTACTGGTAATTGGCAAATGATAGTATTCAGTAGAAGCCAGACGTGCCAAACTGTAAAACCAGGAATAGCAAGACGGAAACTGGCAGCGACGTAGGGCTCTATGCGCCACCTCGAACGGACCAGGGATGGTCAAGGGCTCGTCCCTCAATCTGAAGTTTGCTCATCATCACCGCTATTAATGTAGGAAATAATGCGCATTGTGCAATGCATGATGACTGTACCAAGGAGGTCGGGAGGTATCCGGTTTTGGGAGGTGGTGCACCATCGATATCGGAACAAGTACAAGTCTCTCCCCACGTATAACCTGAATCTGACATGCAACCGCGAAGGCTACGCCAACCAAATCAGATTTCCTTGCAATTATCTGGTACAGGTATCTGTGGTCCACATATTGGGTACGGAGTTGGCAGACCAGCATGGGGAGTAATGAGTTTCACAACCGGTAGACTGGTCACATCTTCCAGAGTATCACGACTGATGAGACAGATTTTATGGGACTCTTTGCCCATTTCAAGAGCACTGGCATCGCCAAATAGTTTTTCTAGCGCCTGGTAGGTGAGGGTAATCTTCATACGTTCTGAGCCTATATGAAAAGACTAAGGACAGCTGAGGCGTTGGCCCAAGTCGATCAAATAGGTAATTGATTCGTTCGTGGTCACAGCCAGGATACACCGATGCTCTAGTAATTTTGAAAATGGCGAAATTTTGTACACAGCCGGCAACACACTCACGCATTATCTATTTCCCCCTTTCTCCGAGGATTCATAATAATCCTAACGTCCCGGACTGTCTTCGTCATTTGCGACCATCGGTGTGCACATGGAGAGGTGATATAAATCACATAAAGTCTTCTTCCAGGTGTGAGGAGGCAAGATGGAGCGCATCCCTGGCTTTCATCATAATCCACAAGGATCCAGACAACAGTCCGGAATTGAGACGGTGCGAATTTGGCGGGAGCCCGGAAGACACTTTCTTTTTAAAACAGGAAGTAAGAGTGGTCACGATACCACATGACCGACTTCCTTTCTACGAGACGTCGGCACAAAGCATAATATACCCAGACGCTCTTCCCTTTGCACGAGTAAGTATGAGTGTTACAAATCAACAAAGAGAACGCACCAATGCCGGGTTGTCCCCCTGGTGCTATGTTGTTGGTAACCTGTGGGGCCCCCCAATCCTCGAGGAAGTTGTAAACCCGAATGTAGTCTGCCCGAATCCAAATCTTTGGAATGGGAGATTTTCGATACCAATATCAAGGACGGAGCAACCTGGAATAAAATCGTCGTCGATGGCATCCTGGAAGGAAGTCCAAAGCCCCACGCTGAACCAATCCACCAAAAGGTCTGATAACAGAAGAGATATCTCTTCTGCTACCCAGGGCTATATATATGGTGTATAAGAACGGTGGGGAGCATCCTTACACATCCGCATCCAATACTTGTCTTTGTCTGTGAGGACACTGAGGAGTGGGTTGTCGCTCAGCTCGGACTCTCTCCCCAGAATTTTGAGTGTAGTCGGACCAAGGAATTGTCGAGGTGAAACCACTTTGGAAGCGGAAAGGACAACGGACGCAAAGTTAACATGACAGAGACAAGTCGCCTGACAAACATACCAAAACATCTGGTCGCAGCTCTGGGACGGTCCTGAGCAAGAGTACTTGTTGCCAGACCAATGATAGTATTCAGTAGAAGCCGAACGTGCCAAACTGTAACCAGGAATAGCAAGACATGGCCCAGTGAGAATCGAAAACTGGCAGCGACGTAGGGCTCTATGCCCCACCTCGAACGGACCAGGATGGTCAGGGGGCTCGTCCCTTCATCCGAAGTTTGCTCGTCCATCATCAATTGCGTTCAGCCTTGATGACTAACCCCGAGTCACTGTTGTTGTCGGACATCCTGTTGGCCCTACTTCTGCCCGTCAGTCGTGTGCTCACTCGAGAAGCAATAGTAGCCGTGTCCGTCTCTACAATAATGCTATACCCCACACATTTTAGCATCATCAATGCAAAGAAAGAAAAAGGACACGAACCCATCGTCTATTGTCTCATCGAGGCATAAAAGCACATGTCAAGATTCTCCAAAACGCCACGCTTCTCTAGAGAGTTGCGTAAGAGCATGGTCAACGCGTCCGTGAACGATATCAGAGCGTGGTGCAGCATCACTTCGTTCTCTGTCGGTCCAGCGCCGAAATACAGGATGAGGTCAAGGGAGTGTTTGAACACCACAAGACGGGAATCATATAGGATGATATCACCTGTGTGAACCTCCTTCTTTTGCCATAAAACCTTCTCAAAGACTTTTTCATCTTTATGTAAGCGTTAGGAACTCTTTCGCTAGGGCTTTTGGAACGGTGGTATTTGGCAAGCACATGGGATGAATATTAATTGCCCGATAGGATAATTTATGTTGTTTGTTGTGTATACATGTGTCGCCTCTTGACCTCACATGTTCTAAGGGTCCATAGATAAAAGAACGGTTTCCCTGCGACTCCCGCTTTGTAACTGGTCCTCTGTGGAGGTCTCACCAAGTGCTTGGTCTTGGTGGAACACTTCGTAAGGTGCTTGTTCGAATCGCACTATCCTCACTCAAAGCCTTTTCTTTTCAGATACGACTTTGGTGAACGACCTAAAAACTCATGTCTATCTATCCAAGTAGCCATGGTTGGGACACGGGCTCACAGGATTGGGAGATCGTGCCAACTGATTGGTGGCGCACTCATTACTCCACCGTATCGTGGGTCTATATCCAGGATCCGGCACAAGACAAAAAGTTTCAGCATCGACAATACCAAGGCTCTTTGTTCCCAGGCCCCCTGCTGGTGCACGTAGCCGGACGGAGTCGACCACCTTCCAGAAAAGGTGATGCCAGGGGCCATGGAGAAACTGGTCTCAACGTCGACCTGGTTGGGGTCAAAGGTGCTTTGGAAGCCGTAGTCGCCTACGAGACAAGTGTTGGGTTCCACTACCAAGCCTTTCCGAAAATCGAGCCGGAGGAACTAGAATATCTCATTGCCCTTTCTCTCTCGACGAGGGTTGTCAATGTGGAAGATACGCGGGTACACCAGATTCGATGGAATGAGTTCCTCGAAGACCTCATGAACTCTCCTTTACCAGACTCACCGAGCGACAGCGATGAAGCTTCCGACCTAGGTGCAAGCACCTCATCAGTTGGCGATTCTCTCCTTCAATCGACGTCGACCCTCTCTAGCGTCGACCTGACTTCTTCGGAAGGGTCATTGGAGTCGCAACCCATGCCTTCGACCCCTCAGGCAAAATTCTCATTGCACCATCCTATAGAAGTGAAGGACAGATCGCCTACTGGAAGCATTCGAATCTCTCCCATTAGATCACTTAGCGCGTTGGCTTCATCCTTCATCCCAACCTCGTCTTCCCATACCAATTCGATTGACGATCCTATCCAATTTCCTTTGCTCCACGAAACTTCACGATCATCTTCCAAGCTTTCTTCATTCGCCGATTTTATCTTTCCTTCTTTGAATCCCCCCATGTCTACTTCCAGCTCATCCACACCAATCAAACTGAGAAAGGATAGCGAAGGTTTTTTCACCGACGAGTGTTCGAATTCAACTCCGACACCCCTCCTCCCACCATTTCTCCAAGAGTCGTCTCAGCGTAACGTACGCATGCGAAAATCTCGTACGCGAGAGCTCGTTGATCGTCTGAGGTCCGAGTCGGTACCAAATGAGGAAAGGGCACCTACCTTGCCCAAGGCCCGTCATGCTGTCTCCCCAAAGTATGCGAGCTACTGCCCAAGCCCTCAATTGCTCGACGATTTTGCCCTGTCCTTAATCAAGCCTCGCAGGAGTCTCTCGGAAGATGGAAGTGGTGAACAACGTCCACACAGACAAACGGCCTCGACGACGTCCTTTTCTGCCTCTGCCTCTGCCTCTGCCTCGACGTCGAGACTTTCTACACCCGACATGGAAGACGATGATGGGTGGATCGATATCGCCGATTTGTCTCATTCAAGATCGAGTCCTGGGGACAAGCCAAAGAGGACACGAGAGCTGTTCTTAGCATTGACGAGGAGAAGGACAGATTCTGCCTCCCCCGAGATGCTCAGGGATATAATGGATCAGGCCACGGCTCAAGCCTCGGAAGGGGTTACTGAAGATATTTCGATATCGTCAGCACCATCTCCTCCCTCCCCTCCTCTTAGAGCAGACATCATCATCCGGAGTGTGTCTACTTCTCCACCGGTGACAAGGACAGGTACCGTAACATCAACCGACGGTTGGGTCGAAACTTCCCCAATAGTCCATGAGAATCCTCCGAAAGTTCAGCAAAAGGAGAAAACTCCAAAGAAGGACACACATTTTCGGAAGAAGTCGCAGAACAACAATTCAGGACCCCCTCTTTGGGCTCGAGGTTCCGCCTTCCAACCAACTCCACCCTCTATGCCTCACCCACTTCGCCCGCCCAATCTACCTTTGTCCCCCTTCCCACCTTTGTCGACGTCCACAGCGTTTCCCCACCCGGTCCTCCCTCCACATGTGATGCCTCCGTCGACAATTGCCGCCACCGGTCCAGGAGCAATGCCCTATTTCTTCCCCTCGTATCCAAATCCAAATTTACCAATGTCTGTCAGACTTCCGCCCATCCCACCTGTCAACTATCCCACAGTTGCATACAGAATGAACATCCCGAACGCATACCCGATGCCACCACCACCGCCGCCAGTGCCATTGCAGTCTTACATGGCCGGGCCTCCACTCTTTTCCGGTGTGGCACCAGGAGGCTATGTGCATACTTCTCGGACTACCTCCATGCCGTCAGCTGGAAAGATAAAGATGCCCAGTTTCACAGCGGCACATCCGAATATGGCTGCGAATTTGCCTATGTCAGTTCCTGGTGGTGCAGGATATAGTGCTCTCAACGGAAGTAAGGTCAAATGGTAAAAAAAACATTGTCCTTCAACTGTTCCTTTCATTCAGCCCCAAACAAGTTTTTGGGCTTGCTGATTTTTCTCCTGTTCTTGACTGTGCCTATGATTTGGGCGCAACTTTTTGTTTGGTTGGACCAATTTCTTTCACCTGGCGTCTTTTCCTTTTTAATGAAACCAACATACTCATTTTTTTTTCATGCATGACCAGCAAATCCGTTTCTCATCTTTTGTTTTCTTGATTGTACCTAGTTCAAGTTTTCCATACATCAACTCAATCGCAAGTAGGTAGCTCAAATTGTTATGATAAGTAGACGTGGGTAGCATTTCCCTTATGATCGTTTCTTTATCTCTGGTTTCCGCCTTTGCTAATAGTTATTTATACAATCGTATTGTCAATCAAGCCCTTATAAATATACATTTGAAAAAAAAAAAGATCTATTCATCGTCACAAATTGAGTATTATATTCGGCACCTCATTGTACGACAATGGTCCAGTCTTTCGTAATCAACGTTTTTGGATCCTTGATGGTCAGGACACTTGCAGTTCCTTCCTTCCTCCCATCAGCACCAACACCTGGCGTCCATTCCCACTTCAGCGCCACATCGCCCCCTTCAACCTTCACGCTAGAAGGTGCATAACTGAGACCCACTATAACCATTTTTTCCACCCTAACATCAGCAACAGCCTTTGCATAGTCATTCATAGGTTTGTAAGAAACCAGATCGACACCGTCAACAGCTTCGGATGGTTTGGCACTTCCCAGATTCGTGCTGGAAATGCGAACTGTTTTCCCTTTACGCGAAGCAACAAACTCGCGCCAGACAAAGTCACCCTTCTGGTGGTCGTAAGTGACGCCATCGTCCATGTACAGCTCTCCCTTGGCACTGCCCGATTTGCTGAGCGCAACCCGCAAAGTGAATGGATCATTTTTCATTAACGATGATGCTCGTCTGGGTCGTTCCCTCGTTGAAAGAATAGAGCCGCCTCTTACTAGGAGTGGCACTTGGTGAAGAGCGGCAGGAACCGTGACATTCTTGCCCTTTGACATGCCCCGATAGGTGTGGTGGGAGAAGTAGTCATAGTAGACTTGGTCTTCGGCGAGGTAGACAGTTGTTTCTGTGGCGTCTTTCACCGTCACGGGTTTCGTCAGCAAACCGGAAGATCCAATATAATATTGATCATCCAAGTCGAAGCCGGCCTTGTCCTTTGGGAACATGAGGAATTGGGGTCTGCCATCGAATCAATGGTGTGTAGTGGGATTTTTACAGTTGGGAAAACATACCTCAGGATGGGCAGTCCAGTCACCGATGTCTCTCTGAAAGCAGTGTACCAGATCGGGAGCATGGCGTAGCGGAGCTTGAGGATGTCCTTAACCATACCCTTGTATGGCTGTTCAAGAAGATAAGGTTCACGACGTTTGGTATCGATATGAGCATGAGCACGGAAGAAAGGTCCCATAGCTCCAACTTGATACCACCTGACCAAAATATCTGGTTCAGGGTTGCCGAAGAAACCACCAACGTCCGCTGCGTGAAACGAAGATGTCAGGTCTAGGAATGAAAATAAATAGTAAAATAAAATTGCCCACCTCCTCCAAACGTCATCCCAGCAATGCCATTTGCCAAAACCATCTTGATACCAACAGCCATGTGCTCCCAGCTGCAAAGGTTGTCACCAGTCCACATCGCACCAAACCTTTGTGAACCTGCAAAGAACGAGCGGGAAAGGACGAATGGGCGTGTTGGCGGATTGGTCCTTTCAGCGATACCTTGATATGTTTGATTCGCCTATAACCAATTGGAGTTTAGGCAAGGGTAGATGAATGGGGAAGGGGAGACGAACAAAAAGCATGCCATTTACGTTGTGCACATCTCGGTGCTCCCAACCTCCGTAGTGGATATTATCCTTTGGCATGGTAATCTCAGGGCCATTGAAAACTGACGGCTACATGAATAATGTTAGCTCAGGGAGACAATATCGAAATACAAAAAACTGACCTCATTCATGTCATTCCAGATATGGATATCCTTCGTGCTCTTTGTCCAACTCCACTTGCCATCCGGTTGAGGCTCAGTTTTGAACAGCGATTTCCACCAGTCCCAAGAAGCGGGGTGGAAGAAGTCGGTCCAAGAGCTACTTCCAGGCCAACACCAGCCCTCGTATTCACCTTCCCCTGACTTAGGCTTTACGAGGATACCAAGGTCTGACGCCGTTTTGTACGCAGGATAACTTTCGTCGCGTTTCAGGTGAGGGTCGACGATGACGACCATCTGCTCAAAGGTTGATTAATAATCCTTCAACTAGGAGGCATGACGAAACAAACCTTGCGTCCATTGGCGGCGACTTCGTTCGTCATTTCCACAGGATCCGGGAACGATTTCTCATCCCACATGAAATATTTATGGTTGTCAGAGTATTCAATATCGAGCCAGAATACGTCCACCGGCATATCCTCTTCATCGAATCTCCTCTGAACCATTCGAACATCGTCCGAGCTTACATAGTTCCATCGGCATTGGTGGTATGCCAAGCTCCACTGGGCAGGCATAACAGTTGCACCAGTCAGTTTTGCATATTGCCGGAAGACCTCTTCAGGTGTTGGCCCAGGGAGGAGGAACGTGTCCATGATTCCTGACTCGGAAACCCAATGAGTCTGGGTGGATTTGTCCGTAGCATGAGAGATATCGATCCAAGTTTCGGAGGACGCGACATGGAAAACCGCTACCGTAGATTCAGTTGAGTGTGCATGCATGAGCGGTATGGAACCGTATAGAGATGTGGTTGCAGAGGCGAGGTACTCAAAGACATCGGCATTGTAGAGTCGGTAAGGATCCTCAAAAGTTGGGTTTTCACCCCTGGTAGAAGGGAGAGCAAGTCGAGTGGCGTGTTGAGGAATGCCGTAGACGACTGGATGGTTTGGGAAGTTGATATCCAAGGAGAGTGATTCTGGACCTACGAAGACTATTAGAATAGAAAGACAAAATGGCAAATCAAGTATATCCGACCTTTTGGCTTGGAGTCGGTCCATGACGAAAATGTCTCCTCCCAGTAATCGTCCTCAGTATCGCCTTCAAACCATGCACGGGAGTTTTCCACTTTCAACGGAGCCTGTTCAGCTGCAGCTTCCCCCTCGACTGTCGGGTTTTCCTGAGTGCTGTTCTGTTCGACTTTCTTTCGGAAGTGTTCCATGTGAAGAAGACCTTGGCCATTCAAAATGATCTGTTCTTTGCCACTGCGAAGCAAGGACAAGCGAAGAGGTTGATAAGCAACAACTACTTCGATGTCGTTCTTGTCACCATAGACAGCTTTCACCTCTTTCTTTCCCTTCGTCCACTTGATGCGGTTGCTTAAATTCGGTTCTGCAATCAGAGCCCACGACGCTGCCTCGTCGTAACGCTTCCAGAGTCCCCCTACCTCGTCCATCCTCACCCTGACTGCTCCATCCTCCTGGATACGAACGTCTAGTCCAAATTTGATCTCGGGATACAAAGAGGATTTAACAGCTGCAGTGAACTTGGCCTGGCCATTCGATATGCTTATCGAGGCAGGTTCGATGGAATATGGAGATGTCCAGGTGCCCTTGGATTCATTAGCTCGTGCAGAGAGAGCACGCCCTCGCCTGCAAAATCCGGCTTGGGAACATGTCTTGAAGTCGTGCGCCTTAAATGCCAAACATTCTTGAACAGCAAGCAAGGCAATGGCACCCAGGAGCCTGCTGAACCGCATGCTGAACGCGTATAAGAACTGAAAAAGAGCAATATGGTTTGTCCAATGTCGAGAATGCGACACGTTGACTTCGTCCTTGAGTCCTGACACTAAGATCATGTGATACATAAAATTGCTAATTTTGGAATAAGCGCGTGAATATTTAGTATGACGTTCCTTTGTTAATCCTCCTTTCATGCACCGGAAGCTCACCATCTTCAGTAGTTACGAAATTTCGGCAGACGACTTCATGAAAGTCTTCTATACTTCATTGTTCAACTGGCTGAGGACTTCCTAACGTCCAACGTCACAATTCAAGTTTTATCTTCAACTACAATTCATGATTCATTTTTCAAGTTCGGTAAAAATCAAAAGACCCCAATCAAGTGCCAGATCGACTCTTCAGGCAAGCATCCAGATAGCTTCAAACTTAAGATCGAGACTGAAGTAGACAGAGCAATATTACGACGTTTTTTCAATAACCGACTTGTATGTTTTATTATCTGAAATACCCAGACTTCATTTAAAGCTTTGAAATTCTTTTCATCTTACCGCTAAGTTGTCTGTGCACTGTAAATTCATCATAGAATGAATGTAATACATTATACAATGCATTAATCTGCTGAACCCTTCTTTGATAAACCGTGGATCAAACGAGTCCTGTAAATAAAATATTATACCCCATTAGCAACAAACCCTTGCTCAACTGCGCAACGACGTAAAATCTGTCTGGTTGTCCGTAAAGGCAGTAGATTAGTTGTATAGTATTGGCAACATCGGTATATATACGTCACAGTAATACAAGTGCCAGAGGTCGAACAGAACGCTCGAAAGTAATGCGTAGTGGCGGGGGTAGAAGGCATAAAGTACATATATCAGAGCATGCAATATGAGTGGTCAATCACAATTATCCGCCAGAGGTGAGAGAAGAGAAAGGGGTAGCTAGTAGCAGACAAGCAAAAAGACTGGCAGTGACAAAAGAGTGAACAGTGGGCTGCAAGGTCATCATCAGTAGTCTAAACCGACGCGACTGTCCATCCACCACAAGGAGCAAACGAATGTGCGTTTCAGGCTTTTTTGTTTCAACACGAATGGAGGAAGGGAACAAAAGAGGGAACACAATAATGATCCGTCAACCATCCGAATTGAAACCAGGAAGACGAAGGTAAAAAGGAAATTTGTAATTTGTTTGAGGGCAAAGAAAACCCAGGGAAGTTTAAGTAAAGAAAGAGAACACAAGTATTTATGTAATAAGTAGGATAAAAGAACAGACAGTCGAGAAGAAAGTTGCAGGGAATAAGTGATGCGACAACCAATAGCCCAACAGATCTCCGACCTTTTTCCAGAGCGCAACCTGACCATATAGAACAAAGGAAAGAATAGCGAATACTGAACGATACAACTGAAGAAATCAAATCAGTAGGGGTGGTCTGCTGGAAAGAAAAAATAATAAAAACGGTCGGAGAATCCAAAGACGAAACGCCTTCCATCCACTGGTGGTCTTTAATTCGGAAAATGGAGCCAGGGTGAAGAAGCGGAAGTGAGGAAGTAGGGGACATGGTTTCGATATTGTTGGAATGCAACAAAGACGGGACGATACGATACATAGGATCGGGTAAGCAGCTGTTGAAACACATGTAAAAGGCAAGAGAAGGACGAGAAGTAAAAAAAGGAAAGAAGAAATAGGCCGGAGTTTGTGGTATAGCAGCAGACGAGGAGTGGATTGGCAGGCCTTCGTGTCAAGAGGGGGCGAAAGGGCAAGGTACGAACGACAAGGGGTATCCAATCATCTTGCCTTCCATCCACGGAATCGACGATGATTCCGTGAAAAGCAGCAGGCTCAACACCTAGGCAGCCTGTGAAACAATAATCCCATTCGAACCATCGATGTGCATCTCCCCAACAAGTTCTTCATCCAACAAGTCGTCTTCATGGAGCGGATGACCATTGTGAGCGTCACCATTGCTCATGCCGTTTGCACTTAGTCCATCGATAGACGCAACGCCATTCCCACTCGCACTGCGCTTAGCTCCTCCTGCACCGCCTTGAGGACCTGAACGAGGGGGATTTGCACAGCGGTCTTTGCCATGAGCAATTCGTAAGTTGCCGTATTCAGGTTTATTTTTGATACCCTCGATAGCCTTGATGGCATTGGAGATGTTCGTGAAATTGACGAACGCACAATTCCTTGGACAGAGATTAGTAAATAGATTTTACGAAAGTGGAAGTATCTCACTTCTCTTTCAGGAAATTAACCAACTCAATATCTCCATATTCTCCAAAGTCTCTCTTGAGACGTTCCTCTGTCCACATCTCAAAGTCCTCAATATTGCCAATGTAGACATTCCTAGTCGAACCTCCATGGACGGCTAACGCAAGAGCAGGGGGAAGCGGTCCAGAGTTCTTGCCCCAACCAACCTTCAATCGACGACTATTAAGTGATAGTCCTTGGTACGACGCAACTTGGAAGAAAGTATACGCCGCAGCCGGGTCGACGAATGTGACGAACTACATGTGACGATTAGAAAAAAGGGAAGGAAAATTTGGAAGAATCGACGTACAGCAATGTGCTTGTCCTGCATATACCTAATGCTCTGCAGGACTCCTCCCCTTATGGCATTGCACAAATCCTCCGTCGTCGTCTCAGGGTGAATATTCCCCAAATATACTGTTCTATTTAAAGATTGTAATCCACCCATCCCATTGGCAGCTGCAGCCGCAGCCATTATGTCAACGGGTCCTGCTCCAAACGGATTGCCACCAGCACCACCTCCGACAGCCGCGGCGTACGGAGAGAAAGGAGAAAAGGATGCTTGCTGGGGTGTTAAAGCAACCGCAGCTGCTTGCTGAGCAACAAGAGATTGAGCAGCAGCAGCTTGCGCCTGCTGGGCTGCCACTTGTTGGGATTTTGGAACATATGCGCAGCGGTCCTTGCCATAGTTGACACGTTTGCCGGCCCAAGCGGGTTCGGTGGGCAGAGTGTTGACTACCTGTTTGATATTTCAGAAATTATGTCAGACAAAATCAAATTTAAAAAACATACCTTTGTTGCTACTGAGATGCTCAGGAAGTGTACAAACCCAATATTCTTGTCTCTCACGATCTTAACCTGATCAATCAACCCAAACCGACTGAGCTCGTCCCTTAGTTGTTCCTCTGTCATATTCTCATCCAAACCACCCAAATATACATTCCGGCTAGCATTGCTCTGACTAATCGCCAGCGCAACCTGCGCAGGAACGGGCGAGGGTTTTCCCCAACCAATCTTCAGCTCCTGACCATGGAGCGAGAGCTTTTTAACCGTCGCATCCGCGTGGAAGGCCGCAGCAGTCGCCCCGTCCAAGAAAGAAAGGAAGACGCAAGATTTCTCGGGTAAGACCCGGATGGATTCGAGTGGGCCAAAATGGACAAGGTTGAGCAGCTCATCAACGGAGGCTGTGGCGGGAAGGTTCCCAACATACACTGTACGACCTGTAGCGTTATTGGAAGCGTTCATAGCAGCGCTGAGAGCGACGGGGGAATAGGCGGCGGCATTTTGGCCATTCGGTATGTTGAGGTTGAGGGAGGGCATTCTCTGTATCATAATTTCCTTTTTAAAAAAGTGTTGAATAAGGAATGCAAACGTACTTGTCCAAAGTTTCCCATCTGGCCATTATATGGGAAAGCACCAAGCATACCCATCCCAGGCATACCCATGCCTAGCATACTATATGCGTTGAATGCATTGTAATTGCCATTTGGACTGCCCTGAGCTTGCTGTTGCTGAGCTTGAGCCTGGTTCTGTTGTTGCTGTTGCATTTGCAGTGCAGCAATCGTATTAGGGCTCAACTGGGGATTCATGGCATTTGTCGGTGTATTGATGGACAGAGAGGCTGTCGAGTACAGGGGGCTACTGGGAAAACCGCCACCGTTGGCACTTGGACCAGACGCAGTGTTGAAAGTTGGCTGACCGATAGATGCATGTGGGCCGTAACCATAGTTAGCAAAAGCATCGCGGGAGTTGTTGTTTGAGAGGGCTGAACCGTTGTTTTGGTTGGCGTAAGCGGAGGTAGGAGACCAACGCGCTTTTTTGGCATCAGGACCACCGACGGCATCCATAGAGCGCTGTTATTTCTTTTGTGAGTAAAGAGCATAAGGAAAAACTTTTGGTTGCAAACCTTCATCATATCTAGGTCAAAGGCGTACGAAGGATACTGGGCTGCAAAAACTGCTTGCGTGTCGTCCATTGGAGGGGTGTAGGGGTATTACGAGTAAAATTGGATGGATAGGTATGGCAACGGCAGAACAAAAGGGGAAAAACGAATGTTAGACTAACAGTAAGACTAAAAAATAGAGAGCGTGTGGTGCTGGCTTGTACGAAGGACCAGCTGATGGCGACGCCAAGGGAGTGGGGGGGGACGAGGAGAAATTGACACGCACGCAAAAAGAGAGTCAAAGAAAGATGTGTTCAACAAAGAAATTGAACGTAAGCGTGTCAGTCCACGGAAGAGGTGGACAATGACGACGGCGAGCGCGACGGCAAGGGGGAGGGGAAGAACGACGACGACGAGAAGAAAATAACGCCGACAGCGAAAGACGAATGAGACCGTGCCAAAGCTAATACATCGACCGAACATCCCGCTTTGATCGCGCACGGACCAGAATAAAACAATTAATTAATTTCAGATAATCTATGATCCAATAATCTCAACACTGTGTCCAGCCCAAGCAATACTCCTCTGTCCACACCTTCGCCAGGCGTCAGGATTGTGTGTGCAAAGTCTATTACCTTGACCACAAAGGGTGGTCCGCGTTTCTCCTCCTCGTCATCGTCGTCACTTTCGTCCTCGTCCTCGTCGTCTTCTTCTTCGAGTCCCTCTTGAGCTTTTTGCCAATCTGCTTCGTAGATTACCAGCAAACTCCCCCCAACCATCCGCATCTCGAGCTTGCCAAATATATCCCGTATTTCCTGCACCTCCGCTCGGATCCCCTGCAAGATGGCCACTAACGTCTCTTTTGGGAGCCCACTCGAGGTCGCGTCGCCCACAGGAAAGAATTTCGCAACTCCTTCACTCAGCTGGATAGCCTTTATACTCTTTCCGTACGATTTAGGGGTATTCACCGCCAATCCCGTAGAGTTATCATACACCTATACTCAACTTGGTCCAGTTATTTCGGATGTAGGGAACAACTCAACAAACCTGAAATCCCGTCAACCTCACTCCAGTCTCAAGTGAGGTGGTATCAGCCGCAGCCTTCTTCATCCTCTCTACCTTTTCTGGGGATGCACCAGGATCGTACAACACTGTTCCCAATTTGACGTCTAAAATATTTGGCTTTAAGAACGGATGCGAGAGGTTCTCCAGCACAATTGACTGTAGATATTCAGAATCCTAACGTAAACACCAATATCTCTGATGAAAAAACGGATAAACACATATCTTTCTGGTTTACATCAGGCATAACTACCTCCTGAAGCGCTGAAATACCAGGCCCACCCTCTCCAACCTTCCCAGGCGCAAGATCAGCAAGCGTTCCTTCAAATTTGAGCATCCCAAGAAATTTTGGCGTATACTCTCTTAACAAAGCGAGTTTGGGATCCTGTTGAATCGCTTGATAAAACTCCAGTTCATGATGCAAAGCAGGTTTAATCAACAGCGAGCCATCCTCAGTCACCATCACTCCCGCATGACCACCTACTTGGGAATTGAGCGCCTGTGTGTGGGGATCGGCAGGGTTGTTAGACGCCATGGCTGTCTGAAGTAACTAGGATTATCCGATAACATAGTTGTAGCTCCGACACATTAGACTCGGTGGCAGTGTACCATGGGCTGAACAACTTCACCGTCAGGACATTCATGTAAAACTGCGGTAAAATGGATTCTGGCTCGGTTAAATTGGACGCATGCATGCCTACTTCGATTTCTTAGCGGCTCTATGCTACCCGTGTGCCTCATCATAGTGCTTTCCGATGTCGCAAAGTTCCGACAAAAATAGATACCAGTTAGGTCAGTGAGTAGTTATAACATGTTCGTTCACTGATGGATGTCGGGTCAACGGTTCCAGGGATAATGGATTCGATTTTGCCGCAGCATGCATGTCATTTCCCCTGGTCATCTATCGGCCTTCAAATATCCACACTTCTTCTCAAACAACATGACCCCCGCATATCCGGTTATGACTTTCGTCTACTTCTCGGGTCTGGTCCTGGACCCAGGAAGCAGTACTGATAGGGAACAACTTCTAGGCTCTGAAAAGGTACCTCTGAGACTGCCATGTATTTGTTCTTTGAAGTTGGTTGATTTCGATTTCATCCTTAACGTGTTTTTCATAATTCTGAAAATTCGCTGCCGCATCCACGCAAAGTAGTTGTCCTTCTCGGGCTCACGCTATGCGTTGGTTTTCCGTCATCCTATCCTTCGGATAGGTGGCAGCCGTCGAATGGCGATCAATGTGTGCGCCACGATGGTGATCATCACCTCTTCGAGGAAGCCATGTGCAACATGTCAAGGCCCTGTACGCGTGTTATCCATCATCATCCGAAATCATTATGAATTCCATATTATCAAAATGTTCCTTCCTTGAGTTCCTTCCGCTTCTTCGTGGATATGTCGGTAAAAACGGTTTTATCGAACCGCAATTTTCCTTGCTTACTTTTCAATTGCCTTTCTTTAGGACTTTTTTATCGGGGCTCGTTTCTTATCTGTTGCCATACATCTCGGCCTCCATGTCTATTGACCTCTCGTGATCAATTACAAGCAGCATTTTCAATTTGACCAGTTCACCACAGTCAAAGTACGGTTGGTTAATACCCGAACCTTTACTGTCAAAGAGCCGACCGTGACACTGTCGGTTAATTCATGTCAAATTCCAGCTTCAGGCGGCTCAATCCTTTCCGCCTCAACCTCCCTTTCCGAATTGATAAGGCTACATTTGTCATTGGTCGGTTGTCGACTATCAACTAGGCTCTTTTCCACCCGCTAACATAATGAACAAACGAACAGGACGGAAGTGGTTACCGTACGCGGTAATATTCTACCCACATCTTTTTTTTTTTCCTCCAAGGAGACTGCCCACGAGCACGAGATGCCAATGATTGATCAGTTAATTTGCGTTTCAGCAGGTGGTGGTGACACAATCTGTCCAGGAATACTTACTCCATTTCGGACCATCAAGGGTCGTCGTCTTGAACTATCTATGCTTGATCTGTGCATCTTCCGTCGACATCAAGGTAACTCTGTAAGATAAATCCTAAGCGTCCTGAGGTGTTAAGCTTACGTACTATTGGTAGCGAGCAGGCCCACATTATGCTATCCTCATATTGCACAACTGACAAAATCCAGACACGCCTGCCGACTCGAAAAATATATACATATATATTTCCTTGAATCCAATTTAAAATCTCGAAGTCTAGCTTCGAATTTGCTCTTGTCGATCTCACTAGCAGAAGAGTTGTTGTCAAGTGTCCAGCCAAACGAGGGTATTCACTAAGTAAGATATAACGTAGACCTAACTAATAGTGGCCAAAGTTTGCCATCGCAGAATCGGAATCGGCACCACTGCACCTGATATTAATATCGTCTGCAAGATCCTCATGCCGCATCGTCATCAGTATAACTGGGAAGATGCAACTAAGAGCCACAGGTTAGGGTGGTCCACCATGACAAAAAAAAAACAGTGGGAGAAGACGTACAGTGTCGTCACTGAGCCTTGCAGCAAAATTAACGATCTCTTTGTTCGCCTTGTCAGGGTTATCCCAGAACGAAGCGTGGCCGGTGTTGTTCCAGAGTTTGAACTTGAGGTTACCAAAGCGGGGCTCCATCCATGTCTTGAGCTTATTTCCATCGACGTGCTTGTCCAAAGTGCCGTGCAACACGAGATACGGGAGAGTTTTGGAGGCATTCATCAAAGCGGCTTCGTTCTGGATATGTGGGATGCTCCAATTCCTGATATCTGGATGCTGACCAGCGACGGCACCCATCCAGCTGTATTTAGTTGCCTGGTCCAGTTTGTCACCGTAAGCCACGCAGGACTCGGCGAATTCCTTTACGGTGGGTCCGAAATTTGCGAGAGATGGATCCAACAGTTTAGGAATAAAGTTGATGATGTAGGGGGTAGCGACCTCAGAGTGCATGTTACGATGAGGGAATGAACCCATCAGGACAACACCCCTGATAAGGTCAGTACCATAGTAGGTAGCAATGTCAGCAGCAATTACACCCCCCATGGACCTGTGAATAACAATTAAAATCGTAATGCTGCTGAACCGCAAACTTACCATCCGGCCATAATTGGCCGCTTCCTGCCAATTCCGAAGTGGTCAATGACGGCCTTGAAATCCTCCGCGTGTTGTTGAGACCCATAGGCGGACTGGTTCATGGGATGATCACTGATTCCCTGACCACGGACATCGTATCGGACCTATCGAATCGAAATTAACAAGACATCTAACTGAGGGTGATAAAGTTCCTTGCATACCATGAAGAGATTTTCCTTCATGTAAGTATTATTCCACTGTTTTTCAAAAGCAAGGGAGCTGCAAGAGAATCCGGGGATGAAAACGACTGCTGGATTGTTGGGTGAACCTGTTGACTCTGCCCAGATCTTTGTACCGTCGGCGGAAGTAACATTGACACCCATAGCAAACGAAACGAGAGGGACAAAAGCAAGGAGAGAGGGTAGGAAACTGAACATGTTCACTGAAACTCTCAAAATATTTGGGCGCTTATAAAACAAATCATCACCACCAGAGAAGCATCCCAGGACTCGGTATTCTCAATAAACACCATCAAAGTGGTACTTACTATAGACATGCGAAACAATCGAAATCATACGGCACAAATCTGCGGGTCAAAGAAGATCAAGGGAGGGCACGGTCATCAGTGAGGTATGCCAAGCTAAACTTAAAACAGAACAAAACGTACACCAGGGTTGTCATTTTGAGGACTCGCATGGCAATTCATCTTGATATTACTAAAATCAAGCACAACTGGAAAATCTGGCGTGGGAGTTGGGGAGTGGACAGACACAATAAATGGCGACAGTATAACGAATGCAGCTGGAGAATGTCAGTCGAAATGTCGGCGATGAAGATTGTGTGTGCTCCTTGATATTTAATTAACGAAAAAATTTCAGTTGTTATGGACTCACTGACGAGAAGGAGTATTTGAAGATCTCTACATAGAAACCGCATTTCAGGAATCAGGAATCAGACTTAAGGAAGGTGTAAAAATCATCGTAGTTGACTAATAAATGCATGTCCGGTTTCATGAAATGATGGCTCACAAGAGTAGAAGAATCTTTCGGCGACTCGTCTTATAATTTGGCGATGTTCCCCATGTAAACAAGATCTGCTGTCAGCTTATTACATAAACCGAGCGGATTATACCCAGCACTCCGACTCGTCGAGCTTCAAAAGTCAAAAAAGATGACAAGCCCTGACATATTTCACAAAGATCACAATCATCTTGGTTTTTGGTTTCCTCGGAATGAATTGACAGTGTTTCGGACATTGGTAACAGCGTTCGCAATAATGTTGACATGATTCGCTGCGCGGTTCACCATACGCATGGAACGGCCCAGCTTCCGTCCAACATTACGGACATTTGCAACTAGCACCACCACGAGCTCGAGTACCAGGGCGTGGAGCGTGGAACCGCGCAGCGAGAGTAGCACCGCCCTTCAGGCGTTTGAGGCGAATCATCCAGAATTTTTGTAGCCTAGAAAAAGAGGTTTATTAATGCATGTACTAATGTGGATCGTAGACTCATGACTAGTACTTACGCGTGCCACGCGTGCCAATCCACCAATGTTGAGGCGTCTCTCAAGTTCTGGAAGATCCATTGCACCGTGACCAAGCTGCCGATATATCATCCGCGATTTGAAGAGTCTCGCGAGGATGATTAGGTGTCTCTAGCAGAAAATTGATCCATATCATCAAATGGAACACAAAGTCGAATGGGACAACATGTAAAGTAACGACAAAATAAAGGTTTACCTTCCAAGATAAATTCTATTCAAAAGGACCAGCCGATAACAGGCTCAATTCATGACATTGAAAGAGGGGTAAAATGGACAACCTTCTTTGCAGCGTTCAAAGTTCTTCGATCCGTATCCTTCGTATCCAGTAAGTAAGCGAATTGGAATGTGATAAACATCTCCAAGGACTTAGAGAGCACAAAATTAGGGAACAAATTTTTTTGGTTTGTATGGAAGTACAACATAGGATTATACGAACACCCT